>Ga0157375_10004387_pt1 | contig 12251 bp, 12 predicted proteins | sample M35metaG_FD_115311 | JGI IMG/M metagenome (GOLD analysis project Ga0157375, IMG submission 115311) | Miscanthus rhizosphere microbial communities from Kellogg Biological Station, Michigan, USA - M3-5 metaG | ecosystem: Host-associated > Plants > Roots > Rhizosphere > Soil | place: USA: Michigan...
AAGTAGCCGTCTACAATGTCGTGCGGGTGATACGGCTAATCACCATCGTACTGGCAGCGCTGATCCTTGTTTCCTTTCTGAATGCGAACTGGTATGCCGCTGCCACTTCGTTGGGCATTATATCGCTCATCCTCGGTTTTGCGCTCCAGACGCCTATTGCCTCGCTCATCGGGTGGATTTACATCGTCATCCGCTCACCCTATCAGGTAGGCGACCGTATCCAGGTCGGCGATTTTACAGGGGATGTCGTAGAAATCAGTTACCTGGACACAACGCTTTGGGAATTTGCCGGAGATTACCTCAGCAATGATGTGCCCAGCGGCCGGCTGATCCGGTTCCCCAACAGCTTGATTTTCCAGAATGAAGTGTATAACTATTCATGGAACAAGTTTCCTTACATCTGGAATGAAATACCCTTTCACGTAGCCTATGAGAGCGACCTGGCTTTTGTTGAAGAGGCCATCAGGAAGATCGCCGGCGACGAACTAGGCGAGGGTATGCAGGAACGCGTGAAAGAGCTCCGTGCGATGATCAGTGAAACCCCGGTAGACGAGCTGGAAGTAAAAGAATTTCCCTTTGTTAATTTCCGGATCAATGCGAATACCTGGGTGGAAGTGCTCCTGATCTACCTGGTAGAGCCAAAACAATCCGCCGCTATGCGTACCCGTCTGATCAAGCGCATTTTAGAGGAGTTAAAACGATCTCCGGACAAGGCCATGTTCCCCAAAACAAATGCGAGATAAACGGAACTGGCATGGTTTTGTCGGCTATTAGGTATATCAAATCTATTAATTATGAGATCATTACTTTATATCATCGCGGTCATCCTGGTAATCGGATGGGCGATAGGCTTTTTCGCTTACTCAGCTGGAGGCATTATACATGTTTTGCTCGTCATTGCCGTGATTGCAATCCTGCTGGGTCTTATCCGTGGAGATACCACCGTATAAAAAGAATTGCACCAAAAAACTAACGGGGCGGGTACATTTTAGGTCACACCTATTGTGTGAACAGTCAACTGCCGTTCACTAAAAGGCGGCACAGCCTTTGAACCGAAAAATAAAAGCTCTATCATGGGACATTTTAAATCATTTCGGCTCGGCCTGCTGACCGCCTATGGCGTCTACTGCATCACGCGCAAAAACGCGGAAGGGCGGTCCATGCTCGATGATATTTTGGAAGATCCGGAATCCGTCCTTTAACGAATCAGGCCGCACTAATGGAAGATGCGGCCTGAACGATCAAAAAATCGTTTTTTAAAAATGGTTCCTGATGGGACAGAACCGGAGCTTAGATTAAAGCTGCAATAGCGATGGAAGTGTCTGCAAAAGAAATAATCGGCTAAGCCAACTGCAAATCATTTTGCGGGGTGCGCTACAATGCAGTAGAGTCAATAAAGCATTTGAAGAACTTCTGCGCAACTTGTTCCCAAGGCGGGTGTCATTGAATTGTTCGAACAAACGGTTTTGGATACTTTAGGATATAACTCAACGCTCCATTCTGAACAAAAGCGAAATCTAATGGCTGAGATAACTGCACAAAATAATCTGATTACCAGAGCGAGGGGGTTGCTATTTAATGAGGGGATCGAAGTTGATGACTTCAAACAAATGAAGGCTGATTGTGAAGGATGGATCACGCGACTTGAAGCACAACTAAAGGACATTTCCGAGAACGCACCGGGGTAGGAAGTATCGAGGAAACTACCCGTGCAGCGAGCGAGAATATACAAAATCTTGTTATCTGTATCGAGAGGCTGACATTGGCGAAAAACGGCTGATTAATGGTTCGGCTTTTTCAAAAAAAGAATTTTTCGGAAGTAGTAGGTCGAACCGGCTAACTTAATAAGTCTATTACGTTAATTTATTTGATTAACAAGACTTTAAGGCATAAAAAAACCGGAGCGAAGAAAAGATTTTCTTCAAACTCCGGCATGGTACCCAGAGCCGGGGTCGAACCGGCACAACCGTGAAGTTATTGGTGTTTGAGACCAACGCGTCTACCGATTCCGCCATCTGGGCCTATTTTTCTTTGAACGGTGGATTAGTTCGTTCAAAAGCGGGATGCAAATGTATTTAAACTCTCCTTAATACGCAACAAATATTTTTGTCTGTAGTAAATATCTAAAATTTCATTCAGCCTGTTCTCCTTTGCGGTGTCATCCAGTTGGTGGTAATCCTTTGTTAAAGAGTGCAGTTTCTGGTTAATGTCGTCATCCACAGCCAACACCTCATTATTGATCTCAGCCCATTGATCGGCATCATCAATTTCCATCAGGCGCTCGTTGATGTCCATCATTTCCATCAAAAAATCGCCGGGTAATGCCGGTTTTGCGCCATCGACTAATAATTCATGCTGACGTAAAATATATTCGAGCCGTTTAACAGGACTGCTCAAAGTTTGCCAGGCTTTATTGTTGATAGTAGATAATTCCAGTATCTCTTGTTGTTTCTCATCCGTATCAGTGGCATAAAAATCCGGATGGTATTGCTTACTCAGTTCATAAAATTTCTTTTTCAAAGCAGCAACATCCGGTTGAAAAGATTCGGGTATCCCGTAGAAATCGAAGTAATTGATCATGTGGGTAAAGTTATATGTTTTACGTGATACGTTTTACGTTTTTACCATTGGCCTTTTATACGTATAACCTAATAGGTTTAACGTATAACCAAAAAATTGCATCTTTGTGCATGAGTTTATATGACCAGATACGCCAAAAGCCCTTCTTTATACTAGGACCTTGTGTAATGGAAAACCAGGACCTGCTTTACACCGTTGCCGAAAAAGTTGCAGAAATAGGGCAGAAGTACCCGGTAACCGTGATCTTTAAATCCTCTTTTGATAAGGCAAATCGTACATCCATCCATTCTTACCGCGGACCGGGTATCGAAAAAGGCATGGAAATGTTGCAAAATGTAAAGGAACGCTTCAATTTGCCAGTTACTACCGATATTCACGAACCATTCCAGGCTGCCATAGCAGCGGAAGTAGCTGATGTTTTACAAATACCTGCTTTTTTATGCCGTCAGACCGATTTATTAGTCGCCGCTGCAAAAACCGGGAAAGTTGTTAATGTGAAGAAGGCGCAATTCCTTTCCGGACAGGATATGTTTTACCCGGCACAAAAAGTAATTGAAGCCGGAAATGGACAAGTGATACTAACCGAACGCGGCAATATGTATGGCTATAATAACCTGGCCGTTGATTTCAGGAATATTTATGATATGAAGAAATTCGGTTACCCCGTTTGCATGGATTGTACACATTCTGTTCAACGTCCGGGTGGCGCAGGCGGCAAAACAGGTGGCGACCGTACATTTGTTCCGATGATGGCATTAGCTGCTAAAGCTTTTGGCGCAGATGGTTATTTTATGGAAGCACATCCTGATCCGGATAATGCATTGAGTGATGGACCGAACATGGTGAAATTACATCAGTTGGAAGAAGTTATAAAGCCATTGCTTGGTTAATAGGTTTTACGTATGACGTTTTACGTTATACGTTTATAAAAACACAAATCAAAAACGTAAGCGTACAATTTAAAACGTACAACTTGAAAGACACCGCAAAAAGGGTATTTGATATCGAAATTGAATCGCTAAAGGAAGTAGCCAATGCCATAGGCGATGAATTTACAGATACAGTTAATGCGATACTGGAATCAAAAGGCAAGCTGATTGTTGCTGGTGTGGGTAAATCGGGCTTAATTGGCCGTAAGATAGCCGCAACACTGGCAAGTACGGGTACCCCAAGTTTTTTTCTGCACCCGGGAGAAGCTTTTCATGGCGACCTGGGAATGGTGGAGCATGACGATTTGGTTATATTAATTTCTTACTCAGGCGAAACTGATGAAGTGTTGAAGATCATCCCTTTTCTGAAATGGAACAATAATAAGATCATCAGCATTACCGGTAACCCAAACTCAACTATCGCCAAAAACAGCGACTATCACCTGAATGTGTGTATTACACGTGAAGCCTGTCCGTTAGAATTGGCTCCGACATCGTCAACAACGGTTACTTTGGTAATGGGTGATGCTTTGGCCATCGCGTTGATGGAAGCCAGGCAGTTTCAGCATGAAGATTTTGCGCGATTTCACCCCGGTGGAAGCTTAGGAAGAAAATTGCTGGTAAAAGTGAAGGATTTGATGCGGAAGGAGAACCTGCCGTTTATTGATAAAGACGCCTCATTTACAGAAATGCTGCTTTGCATGTCGGAAGGTAAGCTGGGGATGGTGATTGTGGGGACCGCCAACAGGGTAGAAGGCATTGTGACCGATGGAGACCTGCGCAGAGCTTTGTTGCGCAACACGGACACCAAACAACTGCACATCGACGATATGATGACGATAAATCCCGTTATTGTTGAACCGGATGAATATATCCACCAGGCCGAGCAGTTAATGATTGAGCGGAAAATTGCTACTATACTGGTTGGTTCGGCACAAAACCGCACCGTGACAGGGGTGTATCAAATCTATAACGGGTAATTAAGCATGCCTATTTACATCGATCAAATGAACCGCGCGGTAGATATACCGTTTACACCTAAAAAGATCATTTCGATCGTTCCGTCTCAAACTGAATTATTGTTTGATCTTGGGCTTGGTGAGGAGATCATCGGCATTACAAAATTTTGCGTTCATCCGATTGATAAGATTAAACGAAAGCCAAAAATAGGCGGAACTAAAGCGTTAAATATCAAGTTAATAAAAGAATTAAAACCTGACCTGATCATTGGAAATAAAGAAGAAAATGAAAAAGATCAGATAGAGGAGTTGATGGAAATTTTTCCGGTGTGGATGAGTGATATTGCTGATCTTGAAGGGGCAGTTGATATGATCAGTAGGGTTGGAAAATTGGTTGGCCGGGAAGAAAAAGCGACTCAATTAACCGTATCAATAATTTCTTCTTTCAATGATTTGAAATTTAAATCGTTTTCCCTGAAAGCTGCCTATCTGATATGGAGAAAGCCTTTTATTATAGCTGGGAAGGGGACTTTCATTGATGATATGCTTAAAAGATGTGGTTTGACAAATGCTTTTGAATTGGAAAGATACCCTGAAGTATTTCCGGCGCAGATAGTAGAGGCAAACCCGGATGTAGTGCTGCTTTCATCAGAGCCTTATCCGTTTAAAGAGAGGCACATTGCCGAATTTAGGGCCCTGGTACCTCATGCCAATATTCAACTGGTTGATGGCGAAGTTTTTTCGTGGTACGGAAGCAGATTGTTGCAAGCACCGGAATATTTTAAACAGTTGATTGCTAGCCTAAACCGATGAAAACTGAAAAAAATCGGTGTAATCATAAAAAATAATTTATCTTTGCCGACTCTTAAAAATCCAAACGCGGAAGTGGCGTAATTGGTAGCCGCACCAGACTTAGGATCTGGCGCCGCGAGGCGTGGGGGTTCGAGTCCCTTCTTCCGCACCAGATGGGAATGATTTGAACATCGTTCCCATTTTTTATTTTACATTGGTTTACAATACTTTAGGTTTTTGAGTATATTAAAAAAAATATCGATTTCTAAAGTAGTTATATGGGATTTGAACAACCTTTAAACTTATTTTAAGATTGCTCAAGGCCCTTATTTTAATTATTTTTCCAAACTCGCCTCACACAGGATTCGAACACCTTATTTCGTGCTTTAATGGTATTTAAAATCATTGTCCCAACCATTTTCCATGGTTTCTTTGATAATGATTTCCGTAATAAGCTCAGCTGTTAAATTTAATAATTCCAATTCTTCGCCCCCCAACTCTGAATTCTCAGTTCTAATATGCTTTACTTCCATAATCTTTAAATTTTAAAATTAGCCGGTATACTTCGTTTAATATTTTAATGACAATCGAATAGCGAACAGATAATCTAGTTCGATGTGGTTCGATATAAAGTTCTACTTGATGGATTAAAAATTGGCGAGAATTTTTGCAGGTCATAATCTTATAAATCAAATCCATATATCGGTAAATTAAAAAATGCTTCGCAGGGTACTTCCGCCTCTTAACCAGGGCGGCTTATAACTATGTCACCTTATAAAACGTAATACTTTTATATATTTGCACCAATGAAACGCACCGCGCTCATCTTATTAACGGCTATCTACATCGTATCCTGCATGGGTATGAGCGTGAACCGTTCGTATTGCTGCGGTAAGTTAATATCCGTAAGTTCTAGTTTTGGCGCGGGTGATAATTCAAATAGCACATCCGGGAAGAAGGATAAATGCTGTGGTCATGAAAAGCAAAGCTTTAAAGTTAAGGACAGCCATTTCACCGCTGCGTCTCTTTCTCTGGACCATCCGTTGCCTGCAATTATACCGTCGTTCACCAGTATAGCTAACGAACCTGTTGTTAGCACATTAAAGACTAAAATAGTTTACAAGGGGAATGCTCCACCCGGACATTCGGATATACCTGTCTATACCCTGAACTGCGCTTACCGGATCTGATCCGTATTTCTCTTAGCTGTACATTTTGTACCGGCTAACCTGTTATTCTCAATTCATCATCTTAATTTATAATTCACGCATCGGGCTTGCCTTATGCCATTTATCCATTCTTAATTTTTAAAAAAACATGAAAAAGTTCCTGCTGATGGCTGTTGCCATCGTTCTTTCTGCTACAACCGTTTTTGCAGCTAATCCGCGCAATGGTACAATGACCGCCGACACCGCTAAAAAAGCTAAGGCCGCTAAAGTGATCTACACCTGTCCGATGCACACGGATGTAGTGGCTTACAAACCTGGCAAATGCCCGAAACCGGGCTGCGGAATGACGCTGGTAAAAAAGAGCGATCTGAAAAAGAAATCAATGAAAATGTAATTCATTTAAGTCCGGTGAAATATCCGGGCTTAACAAAATCATTAAGATGATCAATCAACTTATTACTCTGTCGTTAAAAAACAGGTACATCGTTCTGCTGATCGCGCTGGGCTTATTTGCCTGGGGCGCTTACGCAGTCAATCAAAATCCTATTGACGCCATACCAGATCTGTCGGATAACCAGGTGATCGTATTTACCGAATGGCAGGGCCGCAGCCCGCAGATCATGGAAGACCAGGTGACCTATCCGCTGGTAAGCAACCTGCAGGGTATTCCTAAAGTTAAGGCCATCCGCGCTACATCCATGTTTGGGATGAGTTTTGTTTATATCGTCTTTGACGATAAAGTTGATGTCTACTGGGCCCGCAGTCGGGTACTGGAGCGACTGAACTACGCGCAGCGCCTGTTGCCACAAGGTATTACACCCACACTCGGTCCGGATGGTACCGGGGTGGGGCATATTCTTTGGTACACACTCGATGCTAAAGGCATGGATCTTGGCGAACAACGCGCCTTGCAGGACTGGTATGTGAAGCTTGGCCTGCAGACTGTTCCTGGTGTTAGCGAGGTTGCCTCCTTCGGCGGCTTTGAAAAGCAATACCAGGTCAATATCGACCCCCATAAGCTCAACTATTACAACATTCCGCTTTCACAGGTGCTTAAGTCGATCAAAAGCAACAACAACGATGTGGGCGGACGTAAGTTTGAAATGAATGGCACGGGCTACATTGTGCGCGGGCTGGGCTATATCAAAACAATACAGGATGTTGAGAACATCCCGGTCGGCGTCATCAAAACTATACCGGTAGCAATAAAAGATATTGCCACCGTACAAATGGGCGGCGATGAACGGCTTGGTATTTTCGACCGTAATGGCGACGGCGAGGCTGTTGGCGGCATCGTGGTAATGCGTTATGGTGAGAATGCCGACCAGGTGATCCATTCGGTGAAGGCTAAGATGGCCGACATACAAAAAGGCTTGCCGGCAGGCGTCAGCTTCAATATCGCTTACGACCGCAGCGAACTGATCGAGAATGCTATCGGGTCGGTAAAACATACACTGATCGAGGAAATGATGGTAGTGTCGCTTATTGTAATCCTGTTTCTGTTCAGTTGGCGAAGTGCCCTGAGCATCATTGTCCAGATTCCTATTACCATTGCTGCCAGTTTTATCCTGCTCAATGCCTTTGGCATCAGCTCCAATATCATGTCCCTGACCGGTATTGCATTAGCCATCGGCGTGATCGTGGATAACGGCATCGTGATGGTCGAAAACGCGCATCGCAACCTATCCATCGCACAACAAAAAGAAAAGTCATGACTACAGCAGAACGCATAAAAATTATAGAAAACTCCTGTAAACAGGTGGGCCGTGGTGTGTTTTTCTCCACTATCATTATAGTAGCCTCCTTCCTGCCGGTGTTTCTTCTATCCGGACAAGAGGGCAAATTGTTCGGCCCGCTGGCATGGACAAAAACGTTTATACTTGGTATTGATGCTATACTGGCTGTTACGCTGGCTCCAGTGCTCATCTCATTTTTCCTGAAAGGGAAGCTACGTACTGACGATCATAACCCATTGAACCGGGGGCTGGAAAGAATTTACAGGCCTGTACTGGATTGGTGCATCAAATGGCGCAAGACCACTTTAGCCATTAATATCATTGCCCTGATCGTCAGCATACCGTTGCTGGTCTCATTGGGCAGCGAATTTATGCCGCCGCTGGATGAGGGCACGATATTATTCATGCCGGTTACCCAGCCCGATGTTTCCAATGCAGAAGCCAAGCAGCTTTTGCAGGTTCAGGACAAGATCATTAAAAGCGTTCCGGAAGTAGCTAATGTGCTGGGCAAAGCCGGACGGGCGAACACCGCTACAGACAATTCGCCGATCAGTATGACGGAAACGATCATCCTGTTAAAGCCAAAGGATCAATGGCGGCCGGGCATTAAAAAGGAAGACATTATAAATGAGCTGAACGCCAAGCTGCAAATTCCCGGCGTGGTGAACGGATGGACGCAGCCTATTATTAATCGCATCAATATGCTCTCCACGGGCATCCGCACGGATGTTGGCCTGAAAATATATGGACAGAACCTGGATACGATTAACTCGCTGGCAACGCAAATGAAACAAGCGCTGCAAGGCGTAAATGGTGTTAAAGATCTGTATGTTGACCCCATAACCGGCGGTAAATACCTCGACATCCGGGTTAATAAAGATGCCATCGGGCGCTACGGCCTGAGTGTGGACGATGTGAACGAAGTGGTGGAAAGTGCATTGGGCGGGATGAACCTGACCACCACGGTGGAAGGCAGGCAGCGCTTCAGCATCAACGCCCGGCTGGCGCAGAATTACCGCAATAACCTCGAAGCCATCAAACGAACATTAGTGCAAACCGAGAATTACGGTCCCATACCTTTATCATCCGTGGCGGATATCAAAATCAGCGACGGTCCGGCCATGATCCAATCGGAAAATGCTTTGTTGCGCGGCACAGTTTTATTCAATGTGCGCGACCGGGACCTGGGCAGTACGGTTAAAGAAGCGCAAGAAAAGCTCAACAACCTGGTCAAGGTTCTGCCGAAAGGCTATTACATCGAATGGAGCGGACAATATGAAAACCTGATCCGGGCTGAACGGACTTTGAAAATGATTCTGCCTATTGTGCTCGTTATCATCTTCGCCTGCCTGTATTTTGCATTTCATTCCATAAGAGAGGCTTTTTTCAGCCTGATCAGTATCCCGTTCGCATTGATCGGTGGTGCATATATGGTGTATTTTTTTGGTGTGCATTTATCGGTTGCCGTAGCGGTCGGGTTTATCGCGCTGTTTGGTATAGCGGTAGAAACCGGTATTGTGATGGTCATTTACCTGAATGATGCGATGCAGCAACTGGTGGCCCTGAAAGGAAACTCACGGGAAACTATTACCAGGGAAGACTTACGGGAATATGTGATGAATGGCGCAGTTAAGCGCCTGCGGCCAAAGCTGATGACGGTTTGCGTGGCCCTTTTCGGTTTAGTTCCTGTATTATGGGCTACCGGAACCGGTAGCGATGTGATGCGGCCGATTGTGTTGCCGATGATCGGTGGTGTATTGACATCGTCCACACATATTCTATTGGTAACGCCTTTGATCTTTTTAATGGTAAAAGAATATGAGCTTAAAAAGCATGGCAAGCTGGACATAATGGAGGTAAAGGAATAATGAAAACGAAATTAAAAATCATACTCACCATGCTCGTTTGCAGCGCGGGTGCCGTTAAAGCGCAGACTTTGCCTTTAGACAGCGTGCTGGCAAAAGTAGCTGCAAACCCATCGCTGAAGGCTTACGACGCAAAAGCTAAAGCACAGAATGCCTATGCAGAGGGCGCCAAAAGTCTCGATGCGCCAAAACTCAGTGCCGGACAATACCAGGTGCCTTATGAGTTGAACCCGAGCGGTGGTTCGTTCATGATCCAGGGAGAGCAAATGTTTACCAACCCGGCAAAGCTGCGCGCGAAGGAAGATTACCTGAAGGGCCAATCCAAAGTTACCTCGGCTGATAAAGACTATTTGAAAAATCAACTATTCGCACAGGCCAAGCAATATTATTACGAGCGCGTGATACTGGAAAAAAAACTTGCCCTATTGCAGCAAACACAAAGCTTGCTGGAATATATGCTAAAGGACGCCAATATCCGATTAACTTACAATAAGGAAAAGCTGCCGAATATCTATAAGGCAAAGGCGGAATTATATGAACTGGACAATACGCGTGAAGAACTACGAGATGCGATCAATCAGCGGAATATCCTGCTTAATACACTGATGAACCGGGATAAAACTACACCGTTTGCTGTGGACACCACTATTGCGCTCAAAAATTACGAAGTGGCCATTACCGACACGGCAGCTTTAGCGAATAGCCGAAGTGACATTAAGGGCATCAACCGGAATATCGACTTGCAGCAATTGAACGTCCAAATGGAATACAGCAAACGTAAGCCCGATTTTGGCATACAGGCGGCGCACATGTTTAGTTATGGCGGGTATCCTAATCAGTATATCCTGATGGCCTCCGTCACAATCCCAATTGTGCCATGGTCGTCCAAAGAATATAAAGCCAACCTAAAGGGCATCCGCTATGAAACAGAAGAATTGCAGCAAAAAAAGATGGATATCCTCAACCAAACCGCAGGCCAGCTGACAGGGCTTAAAGCAGATATAGGCAGTAAGAAAAGACAGTTCGATAACTATCAGCAAAACATTATCCCTGCTTTGCAAAGCGGCTATAAAACGGCTTTGCAGGCCTATGACCAGAACACCTGCGATCTGCCATCGGTACTTAACGGAATTAAGGATTTGCAATCGGCAAGAATGACTGCCCTTGACCGCTTACAGGAACTGTTAACCTTACAGGTAGCATATGAAAAAGAGATTGAAAAATATTAGCCTGATCGTAGCCGCGCTATCCGGTGCGATGCTGTTTTTTGCATGCTCAGACCAGCAAAAGAAACCCACGGTATCGCAGGTAAAGCCGGCAGTGAAATATACCTGCCCGATGCATTCGCAGGTACTGGAAGACCATCCGGGAACCTGCCCGATCTGCGGCATGACGCTCGTAAAAAAAGCAACACAAGCCAGCGAAGACGCGGGTATCAGTTTGAATACCGTTTTAAAGCCGGTTAATGGTTCGGTCGTATCATCGGTCGCAGCGATAATACCAGAGCAAAAAACCGTACCGGTAACCGTTTCAGCAAATGGCTATCTTGATTTTGATACGCGCACTTTTAATAACATTGCCTCGCGCTTTTCAGGCCGCATTCAAAAATTGTATATCAAGTACGCCTTCCAGGAAATCCACCGGGGTGAGCGGATATTTGATATTTACAGCCCGGAACTGGTAACTGCGCAGCAGGATCTGATTTTCCTAAGCAAAAATTCACCGCAGGAAATCGGATTGATGCAGGCAGCGAAGCAGAAATTGCTGTTGCTCGGAATGACTGATGCCCAGGTTGAGCAAGTTATCAGATCAGGTAAAGCTTTTTATAATTTCCCGGTGTATAGCCCTTATGAGGGCCATGTGCATGATAGGCCGCATAGCCAAATGGCTGGTGCTACTGATAACCAAACGCAGGTTGATCTGACCGGTAATCCGCCCTTAGCAATTAAAGAAGGTATGTATGTCGAAAAAGGGCAAACACTATTCAATGTCGTCGATCCGCATAGGCTTTGGGCCGTTATTAAAATCGATGCTTCATCTATTGCTGCTGTAAAACTGCATCAGCCGGTTAGGCTATCCTTTACTGATAAGCCGGATAACACACTAAGCGGCCAGGTAGACTTTATCGAGCCATCTTTGCAGGCCGGCGATAAAACGACAAGCATCCGCGTGTACCTGCATAACATGAACCACGGGCTGAGAGTAGGCAGCCTGGTAAAGG
>Ga0157375_10004388_pt1 | contig 12251 bp, 10 predicted proteins | sample M35metaG_FD_115311 | JGI IMG/M metagenome (GOLD analysis project Ga0157375, IMG submission 115311) | Miscanthus rhizosphere microbial communities from Kellogg Biological Station, Michigan, USA - M3-5 metaG | ecosystem: Host-associated > Plants > Roots > Rhizosphere > Soil | place: USA: Michigan...
GCGATGGCCGATCATCAAAATCATCCGCTGGAGGTTCCCGTAACTGCAATCTCTGGCATCCGGACTCACGATCCCGGCGATCCCACACATGAGCGAATCTCTCTCCCCGGTTTTTCGGCTTTCCGGCTTTCGATACGATTACGTACTGCGCCAGGCAGCGTCTTTCTCACGCCGCCGGGGATCCACGTTGCAGTCGGAGGATCTGCGAACGTAGAGTTGGTGGGCCCCAGCGGCGTGGGGAAGACGTCGCCCCGCGCACCGAAGCCCCGCCATGACTCACGACGCCGCGGCGACCTTGGATTTTTCTTGCACCACCCTGGCGATGGCTTCGGCTGGCCCTTTCTCTGGAACCAGCCAATTGGAATCCACTTCCACGAGAACCGACCGCTGCAGCAGCGTCACCGACACGACGATCCGCAGCGTACCGAGGACCAGTACGACCACGCCCTCCACTCCCTGCAAGGGGCCTCCACAAATTCGGACATGGTGGCCGGCCCGAAAAAACGGAATGGTTTTCGCCGACAGAGCCTTTTTGAGTACCGTCCGCAAAGACGCAATCTCGCTCGGATCCACTGGACTAGGATTGGGCCCGAAGCCTAGGATGCGGTTCACCCCGGGTGTAACCACTACGGGTAACCGCCTGAGCAAATCGAAGCGTGAGAAAACGTAGCCCGGAAAGAGCGGCAGATCGAAGTCTCTCACCCCCGCCGCGCGTCGATGCCGGTGCTTATATAAGGGCACGAATGTCTCGTAGCCTTTGGTATCGAGGACGTACGCCACCTTCTTTTCGTGTCGAGGCTTTACCGCGAGCGCAAACCAGTCCAGCTCCCCGGAACCGCTGCATGCGCTGGGACCGCTATCACTGGGCGCCAGTTGAAGTCTACCGAGGAAGGAAGGTGCCGATAATGCGGATCTGTCAAAGTCGATGTTGCTGTTGGAGTCCATATAGGCAGTGCTACCGCAAGCTGACGTACGGTCCGTGAATTACCCCGTCTGCTTTGTAAGGGCAAGTGGTCTGCCACTCTGTGTTTTTTCTCCATCGAGACGCGATGCCTCTCTCTTGCACGGACTTGTCCGAGAAATCGAGATCCGATCCGCTCGCAGAAATCCAAGTGAAGGGAAGCCGATGCCACTATTGTGAAATAAACTTCATGTTTGTGGTCATCCAAGACCGTTGTGAGACAAGCATCGAGCTCGCCTCCAGCGCACACGATGGATTGGAGCGCGTCTCAACCGCGCTAAGTGGAGTGATAGCAAGGATCACCTCCATCTCCGTTCTGCACAAATTCCTGAAAACGTTGTTCGGTCTCGCGATTGCACCATCGCTTCCGTGATCGAACGACGAGAGCCTCATTCTGCGCCGACATCGGCAAGAGTCTTCTCGCAGGCGAAGAAGGCTTCCCTCGAGGCGCTCCGCCTCCGCTTTCCGGAGCCGCTTTCGAAACATCTGGTGCGGCACTGGGGCGAATTACTCCGGGATCTGGGACTTCCCAAGCGGGAACGAGCGAGACTTGCCGTGCCTGATCTCGCATCGCTCTCAAAGAACCTGCAAACCATGGACTTCCGGTCGTTTCAGAAGGAGCTCCTCAACCTTGGTGAGAACCTCGCCCGCCAAAAGGTCGACATCGACGACGGCATCGCCCTGATCGAGTCCTTATCGGAAGATTACTTATCATCCTTACGCGCGAGCGGCCCACGCAAACGCCTCGAGAGTCAGCCTCATCGAACGGAGCTGGCGTTGGCGGTGGCGCGGCTATGTTTCCTCGCCGCGCGCATCTTGGCGGCCGGTTATTCGCGCCAACTCGAAGAGGAGCGGCGGTTATTGGCTTCCCGTCGCCAGGGAGCCGACGAGAGTCTGCACCGCACCTCTTCTCTTCTGGCCCGAGTCTATGAGCGGGAACGCTACCAGATTTCCCGGCAACTGCACGAAAAGCTTGGTCACTATCTGGTGGGCTTGAAGCTGCGGCTGGATGCACTCAAGCGGGCGCTCAAGGAAGGTAGAACGGCGGACGGTTCCAGTGAACTGGAGGAGTCGGTTGCACTGGTAGACGAAGCCGTTCGCTCTGTCCGCCGAATGGTTTTGGATCTGGGCCCGGCAGTAGTGAAGGAAGTTGGCCTTATCCCGGCAGTGCGAATGTATGCCCGCCAGTTTTCGGGCCGCTCTTGGATCGACGTCACGCTGGAAGCCGAGGACTTACCCGACGGGCTTCCCCTCCTGGTTCAAGTGGCTCTCTATCGGCTGTCGCAACAGGTCCTCGACTTCTGTCAGCGCAGCCGGGCGCAAAATGTACGGATATCGTTCAAGGGCCGGAAGGACGTGATCGTACTGGTTGCCGAAGAGGATGACGCGCCCGCGGAAACGGTACGGAAATTGGCGGAGGAGTCCTGGGCTGTCCTGCACGAACGCGCGGAGCTTCTTGGCGCGGTTCTCCATCGCACCTCCCGCGATGTCGGCACCAGAATCGAACTCTTGGTCCCTCTGCGAGGTCTGGGGAGGACCGTTTCGGGTCCGTTCGGAAAAGCCAGAATGCCGCCCAAGGCTGCGGCGGCCCCTCGGTCGACATCGAGTGCCTATCCAAAGGTGAACTAAGAATTGAGATGAACTAAAGATCCGGTAGGCGAGGCGCCACAAGGAGGATCGACTTTGCACGGGTCGCGCCCGCTAATCCGTTTGATCGCGTCGAGGGCCGTTTGGTGCTTCACTTGCGAACACCTCCGCCCATGGCGCTACGATGTTGCTAACACTGGCTCTAGGCGCGTGGAAGTGAAAGAAATTCCCAACCAAGGCCGGAAAACTTTTCCGACTCCAGTAGAGTCCTGTTTGCGCGGACGGTTTGCCGCACAAAGTGCGGGACTTATTGGTGCGATGCACCAATCGTTTCGCGGTTCGCGTTACTCGGTACGTGTCCACTCGGGACCAAGCGTTTTCTTTCTGAACGCGATGCTCCCGAACGATCCCTGGGCCAGACACGCGCGTCCCGAATCGCGGGCATTTCACAAGAACGATTCGGACTCGGGGTCGGTGGATCGGATTTCCGTCCTGATCTGCGAGGACCACTCGATATACCGCGAGGGCGTGAAAAGCATCCTGAGTAGGGAACCCGATCTCAAGGTTGTCGGCGAAGCCAGCGATGGTACAGAAGCGGCGAATCTGGTAACCCTACTGAGACCGGATGTGATGTTGTTGAATCTTTCCCTTCCGGGCATGCGGGGCTTGGATGCGGCCCGCCACATCCAGACCAAAGACGGAAACGTCCGCATCCTGGTCTTCGGTATGTACGATGATGAGGACACTGCGCTTCGGTGTCGCGAAGCCGGGGTCTCGGGTTATTTGCTGAAGGACGCCTCTGCGCCACAGCTGCTGCTGGCGGTCCGGCACGTCAGGAATTCGGAGCAATTCCTCACCCCCGCCTCGCTCAAAAAACTGGACTATCTTCCGCTCAATTCCAACGTTTCCAAGGAGGAGGAACTGGCGTGGAATGTTCTCAGCCCGCGGCAGCGAGAGATTCTTCTCTTTCTGGCGGAGGGCTTCAGCTACAAAGAGATCGGCGCACGTCTCAACCTTAGCGTCAAGACCGTCGACACCCATAAATACAACCTGATGCGAAAACTCAATATCCAGAGTCGGGCCGGGCTCATCCGCTTTGCGATCCGCCAGCGGCTAATCGAGGCGTAGTCTTAAAGGCAGGCTGAAATTTGGTGGCAGCTGGAAGCACTGCCCATGAGTACACACAGGATTCCTGACACTCTGCCCTTATGATCATCCCAGCGATGGAGCTTGGTCAGGAGCGTCTTGTAGGAGATTCCCAGCTCGCGCGCGACCTGTTTTCGATTCCATTGCTTCTCGTTCAAGGTCCGGAGGACGATTTCCATCTCCGCCCGTTCGGCGGCCAGTATGGCAATGTCTTTCAACGAATGCATCTCCGCCGTCACCGAATGGACTTCTTCCCTGGAAGCCCGAGGCGACTCCGACAACGGCTCGCGGTCGGACATCATCGCGGACTCCAGCAGGCTGCGCAGCACTAACTCCTCTTCCTGCAAGATCAAGAACTGTCGGATGGCGTTCTCCAGTTGGCGAACGTTGCCCGGCCAGGGATAGGAACAAAACGCGTCCCGCAGGCGCGTCGAAAGTGTTTTCTCGCTCGCGCCATACCGGCTCGCGTATTTGCCCATGAAGTAGCTGCACAATGCGGGCACGTCCTGTATGTGCTCGCGCAGAGGCGGCACCTCCAGACGAACCACATTCAGCCGGTAAAAGAGATCCTCGCGGAATTCGCCCCGTGAAACGGCGATCTCCAGCCGCTTGTTGGTTGTGGCCAAGATCCGCGAATTGACTCGAGTGGCATGGGTCGCTCCCAGCCGCGAGAATTCTTGATCTTGCAACACGTGGAGGAGCTTCGCTTGCAAGGGCGGAGCGATCTCTCCAATCTCGTCCAGCAGAATCGAGCCTCCGTTGGCCAGTTCAAACTTTCCCGGCTTTCTATCCATCGCGCCGGTGAAGGCCCCACGTTCGTAACCGAACAGCTCGGACTCCAGTAGATCCAACGGGAGCGCAGCACAATTCACTTTCACGAACGACTGATCTCGCCGCGACGAGGCGTTGTGGATAAATTGTGCGAGGACCCCTTTCCCCGCGCCCGATTCACCTGAAATCAGCACGGGCACGTCGGCGTCGGCTACACGCGCGGCTATCTCAGCAATGTGCATCAGCCGGGGATCCGATGAGTAACCGAAGCAGGCGCCCGTTGTTCGCGGGGGAGTGTCCGAGTTCTGGTGGTTTGCGACTTCATCGCGAAGCACTGGACTACCGCGCTCCATCCCGGGTAAGCCCAGGAGTACCTCCTCCAAATCCTCGTCCTTCAAAGGTTTGACCAGGAAGTCTACTGCTCCCAGCCGCGTGGCCCGGATAATCGTTCGAGCATGGGCCGCCACCGAAACGGCAACCAATCGCACCTCGGGGGTCGTCACACGCATCTGCTCAAGCGCCGAGATGCCGGGCAGCATCACATCTGCGATCACCAGCGTGGCCGCAGCAGCCGCCAGCCGCTCAAGCGCCTTTGGGACGGTGTCTACGCACTCTACCGTACAGCCTTTGCGATCGAAGAAGCGCCGTAATTGGTTCCGGCTGGCTTCCTCGCCGTCAACTACCAATACCCGATACCGACGCATTTCCCTGCTCCCGCTTTAGGACCGACCCAGTACGGTTCTCAAAGGCCTCCGCGACAGGGGCTTCGAGCTTCTCTGCTAGACGGCTGAATACTATCACATTTACCGTCGTATGCCTAGTACCTAATACCCTGGCCAGGGCAATTTCTAGCCGGATTCCGTAATCCTGGACGTTGTGCCAAATTTGCGAAGTCCGTGAATCCAGAAGGGCTGCCGGTACGCCCCCAAAAAAAGCAGGAGCGCTGAATTGCGTCGTCAGAATCTTAAGTCAAGGAACGGGCGCACCGCTGAAGGTGGCATTTGTCACGATCGGCATGGTCATCGACTCTGCTCGCGGGCTCCAGTTCGTGACCGTTGGGCGGTGCCGTATCGGATATAGCGCACTTCACACCGATGCGATACAACGTGCGTGTTGAACCTATCGCGGGCAGCGATGTAGGCAATCCGAGCGGTCTCGGCCAGCTTGTGGGCTTTCTCGAAGTGTTTGGGTATCGCCCCCGGCGCCAGCTCTTCGAGGATATTAACCGCGTCCCGATAAACGCGCAGGTCGGCGCGCATTCGCGCCTTCAGCATCTCGTGAGTCTTGCATTCGAGAGCTTCCCTTGGCTGCATAGAAGCATGGCGATACTCGGCCGTCATTTTCGTTTCTTGGTACGCCTCACTCGTTTTTATCGGAGGACGCCGGATACGACTACAGGTGATAGGGTAGAAACGCGGTTAGCGGTATGCCCAGGCCTCCGCCGTCAGCTCGCGCCCTAGCTCCGAAGGTTTTCGTCCTGGAATCAACCCGCACATATCTGCCGCCAGCGCGATGAACCAAAGCAGCAGCAGAACCGGCGTGATCCGTCCTACCGGACCGTCCGCCATCAACAAAAAATAGGGAAAGGGCGTCAGCAGTATGATGCTGAGTTGTCGCACGAAGCTCGACTCGGGCTGCACGAACAGCGGTATCAATAGCAACAAGGCGTAGTCCTGAATATAGGAGTGCCGCGCCACCAGGAGACTGGCGAAGATGCACAGTGTGAACGCTGCCGGAAAGCTCTTCGCGCGCCGGCACAGGTATACCGTGCACGCTCCCACCGCCAGCGTCAGAGCGATTTCAACAGAAACTAGATTTCCTGCGATGCCTGCTATGTTCGGCGGAACGTAAGGTGTCGGATGCAGCGCCGGATTGCTCAGGAATCTCGCGTACTCGAGAGGCCAGCGCCACCCCGCGACGGCGAAGCCCGCGACCAGTTCCAGCGCTACGCACAAGGTGGCGGATGCCGCGAATCGCCATTTGCGATGCATCAGCAAGGCCAGTGGCGTAAATACGAACAGGTGAAATTTGATGGTGCACAGCGCCAGGCACAAGCCGGCCAGCCAGGGACGCTCGGTTTCATCCAGATAGACCGCGGCCGCGCTCAGAGCCAGCACCATCATCACGTCCTGGCCGTTGGCAAAGCTGGTCAGCACGGGAATCGAGATGAGAAGATGCCAGGGAACGCTGCGCGATCTCTTCCCGCTCGCGAACACGAACGCCAGGGTTGCGGCCAGGCACGCGCCCTGAAAAATCAGGTAGGCAGCGTGATACGGCAACTTCGCCAGCGGGGCGAGCAGCGCGGCATAATACGGCGGGCGCACGAACTGTACCGAAGGCATCCAGAAGCCGAGTTGCTCGCCGATGGTGCGATTCGCCCCGGAAGAATACAACTCGGATCCGCCCGCGAGCTTGCCGCCGGCGTAAAGCTGCATGAAGTCGTTGTGGCCGGCCCACACCCGCTGCCAGGGGAGCGCGGCGGCCCATAACCCCATCGCGGCTAGGCAAAGGACGAAGGCTGCGCGACGGGCATACATGGGTATCCTTTGATCGGCTGAATCCGCCTGAACCTCAAGCCCGGCCGGGATTTCACGGGGATTCCCAAGTAACCTAACTATCTGGCAGCATGCGCGAACTCGGTTGGTCGGAAATCCATCTTTGGCAGTACCCCATAGGCGACCCGCCGGACGCTCGACACCTGGCTCACGCCCTAACCCTTTTGAACGACGGGGAGAAGCTCCGGGCCGCTGCCTTTCACTTCGAAAAACATCGAGCGGCATACACTCTCAGTCACGCGATGCTGCGTCTGGCGCTTTCCCAATACGCGCCGGTGCGGCCCGAGGAGTGGCAGTTCCTCACAGGCCCGTGGGGAAAGCCGGAGATCGCGGGACCCGCACTCGATACTCCCCTATGGTTCAACCTTTCGCACGCCGACGGGTTCGCTGTTTGCGTGGCCGGACGTGTTCCCCAACTTGGCGTCGATGTGGAGAACATGAACCGGAAAACCTCTCACGATGAATTGGCCCGGCGCTTCTTTGCCCCGGCGGAATATGACTACCTCCGGAACCTGCCTCCCCACCTGCAGCGTGAGGCGTTTTTTCGAATCTGGACTTTGAAAGAGGCCTATATCAAGGCCGAAGGAAAAGGCCTCTCGATTCCGCTGGCCTCGTTCAGCTTCCGCTTCTCAGCCGATAATCCCGCGCAAGTTACGTTCGAGTCGAATGAATCAAATCCGGACCAATGGAGCTTTTTCGAGTTCCAGCCCGGGCCGGATCATCGGATCGCCGTGGGCGCACGGCACACCGGATATGCCGCTTTCGATATAGAGCCCCTGGACGCGTTTCCTCTTCTCCAAAGCTAGTGTCGGAAATTCGCTTGTCTCGTCGGAAATCCGCCCTCTGCCGAACGGCATTTAGTCCCATCGTTTCAATCGATTGCGATGTGGAAAAGCGGCAGCAAAATTGCCCCAAAGGAAGCATGGGTTCTATCAATAATCTTTCCAGCAACTATCTACAATCCATTCTTAACAACGCCGTACAGAACTCCGGTCTGAATCCCAACAGCGCCAGCGCCGTTGGATCGTCTCCGGCCGCACTGCCCACGGACAACCAGCAACTCTCACCCTTCGCCCAGCTGGTCAGCCAGCTGCAACAGCTGCAGCAATCGGATCCGACCAAGTACCAGCAGGTCACACAGCAGATCGCGACCAACCTCCAGAGCGCCGCTCAAACCGCGCAGGCGGACGGCAACACGATAGCCGCCAACCAGCTCAATCAGCTGTCGACTGACTTCTCCAACGCCTCGATCAGCGGTCAACTCCCCAACCTCCAGGATCTGGCGCAAGCGACCACGGGTCATCACCATCACGGTGGTGGTCATCATCACGCTCATGCAGCGTCGTCGGATCCCGACAGCAGTTCCACTGACCCTACCAGCGCCAGCAGCCTGGGTCAGACGCTGAGCCAATTCCTTTCGGGCTTGCAAACAAATGGCACCGCGGACGGCTCGCTGGATCCGATGGCGATTATTCTCAACACGCTGTCCAACGCCGGGCTGACCAGCTCCAGCAGCTAGCCCCAGACCTTACGCGCGGTGTTGGCGACCAGCTCGAGCTTGCGCCATTGCTCGTCCATCGATAGAAGATTCCCTGCGGCTACCGACGCGAATCCGCATTGCGGGCTCAGAGCGAGCCGCTCCAGAGGTACATAGCGGGCGGCCGCATCGAGGCGCCGGCGCAGGCCGTCCTGCGATTCGAGCTTGGCGTCCTTGGTCGTGACCAGCCCCAGCACTACACTCTTGCCGGCCGGCACCCAGCGCAAAGGCTCAAAGCCGCCGGAACGCTCATCATCGAACTCGAGCAGGAAGCGGTCCACTTTCAGCGATCCGAACAAACGTTCGGCGATCAGGTCATAGCCGCCCTCGGTGAACCAGCGGCTGCGGCTGTTTCCGCGGCAGACGTGCGTGGCCACGGTGACCCGATCGCGGGGAACCTCCGCGAGCGCGGCATTGTCTCCGGCGATTCCCTCCGCCAGTTCCCGATCCGGATCGCGGCCCTCTTCCTGCATCCGCGCGCGATGCTGCGGGTCGAGATAGTGCGTATAGTACGGCGCATCGAATTGAATGTAAGTCACGCCCTGCGAAACCAGCCACCGCACCTCATCGCGAATGATCGCGGTGAGATCGCGCAACAGCTCGGCGCGAGTGGAGTAGAACTGTTCGCTGAGGCCCGGCCGATAGCTGCACACCACGAAGTTCGAGGGCGCAGGCAGCGTGACCTTGAATGAACGTTCTGAGGATCCCAGGAGAAAAGGAACCTCGTGCGCCGTCAGATGCCGGGTCTTACGGAGCTTCGCGCCCACCGCATTCGCACTGCTGACTTCCGGACCCCCGCCCGGCCCTTTCCAGTCCAGCACCACCCGGTCGCGAACGAATCCCTCCACCGCGTCGGCCATGTCGGTCAGCCAGGATCCGCGCCGGAACTCCCCATCCGTGATCCGGTCGAGCCCCGCCGCAGTCTGCTTGGCCAGCGCGTCAAGGATGGCCCGATCCTCGGCTTCCTTAAGCTGTTCTGGATTCAGCCGCTTTTCCGCGAAGGCCGCACGCGCCTGCAGAAGTTCGGGAGGACGGAGTAAACTGCCGACGTGCTCGGCGCGATCGGCTGACTTCATTCCAAGTCAGTATATTCTGAAACGTCCCTAGCGATAGAGCGCTCCTGCCGTGGTCCACTCCGTGGCGAAGCGCTCAAACAGCAAGCCCTGGTCCAGCGGAAAGCCCTCGAATTCAAGCGGCGGGATCTCGCGCCCAAGGGAAGTTGCGGGCAACAAGGACATGCCGGCGGCGTTCACCACCGCATCCACCTTCGAAACCGCCATGGCCAGCGAGATCTTGCCCAACGCGGGAGGTGCTTTCTCAGGCTGGTGATGATGTTCGGCAGCCATACGGATCGGCTCACCCAGGCCCCAGTAATCCACCGCCAGGGCCGACAATTCCGCGTGGTCGATCTGAAGCATGCGGCGTTCGCTTTCGAGCAGCGACTCACCAGTCACAGCGGAGGCGGTGACTATGCTTTCGTACTGCTCCGGCATAGTGACCGCGATCACTAACTTGCCCACATCGTGAAACAAGCCCGCCAGAAACGCCTCTTCCGGGTCCTCCAGCGGCACAACCTCCGCCAAGAGTTCCAGGAACATGCCTGTGGCCACCGAGTGCAGGTTGAAACGGGTGATGGAGAAGCTGGGCGCGATTTTACGCTTCGCGAACAGGTTGGATATCGATCGCGCCAGCGCAAACTTTCGCACGGCGCCGATGCCGACCATCGAAATCGCATGCTGTACCGAGCTGATCGGCTGGGCTCTGCCGAACGCCGCGGAGTTGGCGATTCCCAGAATCTGAGCCGAGAGCAGCGGATCGCGCTCGATCAACACAGCCAGTTCGTGGACTTCGCAATTGCGCCGTGCCAGGCGGCCCAGGAGATGGGCGGCCGTGGGCGACAAGGCAGGCAGCTTGGCTAAGCCCAGGAAGGCCTGCTTCCTGGCATTGCTGCGTCGATCTTGCTTATTCAAAGTGGCCGAGGACATTTCCTCCTCTTCATATCGCAGCGGGATTTGTACATTCGAGTATATCCGAGAGTAATTTCCAGAGATTCTGCCAGACTTGGCGGCACTATTCTGTTACCGTTACGGGCCAAGCATGGGTAAGCTTCTGATCGGACTCACTTTGGGCGGGCTGACGCTGGGCGCAATCACTTTGGACGAGGCTTATGCGGCCCTGCGCGCCAGGAATTATCAGGAGGCGATCCGGGGGTTCGAGCAGGCCGCCAAGCTCGATCCTGCCAGGTCTTCCATCCGCAAGGATCTGGCCTATACGTTGTTGAAGATCGGCGAAACTGAAGCCGCACGCGATCAGTTCGCGGAAGCGATGAAGCTCGACCCGGCTGACGATCAGGTGGCGCTCGAATACGCTTTCCTGTGTTACGAGACCAAACAGCAGGTGACCGCGCGCCGCGTGTTCGACCGGCTGCGCAAATCGGGGAACGCGACCGCGTCCGAGGCATTTGAAAATGTCGACCGGCCTCTGCGCGAAGGGATCGCCCGGTGGAGACAGGCGCTGGAGCTCTCGCCCGATAATTTCAGCGCGCACGAAGAGCTCGCCAAGCTGGCCGAACAGCGTGACGATCTGGATCTGGCCGCTGAGCAATATCAGGCGGCTTGGAAATCGCGCCCCGCGCGCCGTGACTTGCTGGTGGACTTGGGCCGCGTATGGATGGAGCAGGGCCGGACCACGTCTTCAAAAATCGAGGATGCCCATGCCGCTCTGCTCGCAGCTTCCCGTGGGGCCGAGCCGCGTATCGCGGAACAAGCCCGCGAGCTTTTGCCGTCGCGCTATCCCTACGTCTACGAATTCGAAAACGCGCTGGCTCTCGATCCCTCCAATGACGCACTCCGCCGCGAGCTGGCGTACTTGCATCTCGAAATGGGCAACAAATCCGTCGCCGAGCAGCAATTGCAGTCCCTGCCTCCCGCGTCTCAACCGGTTCCACCGCCGGCAGAAAACAAAGCGCCACAAGATAACAAACTGCTCGGCGAACAGAGTCTCGATAAAGGCTTTCTGAACGACGCGCTCAAGTACCTGCACGCGGCCCACGAAAACGATCCCATGGATTTTGAAGTGATGCTGAAACTGGGCTGGGCCTACAACCTTCTCAAAGACGATCGCGCCGCGGTGCGCTGGTTCAGTCTTGCCCGCTACAGTCCGGATACGACGACAGCATCGGAGGCATCCAAAGCCTACGGAAATCTGAATCCCTCGCTGCGACTCCTGCGCACCACGGTATGGATGTTCCCGACCATCTCGACACGTTGGCGGGATACTTTCGTCTACGCGCAAGCCAAGACAGAACTGCGGCTCGATTTTCCGGTTCATCCCTACCTGAGCCTGCGCTTCATCGGTGATGCGAGGGGCGCGGTGCGCTTGGGCGCCAATATCTCGCCCCAGAATCTTTCCGAAAGCAGCGTGATCGTTGGCGCGGGCTTGGCGAGCACCCCATGGCGCGGCCTGATGGCCTGGTTTGAAGCCGGCGAAGCACTGCGTTACCGGATCCCGCGCGGCGAAACTGGCGCTGCTCTGCCGGACTACCGGGGAGGCATTTCCTACGGGAAATCCGCGCGCGGGCCTCGCCGCCTTTTCGCGGAAACCAATGACGACGGCGTGTTCATCAGCCGCTTCGGCAACGATAGCTTGCTGTATTCGCAGAACCGCACTGGCCGGACCTTCGGCGAAAACGTCC
>Ga0157375_10004390_pt1 | contig 12246 bp, 9 predicted proteins | sample M35metaG_FD_115311 | JGI IMG/M metagenome (GOLD analysis project Ga0157375, IMG submission 115311) | Miscanthus rhizosphere microbial communities from Kellogg Biological Station, Michigan, USA - M3-5 metaG | ecosystem: Host-associated > Plants > Roots > Rhizosphere > Soil | place: USA: Michigan...
CGGGAGATGTGCTTCTTGGTAATGAACATGTTCGTCTCCTAATTAACGGCTCACAGCACGAGGAACATCGGGAGGTTTGACTGCGTTCGGCAGAGGAGCTGCCTTGGTGGTTTGGGGAGCCGCCTTGGAGACGAGCTCGGGACCCTGTTTGCGGAACGCATCCGTATGGACGATCCCCAACACCAGGGACGTCAGAGTGTAGTCGTCTTTCTTGGCATTGCGCACCACCTTGCGAACCTGGGGCATATCGAAATACTCCAGTTGGCGATTGACGGCGTACATCATGAGCTTCTCGGTGAGCGCGCCGACGAAAGCATCGGGCCGGCTGGCGAGCTGTTTGCGCAGCTCCACCGGTCCGTCGATCGCGACACCGTTGGGCAGAACCGTGCTGGTATCGAGCTTGGCGTTGCCTGCCTGGCGGTCGGTCGTTCGGAACTTGCCGATGGCGTCGAAGTTCTCCAGAGCCAAGCCCGTGGGATCAATCACGCCGTGACACTGTCTGCAACTCGCCTTATCGCGGTGTTGCTCCAGCCGCGCCCGGACTGTTTTCGGAGCCTCGCCAGCCTCTTGAGGCAGGTTGGTGACGACATTTGGCGGAGGTGGCGAAGGAGGCGAGCCAATGATTTTGTCCAGCACCCAAGCGCCGCGCAGCACCGGAGAGGTGCGGTCGCCATAGGAGGTCCGCATCAGCACCGCGGCCTTGCCCAGCAGGCCGAAGCGGTTTGGATCGCTCAGGGTAACTTCCTTGAATGCGGACGTGTTCGGTCCCTCAACTCCGTAGTGGGCCGCCAGCCGGTTGTTCACGAACGTGTGATCGGAGGTCAGCAGTTCCACCACACTGTGGTTCTCGAGCAGAATGCGCCCCAGGAACTTCTCGGCTTCGGTCATGAAATCCTTGCGGAGCGTAGCATTGAAACCGTTGAAGATCTTCGTGTCCGGCTGCACCAGGTCGAGGCTGTTGAGGTTCAGCCACTTCATGGCGAAACTGGTCACCAGGCTCTCGGCCCTGGGATCGGCCATCATGCGCTTTACCTGTGCGTCCAGAGCGCCGGGCTTGCTCAGTTGATGCGTTTCGGCCAGCTTCAAAAGTTCCGCGTCGGGGCCCGTATTCCAGAGAAAGAAGGAGAGGCGCGACGCCAATTCCAGATCGGACAGCGAAAACTCAGTGGTTTTCGGGACTCCCTTGGGAGTTTGAATAGAGCGGAACAGGAAGTCGGGGCTGGCCAGAACCGCCGCGACCACCTCCGTAATGCCCTGATCGAAGGTGCCCTTGTCCAGACGCCCTTCGTTATAGAAGCCCATGAGGTGGGTGATGTCTTCCGCGGTCACCGGCCGGCGGTAGGCACGGTGCGCCAGGTTCTCTGCAATCTGCTTCGCGCAGGGAGTTTCGCCGATCACTTTCGGGTCGCAAACGAAAATCAGCGGCCGGGTGGTGCTATGCGAGATGCCGGTAGGATTGTAGGGACCCTTAATCTCGAAGACATCGATTCCGCGGCGGAAGCCGGCCATGGGAGCTGCTCCACGACCGCCGCCACCTCCTCCTCCGCCGCCGCCGACATTGTCGTCGGACTGGACATGTGAGCGCTCGATGAAGCCGGCGACGATCTCATGCTTGCCGGCCGGCAGCTTCACGGGAATCTTCTGGAAGCGATCCAAAATCTGCTGCCAGCCGTCCGTGCCCTTTACATTGGCGAGCCGCAAATCCTCAGGACCGCCCAACGATCCCTTGAACACGGTCTTGTCATCGATCATCAAGACCAAGGTCGTCGCGTTCTGCATTTGCGAGTTGTACAAGCCGATATCAAGATCGAAGAAGTTGAAGCGATACTCCCCGTCGGCCGGGAAGGTGTAGTCGAACTTGATGCCGCCGCGCATGCCCGGAGGAAAAGGCAGCGCTGGATCCTGGTTCCCGTCGGCCTGATACGTCATGCTCGAGATCGGCGGCGCCATATCCCCGACGGCTTTTTTCGCGACACGGCGTGCGGCGTCAAGATATTGCTCCAGGAACGCAGGCGACGTGGTCAGGGCGGAAGCGATGTTGTCGAAGCCCTCCACTTGAATATCCTGCGGCAGGATGTCCTTCTCGTTCACATCGACGCCCAGCAGGGTTTTCACCGATGCAGCGTACTCTGTGCGGTTCAGACGCTCGACCGGCACGTGGCCTGCGGTGACAGGGCCCGGATTCGTATCCAAGGTGCCTTCCATCCAGGTGGAGAAGGCGTCAATGTCGGCCTGAGGCGGTTGGGGACTGCCCGGCGGAGGCATCAAACGTCCGCGAAGCTTGCGTAGGGCCTTCTCCCAAATCTGGGCATCTTTTTGCGTCGCATGGAGATCCAAGCCGTCCAAGGCGAGACCACCGGTCCGGGCGCGCGCGTTGTGGCACCCAACGCAATAGGTGTTCAACATCGCGCGATAACGATCCGGCCCGCTTGCGGTGGTCGCGCTCGCCGAAGGAGTCTGCCCCACTGCCCGGTTTTGCAGAAACGCCGGCGAGGCGATCAAAACCAGAAGAGCACTGGCATAAATAAAACGCTTCATAGATTGCAATCCATCGTTTTATCAGCGACTTGCAGCCTGATGTTCAGCATTGGGAGCATTCCTGTTTTATCACAAAAGCCGTCGAGACGGACCATAGGGGGCCCGCACCAACTTGAATGGCGTTTTCCCGGCCCCAAAGGCTACAGGCGCAAGACGTTTGTTTGTCGTTCTAGTTGGTGTGTGGCGCTTCCGGCGGAGCGGCGGGTTTCGGCGCCGCGGGCGGCGGACCACCCTTACCCGCACCTCGACCAAACTGGCCCGGCGGCGGGGCCGGAGGCATTTGAGCCGTGCCGCCGACCTTCATCGCCATAAACTGGGTACCGGTCGCGAACCCGACGTACTGCGTGTTGTCGACCATGTATGTGATCGGGGGAGCCCCGCCAGGGAGGTTGAACGGCAGCGCCAGCAGTTCCTCGCCCGTATCCGCCTTGTAGGCGTACAGCGTATTGCCCGCAGTCTGGAACACAAGATTGCTGGCTGTGGTCATCGTGCCCCCGGTCGACCCGCTACCCCGACCCTGCTTCACCCACTTGATCTGATTGGTCTTAGGATCACGCGCCTGCAACCCGCCGCGGCCCACGTTGTCGGGACCCCAGATCGGCATGGGTGTGGTCTTCTTATCCTGACCGCCGCGACCCAGCCCATGGGCGCCCCCGCCAGCCTTGGGATCCGGTTCCTTGGCGGCGTTGAAGGTGTAGCTTCCTGCACTGTAAGGCAGATACACCAAGCCGGCGTTAGGGTTGTACGACATCGGCGCCCAATTGTGCGCGCCGCCTCCGCCCGGGTACATCACCACCGAATTCGTCTGATCGTAGTAGGCGTCCTGATTGATGATCGGCTTGCCGTTGTTCTTCTTATCGAAGCCCGTCACCCAGTTCACCGGGACGAACGGCTCGGCTGAGATGAACTGTCCATTGGTGCGGTCCAGAATGTAGAACACGCCGCTCTTGGGAGCCTGCATGATGACCTTGCGCGTCTTGCCTTCGATCTGGACATCGGCCATGATGAAGCCGCCCACCGAGTCCAAGTCCCAGGCATCGCCGGGAACCGTCTGGTAATACCACTTCAGCTTGCCGGTGCTCGCATCCACAGCGACGATCGAGCACGTATAGAGGTTGTCCCACTTACCCCACTCCGATTTCGAGATGCCGCGCATTTCCTGCGGCCACGGCTCGGGGTTCCCAGTCCCGGCAAATACCAAATTGGTGTCGGGGTCATACACCAAGCCATCCCACACCGAGGCGCCGCCGCCGTATTTCGCCCAGTCGCCGACCCAGGTCTTGGACGCTTTTTCCTGATCCTTGTCCTCCATGGGCTGACCGGGGGCAGGCGGAACCGTGTAGAACTTCCAGGCGAGCGATCCGTCCTTGAGGTTGTACGCCGCGAAGAAGCCGCGGATGAAATACTCGCCGCCGCCCACGCCGACGATCACCTTGTCGCCTGCGATGCGCGGCGCGATGGTGAACGAGTACCACTTATTGATGTCGGCGACCTTGCTCTGCCATACCTCCTTGCCGGTAACGGCGTCGATCGAGATCAGCCGGGCATCGTTGGCCGCCAGGATGATTTTTCCGTCGTACATCGCGAGTCCGCGGTTGTGTGTGCCGCAGCACATATGGCTCGGCGTGGCCGGATCAATCTTGGCGTCGTACATCCACTTCTGCTCGCCGGTGCGCGCGTCGAGGGCATACACGATGCTGTTGTCCATCGTTTGATAGATCGTGTTGTTCCACATCAGAGGCGTGCCCTCGGTGCCGCCCCGGCCGCCCGGCGCAGTGAGCGGCGCCGACCAGGCCAGGCCCAGCTTGCCGACGTTGGTCTCGTCGATTTGCTTGAGCTGGCTGTAGCGCTGTTCGGTTTGTGTCAGTCCGTAGGTGAGCCAGGTCCCGGGCATAGCGTCTTTGCCGGTACCCGCAGTCTTGAGAATTTTAGCGTCCACCGCGCGCGGCTGCTGGGCCGCGACAGTGGTAATCAGCGTGAGCGTGGCAATGACGCCAGCGGCCAACAGGGCCTTGATATTAGAGGTGGTCAAGCGGTGATCCCTTCACAAGGAAGTATGACCGATTTCCGTCCCTAAGAAAACTCAGTTCGGTCCCGACATGGCTTCGCCAAGAGCGATCGTTTGCGAGTTCATACTAGAAGCGCGACAAAACCCGTTACGACCAATGCAATAGCCCATATCAGATCCAGGTTGAACCACGAACGGCGAAGCATGGCCAGACCGAATTTCTGATAGACCAGCAACGCGGCCGCTGCGGTCACCGTGAAGTATCCCAGGGTGTGGATCAGCGTGGCCCACACCCCGTTACTGGCGCCTTGTGCCGCGTCCATATGATGGTGCGCGTGAGGCCCCGCCAGTGACCCCGCTAGTACGACCGGCAACACCATCAGGCCGGCGCCGTGCGCCGAGGCCATGAGAAATGACCAGATGGTGAGGTCGCGAAAACCTACTTGCATGCCTCCCCAGCGAAAGTGCCGGCTACGGATTAGCTTGTACACGCCCAGCCCTACCAGCGTCACCGCCACACCGATCCGGATGTACAGCATCGGCAGCGCAACCTGGGCCAGTTCGGCGATGAGAACCACCACGCCGATCGCGAGCGCATGGCCCAGGGCGATGGGCGGCAGCGACCACGCGACAGCGCGCGCCCGATGCTCTTGCATGCCGCGAGCCACCGCGAACAACCACCCCATTCCGGGATTGATGCCGTGATAGGCCCCCAGCAGGAAGAGCGTGGACCAGGCTCCTAATCCCTCGTTCATAGTCTCGCGCTCATGCGTAGCAGTAGGAATCTGAAGAAGCGTCGCCGCCTTCCAGACGTACCTGGTGCGGGCGCAGTTCACTGAACTCGACCAGGAACTTCGGATCGATCTGCATGCCGCCCTCCGGCTTGGCGTCGAGCTTCACCATCCAGCCATTAATGCCTTCCGGGTAAAACTGAGCGTCCCAAGGAGTATAGAGAGAATTGGTGAAGTAGATGCGCTTGCCATCGCGGCTGACCTCGACCATCTGCGGGGCGCCGTTCAACGGGGTCTTGGGATTCTTGGGATGCGCGGCCTTTCGGACGATTCCACCCAGATGCACTGACCCGGTTTTTCGCGGATGGAAAGGATCGGAGACATCGTATTGCAAGAACTCGCCGGTGCCAAAGCAGGAAACATAGAGATACCGGTCGTCAAGGGAAAGATTGATGTCCGTGATCAATGGCGGAACGGCCTTGAAGCCTTGCAGGAGCGGCGGCAGGGTTGCCGGATCGGCCGGCTCGGCGGGAATCTCGATCACCTTCTTGATCGCCCATTTGCCGTTATCGCGATACCAGGTCCAGATCGACGCGGAGAGATCTTTCAGCGAAACCACCACGCCCGCAAACCCGTAGGCTTTAGTCGGGTCGTGCGCCGGGCGCAGTTCCAGCACCATCTGTTGCTCCGGACCTAAATCGAGTTCCTGCACATGACGCCGCTTGGGCAGATCCCAGACGTGCAGCTTGTGGCCGTACCCACCGGCCAGAAGAATCTCCGGATTCACTCCCTTGCTCACCATGTTGGGAGTTCCCCACTCGCTGGTGAGGATTGTGTCGTATCCCAGGTGCCACCAGAAATCGTACGCGAGTTTCTGCGGGCCGCGATCCAGCTCCCACTTCCCGAGCACGTCGAAGCTCTCGTGATCCATCACAAAAATTCCGCCCGGACCATCGCCGCCCGGAGCTCCCAGCGCGCTCATCAAGATGCCCTCGGGACCGCAATGAACGGTGTGCGGGGACGCATATCCCGTGCGCGCGGCCAGCGTCTCCGGCTCAATCACCTTCACGATTTGCGGGTCGTGCGGATCCATCTTGGTATCGATGATATGGATGCGCGAGGAATGAATACCCGGCACCACCAGGTAGCGGCGTTCCACATGCGGATGCGGAGCGTGCGGGCATAGGCACGCGCTGCATGCGTTCCAGCCAAAATGATGCAGCTCGTCGCCGGCGTGCGGCATGTCTACCTGGCCGACGATATGACCGTAGCCAGACGATGCGGGATCGACATCCACGACGCCCATCGCGTCGTGACGGCCGTTATTCTTTCCATTGACCATCGCGACGTATGCCAGCTTTTCAGCCGGCGCATCCATGGCCATCTTGGGCGAAGGGTAGAACGTTGGATCCGGGCGCCAAATCGACATGATTAAAGCTCCTTAATGTTAGGTTAGAACAGTTACCCGCATAAAAGTGGCCGGTATGAAAGTACCGGCATCCTTACTCTTGTTCTGAGTGTTCGCCAGCTCCACCAGCTGTTTATGGAGTTCCTCCGCCTTCCCGTTCTTTTGAGCTGCCTCGACCGCGTTCATGGTCGGTCCATAAAATGTTTCGAAGACCCCGATGAACTGGGTTGCACTTTTGTCGGGCGAGGCAAAGTAGTAGGTGTCCTTGACCATGGAAATTCTCTCCTGGGGAACTCCGGCCTGGCCAAAGCGTTCGATGATATTGCTCTCGACGCCCCACGTCATGGGACTGACGAAGCCTTCCGGCGGTGGAGGCGTAAACGCCGAGCTGATTTTCAGCACCTGGGATACGAACGTCGGATCGTTGGGAATCCAGTTGCCCATTACGATGCGGCCGCCTGGTTTTGTAACGCGCACCATCTCTTGGGCGACATCGAAGGGTTTGGGCGCAAACATCGCGCCGAATACGGAGAGGGTCAGATCAAACGAATGGTCGGCGACCCCAGCCAGATTGCTCGCGTCGCCTTCTTGAAACTTCAGCCGGGTGAGACCCGCTTCCGCGGCGCGCCGGTTCCCGGCTTCCACCAGGTTCCTTGCGATGTCGATTCCAACCACTTCCGCCCCCAAACGGGCCAACGGAAGCGCCGTGGTGCCGTCTCCGCAGCCGAGGTCCAGAACTCGCAGCGGCAGTTTTATCCCCAGGGACTGAACCAGGGCTTCTCCGGATTGACGCATGAAGGCGGCAATCTCAGTGAAGTCTCCTTTTTCCCACAGTGTCTTATTAGGATTCGCGATGCTCGGATTCATAAAAGCTCCTTGATTCGGACTCTTCAGAGCTACAATCGTACAGTCCGTCTGTTGCGAGGTCTATGCCCGGGCGTCGCCATGACTTGCTCGAACGTCTTGGAGACGATGATCGCTTTGCCGGGAGGCCAGGAAACGTTGCAGATTGACCGGGCGAACCTGAGGAGCGCACGGCCTGCTGGTGGCGTTGTGGGCGGTTAGAGGAATGGACGCATTCTCGCAAATCCTGAGTGGCGTCAAACTGAACGGAGCGGTTTTCTTCAACGCCGAATTCTCGGCGCCCTGGGGGTTTTCGACGCCCCAGAAGGCGACGGCGAGTTCCGCCGCGGCAACAGCGGCAGAGCACTACGTGCTCTACCATCTGGTCATCGAAGGCGGGGCCGTTATCGAGTTAATGGATGGTCAGTCGGTTGAACTCGAGCCCGGAGACATCGTCATTTTCCCGCACGGGGATTCTCACCACATGAGTAGCGGAAAAGGGGCGACACGACCGTTCCCAGACTACGGGATTAGCGCCAAGATCAGCGCAGGCGACTTAAGCCCCTTACACGCCGGCGGCGGCGGGGAAATTTCGCGGTTCGTGTGTGGGTACATGACTTGCGACCCCTACCTCAGCCGGCCGATCCTGAACGGACTTCCGCCGGTCTTTAAGGTCAATATCCGGGCCGACCGCTCCGGACACTGGCTGGAAAATTCCATTCTGCATCTGGTGGAAGAAGCCGCTTCGGGCCGGATCGGCAGCGAGGCTATGCTCGCGAAACTCTCCGAGGCCTTGTTCGTCGACACGCTGCGGCGCTACGTGGCCGGCTTACCCGAACAACAAACCGGATGGCTCGCGGGAGCGCGTGATCCCATCGTCGGGAAAAGCCTCGGATTGCTGCATAGCCGTGTGGCCCATCCGTGGACCATCGCGGATCTCGCGGAGGAGGTGGGCATCTCGCGATCGGCACTGGTGGAGCGCTTTACCCGCTTTCTCTCCGAACCGCCCATGACGTATCTGACGCGGTGGAGACTTCACCTTGCGGCGCGATCGCTCGAAAAGACCTCGCGAGGCATCGCGGACATCGCTGCCGATGTCGGGTATGAATCGGAAGCGGCGTTCAATCGCGCCTTCAAGCGTGAGTTCGGGCAGCCTCCAGGCAGATACCGTAGCGACCACAAGAGCGCGCCCCTTCAAGAACCGCAGCCCACACCTTGAGGTACAAACCCACAAGAGACCGAGTGGAGATAGAATATCGGGTACGCGTGCGGAAACCATCTGCTGAAACAGTGATAAGGAGCGAATATGTGCGATCAAGATCATTCTAAGGAAGAACTGGAGCAGTACGAGGCTCGAGGTCTGGTAACACGAAAGCAATTCGGCGTCATGTTGGGCGCAGGCATCGCCATGATGCTTCCTAAAGTCGCGAACGCGGCTGCCGTGACCGAATCGGACGTGACAATAATGACGCCCGACGGCGCGGCGGATTGCTACTTCGTGCATCCCGCGACTGGAACGGCCCCGGGAGTTCTGGTGTGGCCGGACATCTTCGGGCTGCGGCCGGCGTTCCGCCAGATGGGCAAGCGGTTGGCCGAATCGGGATATTCGGTGCTGGTGGTGAATCCGTTCTACCGCCAGAAGAAGGCTCCGACCGCCGAGAAGGGGGCCGCAACGCCGATCGGGCAGGTGGCGCCGCTCATGCAGGCTCTGGCCGAGCCGACCACCACGACGGATGCGAAGGCGTTCATCGGATGGCTGGACCAGCAGGCGTCGGTCGCGAAAAACCGCAAAATCGGAACCCAGGGCTACTGCATGGGCGGGTTCCTGGCGTTCCGCACGGTGGCGACCGTACCCGATCGTGTCGGCGCCGTCGCAACCTTCCATGGCGCGAATCTGGTACCCAACTTGCCGGGAGCCGCGAAGAGCAAGGCTCAGTTCCTCATTGCGATCGCGGAGAGCGATGACAAACAGGCTCCGAACGATAAGACCGTATTGAAGGACACCTTCGCCAAGGCGGGCTTGAACGCGGAAATCGAAGTGTACCCAACTATGCACGGCTGGTGTCCACCGGATACGAATGTCTACAACATGGAACAGGCCGAGAAGGCCTGGAGCCGTTTGCTCGCGCTGTACGGAAAGGCTCTTAGCTAACCCGCAACAAGGCGGAACGTGGCGGCGGTCTTGATCCAAGTGAGGACGCCGCCGCGTCATTTGCGCGGTGGCCTAGGGCTGACGGCTCGCCGGTGGCGTGATCCCGTTCAACCGGAGATACACAACCAATTGTCCATAGGTGTCTTGGCTGTGCGTCATGAGGAAGTAGAGAATCCTTTGCCGAGTCGACATGGGTCCCATGAACCAAGGCGATTCAACGCGCCCCGTTAGCTGCTGGTCGCTAAATTCCTTGATAACCGCAATTCCGTAGTCACCGGCCTTCTGCACCGCAGCCATCGCTTGGGCTTTTGACGTCGCCTTCGGATCGATTGCCGGCGGAGGCGTCTTAGCGCCGAGCCCCTGTAGCAAACTCACGTTCACTTGGGCCACATGCAGCACGCGCTCGCCGAAACTCTGCTCTTCCGGAACTGGTTTGAAGCCGTATTTGTCCTCAGGCATCGCACCGGCGAGCCCGTAGACCATCACGTTATTGCGCGTCCAGTCGTTCTGAATCTCGCAGGAAAGATTCGAGCAAGGTCCCATGAAGCTGGGCAGCGGTTGCGCGGCCGACGGCTGCTGCGCGTGTACGACGTTCCATCCGGCAAACATTGCGAGCGCTGCGAACGTTCGTATATGCAACATGTTTCATAGTCTAGCCGCTCGCGCGAGGATATGCAACCATGTGCATAATGTTGCGTGAAGTCATTCTGACTGTGCTGGCCCACCGGCCCATGACCGGTTACGAGATTGCGCGGAACTTCGATCAAGTGTTGTCCCACTTCTGGCGTGCGTCTCATCAGCAAATTTATCGGGAACTAGCTCGGATGGACGGAGACGGATACGTCGTTTTTCGCGCTGTGACCCAGTCAGGCAAGCCCGACAAGAAATTGTATTCCCTCACCAAGGCGGGCCGGACGGCACTCAAGAAATGGGTCGCCGTCCCAACCGACCTGCCACGCCCGCAGAACGATCTGCTAGTGAAGTTATTGGCTGGTCTGCTGGTGAACACGCCGGCCTTGAAACGGGAGATCGCGCGCGTTCAGGAGGGAACGGCAGCGTACCTCAAACAGCTTCGCTCAATCGAGGTGGAGTGCTTGAATCGGCCTCTCGCAAACGGTTATGACCGCGCGCTCTACCTCGCTCTCCGCCGAGGTCTTTTAACGGTAGAAGCACAAGCGGCTTGGCTCGGCGAAGTAAGCGAGTCTTTATCTGGGGAACGAGGATGAAAAGGCCACAACTAACGTCCTGCCGCAAGGGCTCAGACCCGTTGGGAGGGCGAGCGTTCCTTCTTGGGACGCACGTTGAACTCGAGCTTCCACCGGCGCCCATCGCGCGCCACAAACCACAACTCCAACATTCCCGTTTCTGTGACCAGGCTTTCCAGTGTTACCAGGACGTTTTCATGGACGTCGTTCGATAGCAAGGCCTCGATGGGGGCGAGTTCTTCCATCGTGGAATCGATCTCCTCGATCAAGGAACCAGGCGCATCCTGCGTTCTTTCGCTGGATTGGAAGAACCGGAACTGCGCCCGTTTACCCACGCTTAAAACAGACGTGCGATCCGTAAACGAATACCCGGTGCCCTCCTCCATTCCGAAAGGTACGACAGTCAGGGCTTTCAAAGGTGGGCGTCTCCCAGGTACAGCGGGCGCCACCGCTTCGATACCAATGTAGTAGCTGTGGGGGACGCCGCCCCGCACACGCACCCCTTCGCCTTGCCGGGCCAAACCATAGTAAGCGGCGCCGTGTGCCACCGACCGCATGAGATCCCCACTCACCAGGGACGTTATCGGCTGAGGAAACCAATGCTTCAGGATTTCCACGATCCGGTCACGCACGAAGGGTGCGCGGAACACGCCTCCGTTGAATAGGACGTGAGTCGGAGTGGCAGATTGACGGCGGAGAAAGTGCGCCAGATGACGCGTAATGGCTGGGTCAGATGCGTACGGAAGACCAAATTCGGTTAGAGCCGTGGGCTGCTCGTCCGGCTCTTCGTCGATCGGAACCGTCGGCAAGAAACCATCGGTCAAGATGCGCACCACGTCCGCGCGGGTCAGCGTCGACTTCAGGGATTTGCCGACAACACTTGTGCCCCGCCCGAGAATTGTTATGGGTAACTGGCTTTCCTGGTTGTCCTCGGCCAGCAAACGCTCCTTAGCCAACCGGCAATGTTGATAGAGGGCGTGAAACTGCATCCCATCGAGCTTGGGAAGATTCTCGGCGACATGGTGAGCCAGCGCGGCGTCGATGTTATCGCCACCCAGCAAAATATGATCGCCGACCGCTATCCGGCGCAGCGAGATCTGCCCCGTGTCTTCTTCCACCGAGATCAGCGCGAAATCGGTCGTGCCTCCGCCGATGTCGATCACCAGGATAAGATCGCCAACCGCGACCTGCTCTCGCCAGTCCGGGTTGTGCGCGATCCACGCGTAGAACGCGGCCTGCGGCTCTTCAAGGAGGACGACCTTGTCATACCCGGCCTGTTCGGCGGCCTTCAGTGTTAAATCGCGCGCCACGGCGTCAAACGATGCGGGTACAGTCACCAGCACCTGATGCGTTTCAAAAAG
>Ga0157375_10004393_pt1 | contig 12237 bp, 6 predicted proteins | sample M35metaG_FD_115311 | JGI IMG/M metagenome (GOLD analysis project Ga0157375, IMG submission 115311) | Miscanthus rhizosphere microbial communities from Kellogg Biological Station, Michigan, USA - M3-5 metaG | ecosystem: Host-associated > Plants > Roots > Rhizosphere > Soil | place: USA: Michigan...
CGAGTAATTCATACTGCCTTTGATCTGTCGCGCAATTTCCTGCGTCCGCTTTTCAATTCCCGGCGGAACTTCGGCAGGAACTGCGCCGGGAATCGTGAAATTTACCGCTTGCGGTTGATTCGTGCCGGTCGCGCCGGTTGCGATCGTGTTGAAATAAAGCGTCAACTGTTTGCTCATTTCAGCTGCGGCATAACGCGCCGGAACCCAATACTGAATCCATGCGTTATCCTTCTCAGCCTGTGTCAATGTGGCAGGGCTGATGTTATATTTCGTTGCCACATCGGTCAAATTCGCAAACCAATTGGCGTGCCATTCGGGTTTGTCCTCGTTTCTGTTCGGATACCAATAATCTGAATCTATTGACATTACAATAAGCCTCCTTATATTAAAGAAATACCCGTCATTACGGCTTTAGAATGCGGGGAAAGAGATTAAAAAGCCTGAGCATCAAGAAGTTTGCCGTCGTCTGCGAATGATTCACCGATACCGGAAAATCATTCCCCGATGGTGGTGAGCGATTCTCCGACGCCTGCGAACGATTCACAGGCGTCTGCGGATTGCTCACAGACGCCTGTGAATGATTCTCTGACGTCTGTGAGCAATTCTCCGACGCCGGTAAACGATTCTCCGGCGGGTAGAAATTACTCACAGGCGGATGAGAATTATTCTTTCCTCGCCGTGAATCATTCACATACGGGTAAAAATCATTCTCACAAAGGTAAAAATGATTCCCGCACGGGGAAGAACAATTCTTCCCTCACTGCGAATTACTCTGCGGACGTTTGAAACTTGTTTTTCAACATCTCGACGCTGTTATTTTTTGCGATAGATTGATTGTGGACGTGAAGTACGGGATACGGAGTTTGAGATTGACGCTTAGACATTCGCGCTTGCGTTCCAATCTCATCGCGCGCCTCACGTTATCTTAAGTAAATGTCATCAGGAGTTCTCCTTTTTTGAGTCAATGCTAACAAGATAAAACATAAGTTAGCTGGGATTTCAGGGATACGTGAAAAATAAAAACGCCCTTCACGCTGTAAATGAAATCTTCGACACTTTCGAAGTTTCAGCTCTTATATAAGAATGTGTATTTTATAAAATTTTATGAGAAAAAAGTCAAGAAAAATATTTAAGTATTAAACAAATAAATTTAATGTGCATTGTGCGGCGTAGAGTTCTGAGTCCCGCCTTTAGGCGGCTTCCGGCGCAGCACTTGCCGCCTAAAGGCGGGACTCAGAACTTTCAAAAATAATTTTGCCTAACTACTTAACTTTCGCAAAAATTCTCGATATTTTCCCGAAAAATATTTGCATGCGGCGATTCGATACCATCTAAAATCGCTATCGCTTCTTTCCACAACCCGCAAGCTTTTTTTCTTTCTCCTAAGTTGTTATAGGTACTTCCCAGATTGCCTAAACTGATGCCTTCGCCCGAACGGTCACCAATCTCGCGTGAAATACTTAATTGTTGTTCGTAATATTCAATGGCTTTTTGATATTCGGATAATCTATCGTAGGCATTTCCCAGATTACCTAATGCCTTACTTTCACCTAAACGGTTGCCAATCTCAAGAGAAATATTCAATGCTTGCTCGTAATATACGATGGCTTTTCGATATTCGTCCAATCTGTAGTAAGCATTTCCCAGATTGCCTAAATCGTGTCCTTCACTTAATTGATTATCAATCTCCCGAGAAATCTTTAAAGCCTGTTCATGATAATTAATCGCTTTTCGATATTCACCTAAGTTTTCGTAAGCATTTCCCAGACCACTTAAACATTGACCTTTGATGTGATTGTCTCCAATCTCAAGTGATATTTCTAAAACTTGGTTATAATTTTCAATCGCTTTTTGATATTCACCCAATTTATGGTAAATAATCCCAAGATTCCCTAAACTATTGCATTCTTCTTGCTGATTATTTAATTTTCGTGCAGCGGATAATCCGGTTTTCAACCAATCAATATGATTTTGTGGATGAAGTCGTAATGATATAAATTCAGCGGCATTATTGGAATAGCCTATGCAAAGTTGGGGAGCGTGTTCGTTTATCTGTACATTATCAGTCGACCATTTTTGTCCTTGCACAATGTTGTGCCATTCTCGGTCTATTTCGTCAAGCACGGCTTTATAGCCTTTTTCTTTCCAGATAGTTTGCGATTGAGAGAGAAGATAACGATAGTACCAGACATAGCAATACTGTGCATCTAAAAGTTCTTCGGCGGTTAGCTTTTCGTAGGCGTAATCACGCGCAAGGTCGTGGAGTTGACAGCGTTTGGTTATTTTGTCCACTTCAATCAGACTATATTTAGCAAGTGAAATTAGTGTCTCGGTTGCGGTCGGTAAATCTTCATGAAGTCGCCAAACGGTTGCGGCGGCATTTAATTCAAAATCGGCGGGGAAAACCGCTAATTGCCGCCACCGTAGTTTTAATTCGTCGGTCAGAGCTTCATAGCTCAAGTCGAGCGAGGCTTCGACGGTCAGATTATTGCGGTTCGGGTCAGCGAGGCGCAGACGTTCTTTGCGGTCGGCGTATTTTGTGACGAGGTGACGCGCTTCGAGCAGGATGTTTTCCGCCAAAAGGGAAGCGAGCGGTTGGAGTGCCATTGGAATATATCCCGCCAGAAAGGCGAGCGTGTCGGCTTGCCCGTCGAAGCGCGATTCGTCGGCGATCGAGAAAAGAAGTTTCCGCGCATCGGCGGGCAGCATTTTTTCAATATGTTTTCCGCGTCCGCCCGATAACGTAAATGATTCACGCGATGTAACAATTATCGACGCGCCCGCGTGATTGAGCGGTTCGGCAACCGTGCGGTCTTTGGCGTTGTCGAGAACTATCAAGGTCGATTGTTTGTTGACGAACTGATGAAAAAGATTTTCGATGTCGGATTGGCTCAAGTTTGCGGGAACATTCGGGTCAAAGAGCTTGATGGCTTCAAACATTGCCTCGGGTGCGGTCATCGGATTCTGCCCCGCGCCGCGCATTTCGATATAAATACGGGCTTCAAAGCGCGGTTCGAGCTCCTTGGCGAAGTAATCGGCAATCGCCGATTTACCGACACCGCCGAAACCGTGCAGGACGAAAGATTTTTTCTTCTGCGTTAAAAACCAATCGCGCAGTTCGTTTAATTCATCCTCGCGCCCGACAAATCCTTCGACGGAGCGCAGATTCGACGGCAAACCCGTTTCGGTTCGGCGGTTGTCAATTTTATCGGCAAGATTCTTGAAACCTTCTTTCAACTCGGCGCGGGTTTGTTTATGCTGTTTCTTATTTTTCCGCCGTGTCAGCTCATGCTCGCGCACGATTAAACCGGGCAATCCTTTGACGACCGTGCTGATATTTTCGGCGGTCATGATGAGCGGCAGAAGCTCGTCGAGTTTGTTTTTTATATCGGTCTGATTTGTGCCTAGAGCGGTGAGTTCCTGTTCGATGCCGTCGAGTTGTTCGGTGACGGATTTACCGAGTTTTTTCAGCTCGTTCTGAAATGTCTGGAAGTCGAGCGTCTTAACATTAGAGGGCGCAACCGGTTCGCCGTGCGGCGCGTTTTCTCCGACGCGCAGGCTGACGAGCAGACGATTCTGAAAAATATCCGCGAGCTCGCCCGTTAGTTTATTTTGAAAGTATCCGCAGAAACAATCGAACCATTTGATCTTTTGGTCATCGTCGAGCGGCAAATGATTTTTCTTGAAGTCATACGGAATCCAGCCCGTTTCGACCATTCCGACGATATGCGGCGGAACTTCGGCGGCTTGGGGAAGAATACTCGGGACATTGCCTGTCTGCGCCGCGCCGATTCTTTGCAGCTCGGCAAGCAGATTCGATTCGAGCTGCCGACGCATTTCGTCAACACAATTCGCAACGGTTTTTCCGCGCGGTTGGAGAAATAATTCATACGCCTCGCTTATTTCCAGAACTTCGTCGGATCTATCAACGCGGTTGCGTTCGGAATTGAGCGCGGCGATCACATCGCAGAGCCACAAAATTTCTTCGCGGTCGGCTCCGCTTTCGGGCAGAAATCTTTCGCGCAGTTTTTCCGACCATAAGCCGATACTGCTCGGATTTGCCGCGTCGGTTTCGAGATGTTCGGTCAGAAATTTGCGCCAGCCGCTCGGTTGTAATTCTTTGAGACGCGAATTACACAGCAGAAGCGTGGCTTCGAGATAAGACTTGCGCAAAGCGCGTTGGAGCAGATGATTGCGCGAATCGGTCGTCGGCGGAAACTTTTCGCGGAACTTTGTTAAAGCCTGGCAGAGGTAATAATCCGAACGATTGCCGTAAAATCCGTCCCAACCATCCTTGATCGAGTTGCTGAAAACTGTGTAAAGACCCTCTAAAACATTAAACATAAAGTAAGAGTTCTGACGTTTGAATTTATTGTGCTGATAAGATACCGCACATTTGCCGAATCTGCAATTTTTTCAAACAAAAGGTAGTGTCCCAACGGTCTGTTATTTTTTATTTTACCGCCGAGACGCAGAGTTTGGCGCAAAGAAACGCTGAGCAAATCTCTGTGACACTCAGCGTGAACTCTGCGTCTCGGCGGTAAAACGTCTTGAAATTTCTAACAACATAATATTAGGACACTATCAAATAAAAAAGAGCAGGCGTTTGAACCTGCTCTTTTTTATCGTCTGAATATTGTTAAAACTATTCGGCGTTTCCTGCCTTCTTAGTTTTAGACGGTTTTTCGTCCGTCTTTTTGGCTTTAGCGGTTTTGGCAACTTTTGCTTTCGGCGCGGTTTTTTCTGCCGGGTTGAGCATTGAAGACCAGCGGTATTCGGGTGTTTCAAAACCTTCTTCGAGCTTTTTGAAGATGAAATCGGTCATTGCTTCGACGATCCATCTGTGATTGGCTTCGCCGACCGACGCGAGCTCGGCGTCCGGAGCGGGATTCATAAAGTCGATCGCGTAAGGAATACCGTCTTTGATCGCGAATTCGACCGTGTTGAGATCGTAGCCGAGGGCTTCGCAGATTGTTTTGACATCCTGTTCAACTCTTGCGTGGAGTTCGGGCGAAAGATAATCGTCAACGTTGACATACTGCATTCCCGACAAATACGGTTTCGACGGATCGTACGGCATAATCAGGACTTTTTCCTTGCCGACGCAGTAGCAGCGGACGAATTGATCGTATTCGATGCCTTCCTGCAGCGTCATGCAGAGCGTGCCCGATTGATTGTATTCGTGCCAGAGCTGTTCGAGATTCCAGATCTTCGAGACGTTTTTCCAGCCGCCGCCGTCGTGCGGTTTGAGGAAAGCGGGGAAGCCGACATAATTGACGATGCCTTCCCAGTCGATCGGGAATTCGAGGTTACGCAGAGATTCGCTGGTGATGTCCTTGATGTAGCTTTCCTGCGGAAGCAGAACGGTTTTCGGAATCGCGACGCCGATCTTGTGCGCGAGCGCGAAGTTGAAAAACTTGTCGTCAGCCGACCACCAGAACGGGTTGTTGATGATATATGTGCCTTCGAGCGCGAAACGCTTCAGGGTTGCGCGGTAAAAGGGAACTTCGTGCGAAATGCGGTCGATGATCACGTCGTAGCGTTTTTCTTCTTCCATCGAAATGCCGCCGATCTTGACCATTTCTGCGACGACTTCGCCTTGCCCGCGTTCGTTAATACTGTTGATAATTGATTCGGGAAACGTCTGTTCGCGTCCCACTAAAATACCGACTCTTTTCATAATTTTGTTAAATTTCCTGTTAATAAATAGTTTGTAAATAATTGCTGTAATTTTCAGAATGTCTGAAATCGTTAATTTTAATTGATTAGAAAAAAGGTGGCAAGGCAGTGCCGTTTAAAAGTTCGTTAAAGGGCGAATAAAAATAAAATCTGAAAATAAAATCTTTCAGGCAGGGAATTTAATATATAGTGTAAAAAGTTTAGGAAAATCTTTTACCCGATAGAAATTAGAAAATTAATGCGCGTTAAGTTTTACCGTGTAAATCCGTACTGCATCTATTTATGCGCTCTCCTGGCGGCATGTTTGATTTCGGCTTCGACTATGCGCGCCGAACGCCTTCCGCTCAAGGTTTATACTTCGGCGGACGGACTCGGAAGCAGTTTTGTTGATTCGCTGACACGCGATTCGCGCGGTTTTATGTGGTTTGCCACGCGCGACGGGCTTTCGCGTTTCGACGGAAAGAGGTTTGTCACTTATCAGGTCGGAACGGAAAACTCCGCGCCCGGCATCGAGAGCATTCTCGAAACGCGCAAAGGCGTTTACTGGATCGTCACGGCGAGCGGGCTTTACCGTTTTCGCCCGGATGCGCTGATGAAACCGTCGGCGCACGGCGAACGCCTGATCTTAAATGCCGAATTCGTTTCGCCTCAACGCGGATTTTTGTTCGAGGACAGCCGCGAAAATCTCTGGCTCTGCGCGGTCGATCTTTACCGGATCGTCGAAAACGGCGGGCAGACGGAATTTCAAAAAACCGCGCTTAATCTGCCGGAAACGGCAGGTAAAAATTTAGTAGTGATGGAAACTCAGGAATCATCGGACGGAAGTTTATGGTTAAAAACCTCGCTCGGCATTATCCGTAAACTGCCGGACGAACGTCTGGTTTTTTATCCTTACGACGTGGGTGTTCTGGTGTCGAACGTCAATTTGATGATCGACGATCAAGACCGTCTGTGGCTGACGCTCGTCGGCAAACTTCTGATCCTGAAACCCGAAACTATTGCCGAATTGGGAGAGTTCGAGAAAACGAAAACGCTTTCTCTTGAAAAAGTTAAGCAATCGCGGCTTGACGCGGAAATTCTGACGCTGCCGGATGCGCCCGGCGAAATTATTCGTTACGCGGACGAAGGCTTTCTGGAAAACCACCAGATAAAATATCTCCTGCAAACATCGGACAAACACGTTTGGATAACGACCAGAGAGCAGTTGGTCGAATTTGACGGCAGGAGTTTTCGGCTTTATCCGAAGATTCCCGGCACGTCGAATATGAAACGGATGGAGGAAGACATTGCCGGAAATCTTTGGATTTCGGGGACGCAGAATCTGATCCGGCTCAATCGTCGCGGAATCACGACTTTTAATGAAGGAGACGGTTTAATATCTTCAAGCGTTTATTCGGTTCAGGAAAATACCGAAGGCAAAATTTATATTGCGAGCGGCTCGTCTTTTCTGACCGAATTCGCCAGTGGAAAATTCAGAACCGTCACGCTCAAAATTATCAATCAAAGCTTCCCGCTCTGGGCGGCGCGTCCCGCGCTGCGCGACCGGCACGGCGACCTTTGGCTGACTTCGAGCGTCGGGCTTTACAGATTTCCGGCGTTCAATGATTTTGCCGACCTTGAAAATGCGAATCCCGCCCGTATTTACGATACCGAAAAGGGATTAAAAGCGAAGGGCGCTTTTCAGATTTACGAAGATTCGCGCGGCACGATCTGGGTTTCGACGATCGGGAATGATCCCTCGGGACAAGGTCTGGCGCGTTATGACCGCGCGGCGGATAAATTCGTCGCGCTGACACAAGCCGAAGGTTATCCGAACGGAAAGACGGTATCATCGATTGCCGAAGACGGGCAGGGAAATTTATGGATCGCTTATTATCAAGGCGGCATCGCTTTTTGGCGCGACGGGCGGTTTCACGAATTTTCCGGCATCAATGAGATTTCAAGCACGCTTGTGTTGGATTTGTTTTTTGACAAAAACGACAGGCTTTGGATCGCTTCGACCAAAAGCGGTGTTTTAAGAGTAGACAATCCGAACGCGGAAAATCTTCAAGTTACCCGTTATGGCATCGAAAACGGACTTTCGAGTAACAATATCCGCACGATTACCGTCGATCTGAAAGGGAATATCTACGCCGGAACGGTGCGCGGCGTTGACCTCATCGCGCCGGAGACGGGAAGCATCAAGCATTTTTCGATCGATGACGGTCTCGCGGGGGATTTCGTGGTTGATTCTTTGTGCGACCGTGAAGGAAATGTCTGGTTTGCGACGATGAACGGCGTTTCGCGTTTGAAACCGTCGGACAATGAAATCCGGAACGCGCCGCCGGTTTGGATCGGCGCGGTTAACGCGGCGGGCGTGCCGCAGGCGGTCGGCGAGCTCGGTAGCCGCACGCTGGAAAATCTTGAGTTTCCGGCGACCGAAAATAATTTTCAAATAGATTTTTTCGCGCTCGATTTCGCCCCGAACGAAACTTTGCGTTATCAATACAAACTCGAAGGCACGGAAGCGGATTGGAGCAAACCGACCGAAAACCGCACGGTCGATTTCGCCAATCTCGCGCCGGGCGAGTATCGTTTTCTGGTGCGCGCGGTCAATGATTCGGGCGCGGCGGGCGAAAATCCGGCGATGGTCGTTTTTAAGATAAATCCGCCGTATTGGAGAACCTGGTGGTTTTTAATCGCGGCGACCGCGCTGATCTCAGCCGCATTGTATTTGCTTCATCGCTACCGCACGAAAAACCTGCGCCGCGTCAATCAGGCGTTGACCGAAACGCAGATCGCCGAGGAAAAGGTTTTGCGCGAACGCGAGAAAAGACTTGCCGAAATTGAACGGGTGCGAACGCGCATTGCGACGGATTTGCACGACGACATTGGTTCGTCTTTAACGCAGATTGCCGTTTTATCCGAAGTCGCCAGAAATCAAGCCGCCGTTTTGCATAACGAAACCGTTTCAATGCCGCTCGAAAACATTAAGGGAGTTTCGAGAGAATTAGTCGAAGCGATGAGCGATATCGTCTGGGCGATCAATCCGAACAAGGATAATTTGCGCGATCTCGTTCAGCGAATGCGGCGTTTCGGGTCTGATTTTTGCGCCGGAAGCGGCATCCATTTCGAACTCGACGCGCCGCCGACCGAAGAAATGATGCCGCTCGGCGCAAACGTCCGGCGCGAGGTTTTCGCTATTTTTAAGGAATCAATAAATAATTCGGTCAAATACTCGGGGTGCGAGCGTATTACGGCGGATTTTCGGATCGAAAAAGGGTCGTTGTTTCTGGAAATAAAAGACGACGGGCGCGGTTTCCGCGCGGAAGAAATTTTAAGCGAAAATTTTTCACCGGAAATAGGCGGGAACGGGCTGGTCAATATGCGCCGCCGTGCGTCGGAACTCGGCGGAGAATGCCGGATAATTTCAAATATCGGCGAAGGAACGAATATATTTCTCGAATTTCCGCATAATTTATCGGAAGAAGAAAGAGACGTCTCTACACGATCAGGCGGGGAAAGTTCAAACACAAATCGTTTATGATCTTAAAGACTATGACAAATGAACAAACTATCAGGATTTTAATCGTCGAAGACCAACGCCATCTGCGCGACGGGGTCGAGGCATTGATAAATTTCACGCCCGGCTTTCAATGCTCCGGCGCGTTTCGGACGATGGAAGAGGCGTTGGCGCGCGTCAAACACGATTTGCCGGACGTTGTTTTGACCGACATCGGATTGCCCGGAATGAGCGGCATCGACGGAATCAAAAGGCTCAAAGAATTGTATCCCGATCTGCTGATCCTGGTGCTGACCGTCTATGACGATAACGAGAAGATCTTCGACGCGCTTTGCGCCGGCGCGTGCGGCTATCTTCTAAAACAGACCGAGCCTTCCGAACTCTTAAAATCCCTGCGTGAAGCCGTCACGGGCGGCGCGCCGATGTCGCCCGAGGTCGCCAACAAAGTCATCAAACTTTTCCGCGAAGTGCGTCCGCCTGAAAAAGCTGATTACAACCTCACGCCGCACGAAATCAGACTTTTGAAGATGCTTACCGAGGGTTACAACTACGTTTCATCGGCGGAAAAACTCGGCATCAGCTACAACACTCTCAAATTCCACGTTCGCAATATCTACGACAAACTGCAGGTTCATTCGCAGTCGGAAGCTCTTGCCGTCGCGATGCGCGATCGTTTAATTTAAAACTCCGGCGAAGTAAATCTGAAAAAGCCCGCTCTGAAAAGGCGGGCTTTTTACTTTTTAAAAAGTCAGAATTTCTACACGATTGGGTTGGGCGCGGGTGGTTTTGTTTGTTCTATATTTTGATGGTCAAGGCGCAACGCGATTAGTTTCGCCGAAAAAAAATACCAAAACTTGGAGATTCAGAAACGATGAAAAATATCAAAAACAACAAAAATTTACAGGCAATTTTCTTTCTGCTCGGTATCATCGGCATTTTTACCGTAGACGCTTTTGCACAGGCACCGGCAAACGACAATTTCGCGAGCGCCGAACAGCTTACGGGTATTCGCGTCAGCGTAACGCGCTCGAACGCGCAGGCGACCAAAGAAACGGGTGAGCCGAATCACACGGGTAATCCGGGCGGGAAATCCGTCTGGTTTCGATGGACCGCGCCGATCACGCGCGTGATGAGATTTACGACCAACCGCAGCGAAGCCAATATCGACACGCTGCTTCACGTTTATCGGGGTAACGATTTAGCCTCTCTGTCATCCGAGGGATTTAGTAACGATATTCACAATACGAACAAACGAAGCTTTACAAGAGTTAGGGTGCAAGCCGGAGAAACCTACTACATCGCGGTTGACGGTTACAAGTTTCAAGATCAGCCCACCGTTGAAGGAACATTTGTTCTGGACATTCATCCTTCGTTCCAATTTCAAGGCGCGGATTACGATTCGGATGGGATCACGGCATTGCCGTTTTCCGCCCCTCGACCGGTATCTGGTATTTGCGTCAATCTTCAATGACCGGCGGACCGGTCGGATCAGTTTCCTGGGGCGCAAACGGCGATATTCCGGTTGTTTCATCTTATACCGGCGACGGCAGAAACGAATTTACGGTTTTTCGTCCTTCAAACGAAACCTGGTATAACCGGGCTCTCAGCGGGATTCGTTATGCCTATTGGGGAAGAAGCGGTGATATCCCCGTCGCGGATCAGTTCGGCGGATCAAGCTTTACTGAATTTACGGTTTATCGCCCGTCAACCGGAGAATGGTTTATTAATCACACCTCGATAGCCGACCAATACTACCGTTTCGGCACTTCGGAAGATATTCCCGTTCCGGGACAATACAGCGCTGATTCGTTTGCCGATGTCGCGGTTTATCGCCCCTCGGACGGAACGTGGTATTTCATGGTGCGGCAAAGCACGAACCCCGCGCAGGATACATTCAAAGCCATCCGCTGGGGCTTGGCGGGCGACAAACCCGTTCCGGGAGATTACGACGGCGACGGGATTCTGGACATCGCGGTTTATCGCCCGTCAACCGGCGTCTGGTATGTTTTGCGCTCGTCCGACAATCAGGTTCAAACCACGCATTTCGGACTTCCGACCGATATTCCGACAACCGGCGATTTTAACGGAGACGGAATCTTCGATTACGCCGTCTTTCGACCTTCAACCGGAAGCTGGTATGTCGCGCGTCCGACAGGCGTTCCGGCGCAAAATTTCGATACCTATTACTTCGGTATAAACGGCGATATTCCCGTAACTTCAAATAACGGCAGATAACAAGTGCTGCGTCGGCGGAATTTCAGCTTGCCCGATCGAGCGGGCTGAAACTCCGCTAATCACGGGAAAAAACTATGAATAACGAGCAAATAAATCTGGTCAGGCGGTCATTTGAAAAAAAATCCTCCGAAGCTTTTGCGGAAATTTTTTACAAACATCTTTTTTCGATTCAGCCCGCACTGCGGCTGCTCTTTCCGGATGACTTAGGCGAGCGGAGGGAAAAACTGATGCCGATGCTCGAAGCGGCGATCAAAATGATTGGCGAGCCGGAAAAGTTCATTCCGGTTTTAGAGGAAGTCGGTCGCCGTCACGCGCTCGACGGACTGCGCGAAGACCATTACGAAACGATCGGCACGGCGCTTTTGGCAGCGCTTCAGGAAACGGTCGGCGCCGAAGATTTTACCGGCGAAACCGAAGCTGCCTGGACGCAGCTCTACCAAATTATGAGCGAAATAATGAAACGCGGCGCGCGCCGGCTTTCCGGCGTATCAGAACAAAATCAGAAAACAAACACAGAGGAGAATTCAATGAAAATCTTTAAACAGGCAAAACTTATCACAAGCTTTATTTTCTTAATTTTTATTTTTGCGGTTTCGTCATACGCGCAGACGACCGTTTTTACCTATCAGGGAAAATTAAACGACGGCGCGATGGCGGCGAACGGGACTTATGATTTTCAGTTCAAGGTATATGACACGATGACTGTCGGTACCGGTAATCAGATCGGTTCGGCGCAGATTAGGGTGACAACTACGGTTACGAACGGAATTTTTACTGTTCAGCTTGATTTCGGAAGCTTGCCGTTTTCGACCGGAGCAGAC
>Ga0157375_10004394_pt1 | contig 12235 bp, 11 predicted proteins | sample M35metaG_FD_115311 | JGI IMG/M metagenome (GOLD analysis project Ga0157375, IMG submission 115311) | Miscanthus rhizosphere microbial communities from Kellogg Biological Station, Michigan, USA - M3-5 metaG | ecosystem: Host-associated > Plants > Roots > Rhizosphere > Soil | place: USA: Michigan...
GACCTGGCTGATGCGCTCTTGTCAGAAGCCGAAACCCTGGCTCGGGACAAGGCTTTCACCGATGAAGCCAACAAACTAAGGCCGCTTGATATCCTGGGGGGGATTGATTTTTACGACGAAGTCCAAAGGTTTGAGACCCACTTAATTCAAATGGCTTTGTCAGAGACTGGCGGGAATCAGGCGAAAGCTGCCCGACTGCTCGGTATCAAAGCGACAACTCTCAATTCAAAAATAAAGCTGTTCAATATCCAGATCGCCTAACCCGAAACCCGTGTTCTAGTGGATCGCTTCCGACGCGCCGAGCATTTGGTTCCCGGCGACATCGGAGATCGTTAGCACCTGTTCCTCAAAAAGGTTCGAGTTAATCAGGGTCTGCACAAAATACTGCCCTGCCGATGGGAACTCGACGTTAACGAAGAAGCTGATGTTATCGGCAAATCCGCCGGCAGCAATCTCAAAGCTCGTCGGCGTCGAAGCAACGATCGCGCGTTGCCGATCTGGTGTCAGTATCTGCACCTGAGAGAGGTAAGTTCCCTGACCTTTCCAATGATTGACCACGGCAAACTTAATTAATGAGACAGGCAGCTGTTGCACCATGATGTTCTGGAAGACACCCATGAACGACAACTTGTTTCCTGCTTCGAGGCGCACATCATCACAGAAGATGGTGTAAGCGAGATTTAAATCCGGGTTTTCTGAACTCATTTGTTCTCCGCTATTCGATAAGCTTTAGCTTGTCGAATGTCTTCTACCCACCAGTGCTCAAGATCACAAAGATCGACAAGCTAAGCCTATCGAACATTAAATCATCATCTTCCTAAACGCTTCTTCGCCAATCACAGTCACGCCCAACTCAGTCGCCTTGTCTAACTTTGATCCCGCATCTTCTCCGGCAACCACATAGTCAGTCTTCTTACTAACCGAAGAATTAACTCGACCCCCACGCGCCTCAATCAATGCTTTCGCTTCGTCGCGCGTGTAGCTCTCCATCTTGCCGGTCAATACAAACTGTTTGCCGGCGAAACGCTCATCGAAGGAATCGCCATCAGATCTGTCAAGTTCTGTCTTTACGCCAACAGAACGCAGCCTATCACAAAGCTTTCTATTACCATCATCGTCGAACCAGTCGCGCACACTCTGCGCAACAGTGAGGCCTATCTCAGGTATGTCGTCAAGTTCATCGGTGCTTGCATTCGATAGCTTTTCCAAAGAACCGAAGTGCCGGGCCAGTATTCCAGCGGTTCTCTCGCCTACGTGTCGAATTCCCAGAGCGTAAATGAGACTTGCAAGATCTCGAGACTTGCTAGCTTCAATCTGTGTCAACAAGTTCGTCGCCGACTTTTTGGCCATGCGCGGAAGTTCCGAGACCTGTTCCATCGTTAGCGAATACAGATCACCAACGTCCTTCACCAGGTTTGCATCAACCAGTTGAATAGTCAGCACATCACCAAGCCCTTCGATACGCATCGCCCGTCGCGAAGCAAAGTGCAGCAACCGGCCCACAAGTTGGGCTGCACAATCGGCGGCCACACAACGCGCAACCACTTCACCTTCAACTCGCGATATCTCTCCGCCACAGACAGGGCAGTGCGACGGCGGTTTGAAGGGTTTTTCTTTTCCTGTGCGCTTCGACTTGATGACGCTCAGGACCTTGGGAATGATCTCGCCACTTTTCTCGATCATTACCCAATCGCCAATCCTTAGGCCCAAGCGTTGAATCTCATCTTCGTTGTGAAGCGTCGCCCTTGAGACTGTCGTACCTGCAAGCAGGACCGGCTGCAGATTCGCAACTGGAGTCAGGGCACCAGTGCGTCCGACTTGAACGACAATGGACAAGACCTGTGTCGCTGCCTGACGTGCGGGATACTTATACGCAATCGCCCATCGAGGTGCCTTATGAGTTGCGCCAAAATCATCCTGCTGCGCGGTGGAGTTCACCTTCACTACGAGACCATCGATCTCGTATCCAAGTTCGTCGCGTAGCTTTTCTTTTTCGTTCGCAAACTCGATCACTTCGTCAATCGACTCACAACGCTTGCGATGAGGGTTCACACGAAAACCCGCACGCTCCAACCAATCAAGCGACTCCCAATGTGTAGCGAACGGCTTACGACCGTCTACCAGAAGGTCGTAAGAAAACATATCAAGCTTGCGACGGGCTACGAGACGTGAATCCAGTTGCCTGATTGCGCCCGCTGCCGCGTTGCGCGGATTGGCAAACCTGGGTTCTCCCTGTTCTTCACGTTCTGCGTTTGTCTTCCGAAAGACATCCAGCGGAATGAAGACCTCGCCTCGGACTTCGATCTCGCCATTGATTGGTTTCGCTTTGCTGTTCAGACGCAACGGAATGCTGCGAATGGTGCGGGCATTCTGGGTCACCTCTTCACCGATGCGACCGTCCCCACGGGTTACTCCGCGCGCTAGAACGTTATCCTGATAAAGCAGCGATAAAGAAAGGCCATCTATTTTCAATTCAGAAACATATTCGACCTGGCGGCCATCGGCCAGTTTCCGACAACGCTCATCAAACGCGCGCAACTCATCGATGTTGTAACTGTTGTCGAGTGAGAGCATGGGCAGACGATGGATTACTTCGGCGAATCCTTCGGCAGGTCGGCCTCCGACTCGTTGTGTGGGACTGTCAGCTGTAATTAGTTCCGGGTGGGTCTGTTCCAGTGCTTGAAGTTTCTCGAGTAATGCGTCGTATTCACGGTCGGAGATTTCAGGTGAGTCCTGAACATAGTAAAGCTCCTCGTGACGTCGAATTTCGTTCCTCAGTTTCTCGATTTCTTTGGCAGGTGACTTGCCGGCGGCCAAACGTTATTCCTTCCTTTCTGAATTCTTAAGCTTTGGAAGTGGCGCTGTAGGAGTTTTTTCGCCATCACCAAGAGAGTGCGTTCCAGATTGTTTTGACTTACCCTCGGAGAGTTTATGAATGATTCGTCCGATCAGCTTGATACTCTGCAGAAAATCGTCAACGCGAATGTTTTCATCCGGTCCGTGCGGGTTTGATCCGGCGTAACTGGTGCCAAATGAAGCAACGGGCGTCGGCGGTTGTGCCACTCCGCATACGGCACCAACGGGACCACTCGAGGGATCCATTGGATATATGTGAGGTGTCGTCTCGTAGACTTCTTTAGTAGCGCTAATCACTGCACGTGCAACGGTCGACTTAGCTGACGACTTCGCCAGTGGTGCGCTGCCTAGTTCAATTATTTCGATATCTTTGAAACCGCGAACGTCAAGGTGTTCTCTAAGTAAGTCGCTGACGATCTTACCAGTGAGGTCAGGGACAAGTCTGAAGTCTAAACGAGCCATTGCTGTGCTGGGCAGTACTGTCTTAGCCCCAGCGTCTGTGTGTCCCGTGTGAATTCCGCAGATGGTACAGGTTGCTCCAAAGATGTGTTCTTTGACTAGCGTGAGTCCCTTCATCGATCTTACCCAGCCGGCAATTCGAAATTCTCGCCTTAACCCGGCTTCATCCAATTCGATCGTTTTCAGAACCTCCGCATCCTCTTCGCTGATCGGTGCGATGTGCGATGAGAAACCGTCAATCGTGATGACACCCTTCGGAGATGTAATCGTCGCTAACGCCTGGACAAGTCGCCACGCTGGATTTGGAACTATCGCTCCCCATTTCGAGTGAAGATCCGTTCGGGCTCCAAACGCCCTCAACTCAAGGAACGTAATTCCTTTAAATCCCAAGCTGACAACCGGTGTTTCTTTGGTGTCACGGTAACCTTCATCCCACAGGCATCCGTCTGCTTGCAAAAGATCCGCGTGCTCATTCGTAAAACGATACAAGCTTGGACTTCCCAATCCATCCTCACCCTCTACGATGAACCGCAGCGAAACAGGCAACTTCCCAAACGTCTTTTGATACGCTTCAACTGCAGCAAGACGAGCCATGAGATCCGCTTTACTGTTGGCGGCGCCACGAGCGTAAAGCTTTCCATCCTGGATCGTGGCGGCGAATGGACCAAACGACCATTCATTGAGGTGACCAACCGGCTGAACGTCGTAATGACCATAAACAACAAAGCTCTTAGGTCCACTGCCACATTCGCCGTAGATGATCGGATAACCGTTGCCCATCTTGAATGTGCGCGTTCCAATTCCCACTCGCTGCATCGATTGTTCAACCGCTTCCGCTATTGCGCGCATACCGGTGCCGCGCGCCGCTACTGACGGCATGCGACAAAAAGCCTGCAAGCGTTCAGTAAAAACGCGCGAATGACGATCAACGTACCGGTCAAACTTGCTGAAGACCATGGCTAATCAGATGACAACTTCTCGACGAAATAAAAGGTAACTGGATTGTTCTTGTCCACGATCGAAACCAGCACAAACAAGTCCTTCGGCAAATGCATTCTTGAACTCAGTCCGCACTCGCAGTTGTTCCGTGCGGGCCTTTTCAACGTCGTTGCGAATGAGTGCTGACCATTCGGCTGGAATTGCTATCGTCGCTACAGGCTTCGTCGTCGTACTCAACTGTTCTCCGTTCGATAGCGCCTCGACACGCGGAGAAACCAGGTACCAGTTTCCAAAAAGACGATCGCTCTGCAAACCTGGATGTTGGTCAATTGTCTGCGTTGGATCCGCGTTATAGTCAGTACCATAAAAATTGTCGGCGAACGTATCAACAATCACACCCAGCCGATTGAGGTTGAAGTGAGCGTTACGCGCCTGCATCGGATCCCAGGTCCATTTGATGTAGCGGCGTCCTTCGGCTACCGCCCGCTCGCGCTGAGCCCACTTAAGTCGCGCACCGACACCTTTGTTCTGGTAGTCCTTTGCGACTGCCATCATATGTGAATAACCGAAGATCTCGTTATCGGATCTCACAGCGGCAAGGTGGTGGACAAATCCGACCATTCGGTCGGAGACGAATGCGCCGAGTGTCCATCCGCCGGCCTGACGGGAAACAATCAGGTGTCGTCGTGGTGATATCTCCAGATCCGGAAGTCCAAACGCTTCTCTTTGCAGGTCTATGCACCGGTCAAACTCTGCGATCGTGGTGCACTCCCGAACAATCGTCTCTTCCATCCTCCGCTTCTATCCCTTCAATGGTCGCGCCTGTAATCGAATCTCTGCTTCTAACCCAACAGTATCTCGGTTCTGCAAAGTGACGCTGCCTTCCATAAGTTCGACTAGCTTTCGACCAATTATTATCCCCAGTTCGTTGATGTTCGGTTCTCGCGCATTCGGTTTATCTTCGGGATCGAAGACCTGCGCTGGATCGGATATGTGTGGACCAGTATCCGAGACTTTAACGCTTAACACATTCGGCTCAAGCAGAGTGACCCCAATCTTAACTTCTTCACCTGACGGGCTACGACTGACCGCCCACGAAATGAAATTGAATAGCACCTGACGAAGCTTTCCCTCGTCGGAAACGATCGTGGTAATTTCCGGTGCAACCTCGTATTCAACATGGACTTGTTGCTTGCGAGCCATGCGAGTGACCGCAGCGCAGGATTCGCGCAAAGTCTCCCGCAACGAAAATTCTTGCAGAAAAACTTCAGTCTCACCGGCTTCGATGCGCGAAAGGTCGACAAGCTGATTCAGACTCGCTTGAAGTTGAAAGCCTGAATCTTGAACTTTCTGACAAAACCGGCGTTGCGTTTCTGTCAACTGTTCGTGATCCAGCAGAATCTCGCTGAAGCCAAGGATAGAAGTCAGTGGCGTGCGTAATTCGTGCGACATGCGTGCAAGAAACAGAGAACGGTAATGTGAAACACGTCGCAATTCACGGTTAGCCTGCTCGAGTTCGGAAGTGCGCTTTCTCAACTCATCAATTAACTGTTCTACTCGCTCGTGCGGACTCTCCTGGGCTTCGTGCTGTTTAGTGCTGAGGGCGCCGGCACTCTCGGAGGTGTCGCTCGTGTTACTGGTCCCAGATACTCCTTCACCCATAAGGTTTCTCATCCAACAGACTCTTCTTGCGTAGGCTTTCTGATTTGCATTCAATAGTAGGATTCAGGTTGACGACTGTCAAAAGCGTTGTCCGATATACTTTAGCTTGTCGGTAGTCAAAGCATATCGGACATCAAGGCCTACCCTCGGATTTGCTCAAGCGTTATCATATCGGGCGGCCTTGGCGCTCATTCATTCATCGCCCGATTCAACGCAAAACACTACAGCCCAGATAACAAATGAACGGTAACCTCAGCGAGAACCCACTGGCGGAATTAATTCGAGAACTCTTAAACAAGAAACTCTCCGGTCGACTGCAACTGCAACGCGACAAAATCAAAGTCGCAGTCTACTTTCGATCAGGTCAACTTATATTCGCTGCCTGTAACCTTCAAGAATTTAGATTGGGTGCATATTTGGTTAAATGCGCGGTTTTGAGTGAAGAAGATTTGCTTGGTCTCGGTAAGGCCGCTAAGGATTCCGAGCTTGCGAAGACTTTGATTTTGGCGAGGCGAGTCTCCAGCGAACAAGCCGAACAGCTCCAGATAAGTCTGGTGGAAGACATTCTTCGTCTTGCTCTACTCTGGAACGACGGAACCTGGAATTTTGATCACCGCTCGCAGATCAACGAGGAAGTCACCTTTCAGATAAACGGGCCGGCGCTGCTGCTGGAAACGGCTAGACGATTACCTGCTGAAGTCATCAATTCTCGTTTTAGAAACCCGAACGAGCTTTTTTCACCCGTGGCTGTTCCACCAAACGCGGTCAATCTTTCGCCAGCCGAAGGTTTCTTGCTTTCACGGATTGACTCTCCTGTTTCTTTTCAGGATCTAAGTTTGGTGAGTGGCCTTACTGAATCCGAATTGCAGCGCGTTGTCTATTCGCTTGCCCTCGTGGGCTTCATAAATCGAGAGTCCTGGACAAACGCATTTCGTTCTGTGACCCAGGAGCCAATCAAAGTTATCAAAGAAGCTGCTCCCGTTGTAGAAGTTCAACCTCCAACGGTAGTAGAACCTCCGGACACTGTTGAGTCTTTAATCAAACGCCTGGCTCATGCTCAATCGCATTACCAAGTCCTCGATGTAGCTCCAGACGCACCGATGTCCGAACTAAAGAACGCATACTACAATCTTGCGCGAAAATACCATCCGGATCGATTTAGGCACGTGGAGGGCTCGCTTATAGCGCAAATCGAATCTGCTTTCGCTCGTATCACTCAAGCGTACGACACATTGAGAGACCAGAGACTTCGTTCATCGTATGATTCAAAACTCGACGCACAAGCACGATCCGCAAGAGTCGCTCGGGCCGCACCCAAGGCCGCAGCTTCTGACTCGGATTCCGATGCAGCTGCTGCAAGTGAAGGCGACAATCAATCCGATGTAGCAGCTGCTCAACGCGCCGAGGCCCAATTTAAAGAAGGGTTCGCCGCGCTCGAAATGGGTCAACGCAATGTCGCTATGGGATTGTTAGCCTCTGCAGCGCGAGCAGTTCCGACTGAGTCAAGATATCGCGCCTACTACGGACGAGTGCTCGCTCTCAGCGTAAGCACGAGACGGCTTGCGGAAACTGAACTGCTGGCAGCGATAAAACTGGAACCTAATAATTCCGAGTACCGGGTGATGTTAGCCGAACTATACAAAGAACTTGGATTCACCGTACGGGCCAGGAGCGAAGCAGAACGCGCAGTCGCGTCAGATCAGAACAACCGAAAGGCGCGTGAACTGCTCAAGACTTTAAGTTAGTTTCGAGTTTGGTTGCACAAAGAGTAGCTTCGCATTGAGGTCGTCATCCGTCTGTATTTGCGAGCAGGCGATTCGTATGTTGAAATGAAAGTTAAACAAACATGACCACTGTCCACGGAAATGAACTGATCGACAAGGCTGCCGCCGAGGCTTTCACACAGTTATCAAAAACCTCGGACCGCTTTGAACGGTACGACAATGCCCACGCCAGCCGGATCGCTACTATTGCTGATGAAATTGCCAAGCTCTTTCATCTCGCACGACATGATCGCGGATCTCTCCGAGTTGCCTGTCTCCTCCACGACCTGGGGGAGGTCGCGATGGAACGTGATTACATACAACGCAACGGACCATTGACCGATGAAGATCGGATAGATTTGGCCCGACATCCCGTCATCGGCGAGCGCGAGGCGTCGCTTGTTGGGGCAGATCGTGCAGCTCAACTTTTGGTGCGCTGGCATCACGAATGGTGGAATGGTCACGGGTATCCTGACGCACTCAGACGTGACGAAATTCCGTTGGCGGCGAGGGTTCTTCGAGTCGCAGACTCTTATGCAGCACTAACCGATGCACGTCCGTTCCGGTCAGCGTTGACAGTCGAGCAAGCACGAAAAGAAATTTCCATTCGCGCGGGAATCGAGTTTGATCCCGCGGTTGTCAGCGCGTTTCTGTCTTTGGAGTTCTTGCAGGAGTTCGATTCCTTTGCGAAAGACGAATCAGAATTGCCGCTACCCACCGAACCAGACAAGAACAACAACTGGAACATGTTCTCTTCGATTAGTTAGGTCCGAACAATATGCACTTTGCAAATGGTTGGCTGAGTTTTGAACTGGGCGTGCTGCGACACTTAAAGTTTGAGTCGGTCGCGATGCCTTTTACCGGTGAACCGGATATCGCCTTGCAACTCAAGAACTGGAAGGTCCGGGTCGCTTCAAATGATCCGATGATCTGGTCGTACACCAAAGCAACCGCGGTGGTTGAGAATCATGGGGAACAACTGAGTGAAGAGGATCTCCTGGCGTTGCTGGACGACGCTTATGTTCCGCGCGACAAGCTCGACAATTCAGGCTTACTCAAATGGTTCAATGAAGTTGACGCGTGGTGGTTCGATAATGTTCGCTTCAATGCCGAACAACTCAGCCCATTCAAGCGGGCCCTTGCACTGACAGTGGGCATGATGGTTGGAGATTACGTTCTGTCATTCAATGAAGAAACCCGATCGTTGCGTCAGCCCTTCGCACTGTCCGACACCTTTCGCCTGATGCTCGACTGTCTTCCAAATGTCGCCGACAACACGCTGCACAACAAATGCACAAATCAGGATGTCCGCGATTTCATTGCTGAACGACACCACACCGAACTCATGTTCCTGAGGCTTCCAGTTCCGATCACTCAAACTTCCGTTGCGAGAGATCCGGTAATCACCTGGCGGGAAGAATGGCTGCGCGGCAACGACGACTTTTGGTTGGACCTAGAAAGGGAGCAAGGCGCAAAGCTGGGTTCGCGAGTGCAGAGTAAGCAGCAGTACCTTGGATTCGTAGAAGACCTCCTAAGGACTGCCTCCCACATACCTGCATGGGCGATAGTTCACACCGAGAATGGTTTTATCTCAACCGAGGAACTCGTGGAAAAGGTTGGCAGGGTGCGTAGAGTTCAGGCTGTCTATTCAAAAGACTTTTCTGATTTGCTCGGGGTACGTGCCTCGTTGATTGTCGCTACGAGTTAGTCTGCCAGCTCGCTCCGGACAAAATGTGGCTTTTCAGCTTCGGCTCCGATATTAAGAGTTAGTGTAAAGGGAATCGTTGATTCCGACGCGGAGGAGTCGAAGAGGTTTCAAACAGATCTACTCTGCGACCTTCGAAACGAATTTGTAGCCAACTCCTCTGACCGTCAAAAGATGCTTTGGGCGCGAAGGCTCATCTTCAATGTACTTCCGCAGCCGAACGATGAAGTTGTCGATTGCCCTCGTGTCGGTATCCTCCCGAAGTCCCCAGACTTCCTCGAGAATTGCATTTCGAGAAACAATTCTTCCGTCGTGTTCGATCAGGTAGCGCAAGAGTTCCGCTTCCATCAACGTCAACTGCACTGTGTGTGAGCCGGAGTAAAGTTCTAGCGCTTCGAAGTCGATCTTTTTACCACCAAACTGGAACACGCTGCCGATTGTGCGATCGTCGGCCGACTCCCCGCCCCACTCATGCTTATCCTTCCGCAACCATTCCCGCCGTCGCAGCAACGCGTGTATCCGCGCAATCAAGACCGACAACTCGAATGGTTTTGGAAGGTAATCGTCAGCGCCGGCTTCAAAACCGCGAAGGACATCCTCGGCTTGGCCACGCGCCGTCAACATCAAGATGGGTACAAACTGACCCTGTGCTCGCAAGTTGGCAGCAAAAGTAAACCCGTCCATTCCTGGCAACATTACGTCGAGGACCATCACATCGTATTCGCGTGGTCGCTCCTTCAACAGTTCCAACGCAGCCTCAGCGTCGCCGACTGCATCAACGCTATAGCCCTCGGCTTCGAGGTTGTAACGCAGTCCATCTGCGAGGTGCTTTTCGTCTTCGACGATCAGAATCCCACTCATAACTAAACCCTTGGGAGTTGAATCGTAAAAGTACTGCCGTGTCCCAGGCCATTACTTTCAGCGAACACTCGGCCCCCATGCTTTCTTACGACGGACTGCACAATAAATAATCCAAGTCCTGTTCCTTTAACGCGCGCCATAAACTTCCCGGGTACTCGATAGAAACGTTTGAAGATCCGTTTCAACTGTGCGCTTGGAATTCCAATACCTTTGTCGCTCACACGAACGGCGACTCGTTTTTCATCGACAGTCGAGACGGAGACGGACACGCACACTTCCTTGTGCGAGTATTTGACTGCGTTGTCCAAAAGATTTGAGAACGCAGCACGGAGCTCATCGACGTCACCCGAAACCTTCGCACTCTCAGCTTCCGGCGACTCGAAATATAAAAGATGCGTATCGTTCAGGCCGTAACGTACGCGCGTGATCTCGAGACACTCTCGAACAATGTCGCCGAGATTTATTACTGAAGTTGTTATTCGCCGGCGTCGTAAACCTGTTCTCCCTGCACGCAGAACCTGTTCGACAGTCTGGAGAAGGCGATCACTATCCGCCAACATGATGTCGTAGAACTCGGCGCGTTGCGCCGGCTCAACCTCGCGTGTCTTGAGCGTTTGAAGGTACAACCGAATCGAGGCAATGGGAGTCTTCAATTCATGGGTGACGGCGTTGATAAAAGCGTCGTGCTGTTCGTTGCGGCGGATTTCGCGGATAAGGAAGGTTGTATTGAGAACCAGGCCAAGGATGATTGCCAGAAAAAAAACTATACCCAGTACGAGGAGCGCCACCTCTCGCCAGTTAAGCAAAATCCAACCGACATTCAGGGCAATTGCGAGCGCAACCAGACAAGCGCCCAAAGTGATGAAGAACGCTATCGATTTACGTCGACGACCTCTAACCCTCATGACTGGATTCTAAAGGACAGTTAGCAGGAGCACTAGGCAGGACCAAGGACAGACGATCTTGGAGTGGAGCGGCCCTCCGCCGCTTTCGTGGTTCTTAGAGAATTAACGAGAGGTTGTAACAAAGCGGCGGAGGGCGCCTCACTCGAAAGGTTACGCCGCTTTTTCAAAACGATTCTCAGCGCTGGTCGCAAGCTGTGCACTGGTGATCAGTGTGATCGACTTGGCAAGTCCGAGAGCCTTCAACACCCTGATGGCGTACCAATTGACATCAATCTCGTACCACTTGAGTCCATGACGCGCGGCGCGTGGAAACGCATGATGATTGTTGTGCCATCCTTCGCCGAAGGTTAACAGTGCGACCCACCAACTATTCGTCGAATCATCAGCAGTTTCAAACCGTCGACGTCCCCAGAGGTGAGTGGCTGAATTCACCAGCCACGTCGCATGCAAACCAAAAGTAACTCGGAAGAAAACGCACCACAGAACCGCCTGCCACCCACCGATCAGCCACAACACAAGGCCGGAAAGCGTTAGCGGCACGAAGTAAAGCCGATTAAGCCAAACCTGAACCGGATCCTTCATCAGATCCGGAGCATACCGTCGCATCACACTGTCCTCGTGTTGTTGCGAAGTGCCACTTAGCATCCAACCCATGTGGGCCCACCAACGACCATCACGTGGTGAATGTGGATCGCCAGGGCGCTCGGTGAATGCGTGATGTATTCGATGGGTAACTACCCAATTGATGGCTCCGCCTTGAAGTGCCAATAGGCCACAAACGGTCAGGAAGTATTCAAGAGGTTTTGGTGTTTGAAATCCGCGATGAGTCATCAATCGATGGAATCCTACCCCAATGCCAAGACTTCCTCCGACCCAGTTAAGCAACAACGAAATAACGATCCACTTCCAACTAAAAACAAAAAACGCCGCCACGGCACCCACGTGGAAGAGGCCCAGGAAGATCGCTGTGTTCCAATTTATCTGACTATTTAATTTCGCCTTGAGTTGATTCTGCATGCTCACTCCAAAAGTACTTAATATTGCGTTGGGCGACGCGCAAACGAATCTACCAAAGCTTCAGTCGA
>Ga0157375_10004396_pt1 | contig 12234 bp, 16 predicted proteins | sample M35metaG_FD_115311 | JGI IMG/M metagenome (GOLD analysis project Ga0157375, IMG submission 115311) | Miscanthus rhizosphere microbial communities from Kellogg Biological Station, Michigan, USA - M3-5 metaG | ecosystem: Host-associated > Plants > Roots > Rhizosphere > Soil | place: USA: Michigan...
ACCCAATCGACAGGTCAACACCAAGGCATTGAGCCAATCCTAGCACGAGTCAGATTGGACCGGGCGTTCAACGTCATCCTAGACTGAGTATCCCAGCAGTTGCCCTTGCGACTCATCGACGAGAGCATTCCGTATTCCGCGAGTTGTTTCTGAAAGTCGTGACTGCAGTACTGACTTCCGCGATCCGAGTGATGAATCAGTCCCGGCTGCGGCCGCCGTCGCAACCATGCCATGCGCAGCGCGTCGATCACCAGCTCCTTGGTTATGCGCTCGCGCATCGCCCAGCCGACGATCTGGCGGGAGTACAGATCGAGGACGATCGCCAAATACAGCCAACCCTCGCCGGTTGGGATATACGTGATGTCGGCGGTCCAAGTCTGATCTGGATGCTCCGTCTCAAAGTTTTGGTCGAGCCGGTTTGGCGCTACCGGCAGCGAGTGCTTCGAGTCGGTCGTCGCCTTGAAACGCCGCTGTGCCGGCCGCGTAGGCCGCGTTCGTACATCAGTCGCTCCACGCGTCCGCGGCTCACCGGAATGCCGCGCCCCTTGAGCTCCAGGTAGATGCGCGGCGAGCCGTAGGCGGCTTTGGTCTCTTCGTGAATTTCGCGGATCAACTTCAGCAGCTCGCTCTCACTCAGCCACTTCGTCGGCCCCTCACTATCGCGCCAGGCCGCAAAGCCACTGTCACTCACCTGCAGCGCCGTACACAGCGCTTGCAGCGGATACGAGCCGCGATGTCCTTCAATGAACGCGTACCTCACAGCGACTCCTTCGCAAAGCACGCGGCGGCTTTTTTTGTGATCTCCATTTCCATCTTCAGCCGCGCGTTCTCGGCACGCAGCCGCGAGATCTCCATCTGCTCCGGCGTGATCGGCTTGCCTTTATCGACGCTTCCGAGCTTGCCTTCCGCCTACGCCTTCACCCAATTGCGAATCGATTGCTCCGGAACGCCGATCTCTCGCTGCTGTTGGTGCCCGTTAACCGCCGGGAAGCTCACCCTGCCGTCTGTGATACTCCACGGTGTGCGCAAAGAAGGCAGGGGCCGATCTAACGAACAAGGTGCGAGCCTTCGGGCGTCAGCGGCCTCCCCGGAGAAACCATAGTTTCCGTCGCCAGTACCGAGCACCTCAAGAAGCATTCAAATCAATATACAAGGCGTCAGCTTTGGATCAACACCGGGGGCAATCGGCAATGAGTCCGCTCCCAGCCGAGGCTGTGTAAAAACACCTCGCTATTGCGTTTTGGGGGTCTTCTCACCCCTCCGAGAGTGGCGATCGTTGAATACAGCGCGATCTGAGAGGTCGATTTTCCGTCACGCTCGCATCGCGTGTGTTTTTACACAGCCTCGGCCTGAAGCGGTCGGTCAATGGCCCCGCGGAAAACACTTGATAGCAGACATCCGATGGCGTGTGGCAGCGGCAAGCGGGCGACACCAGCAGGACGGGAACAGTAGAGAAGGCGGTAGAAATATGCTCTGGACAGTGGTTGATTTTACTTCACGTGCGGTGTTCTTCGTAGCCGGTCTTTCGATCGGAGCCATTGGCGTTGTTACTTTAGCGTTTGCTCCTCCGATATCCCGGCTGACCAAGGTTAACGTCGTAGCAGTCGCGGTTTGTTTGTGTGCCGCGACTGTATGCGTTCAGTACCTCTTCTTGACGGTAGCTTACTTGCTCGTTCCAGGTTACTTTGATCATGTCGAGTCGACGGTCGCAGTTATGGCCGCGCTGCTGCTGCGGGGAGAAATTGCGTGCCAGTTTTGCGCGCGTCTATCGCCTAGTCTATAAGGGGCGATATTATGCAGTGTGGAGTTACCGGCGACTCTGACGTCCACCAGCCAAAGTGAGCAAACTGCAAGCGCTATTGCCGCTACCCAAAGAGGAATCGCAGAATGCGTCGGCCTCTCCAGTCCACTTACTCCACGCGGTCCGAGCAACAGCATCCACGCAAAGAACATGGCGTGGACGCCGTTGATGAAGTGTCGCATCGGACGGCTCAGGATATCGGGTTTCGATTCGGGGTTCACACGAGACGCACTGGCTGCGGCTGGCCGGCGAAGCCGGTCGTTATTTGATGTCTCGGCCGTGCAGCCGGGCCTGCTCGAACGCCGTGCGGCGTATCGGTCCGACTCCGGATGATTGTCGGCGACGGCGCACAGCTAGCCCGTTTGCAGATACTTGCGTAGAATCCGGCCGTAATTGAACTTGAGGCAACGAAGTTCTGCTCGACAATTGCTGTCGCGACGAAATCCGATGATTGAATCGCCTTCGAGGGAGTCCGGATGGCTCCCGTAACATCCAGTGCATGGTTCTCTCTTCGCGACAGACTCCTATCGCGATTGCAGTACCCGGAATTGCGGGGCGTACCACTGGACTCCGCCGAAATGACCATTCGTCGACGGGCATTGGTCCAGCGCAACGCCTCTGCGCGCTTTTCCTTCGAGCGCTGGTATACGGAACTGAGTCGCCTCGCCGCCGAGGCACCGGAGGGCCTTCGCGTCGAGTTGGGGAGCGGGGGAGGGTTCCTCGATCAATTCGTTCCTGCCGTGATCAAGACCGATGTCATCGAACTGCCATTCGTTGACAAGGTCTGTTTCGCTGAAGAATTGCCCTTTCCGAACGCCTCGGTGGGCGCGCTGCTCATGGTAAACGTGCTGCATCATGTGGGCAACGTCGAACGGTTCTTTGACGAGGCCGAGCGCGTGCTAGTCCCGGGCGGCGTTATCGCGATGATCGAGCCGTACGTAAGCGCCTTTTCACGATTCGTCTATGGCTACATTCACCATGAACCCTTCGATCCGGCCGTCACCGAATGGCAACTGCCACCCGGGGGACGCCTCAGCGGTGGGAACAACGCCCTGCCCTGGATTGTTTTCGTCCGTGATCGCGCCAGGTTCGAGCGACAGCACCCACGCCTGCGGGTAGAAGCGGTGCGGCCCCATTCCGCGCTATCCCATCTGCTCTCCGGCGGGGTTACGACTCGCGCTCTTGCCCCATTGGGCGCGATTCGGCTGCTGGGTCGCATGGAGGACAAGCTTGCCGGGATTATGCCGTGGACCGGTCTCTTCTGCACGGTCACCGTCCGCAGCACATTGTGATCCCGTCACGGGATGCCAGGTTGCGCCAAGGGAGCACCTATCACATCGCCGTTTGACAAGATCGCCGCACTGCGGTTGGTGGTCGCTGTCTCGGTTCTCGCTTACCTGGGAATCACGCTGTGGGGAGGGTGGGACGCCGTCGCTGAGGCGGCGAGTCGGGTCGGGTTCGTCGGCATGGCGGCGGGCTGCGGCCTCATGCTCGTCAATATCTGGCTTCGCTTCGTTCGCTGGCAGGCATATCTACGCGCATTCGGATTCACGGTGCCGGCAGGCGAAAGTCTGAAAATCTTCGTGGCAGGCTTCGCGGTCGCCATCACACCGGGCGGCGCCGGCGAGCCCGTTCTCCGCGGGCTGTACCTGAGGCGATTCCGCGCCGGGTTTCCCGATGTCGTCGCGGCATACATTGCCGAGCGGATTTCCGATTTGATCAGCGTGCTGGCCTTGAGCCTGCTCGGTATGCTGGTGTATCCGGCGGCCAGGCCCGTGGTCGCGATCGTGGCCCTGTCTATCGCCTTGCTGCTGCTGCTGTTGCGCCAAGGCAGGTGGATCGACACCCTGAAGACATCGATCGAGAACAGGGCGGGAGTGCTAGGCCGTATCGTCGGTCCAGGACTGGGTACGATCGTCCGGGTGCGCCGCTGCTTCGCGCCGTCCCTGCTCGTAAGGGGCCTGGTCCTGCCAACGATCGGCTGGGCTCTGACAGCGATCGGATTTTACTATCTGGCGTATCTCGCCGGACAGCCGCCCCCGCTCTTGACGTGCATGTTCATCTACTCCTTTTCGATCCTTGTTGGCGCACTGAGCTTTCTTCCCGGCGGCCTCGGCAGCACCGAAGGAACGATGATCGGCCTGCTGCTGCTCGGTGGAATGCAACAGGCAGACGCGATCGCGGTGACGCTCTTGAACAGGATCGTCACTCTCTGGTTTTCGGTGGCGCTTGGCGTGGCGTGCCTGTACCTGCTTCCCCGACGGAAGCATCAGGACGAAGCTAGTGCAGGCACATGACGAAGGACTCGGATCACGTCGCCGACAAACTTGTGGCTCACAGTGGCCATGGATCCAACCCTCGGGGAGCAGACGCACAACCGGGTGCAATGATCGCTTGGCGAAGTCCTTGTAGTTCGATCAAACCCAGCGCGGCACCACCGCGTCCATCTTGGCGTGATTCGCCTCGCCGCTGGGCCGGCTTGCGAAATTGTTCGGAGTCACTGTTCGCCGGCGTCTGCCGTATCGACCCTCATGCACCTCGCATTTCGTCCCCGCCTCGATCGAGCACCTGCATGGTGAGCCGAGCTACTTGCCGACCAGGTGACGCCAGATCTCATCCGCGTCACGCTATCGCGGCCGCGATCTGTTTCGCCAGCCGGACACTCTCCGAAACACCCCGATCTTCCGGCTAATAAAAGCTGGTATCGGCAATTTGCAATCCCCGGATCGGCGTCTGGATCGGCGGGAGCTTGGCGAAAAATCCTGGCTCGCACACCGGCTGGGCGTAGCGCAGTCGACCCAGAGTTGCATCGATGAAGCCATCGTCGCGGATGTCGCGGTTCACGATCTTGACGACGTTCTTGCTGTCTTCGATGAATGCCGCATCATCGCGCGAAAATTTCGGATTATCCTGCGGCATGTACAAAGGCACGTACACAATGCGCTCACGCGTCGGCCTGAGGTTCGAGAACTCGACAATGCCCGGCACCTCGACACGCGTCGTTGATGTTCACCCAGAAATGAGGGGTGACCGACTTCCTGAGCTTGAGGACAACGCAGACGACGCCAATATTGCGGATCGTATCGAGCTTGGCACGGTGCGCGTCGGGCAGGTCGGGAATGAGCTTGGTCACGTATGGGATTGCCATGGTCGAGATCACGTGATGCGTCATACCAGCCGTTTGGCGTGCGCGCCCCGACCACGTTTCCATCTGGGATCTCGACCCGCTGGACCGGTTCTCGGCAGAGCACCTTGCCACCGTTTGCCTCGATGCCCTTGACGAGGGCTCCAACCAGCACCTCCGTGCCGCCGTCGATGTAGCCGAGCTCCTCCTGGAAGATCGACCGGCGGGACGCGGCCAATCGCTTGATCCGAACGCCGAGCCAAGGCGCTGACACCGAGTCCGCAAGCTCGTAGAACTTGAGATCGAAGCTGCGCTTCCACAGCAGGTTCCAGATCTTCTCGCCTGCTTGCGAAACGATCCAGTCGCGTGCATTGGAATTCTCGAGCTCGGACCAATCCGGCGCTTGGACGCCATGAACACATGCCGCGGGTAGCGGAACTTGTCGATCGGACCGAGAAGCGGAAGGATAGGAGCGCTAGCGGATCCCCCCACTTGTAGAGCTTGCCGTCGATGTAATAACCCTTCGACGTTGCGCGCCACCGTATACGATGTGCGATGCCGAGCTCCGTCATTAGGTCTAAGGTCGCCTGGTCCGACTTGCAGATGAAGTGATAAAACCGCTCGATCGAGAGGCCGCCGAAATCAAGTGCGCGGCCATGCCTCCGGGCACGCGGTCGGCTTCGAGCACGACGACCTTGTGCCCCGCCTTGGACGCGTGCCATGCGACGGCCAAGCCGATGGGCCCGCGCCAATGACCACGACAACTCGACTCATGGTTACCTTTAACGCCGGCCTCTCAAACTCAAGAACGACCTTGGAGTAGATCGGGTCCCGAAAGGTCTGCTCGATCGCTGCCCGAAAGGGGGTCGGTGCGCACCCGAAAATAGCTGGCCAGGCAATGACCGGGAAGGTCAGGTTCACTTTCAGAGACGGGTCTTTTTGAAAATCGATTCGGGCACGGCCTTGATGATCCCCATGATCCAGCGCCAGAACCACGGCGTGTAGACGATGTCCTCGCCGTTCGCCATCGCGCGATGGATCCGCTTGGCGACCGATGCAGGCGTCGACCACAGCGCCCTTCTTCAAGCTGCGGTCATTGGGGTGTCGACGGCCCCCGGCTTGATGGTCACGACCTTCACACCCGCACGCGCGAGCCGGTTTCGAAGCCCTTGCGCAAAGATGCTTACCGCGCCCTTGGCTGTTTCGTACACGTAGTTGCTCTGCCGGCCGCGATCTCCTGCAACCGACGAGATCACCGCGATCGCGCCGAATCCTTGTTGCTAAATCGATTGGCGATCAGGGTCAGCAGTGCGATGACGCTGAGCGCGTTGGTGGTCAAGGCTTCAAGCGTTGCGTCAACGGAAGCGCCAGTTCATTCGCACGACATCGTGTGTGGCCTTCGGGAATCGGCCCCATGACTCGTAGCGAGTCATAGGGCCGCGCCAATGACGATCGCGCCGGCCAATGCGCCAATCACGAGACTCGGTCCATCAGTTAGTGCGAAGACGATTGGATCGTCATGCATGTCCCCTCGGTGAGTAATCATCCACATTCGGCTGATCCAGTAAAGCAGAAGGCAGCAGAGCAGCCAGATCGCCTCCGGGGTGCGGTAGAGGCGAAGGACTTCGGGACTGTTCACGTAGAGCGCGAGAACCAGTGCCGCAAGGTAGCCGCTCGCGATCCCGGCAGAGGACAGGATGGTGAGATCGCCGACCTGGTAGCCGCGCCCGCGTGCTTCCTGCTTGCCCTCACGCTGCATCACCCTCAGCTCGGAGTAGCGTTTGACGAGGGCAAGGCTCAAAAACATGAAGACGGAAAATGCCAGCAGCCAAAATGTAAGAGCAGCCGAAATCGTGACAGTGCCAGCAATGATCCGGAGGGTGTAAAGGCCCGCCAGCGTCACCACATCGAGCATAGCGTGATCCTTGAGCTTGAAGGAGTACGCCAACGTTCCCGCAAGGTAGATGACGAGTACCACGCCGAATGCCCGCGGCAGTAGCACGGTGAGGGCACCTGCCGCCAACAATAGAGATGGCACGAGCCAGAAGCCCGTCGAAGGGGCAAGATCGCCCGACGCGAACGGCCGGTGTCGCTTTCGTGGATGCTGACGGTCGGCCGTCAGATCAAGCAAGTCGTTCAGGACGTATGCGCTTGACGCAGTCATACAAAATGCGAGAAACGCGATGGCGCAATCAAGCAAGAGCGCCAGTTCAGTCGCTCGATGGCCCAACAGCAAAGGGACGAAGAGCAGCAGGTTCTTCACCCATTGATGAGGGCGAATGGCTCTAAGGTAGCTGGACCAAGGCGTCTTCTCTCGGGAAAAGACTCGTTCGACGGTGAATCGGCCGGCGGCAGCCGCCTCTACGCCTCGGTCGGGGCGAACGAGCAGCGCGCGCCGGGCTTGCGGCCATATTCGGAGATCCGCGAGCGCATTCCCAGCATAGTCGAAGCCCCTTGGCCCGAGGTCGCACATAAGAGCATCCAGCTTGGCCTTACCGGAGAGGTTACGGCCGCTCTCCGTCGCCAGCACCCGTTCGAAGATACCGAGATGGGCGGCCACCTGATCGGCAAGTTTTCGGTGGGAAGCGGTCGCCAGCCAGATCTTTCGTCCCGTTGCATGTTCCCTTCGGAGGAAGGTCAAGAATTCCCCGTTGTAGGGGAGGGACGCTGCATCGATGTCTACGCGTCGAGCGATCTGTTCCTTTAGGTGCGCCTTCCCCCTCGCCAACCAGACCGCCAACAGGGGGAGCGAAAGAGGGTTTCGCTTCAACAAAACCAAAGTCGTCTCGACCAGCAGATCAATCTTGATCAGCGTCCCATCCAAGTCGACGACCAGCACTGGTGCGACCGGCTGAAGTAAAGGCTCCTTAACGTGCAGCATATGAAACCATCTGATCGGCGTTGCATCCGTGTATGGGTTGGCTATTTGGGTTATCCCGCTAGCTCCGGCGTGCATTGACGGACAGGTCGATTCCCTGCACGGGACTGTAAACCCGCGTCCCGGCTGCGACCGTTGCATCGATTCGAACGCAGCCCATTTCAGCGGGGATGCACGGCCATCGGTCGCCAGACCCGAATGTCGCCCCTGAACGTGGACGCAAAAGTATATACCGCTCAATTCGCGTGGTTCCTCACCGCCGGCTGGTTTGCCGCCGCGGCAAACGCTCTGGCCGGGCTACCCTCTCGCCGGTCCGGCAGGACGATCCGCCGCCAGAGCGTGGCGCGGACGGCCACTGTTACTTCACCGGTATCAGCCAAGCAGCTGCCACCGACGCGATCAAAACGACTATCCAGGCCATCGCGTGCCAAAACCTGCGGCTGACGACCCAAAAACGCTAGTTGCTTTTTTCGCAACGATAGGGTGACCGGAGGACGTGAAGCTGCTGCTCTTTCCCCTCAGGCCACGTAGATCGCCGCACATCAAAACTTCCACAACTCGGGCACTTCCTGGGCACGCCGCGCTTAGTGCGTGGTCGGTTCCGGCCGACCCGATAGCGCTTCGGTCCACTCTTGGATCAAGCCTAGCAGGCTGATGCAGAACGGCGATTTTCGATGAGAAGCAGCATCGTTCGCGGCCTTTCTTCATTTCGGGAGAGCAGGTTCGGTGTTTCAACCGCTCGATTTGCTTGACTTCAGGTCCGTTTGCACCCTATGAATCCGCGCTGGCGCACCTATCCTGTCATTGGCTGCAAAACGCGCCAGCCGCAACAGGTTGTACGCCGCACCGACGAGGTAGGCGTGCAGTTGCACGCGGCCAAGGCCGCGTACCAAGGTGCGGCGCAGCCCGCCGTAGGCTTTTATCCAGCCGAAGATTTCTTCGACGCGCTTGCGCTTGCGTTGGCTCACGGCATAGCCATCGTGCCGCGTGGTGCGGCGATCCAATCCGGGGGTCTTGCGACCATTAATCATCCGAGGTGCGGGGCGATCTTGCGCCGACGCAGATGCGCCACGAAATCCTTGCTGTGATAGCCCTTGTCGGCGCCCAGCGTACTGGGCCGGATTCGCTTGCGGCGTTGCCGGTCCAGCATGGCCTTGGCGGCTTCGGTCTCGGTGTCCACAGCCGCAGTGATCTTGAGGTCCACGCACAGACCGTGGCGATTCTCCCTGAGCGCTGACCACCGTAGCTGAGCTTGGATTCTTTGCCCTTGCCTTTGCGCATGAGCTTGGGATCCGGATCGGTGGCCGAGGTATGGGTGGCGTTGGAGCGGCGTTCGCCGCGGATGTTGACCATGCCTTGATCGTCGGGCCCGGCGGCATCCGGTGGCCCGTCCTTGCGGCGCAGGCTCTTCGCTGTCGAGGCCTAGGCTTCGATCAGAGTACCGTCGACCGTGAAATGCTCGTCGGAGAGCAGGTCCAGCTTGCGCGTTTCGCCCACCACCGCGTCGAAGAAGCGCCCTGCCACCTTACTCTCGAGCAAGCGTTCGCGCAGGCGCGAGAAGTTCGACTGATCGAGTCCGCGCTCCTCCAGACTCATGTCCAGGAACCAGCGGAACAGAATGTTGTAATCGAGCATCTCGCAGAACAGCCGATCCGAACGCACCGAGTACAGCGCGATCAGCAAACTCGCCTTGAGCAGCCGTTCTGGCGGAATCGACGGCCGGCCCGTGCACGCGTACAGCTCATCGAAGTCGCGGCTCAGCGACTTGAGCGCCGTATCGGCATAGCCCTTGATCGAACGCAGCGGGTGCGCAGCAGGAACACGCGCCTCCGGCGAGAAGTAACTGAACATCGACGCTTGAGGATCCAGATAACCACGCATCGCGCTTCTCTCGTGAGGTCGTATCGGCCTATTCACAAGTTAGTCGATACCCGCCAAATGTCCAGTTTTGCATCACGCTGCTAGGAAGACAAGAGAGGTGACCGATTGCTTTGAGCGGGACATCCCGGGCGCGCCTTTAACGATCCTACTGCGCGAGACTATCAACTCTCCCGAATTCAAGCAGCTTGGCGCCGTGCGAAACGTGCTCTCTCGTCGGGGCGCGATTCCGCGTCTGGTCAGAAGTGACAGCCCATCGGCTGCGGTCCCTTCGAATCCCAAAGGCGCTCGCTGCGGACTTCGACTACAAACAGGCGTTGGATCAAACGAACCGACGCGCATTCCAACTGGGCATTGCATTCCATCAACCGAATCTGGCGGGCATTTCTTGAATTCCTCCGCTGAATAGGCAGCGTACTTGGCTATGATCCCCCCGTACCACACGCCGATGGGGTAAACGCACGTTATCTTGAAACGTTCCGGCACGTTGGGTCGAGCGTGCGACACGCGAACGCGCCCGGGACTTGATCGCAGAGTGGTCAGCCGCACTGCGGCAGGTCAGTCTGTCCCGCGATCTTGATCGGCGCGAGATGAGCCGGGTCTATCGCGAGATGGAATCCGGTAAGCGGGGCAGCCAGGAGGGTAGTCGCCTGGTGTTCGTGCTGGGCCAATTGGAAAGGTCTTGGAATTGACCGAGATCGAGCGACGACTCAATGTATTGGAGAACCGCAATGGCTGACTACGAGAAGCGATTGAAGCGGCTGGAGGACAACCTCGACGTATCCTCAACCGATCGCCCCTGTGTGCCGCTTGAGGAAATTCAAAAGCGGAATGCTTAACTGTTTAGTCCAGTGGAACGCCTTGCCGTTGAGGCCGAGAGGGGCGCCGACCCCGAACGGTTGAAGGCCGAGGTGGAAGCATTTTGCGCTGCGGCCAGTTTGAAGGCTGATCAGATCCTGAAGCGCAACGGCTCGCCGCAACGACGGAGTTCGGACACACAGCGGCCGTAGCCGGTTCTGGTAAGCGGACATTGCCGCAGCTACTGATTCACCTCGCCCAACAGTTGGCGGTCCGATATTTTCCGATTCATCGTATCGCGGAAATAGCTACGGGTGGTCAGGCACTATTGCGATACCGCACGGATCATAGTGAACCCGGAGCTACTTTGCCTCGAGAACCGTATAAGGGCCGAATTTCCTTGATGGACGATAGTGCTCGGCCAAAAAGTCGTCCAAGTCATGGACTCCATTCGACACAGAGGTCAGGTTTGGCTCCTTACTGTCCATTGCAAGAAGGACGACAACGCGAACTGCCTTTTCTCGTAAGCTCTTAACAATTTCTTGCTGGCCCGCTCGTGTATTGGAAATGCCTGACTCTAGCTCAACGAATCGATCTGCGGGGGGGCGGTTAGTGAGGAAATACAACATGCAGTCCGTGAAGTAGAGTCGCGAGTGATCGACGGCGCCCGAAAAGATCGCCTCACCGTCATTGGTGCGTGACTGAATGTAGTTGACCAATTCGGCGTAGTAGGCCAATTCGCGCTGAACCCGGATTCCCGCGGCGCGCGGTACGTTCAACGCAATCGCACGAGTGTCGAACGCGAAGAACCAGTTAATGAATGCGGCCTGAAAAAGAAGGGAGCCAAGGATGAAACCTCCAACCAAACCTACCGTTCGCATTGCCAGAGTAAATCGGCTGTGGGCGGGAAGTACACCAAGGACGTATGGAAACAGAGGCAAAGAGGCGACCACCGCAGCGAATCCTTGCGGCAGTGTCGGTCTGACTCTCATTTGGTTCAATAGGAAAAGACTCACAAGGCAAAGAAGTAGCGACTGTGCGGAGGCACGATCGGAAAAGACATCTCTTCCCTGGACCCGAAGACCCACAACACCGAGTGTGGCAAGTACCAAGCTGACGGGTAGCACAACGTATGACAGCCCAAGAATTGATGTAGAGAATAGTGCACCGCTTCCATCCCGCAGCGACGTAGCTAACGCCGAATACAAAGGGCGGAGATACTCCACATTGCGCCACTTCGGAAACTCGACCATGGAGAACCGCAATATCTCTTGGTACCAACGTGTCGGATCAGAATACAGAACCAACAGCGGCAGATAAACCGCAGCCATGATGCTGAGTGCCGGTCCAGTGGCACACACGCCCACAACGACCATGCGCCGCGAATCTGTCGGACGGGACAGGGCGAGCGCTGTTATCGTGATAGCGAGTGCGAGAAGCCCGAACACACCAAAGTCCCAGCGAAAGATGCTTGCGATACCAACAAATACAGAGGCCAGACCCAATATCCGCCATCGCTGCCCGACTACCCACTGTCCAAAGACAAGGGTTGCCAAAAGGAGTGCCAGCCCCGCTGAAATTGCTGGGTAGCCGACCTGCGGCTGCGCATAAAGTGCGATGCCAGCAAACGCCAGAACGGTGATTGTCGGATTTGCTCGCTGATCCTTACTTGCGGCCCTGGCAAGCGCGAACACGGTTACTGCCAATCCGGCTAGCAGCGCTGCGTGGGCGATGTGAACCACGGCAAGCCGTTCA
>Ga0157375_10004397_pt1 | contig 12232 bp, 8 predicted proteins | sample M35metaG_FD_115311 | JGI IMG/M metagenome (GOLD analysis project Ga0157375, IMG submission 115311) | Miscanthus rhizosphere microbial communities from Kellogg Biological Station, Michigan, USA - M3-5 metaG | ecosystem: Host-associated > Plants > Roots > Rhizosphere > Soil | place: USA: Michigan...
CGCGCCGGCGAACGCGGCAAATCGATCGCCGCGCTCAGCAGCAGCGAGGCCGAGGGTTGCCGACAGCGCTTGGCGAAGGGTGTCCGGGAGGGCGCCGATCCCGCCAAGGAGCGGCCGGCACAGTTCCTCAAATCCCGCGTACGGGCGCTCGCTCACGTCCTCGACACCGGAAACCCGGAGGACGCGCATCCCGTCGGCGTGCTCCGCGGCGGCGTCGAGTAGCGCTGTCTTCCCGAGCCCGGTCTCACCGCAGATCACAATCGTGCCGCTGCGACCGGCCCGGGCCTCGTCGAGCAATCGATGGATGCGCTCCTGCTCACGGGCGCGACCAAGGAGCCCCTCATCCGAGACCGTGGCCGTTCCCACGCCGCTCGCAGCCGAGGCCGGGCGCCCGTGAACGAGGGCATTTTCCAGCCAGCGGCGGAACAGCTGACGGGCGGTCTGCTGGAGTAGCGGCATCGAGCGCGCGTACTCCTCAAGGAAGCCTGCGATGGAGCCGCGTCCGTAACGGGCCTCGAACGTTTCCGCGAGCGAGGGCATCTCGTCGAACCAGTTACGGGCATCGTCGAGCGAGGGCTCCAGATGGCACTGGATCGCATACGCGGTCGGTCCAACATGGAACGCCTGGTTTTCGTAGCGGGGGGAGCGGGCGAGGCGCACCGCGCCCTCGGGCAAGGCGAATGTGTCGGAGTGAAACTCGAACACCTCGACGTCGGGTGGGAAGGCCCTGAAGACCGGGTCGCGGCGGGCGGCCTCGCAGAGGAAGACCGGATTGACGCCCAGCTCGGGCTCCGGCCCGCGGAACACGCGCGAGCCGAGCGCGGACGCCAGCAGCTGGGATCCCAAGCAAACGCCGAAGTACGGACATCCCATCGCGACGGCCTCGCGGATTGCCCGCTTCTCCGCCACGAGCCACGGGTACGCGTCCTCCTCGTAGACGCTCATCCCCCCTCCCATGACAACGAGCAGGTCATACTCGCGCCAGTCGGGAAGCGCTTCCCCGAGGTCGAGACGAACACGATGGACCTCGATCCCGCGGCCGAGAAGCACGTCACCGTAGACGCCAACGGGATTCGAATGGAGATGCTCGAGCGCCAGTGCTCGCATGAGTGGTCGAGCCCGCCTGGACCGCAATGATTAGACTTACACTATACACCTGGCTGACAATTTTCTTCCGTCGATTTGCGCGCTATATCTCTTCCGGGCTGTGGCTCCTGGCATCTCCGGCGCTTCCTTGAAGGCCCGCCAATTGGGCAAACGACCGACCAAACTTCACCTCGCTAGAGGTTGCTAGGGCGCAATACGAGAAGGTCGCCGAGGACATGCGCCTTAAGTATGAGGCGGCGCCACGCGACGTTATCAGAGATCAAGCAAAGCGGATCGTCGAGAAGCGCGTCTAGCCGAGATCGAGGCCAAGCAATGAGCGAGCCGGTCAAGATCGAGCGCCTAGTGGCGGCGCGTATCTTCGGTGTTAAAGCTATCCGTCAGCCGTTCAATGATCTCGCGGCTGACGATTGAAGACGCCTCAGCCCTAAACCGGCGCGGGACGTCTCCCTTCCCATGGGCGGCGGCTTGAGACTACGCGGCAGTAAACGTCGCGCATGACGCGGACTAAGACGCGGCCCTAAGGCGCAGCTTGCCCCCGAGCCCATGTGTCAGGGCTGCGAGAGCAGGTCCAGCCCGGTTGCGAGACCGTGTCGACCTCATACTCGGACGCAGGAAGCTCGACCTCCAGCCCGGTGTCAGGCGAGACGTAGAACGCGCCCTCGACCTCGTGCAATGGCGAGATCGGGAGCCTAATCCCCTCAAGGCATCCATGCGGAAAGCTGTCGCGGAAATAGCCGAAGGTCGCGACCACGAGCTACCGCCCGGTCTGTTCCCGAACGAAATCGGCCGCGCCTGCGATTAGGCCGTCGAGCACGCTGTCTTTGTCATCGAAATCGACGCGGGCGAACTCTTTAACCTCGTCAGCCTTAACCGGCTCGACAGGCGCAGGCGTAATTAGCTTGAGGGCCATCGATTACATCTCCGGAACAGGCGCGTCGTGCGACGGGCCATTTTGTTCAGTCCAATTTAACTCCCGCTACTTCGAGACCTCTTCTCACTCCCATTAGAAAGGGAGTCATGTTTCCAGGTGTGTCGGGCTGCCTCGGTACGTCTGGGGTTGGTGCCTCCGTCCCTTTCACAGCTTGGTACCCAACGTTGAAACCGGCCCTGAAATTATTGTGTGGCACTCCGCTCGGAATCGCCCAATCTGGCATGACAAATCCTCCTCCCGCCACATGCTCCAACACGATATAAGCCTTCTTTCTTTCCCTCGGATCTCTATTTTTTTATCTCCTGCGTGTAGCCGAGAACGCCTGCCGAACGGGTAACGCACCTTTAGCTCACCGCGTCACTTTTTTTAAGGGGCGGACGTTCTGCCTCGAAGCCATTGGAAGATGGCCCCACCACGCCAGAACAAACGCCGGTTTGACGGTCCACCTGTCCGTGCAGCGGTACAGGAACCGGTGATAATTGAGCCAGCAGTGGTGCGACCGCCGGCGGCGCAGTAAAATGAAGCTCGCTGAACTTGACGGTCCACCATGCGCGCCGGACGCCTGCTCATCGGTCCCCTGCTGCGGCGGGTGGTCGGCACCCGGGCGACTGTATGGGTCGAAACCAGCGCCCCCGCGGTGGTCACCGTCCGCGCGGCCAACGGCGCCTCAGGCACCGCGCCGACCTTCTCCGCGTACAACCACCACTACGCCCTTGTCGTTGTGGAGGGACTAGTCCCGGACAGCGCCGCGAGCTACGAGGTGCTGATCGACGACGAGATTGCCTGGCCGGTGCCGAAGAACCACTTCCCGCCCAGCGTGATCTGTACCCGAGCCGCCGACGACCGCGACCAGACGGTGAGACTGATCTTCGGCTCGTGCCGGAAAACCACTGAGCACGGCGCTACCCGGCGGCTCCCCCCCGACGCGCTGGACGCGTACGCCCGCAGGCTGATTGCCGCCCCGGGGCTGGACTCACGGCCCGACCTGCTGGTCCTGCTCGGCGACCAAGTCTACGCCGACGTCACCTCGGCGACGGTAAAGCGGCTGCTCAAGCGGCGCCAAGGGCGGCCAAGAAACGCGCCGGCCGACCAGGTGGTCAGCTACGACGAGTACAGCAAGCTCTACCTGGAGTCCTGGCGCGACCCAGAGATCCGCTGGCTGCTTTCTACCGTGCCCAGCGTGATGATCTTCGATGACCACGAGGTGATCGACGACTGGAACACCTCGGCCTCTTGGCGGGCGGAAATGCGCGGACAGGACTGGTGGACCGAGCGGATCCGCAGTGGACTCGCCTCCTATTGGGTCTATCAACACCTGGGCAATCTCTCCCCGGATGAGATCGCCGAGGACTCGCTCTACGCAAAAGTGGTTGCCGCCGGGGAGGCGACAGACGTGCTGCGCGAGTTCGGCGAACGGGTCGATCGGGAGGCCGACGAGGCGTACGACGCCGAGCGCTGGCCGGCCGTGCAATACCAGTGGAGCTACACCCTTGATCTGGGCCGGACTCGCCTAGTCATGCTGGACAGCCGGTGCAGCCGGGTGCTCGAACCGGGCGCCAGAGCGATGTTTGCGCCTGGCGAATGGTCCTGGTTCATGGACCGAGCGCGCGGCGTCTACGACCATCTGGTGGTCGGCGTCTCGCTACCCTGGCTACTCCCGCCAAGCATGCATCACGTCGAGTCATGGAACGAGCGCCTCGCCGATTCGCGCAATCCCTGGGTGGGTTGGCTCGCCGAGCAGATGCGGCGGGCGTGGGACCTAGAGCACTGGGCCGCGTTCCGGGGCTCCTTCGACGCCCTCGGTGCGCTCTTCGTCCGGATCGGCAGCGGCGCGCTGAACCCGACCGGGGACCGGGTCGACGCCGAGCCAGCGTGCACGGCGCCGGCGTCGATCAGCGTGCTCTCCGGGGACGTGCATCACTCGTACGTGGCCCGAGCCCGGTTCGATAACCCTGGAGTGCGCACGCCGGTGCATCAACTCACCTGTTCGCCGATCCACAACCAGGCGCCGGCCGCGATGCACCCGCTGATTAAGCTATGCTGGAACCCCGGGCTGGCCTCGGCCGCACGGGTCCTCGCGCGCTCGGCCGGGGTGCGCCGACCCGCCGTGCGCTGGAAGAAGCTGGCCGGGCCATACTGTGGCAACGCAATCGCCACCCTGGAACATCGCGGACGGGCCGCGGAGGTTGTAATCGAGGGCACCACCAGCGACGGTCACCTGCGCGAGGTGGCCCGGCAGCGACTCGCCTCGGTGGACTGAAGCAAGTGAGTTGGCGGCGCTAGCGGATTCGCAGCAAGGATTGAACCTCGGACTGGCAATCAGCAAGGCTTGGATCGTAGGACCGGGGCGATCACCCCAACCAATGATTACCGATGTGCTTTGTTCGGCGCACACTCAACTTGCCTATCTTTAACTTGGAGGATCGCCAAATGTTGTACTGGATATATGAGCTTCCCACCGTGGCAGTTGTGGGCGCATTCGCTGCGTTGTTTGTAGCTATTTGTTGGGTGGCAACTATCCTCTCACGGCCCATCGTCCAAGCACGCATTCATCGCCCATCTGGGCTCAACGAGTTGGTGGGCGACTTTATGCAATATTTTGGGGTTATCTACGGCCTGCTGCTTGGGCTTCTAGCGGTGGCCACATATCAAAACTATGCGGAGGTTGAAAACACGGTTGAGAACGAGGCTTCCTCCCTCGCGGCCCTTTATCGAGATGTGAGCAGTTATCCCGAACCGAAACGCTCAGAATTGGAGGCGATCCTGCGCGATTACACACGCTATGTCATTGATGAAGCGTGGCCACTCCAGCGGAAAGGAATCGTCCCCGCTGGAGCTGTTAAAAAAGTTGCCGACTTCCAGGCAAGCCTCGTTGGTTTTGAACCTCAAACAAAATCGCAGGAGGCTTTACACGACGCGGCCCTGAAGCAGTTCAATACGTTCTACGAATACAGGAGGGCGCGCCTCCACAGCGTGACCTCGAGCATCCCGGCTGTCATGTGGTACACGGTCGCGGTAGGTGCGCTCCTAAATATTTTGCTTCTTTTGTTGTTTGATCTTCGCCTTGGAGTTCACCTTCTGCTCGGCGGCATCCTGTCCTTTTTTCTGGCGACATTGATCTCGCTGATCGCGCTGATGGATCACCCGTTTCGCGGCGAAATGAGCGTGTCACCCACAGCATTCCAACTTGTCTACGATCAGTTGATGAAGCCGTGACTTCGGTCGGCGGCGAAGAATGCTCCAACACGATATAATCCTGCGCTCGCCGTCGAAAGCGACACGCGCGCCGATTTTTCTGTTTTCAGCCTCTCAATGACCGAACCCTCAATCTCAGAGATTCACTACCCTAGTAGCTACTACTGCTTTGCAACTTGGTACCCTTACTCTCGCCAAGGAGAGAGGGAAGCGCGGGCGGCGCTCATTGATGTCTTAGCCCGGCGAATCATGCATGGCGTTGTAATCTGTCCATGGTAAGACGGTGCGCGCTAATTGCAGGCCATTGACGTGCACTAAAGCAACTTCCGAATAATACAAACTAACTTCTGATAGCGATGTATGTCTGCTTTGGGTCAAAAGCGGACATCTTGGGCTGCATAAAAGATCGTCCGCTTTACCCCTGAAGGCAGACATTGCGGGGCGGCTGAAACAGTCAGCTAAGTGCCATGCACGGACACTCAATTTGAACTTTTCTCAAGCGGTGCGGGGTTCGAACGTTGTCATGACATTGCGTCAAGACGGCGTTCCTCATCCACTTTGCCAGCAATGGACTCTCGTAAGAGCGTGGTAGGAACCGACGCTTCCGTCGCAATCACGAGTTGTGGTAGAGTCTCTTTGCCTTAAAGCACGTGGACACATACGAAGGCGTTTGTTCTTAACGTCGACCCGTTACCCCATGCGCGCACTGGCGCTCGAGCATCTCCATTCGAATCCCGTGGGCCTCTACGGTGACGCGCTTCTCGACCACGGGATCGAGGTCCGTCGTGTTCGTCTCGATCTCGCTTGGGATCCCAGCTGCTGACGTCCGCGCTTGTCAGGTCTTGCGTTCCAGCACGAATGCCGCATGAGGGTAACCATGAGAGTGTAAGGGAAACGCAAATGACCGAGCTGCAATACTGGACCAACCAAATCAAGGAAGGTCGGATCTCGCGGCGCGAGTTCATGGGCCGCGCGGCAGCACTGGGCGTTACTACGGCGCTAGCGACGACGATGCTGAGCCAGGCCGGCATCGGCGCCGAGCCGAAGAAGGGCGGATCGGCGAAGTTCGGCCTCGCCCATGGCGCCACCACCGACACGATGGACCCAGGCAACTATCTCGACACCGGAACCTCGGTGCCGTTCTGGGGGGCCATGTCGAATAGCCTCACGGAAGTCGACGCGAAGGGCAATATTGTCGGCGATCTCGCGGAGACCATGGAACCCAGCAGCGACACCAAGCAGTGGGTTTTCAGTCTGCGCAAAGGTTTGACGTTCCACAACGGCAAGGACGTCACGGCGAACGATGTCGTGGCGTCGTTCAGGCACCACATGGGCAAGGATTCGAAGTCGGCGGCCAAGTCGCTACTGGAGTCGGTGTCCGACATCAAGGCCGATGGTAAGGAAAGGGCGGTCTTCACGCTCGCTGGGCCGAATGCTGACTTTCCCTATCTCGTCAGCGACTACCACATTCCGATCATGCCCGCGAAGGAGGACGGTACGGCCGATTGGGACTCCAAAGTGCGGACCGGCGCGTTCGTCTTCGAATCATGGGAGCCGGGCATTCGGGCCAAGCTGAAGCGGAATCCGAACTATCACAAGTCGGGCATGCCGCACTTCGACGACGTCGAGTTTCTCTCTATCACAGACGTCGTGGCGCGCAACAATGCGCTGATCTCGGGCGAGGTCCATTGGATCGGCCGCCCCGACCTCAAGACGTTGTCCCTGCTGAAGCGGAATCCGGAGGTCGCGATTACCGAGGTCACCGGATACGGTCACTACGTCTTCGCGATGAATGTGACCACCCCGCCCTTCAACAATGTAGACGTGCGGACTGCGCTCAAATGGGCGATCAACCGTGAAGACATTGCGAAGAAGGTGTTCCTCGGGCACGCGGCCCCGGGCAACGACAATCCGATCGCGCCGACCGTCAAGTATGCGATCGATCCGCAGCCGAAGTATGTTTACGACCCGGAAAAGGCGAAGTTCCATCTGAAGAAGGCCGGCCTCTCCACGCTGAAGGTCGATCTGAGCGCCGCCGACGCCGCTTTCAACGGCTGTGTCGACGCAGCCGTGCTGTACCGGGAGCATGCGAAGGCGGCGGGCATCGAGATCAACGTGGTGCGCGAGCCTAACGACGGGTACTGGGACAATGCCTGGCTAAAGAAACCCTGGTGCGCTGGCTACTGGAACGGCCGTCCGACCATCGACTGGATGGTGACCACGGTCTATGCCAAGGGGGCGGCCTGGAACGAGACGCATTGGGACAACGCGCGCTTCAATGAGCTGCTCGTGGCGGCACGTGGTGAAACCGACGACAAGAAGCGTGTGAGCATGTATGCCGAAATCCAACAGTTGATCCATGACGACGGCGGCGTCATTGTCCTCGTGTTCTATAACTACGTGGAGGCGGCGACGAAGAAGCTGGCCCACGGGGACATCGCGCCGAACTATCCAGCTGATGGCCTGAAAATCGCCGAACGCTGGTGGTTCGCCTAGCCGAGCGATCCTCTCCAGGGAACAGGCGGATACTCGCCCCCTGTGCGTATGTGGCTTTGCAACGGGTGATGACGCTTTGAACGCGATCGTTGCCACGGTGTTGAAACGTCTTGGATTGGGCGTTGTCACGCTGTTCGTCGTCTCGATCATCATTTCGCTCGCCATCGAGATGCTGCCGGGCGACTTCGCCAAGTCTATGCTTGGCCAGGCCGCGACGCCTGAAACCGTTGCCGCACTTCGCAAGGACATTGGTCTCGATCGGCCGCTCGCCGTGCGATATTTCGACTGGATCAGCGGGGTAGTGCGCGGCGACTTCGGCTATTCGCTTGCCGGCGCTGGAAGCCTTGGCGGTAGCCGGCGGCCGGTCGCCGACCTGATCAAGCCGCGGCTCGCTAACACGCTGTTCCTGGCGGCGGTGACGGCGATTATCGCCGTGCCCCTTGCACTGATCCTTGGCATGCTGGGGGCGCTCTATCGCAATAGTCTGTTCGACCGGATCGTCAACGTCGTGACGCTGACGTCGATCTCCTCGCCGGAGTTCTTCGTCGCCTATATCCTAATGCTGTTCCTGGCGATAAAGCTGCCGATCTTCCACTCACTTGCCAACGTGTCCCCAGATACGCCGTTCTTCGAGCGGCTGGGGCGTATTGCGTTGCCGTCGCTTACCCTCGTTCTCGTCATCATCGCGCACATGATGCGGATGACACGTGCTGCCATCATCAACCTACTGGGGAGTCCGTATATCGAGATGGCGCGCCTGAAGGGCATCTCACCCGCGCGTATAATTTATCACCACGCGCTGCCGAATGCGTGGGCGCCGATCGCCAACGTCATCGCCATTAACTTGGCCTATCTCATTGTCGGCGTCGTCGTCGTGGAGGTCGTGTTCACCTATCCCGGCATCGGTCAGCTCATGGTCGATGCCGTCTCGAAACGCGACCTGCCGGTCGTCCAGGGCTGCGCACTGATTTTTGCGGGCACCTATATTCTACTCAACCTGATCGCGGATATCGTGTCCATCGTGACCAACCCGCGCCTGTTGCATCCGCGATGACGACGAGTTTGAATCGGGACGCCAACCTAGTGGAGGATGTCGGCTTCGCCGAGCCACCTCCAAAGCTGGCGCACTACACCTGGCTCCAGTCGGCCTGGCGAGAGCTGCGGCGTGCGCCACTGACCGCGCGGTTCGGCCTCATCGTTATCCTCCTCTACATTCTGACGGCGCTTTTCGCGCCGCTCATCGCCCCTTATCCAGAGACCGAAATTGTTGGAGGAGCGTATGAGGGCTGGGGCAAGCAGTTCATCCTCGGCACCGATCAGCTGGGCCGGGACATGCTGTCGCGCCTGATCTACGGCGCCCGCAACACAATCGGCATCGCCTTCGTGACCACCATGCTGGCGTTCCTGCTGGGTGGCGCACTCGGCATCCTTGCCAGTGTCCTTCGCGGGTGGGTCGATGAGGTGCTCGGGCGCTTCGTCGATGTGCTCATGGCGATACCTCAGCTGATCTTTGCGCTGGTGCTGCTGTCGATCGTCGGCACCTCAGTCGTGAACCTCGTCCTAATCATCGCTGTGCTCGATTCGACGCGCGTGTTCCGGCTGAGCCGGGCCGTCGCTGTGAACGTCGCGGTCATGGACTTCGTCGAGGCGGCGCGCCTGCAGGGCGAGAAGCTCGGCTGGATCATGTCCCGCGAGATTCTGCCCAATATCCTGCCGCCGCTCGTGGCTGAGTTCGGTCTCCGATTCTGCTTCGTGTTCCTGACGGTTAGCGCGCTGTCGTTCCTGGGCGTCGGCATGCAGCCGCCGACGGCGGACTGGGGCTCGATGGTGCGGGAGAACGCGACGCTCATCACCTATGGTGACATTACTCCGCTGCTGCCTGCGGGTGCCATCGCGCTCCTTACTGTGGCGGTGAATTTCGTCGTCGACTGGTTCCTCCACAAAACGAGCGGCCTCAGGAATGAGCCTTAGCAAGCAAGCCGTTGACAGGCGTAGTAGCACCCCCGGCGCACTACTCGAGATTCTGGGGCTACGTATCGAAGGTCAGAGCGACGAGGCATGGCACGAGATCGTCAAAGGCGTCGACCTCACGCTCAGACGCGGCGAGGTCCTGGGCCTGATTGGCGAGTCGGGCGCCGGCAAGTCGACGATCGGGCTCGCCGCCATGGGCTATGCGCGGCCCGGCTGTCGCATCACCGCCGGTTCGATCCGCTTCGACAGCGTCAATTTGGCTGACGTCAGCGAGGCCGAAAGGCGCAAGATCTGCGGTGCCCGCATCGCCTACGTGGCCCAGTCGGCAGCCGCTTCGTTCAATCCGGCGCACCGGATCATCGACCAGTATGTGGAAGCGCCGTTGCAGCACGGCGTCATGGGGAAGGCGGAGGCGAAGCGCACCGCCGTGGATCTGTTCCGCCGCTTGCGGCTCCCTGATGCCGAGCATATTGGTTTCCGTTATCCTCATCAGGTGTCGGGCGGCCAGCTCCAGCGTGCCATGACCGCGATGGCGATGGCTTGCCGTCCCGATCTCATCATCTTCGACGAGCCGACCACCGCCCTCGACGTGACGACGCAGATCGAAGTGCTCGCTGCCATCAAGGACATTGTCCACCAGTTCAATACCGCAGCTATCTATATTACCCACGACCTTGCGGTCGTGGCGCAGATGGCCGACCGGGTCATGGTCCTACGCTATGGCGAGCTTGTCGAGGAGGCGCCGACCGGCGTGATGCTGACCAAGCCTCAGCATGCCTACACCAAGTCGCTATGGGCGGTGCGCTCGCTGCGCAAGGAGGAGGAGGAGCCGGGCGAGGGCGCATTGCTGAGCGTGCACGGAGTCAATGCCGGCTACCGCGCCGCCGTCAAGGTGCTGCAGGATATCAGCATCGAGGTGCCACGTGGCCGCACCGTCGCGGTGGTCGGCGAGTCCGGTTCCGGCAAATCGACCCTCGCACGCGTCATCACCGGCTTGCTGCCGCCCCTGAAGGGTCAGATCGTCTTCGATGGGAAACCCTTGCCGCCAGCTCTCAAGGGCCGCTCGAAGGATATGCTGCGGCGCCTGCAGATGATCTATCAGAGCCCAGATACGGCCCTCAATCCACGCCGGCGCGTGCGCGACATACTCGGCCGGCCGCTACAGTTGCATAGCGGCCTCACCGGCAAGGCGCGCGAACGTCGGATCGTCGAGCTGTTGGAGATGATCGAACTCGACCAGCACTTCATCGACAGGCTGCCGGGTGAGCTGTCCGGCGGGCAAAAGCAGCGCATCTGCATCGCCCGCGCGGTTGCCGTGGAGCCAGAGCTTATCATCTGCGACGAAGTTACCTCGGCACTTGATCAGATCATCGCCGAGGGCATCCTGAAGCTGCTGCTTCGTCTGCAGAAGGAGCTCAATGTCTCTTATCTCTACATCACTCACGATCTCGCCACGGTGAAGGCGATCGCTGATTGGATCGTCGTTATGCGCGATGGCCGCATCGTCCAGCAGGGCGCCAAGGGCCAGGTCCTCACCCCGCCGCATCATCCTTACACCGACCTCCTGCTCTCGTCTGTCCCGGAAATGGCGACCGGCTGGCTCGACAACCTCATGGCCGAGCGCGCCGCGCGCAAGGCGCAAGGCGAGCAGCTGCTCAAGAGCGCCGACCAGTAGATACTCTCGGCGAACGCTGCGATCGGCTTGGCCGCCAATACCGATCCGAGCGGCGTTGCCGATGGGAGGTAGCGCCATGAAATCGATTACTTCCATTTCTGTGATGACGCCGGTTGTTCATGATAGACGTGCGTATTCCCATCCAAACCAGAGGGGGATACCCACCACCAGTGCAGCGATAGCCACAACAGGAGCATCCCTGCGCCATAAGATAAAGGCGAGCACGAGAATCGCGAGCAGGACGATGAAACCGAAAGACAGCCAAGCTTGGAGCTTGGCTCAAACCTCACCGCAAATGAGAGTCGAAACGGTCCGTAGTTGCGGGCGTATGTAAATTTGCAAGCGTTGGATAAAAACGTGTTAAGACAATGGCTTACGGCTACAATTGGCGGAGAGGGTGGGATTCGAACCCACGGTGCGGATAACCGCACAACGGCTTTCGAGACCGCACTTTAGGCGAAGCTGCAAATTAAGGCGGTTGCGGACGCCCGAATCCGCCGCACGCCGAACCTAAAGAATCGCATGATCGAGGTGCAAATAACGCTGGTTGCGGGCCCCCGCAACCAATCTTCAGGCCGATCTCCTCAGCCCATTAGGGTTCATTAGCGACATTTTGGGCTGCATGAAAAAGCGTCCGCTTTACCCCTGAAACCAGACATTCTGCAGGGCGGCTGAGAGGTCGTCGCCGGCAACCGCTCCCCGCCTTTGGACTGCGAACCTCAACACTCCCGATACAGGGGGGGGGAGGTCGAAAAGATTTTCGCGAGGCCTGGCGACCGGCGGGGGTAGTTTCGCGTGATGAAGGACGAAATTCGAGGTGAGGTCGGAAGATCGAGGACAGTGTCCTCAAAACTCAA
>Ga0157375_10004401_pt1 | contig 12229 bp, 8 predicted proteins | sample M35metaG_FD_115311 | JGI IMG/M metagenome (GOLD analysis project Ga0157375, IMG submission 115311) | Miscanthus rhizosphere microbial communities from Kellogg Biological Station, Michigan, USA - M3-5 metaG | ecosystem: Host-associated > Plants > Roots > Rhizosphere > Soil | place: USA: Michigan...
CCCAGGCAGTCGAGCCCGACAACCACGACATCGCCCGCCATCAAGAACACTGCCAAGCGCTTCGCGCTGCCGGCAAGCCGACCTTGCCGTCGACGATTGCGCTCGAGCGCCGGATCAACCCGTTCTTGCGCTGCAGCGAGCCGGTGGTGGTCGCGGCGGCGCGTGCGCACGGCGCGGCGAGCACGAGCGGCAGCGACGTGCTCGCCGCGCTGAGAACCTGGAAGAACGAATTCCGATGACGACACGGCCCGAGACGCCCCCCCGCCCGGCGGCGCGAACCCTTCACTGGCTCGCCTTGCCGATTCTTCTTCTCGCGGGGTGCGTGTCGGTTCCGTCGACAACCGCCGTGAACTCGCCGTCGGCGCCGGTCGCCGTCGAGGCGCCGGTGCCGGTCGCCGGCGACACGGGCACGGCGCCCGCCGGCGAAACTCCTGTTCCCACCGCCGCCTCGGCCGACGAGTCGGTCGCCGCGCCGGTTCCGGTCGACCCGGTACGACCCGACGTTCGCCTCGACCTCGACTCCCGCGCCGCCCGAGTCGACCTCTGGGAGCGCGTGCGCCGCGGCTTCGCGATGCCGGACCTCGACAGCGAGCTCGTGCGCGACCGTGAGCGTTGGTACGCGTCGCGTCCGGACTACGTCGCGCGTATGACCGAGCGCGGCGGCCGCTACCTCTTCTACATCGTCGAAGAGCTCGAGAAGCGTGGCATGCCGACCGAGCTGGCGCTGCTGCCGTTCATCGAGAGCGCCTACAACCCGCAGGCGATGTCGGTCGCCCGCGCGTCGGGGATGTGGCAGTTCATCCCGTCGACCGGACGCGACTTCGAGCTCAAGCAGAACGTCTTTCGCGACGACCGGCGCGACGTCCTCGCGTCGACCCGGGCCGCGCTCGACTACCTGAACAAGCTGCACGGGATGTTCGGCGACTGGCACCTCGCCCTTGCGGCCTACAACTGGGGCGAAGGCAGCGTCCAGCGCGCGATCGCCAAGAACCAGCGGGCCGGCCTGCCGACCGACTACGTCAACCTGCGCATGCCGGCGGAGACGCAGGGCTACATTCCCAAGCTGCAGGCCGTCAAGAACATCGTCAGCCGGCCGGCGAGCTTCAACCTGCAGCTCCCCGCGCTCTACAACCACCCGTATTTCCTGAGCGTGCCGATCGAACACGACATTGACGTCGCCCTCGCGATCCGCCTGGCCGGGATGACGATCGACGAGTTCCAGAACCTGAATCCGCAGATGAATCGCCCGGTGATCCTCGCCGCCGGAACGCCGCAGATCCTCCTGCCCTACGACAACGCGAACCGGTTCGTGACGGAGCTGCCGCTGCACCGCGGCCCGCTGACGACGTGGACCACGTGGACGGCACCGAAGACGATGAAGTCGGCAGACGCAGCGCACGCGGTCGGGATGAGCGAAGACGAGTTCCGCGAGGTCAATCGCATCCCGGCGCGCATGATCATCAAGTCGGGTTCGACCCTTCTCGTGCCGCGTCGCAACACCATGATCGCCGACGTCTCGAGCACGGTCGCCGACAACGCCACGCTCATGCTCTCCCCCGACGCGCCGCCGCTGCGCAAGGTGACGCTGCGCGCCGGCAAGCGCGACAGCGTCGACTCGATCGCCAAGCGCTACCGCGTCAGCCCGACCCAGATCGCGCAGTGGAACGACGTCGGCACGGCGGCGACCTTCGCGCCCGGCAAGACGATCGTCGTCTACGTCGCCGGCAAGTCGCGTCAGGGATCGCCGGCCGCCTCGACGCGAACCGCGGGCACGCATGCGCACGGCTCGGGGTCGACCCGCGTCGCCGCGACCGGCAAGAACGCCAAGGCCGGTCGCTCGGGGCACGTCGTCGCGACGCACAAGCACGACCTCGCGCGGAACTGATCGCCCCGCACCGACCGCGACGGCCTGACCGGCGGCGTCCCTTGCGCCGCGATCCGCGCTGCCACGCCGCGCTCAGCGGCGATCGACGAAGGCGTGGGCGATCGTGCCGAGGTCGACGTACTCGAGCTCGCTGCCGATCGGAACGCCGCGCGCGAGCCGCGTGACGCGGATGCCGCGCGAGCCGAGCGCCTCGGCGAGCACATGCGCCGTCGCCTCCCCCTCGGCGGTGAAGTTGGTCGCGATGATCACTTCCTCGACCTGGCCGTCGCCGGCGCGGTCGAGCAACTCGCGCGCGCCGATCTCGGTCGGGCCAATGCCGTCGAGCGGGCTCAGCCGACCCATCAGCACGAAGTAGAGGCCGCGATAGCTGCCGGTGCGCTCGAGCGCGGCCTGGTCGGCCGGAGTCTCGACGACGGCGAGCTGGCGCGCGTCGCGTGAAGGGTCGCGGCAGATGCTGCAGACCTCGGCCTCGGTGAACGTGTGGCAGCGCTGGCAATGGCGAACCCGCACGACGGCGCTCTGCAACGCCTCGGCGATCCGGCGCGCGCCGTCGCGATCGTGCTGGAGCAGATGCCAGGCCATCCGCTGCGCCGACTTGATGCCGACGCCGGGAAGGCGGCGCAGCGCCTCGACGAGGCCTTCGAGCGACGGCTCAGAAGGCACGACAGCGTGACCGCGGCCGACGCCGGGCCGCCCCAAGGCGGCCGCGCGCCCCCTCGGGGGGCAGCGAACGAAGTGAGCGTGGGGGCACTAGAACGGCAATTTCATGCCGGGCGGCAGCGGCATTCCCGCGGTGAGCTTGCCCATCTTCTCCTGGCTCACCTCCTCGGCGCGGCGCACCCCGTCGTTGAAGGCGGCGGCGACGAGGTCCTCGAGCATGTCCTTGTCCTCGCCGAGCAGGCTCGGGTCGATGGCGATCCGCTTGACGTCGTGCTTGCACGTCATCGTCACCTTGACGAGGCCCGCGCCCGACTGGCCCTCGACCTCGATCGTGGCGAGCTCGTCCTGCGCCTTCTTGAGGTTGTCCTGCATGGCCTGCGCCTGCTTCATCAGGCCGGCGAGTTGACCCTTCATCATGTCGTCTTCTCCTTGGCGAGTGTCGGGCGCGTTCGAACGCGGCGCGTCATGGCGTGGGGCTCGGCGGCGGCTTGACCGAGCCGGGAACGATTCGCGCCGTCTTGTACTGCGCCATCAACGCCTTGACGAGCGGATCGTCCTGGATCACCCGCTCCGCGTCGGCTTGGCGACGATCGCGCTCGGCGGCGTCGCGCATGGCCGGGCTGTCGGCGGCGACGCCGGCCTCGATCTCGAGCTCGACCGCGCGCCCCTCGAGTTGAGTCGCCGCCGCCTGGAGCCGATCGCGCAGCGCTGGAGCGCGCAGGTTCTCGCGTTCGACGCGCAGCAGCAGACGGCGCGCCGCCGTGCCGTCAACGACGCGAACGCACTCGGCCTGCATCGCCAGCTCGCGGACCATCGCCGTGATCGCGCCGGCGGCGACGAGCCGCTGCACGACCGCTGTCCACAGGTCGGCGGCGGCGACGCCGTCGATCGAGTCGCCCGGCGCATCGCTGCCCGACGTCGCCGGCGCGGCTGCGGTCGGCGCGGCCGCGCGCTCGACGTCGACGCTTCGCGTCGGCGCCGAAGGCGGAGCGAGCGCCGAAGACGGCGTCGGCGCCGAGTGCGGCACGGGCGGCGAAGTCGTCGCACGCGTTGTCGCGATGGCCGGGGTCGCGACGGCCGCTCCGCTGCGCGCCGGGGCGCCGCTGCCGGCACCGGGAGCGCGAACGGCGCCGCCCGGTGTCGGCGGTGTCGAAGCGTCGGCGCGCGCCTCGGCCGGCGCGAACGCGAGCATCCGCAGCAGCACCATGACCAAGCCGCTGTACTCGTCGGGCGCGAGCGCGATCTCGGCGCGACCGGCGAGCACCATGCTGTAGAGGAGCTGCGTCTCGTCGGCGGGGAGCAGCCCGGCGAGCCGGCGCGACGCTTCGCTGTTGGGATTGTCGTCGGCGAGCGCCGGGGGCAGCGCCTGGACGATCGCCATCTCCTGCAGCAGGGCGGCCATCTCCTCGAGCGCGCCGGCGGCCGACAGGCCGAGCTCGCGCAGGCTGTCGACCGCGCCGATCAGTGCCGCGCCGTCGCGCGCCGCCGCCGCTTCGATGCAACGCGCCGCGTGGCTGCGATCGACGGCGCCGAGCATCTGGCGCACCGCCGCCTCCTCGATGCGGCCGCTGCCGTAGGCTATCGCCTGGTCGGCGAGCGATTGCGCGTCTCGCATCGAGCCGCGCGCGGAGCGGGCGATCAGCTTCAGCGCGCCGGCGTCGGCGGCGACATCCTCGGCGGCGAGGATCGTCGCGAGATGCTCGACGATCGTCGCCGCCGCCATCGGCCGCAGGTTGAACTGGAGGCAGCGCGACAGCACCGTCGCCGGCACCTTCTGCGGATCGGTCGTCGCGAGGACGAACTTGAGATAGTCGGGAGGCTCCTCGAGCGTCTTCAGCATCGCGTTGAAGGCGTGCGTCGACAGCATGTGCACTTCGTCGATCAGATAGACCTTGAAGCGGCCGACGACCGGCTTGTAGACCGCCTGGTCGAGCAGTCGCGAGATCTCCTCGACGCCGCGGTTGGAGGCGGCGTCGAGCTCGACGTAATCGATGAAGCGGCCGGCGTCGATGTCGGCGCACGCGGCGCACACGCCGCACGGCTGCGCGGTGATGCCGCCGCTGCCGTCGGGGCCCGTGCAGTTCAGCGATTTGGCGAGGATTCGCGCGATCGTCGTCTTGCCGACGCCGCGCGTGCCGGTGAAGAGATACGCGTGGTGAAGTCGCTGCTGCGTCAGCGCGTTGGCAAGCGCCTGGACGACGTGAGCCTGCCCAACCAGCGTCTCGAAATTGCGCGGTCTGTACTTGCGCGCCAGGACGGACGAAGCCATGCAACGATTCTACGGGCCGCCTCTTTCACCGCTGGCGGCTGCGGGGATAATCGACTCGTGGCCGCGCCAGATCCCTCCCTCCCGGTTTCGAGCGGCCCGATCAGTTATGGCGCCGCCGGCGTCGACTACGCGCGGATCGATCCGCTCAAGCTCGACGCCCAGCGCGCCGCCCTCGCCACCGGCGCCCATCTCGACCGGCACGGCTTCAGCGAGGTCGAGTCGTCGCGCGGCGAGTCGGCCTACGTCGTCGACGTCGGCCCGTTCTACCTCGCGACCATCGTCGAATGCCTCGGCTCCAAGGCGCTCGTCGCCGACGCGATGGCGAACCTGGTCGGCAAGAGCGCCTATGCCGGCATCGCCCAGGACACGATCGCGATGGCGGTCAACGACCTGGTCACCGTCGGCGCGACGCCGCTCGTCGTCCAGGCGTACTGGGCGGCGGGCGGCTCCGACTGGTTCAACGACGGCGAGCGCGCCGCGGCGCTCGTCGCCGGCTGGAAGCGCGCCTGCGACCAGTGCGGCGTCTCGTGGGGCGGCGGCGAAACGCCGGCGCTCGCGGGGATCGTCGAGGCGGGGCGAATCGACCTTGCCGCCGCCTGCACGGGAATCGTCAGCCCGAAGACGCGCCTCTCGCTCGGCGCGCATCTCGGCCCCGGCGACGCGATCGTCCTGCTCGCCTCGAGCGGGATCCACGCCAACGGCCTCAGCCTGGCGCGCGAGCTCGCCGGGCGGCTGCCGCGCGGCTATCTCGCACCGGTGACCGGAAGCGCCGTGCCGATCTCGTTCGGCGAGGCGCTGCTCGCGCCGACCGTTCTCTATCCGCCGATCACCGAGGCGCTTCATCGCGCCGGCGTCCGGGTCCGCTACGCGGTCAACATCACGGGCCACGGCTGGCGCAAGCTGATGCGACATCCGGCCGACCTGACCTATCGCATCCGCCGCCTGCCCGACGTCCCCGCCGTGCTCTCGTTCATCGCCAAGGAGGCCTCGCTCGACGCGCGCAGCGCCTACGGCACCTTCAACATGGGCGCCGGATTCGCCGTCTTCGTCCCCGCCGAGGACGCCGAGCGCGCTGTCGAGGTCGCTCGCAAGGCCGGCGTCGATGCCTGGATCGCCGGCGCGGTCGAGGCGGGTCCGCGGCGGCTCGTCATCGAGCCTCTCGGCCTCGAGTACGCCGGCGACGAGCTCGGCGTTCGCCTGTAGTTCGCCACTCGCGCGCGCCGGCCCGCCTAGAATCGCGCGTGACGGGCCTCCCCGCATGGGAGCGCGGCCAAACGGGTCAGGTCGGGAACGAAGCAGCCCTAACCGTTGCAACCAGTGCCGGGGTCAGGCTCGTCACCTTTCCTGCCGACCACCGCGTCGGGCCGACGACGTCGAGTCGTCCAGCTTCCGCCGCTCGCCGGCGCCGGTCGAGGCCGCCAAGGCGGCGTCGCCCGACGTCGCGCGGAGCCGACACACACAGTTTGCTACTCCTGTGTCAGACCCCGTGCGCAATGCTTCACGCGAAGCGACCAGCGCAAACCGACGCGGGCCGTCACCATGCACGCTGCGCGTGGCGCATCAACGGGAGTTTCAGATGAACCGCATCGGAAGGATCAGCCTGGGCATGGTGGCCTTGCTCGCGCTGTCCGGATTCGCCACCGCGAAAACTTCGCAACCGGTCGCCGTAGCCGCGGCCAAGCCCGACTCCGCCGTGGCGGCCACGGTCCCCGCCCCTCCCAGCGAGATCAAGCCCGCCAAGGTGGCCGCGAAGCGCAACGCCGCGGCGACCGAAACCGAGCCCGCGCACGACCCGTACGCGGTCCCGCTGTTTCAGCAAGCGCGACCGCTCAAGCCGTTCAAGTAGAAGAAGGCCCGGGTGAAGCACGCCGCGCCGCCCGTCGTCGAGGCGCGCTCCGACGGCCGCTGAAGGAGCGCGTTCCCGCGGGTCGCCGGCCGCGCAAGTGATGACTCGGCGGCCGCGTCCCCAGTCCGGTGGATTCACGGTCGCATCGCGCGCGCCTAGAGTCCGCGCAGTCCTCCAGAGGCTGCCATGCAAACTCCTTTCGTCGACTCCGCTTCGTATCTTCCCGAACATTCCGAGCGTCAGTCGTCGCTCGTCGCCACCCGCCTGCTGATGCTCGCGCTGGTCGTCGCGGTCGCGGCGAGCTCAGCCGTTCTGATCGCGATCTAGGAGCGGCGCCTCGGGCGCCGGCGCTGCTTCCGTCGCACCGGCCGCGCCGCCGTCATCGCTGTCCGGCGCCTCCGCGTCGGCGCTCGCGCCGGCGTCATCGGCGCGGCCCGCCGACGTCGCGCCGCCATCGCCGCTCGCCGCCGTCCTCGCGTCGCGCACGGCATCCTGGACGATTCGCGCCGTCAGCCGCAAGGTGCGCGCGTAGCGGGCGACGACCTCGTTGAGCGCGTGGGCCGCCTGCGGCGCCGCCAGCTCGAACGCATCGACGGTTTCGTTGGCCGCGCTCGCGACGATCCGAAGCAGCTCGCCGTCGGCGTCGGGCTTGCGCACCGGCACCTCGGTGGGCAGGCGCCGGATCATGTGCAGGATCTCGTCGCCCAGGCCCCACTGGCGTGCGGCAGCGTTGCCGAGGGCCTCGATATCGACGCCGAGGACCGCGAAGGCCGCCGCGGCCTCGTCGAGGCCCGGTTGCTCGGGCGCCTGGCCTTCGCCGTCTTCTTCGCCGACCTCGGGACGGCTCAGCTGGTCGATCTGCTCGGCTTCGTCGGCGAAGTGGTAGCGCAGCAGAAGACGGCCGAGGTTCTGCAGCACGGCGACGAGATATACCGCCTCGGCGTCGTAGCCGGCGGGACGAAGCGACTGCGCGACGTGGCCGGCGAGACGGGCGTGATCGATCGTCTTGCGCAGCGCACGGGCGCGCTCCTCGGCGAGCGGCCCCGGCCAGATGCGCAGCCGGTTCGCGGCCTCGCGAACGCCGTCGACGCCGATCAGGGCGACGATCCGGCGCAACGTCAGCACCGGTCCGTTGCCGGGAATCTGCGTGCCTTGGACGCGCGCCGAGCTGAACGTCTTCAGCAGCTCGAACGACAGCGCCATGTCGGGCAGGAGATGGCGCGCGATCTCATCGGTGCGCTGGCTCTCGATCGCCGTGATGCGCTGGACCCGAGTGGCCAGCCCCGGCAGCGCCGGCAGGTGGCCGACGCTATGCAGCCGGTCGAGCAGCAGCGTGACCGGTCCGCCCTCCTCGGCGGCCGTCGCCTCGAGCCATCCGGTGAGCGCGCCGAGGAAAGTCCGCGCATTGCGATAGCGAAGACGCACCTGTCCCGACGTGCTGCGGTTGGCGATCGCGCGCAGCGGCTCGGCGACCGGCTGCGGCGTCGTCCACGGCAGGCGGACGTGCTCGCGCCCGATCGGCGCCATGCGCTCGACGATCGACGCGACGTCGGCGCCGCCGAGCGGCGCGACGCCGGTGAGGAGGCGATGCAGGATCACGCCGCAGGCCACGACGTCGCGCTCGGCCGCCGCACGTTGCGCGCGCAGCGACGACGACGCCGCCAGCGGCGCGGCGCGGCTGTCGCCCTTGCGAGTGGCGCCCAGGTCGGCGTCGGTGCCGTCGGGGGCGGCGACGGCGAACGCCATCACGCTCGCGTGGCCGCGTTCGTTGATGACGATGTTGTGCAGCTCGGCGTCGAGATGGGCGATGCCGGCGTCGTGGCCGAAGGCGAGGCCGCGCAGGACGCCGGCGATCCAGCGCACGGCCTCCTCGATCGGCGGCGACGGGTGCTGCGACAGCCATTCCGAAAGCGTCACGCCAGCGCGACGATCGACGGCGACGTACGGCCAGTGCTCGTGCACGCCGCATTCGGCGACCCGCGCGATGTTCGGATGCTCGAGCCGCGCGGCGCGCCGCGCCGTCAGCAGCCAGTGGCCGATTGCTGCCGTGCCGGCCGGCGAATGGCGCGGCATCGACAGCATCGCCTCGGCACCGGTGCGCGTGTCGGTGGCGAGCCAGACCATCGTCAGCTCGCTCTTGGCGAGCAGCCTCTGCAGGACGAAGTGCCCGAAGGCGCCCGTCGGCGACGATGAACGGATCACAGGGGCGACAGCGGACGGCATCGCGGGGGGACGAAGTTGCCTGATTGGAGCGTACTGGAGCCACCGCCGATGGCGCGATGAAGACTCGAAAAGTGAGGCTTCTTGCCGTGAAGCGCTGCACCCTCGGGGCAGCCCGCCACCCTCCGTCGCCGCTGACGAAGGCGCAGCGAACCGCGGGCGTGACCGTCTGTCCTCAGACCACCTCGACGATCCGGCCCTCGCCGGTCACGAAGGCGCAACGGACGGCCTCGCCGGGCTGAGCGCGCGCGACCGCCGCGCGGTAGCGCAGCAACTGGTCGCGATACGCGCCGAGCTCCTCGGGCGCATGACTGAGCTTGTAATCGAGGACCCACCAGACCGGGCCGTCGCCCTCGTCCATCAGGACGAGGCGGTCGATGCGCAGCACGTCACCCGCGTCGCTTAGCGACACCTCGTTGCCGCGCCAGCGGATCTGCGCGCCGCGAAAGAAGCGGGCGCCTTCGGGATGGTCGACGATGGCGGCCACGACGTTCCTCACCGGCCCGGCCGCGACGCCGAACTCGCGCGCCGCCGCGTCGGCGGCTTCGTGGCGATCGATCGACGCGTCGACCACGATCCATTCGAGCGCGCGATGGACCGCCCGCCCGATGCGCGCGCTCGCCGCCGGCGCGTCCATGGGCCTGGCACCGGCCTCGCTCGAGGACGCGCGCCACGGCGGCAGCGTCGCGATCAGGATGTCCTCTCGCGGTCCAGCCGCTGCGGCGACGGCTCCGGGCAAGTCGAAGAGCAGCTCGGCCCGCCGCTGCGGCGAGGCGGGGCACGCCGCGCCGACGCGGCTCCGCCACGTGGGAGCGGTCGGGGCCTGGTAGGGCTCGGTGGCGCTGAAGACGAGGCGCCGCTTCGCGCGCGACATCGCGACGTAGAGCATGTTCAGCTCCTCGCGCTCGCGTGCCCGCAGCTCGTCGTCGAGCGCGGAGCGCAGCGAGTACGGGCAGCGGTTCTCGTTGTAGACGAAGGCGCATCGCGTCGGCCTCGGAGAATCGACCGGCCACTCGACGAGCAGCGTCGTCGTCGGCGGGTTGACGCGCTCCGGCTCGGTGTCCATCACGAAGACGGTATCGGCCTCGAGTCCCTTCGCGCCGTGCACGGTGAGCAGGCGCACGGTCGAGTCGCGCACCGGCAGCGCGGCCTTCACGGCCCGCTTCTTGAGCGCGCGCACGAACGCATAAGGCGTCGCGTAGCGACCGCCGTCTAGATAGAGCGATTGAGCGAGCACGGCGTCGATCGCGTCGAGCGCGAACGCGCGCTGCTCGGGCGGCACCGCGGCGGCGTAGCGCGCGTGGGCGTCGGCCTCGACGACGATGCGATCGAGCAGGTCGTGCGGCGGCAGCGCGGCGACGAGCGCGTGCCAGCGCCCGAGCAGCGTTCGCGCGCGCTCGAGGGCGGGGCTCGGCGACTCGAGCTCGCGCAGCGCACGCCACCAGCTCGCCCCTTCGGCCGCCTGCGCGCGGATCGCGAGCAGATCGAGATCCGACGCGCCGAACAGCGGGCTGCGCAGGGCGCGGGCGAGCGAGAGGTCGTGGCCGGTCGAGACGAGCGCGTCGAGCAGCGCGATCAGGTCCTGCGCTTCCGCAGTCTCGGCGAGCATGGCGTCCTCCACCGCCGAATGGCCGACGTGGCGGCGCTCGAGCGCATGGGCGACGAGGCGGAGCGATTGGCGCTTGCGGCAGAGCACGTAGATCTCGTCGGGGCGCGTGCCGCCCGCGATCTCGGCCACCACGGCCTCGGCGACCGCCTCGGCCTCGCGTTCGCGCAGCACCTCGTCGACGATCAGCCTCGGCGTGCGGAGGCTGTCGCGCCAGACCAGGGGCACCGCGTCGTCGCCGCGCCGCGACGGCGGACGCGGCGGACGGTCGATGCGCGGCAGCGTCGACACCTCGCTCGCGGCGACGGCGTCGACCTCGGTCGTGTGCCGGCGAAAGCCCGGGAACAATTCGCCGGCGGCGGCGAACACGCCGTTGATCGCCTCGATCACCGGATGCGCATTGCGGCGGGTGTGATCGCAGGCCAGGACGCTGCCATCGAGCGCGTCGCGAACGAACCTCGCGGCCGCCTCGAACACGCGCGGCTCGGCGCGGCGGAATCGGTAGATGCTCTGCTTCGGGTCGCCGACGATGAAGACGCCCGGCGGCCGTTGCCCGCTCGCGCCCCCGCCCGCGCCGGCATAGCCCGACAACCAACCGTGCAGCGCGTGCCACTGCAGCGGGCTCGTGTCCTGGAACTCGTCGATCAGCAGGTGGGCGACGCGCGCGTCGAGGCGCTCCTGGATCCAGCCCGACAGCTCGCCGTCGCGCAGCAGGACAAGCGCGACGCGCTCGAGGTCGGCCATGTCGGCGAGGCCTTGTGCTCGCTTGTAGTCGGCCAGCGCGGCGAGCAGCGCGCGGCCGAGGCGAACCATACGCAGATGCTCCTCGCGCGACTCGTGCTGGTGGACCTGGTCGGCAAGATGCTGAAGCTCGTCCTGCACCTGCTCGACGAGCGGCAGGCCTCGGCCGAGCGCGCGGGGCTTGGGCACCTCGTCCGCCGTGAAGAGGATCGAGCGGACGGCGGCGAAGCGCTGCCTCGGCGCAAGAGAAAGCGCGGCGGCAAGCTCTCCGGCCGCATCTTGCGCCAGTTTGCCGCGCGCCGAGGCGAGCGCGCGCGCCGCGCCTCGCAGGACCTCGGTCCACGCCGCGGTCGCGATCGACTCGGCGGGGTGCGCGAAGGCGTCGAGCTCGGGCCAGACGTCGTCGGCCCGCTCGACGCTCGTCGCGAGCACACCCGCTTCGTCCGCGAGCTCGAACTCGATCCGCCGGTCCCAGACGGTATCGAGCCAGACGCGCAGCTGATGCCGGCCACGCGCCGCCGTGGCCGCCGCGTGGTCGGCGCGCAAGGCCTCGTCGCGCAGCAGCGCGGCGTGGAAGACGCGGTGCACGGCCGGGCGATGCTCGCGCCAATCCTCGACGAGCTCCGCGTCGGCCTGAACGCCGAGCCGGTCGAGCAGCGCCAGCGGCGCCGCCCGCAGCAGCTGCGCGAACCAGCCGTGGAAGGTGCGGATCTCGACCGCGCGCCCGGCGGAGAGAACGCGGCCCTGCAGCGTGCCGAGCTCGGACGCGAGCGCCTCGGCGCGCGCCGGGTCGACGCCACGTTCGACGAGCGCATGCACGCGCTGGTCGTGGGTCGAGCGAGGCGTGGAGAAGTCGGCGAGCCACTTGTCGAGCCGCTCGCGCATCTCGCCGGCCGCGGCGCGCGTGAAGGTGATCGCCAGGATCTCGTGCGGCGGCGTGCCGTCGAGCAGCGCGCGCAGCATGCGCGAGACCAGCATCCAGGTCTTGCCCGAGCCGGCGCA
>Ga0157375_10004406_pt1 | contig 12226 bp, 9 predicted proteins | sample M35metaG_FD_115311 | JGI IMG/M metagenome (GOLD analysis project Ga0157375, IMG submission 115311) | Miscanthus rhizosphere microbial communities from Kellogg Biological Station, Michigan, USA - M3-5 metaG | ecosystem: Host-associated > Plants > Roots > Rhizosphere > Soil | place: USA: Michigan...
CCCTGGGACCGGGAGAGGCGTACAGGCCCTGGTACCGCTGCAGCCCGCGCTACATCGACCAGGTCAACATCTCCAACATGCGTGAATCGCGTCGCGTGCACGTCGAGCGAACGTACGTGAACGTGGTGAATGTCACCAACATCACCTACGTAAATCGGACCCACGTGACAGCCATGCGGCGGGATGACTTTGCTTCTGGACGCAGAGTGCGCGATGTTGATGTAAGGGTCGACCCAAGGGAAATGCAGCAGATCAGACCGCTGGCACGGCCGGACGTGGCTGCTCCGTCGAGGCCGATCATCACTCGTCCAGTCGCGCATGTGCCGGTGAAGGTGCAACGGCCGATGCTGATCAATCAGCGTGGGCAGGAAATTGCGGCTAAACCGCGGGCAGTTCCCGTCGCGCCACCGGTCCGGCAAGCGCCTCCTACGAGGCCATTACCGGGACGGACAGTTGTAGCGGCGCCGACGCATCAGGCTCCGAATGGTCGTGGACCGCAGGGGCCGAATCAATTCCCGGCGGCTCAGGGGAATCGCGATCAGCGTCCGGACAACCGGCCGAATCAGGCAAACCAGCCCCCGCTCGGAACGCCGCGTGCTAACCCCGCAGGGCCTGTGCCGGGATATCAGCGCGGAATCGAACAGCGCCAGGGAAATCCGGCGAATACCAATCAGCCGGGAGTGAATCCGAATGAGCGTCAGGACCGTCAGCAACCGCCGCAGCCGACCGGAAGGCCCGTGCCGCCCAACTACCAGCAACAGGAGAACCGGCAGAATCCTCCGCAGATGAGCCAGCCGGATCATGGTCGCCAGAATGACCAGCGGCAGCAGGGACGCCCGGACAATCCGAACCAGGACCGACCGAACCAGGATCGGCCGAACCAAGACCGACCGAACCAAGACCGACCGAACCAGGACCGGCCGAACCAGGACCGAACGAACCAGGATCGACCGAACCAGCCGGGTCCGCCGAATAACCAGCAGCAACCGAGGCCGAATCAACCAAACTATCAACAACCGAATCAGCCCAATCCCGGACAGGGGCGGCCAAACTCTCCGCAGCCTGATCGTCGGTACCAGCCGAACGATCAGCCAACACCGAGGCCTAACCAGCCCCTGAATCCTCCGCCATCAGATCGAAACCGGCAGGAGAACGACAGGCGCCCGAACGCGGCGCCACCACCTCCTGCACAAGAGCGGCCAACTCCACCGCCGCAGCAGGATAGACAGGTCACGCCTCCTCCGCAGCGGCAACAGCCACAACGCGAGGAGCGGCAGGCGCCTCCCCAACAGCGTCCACAACCCCAGCACGAGGAGCGCCAGGCGCCTCCGCCACGCTCATTCGAGCAACCGCGCCCGAATCGTGAGCAGCAACAGGCAAGGCCGCAGAAGAATGATGGTCAGAACAACAAGGACCAAAAGAAGGACAACAAGAAAGAAGACAAGAAACACGACTAGCTCGCGAAAAGCAGAAGGCCGTCGCACACCAGTGAATGTGCGGCGGCCTTTCTGCGTCAAGCCGTGATTGCTGGGGCCGAACTCAGGAGAAGTTAAGCGTGATGGTCCGGCATGTTACCGGCACTACTCTCCGTGGGCTGATGGCTGTCAGGATTGCCGCTAGTCGCCCACAGAATGCACGCGAAAAAGACGGCCACGATGACGGGTACGACGACGAGTGGGGAAGCGATGTCCATGTCCAATCCCTCGATACCCAGATTATCAGAGGACGAAGAGGCGCTCGGGGCTACGGGTTCAGGCTTCCGGCAATCTCTGACCTATGTGGGTTTATCATGGGTCCGCCTGCATTTTGTTCTTCAGGAGTGACTTCAATGAGCGAAAAGAATCCAGCATCACCGCGCAGCCAGGGGCGTCGCGACTTTCTGAAAATTGGTGGAGCGGCAACGGCGGCGCTGCTTACCCCTTCTGCATTTGCGGTGACCCCGAACAAGTCGCTCCCTGGACTCCCTCAGAATCCGCGCACACACGGCGCAATGCCGACGCGCAACCTCGGCAAGACTGGCTACAAGGTCGGCGTCTTCTCGCTTGGCGGACAGGCCGCGCTCGAGAAAGCAAACAACTTCGACGTTGCCGTGCCGGTCATCGAACGCGCTCTCGATCTCGGAGTTAATTACATCGACACGTCATCGATTTACGGCGGTTCCGATCGCTGGAGCGAACAGTATGTCGGCAAGGTAATGGTTAAGCGCCGCAACGAGGCGTTTCTCGCCACCAAGACAAAGGAGCGCACCCGCGATGGCTCGATGCGCATGATCGAGAAATCGCTGCAATTGCTCCAGACCGATCACGTGGACCTCTGGCAGTTGCACGACGTGGGCACGCAATACGATGTCGACCAGATCTTCGCGAAGGGCGGCGCCATGGAAGCGCTGCTCGACATGCAGCAGCAGAAGGTGGTGCGGCATCTCGGTATCACCGGCCACTACCGGCCTGAGGCGCTGGTCGAGTGCATCCATCGGCACGATTTCGATTGCATCCTGATGGCAATGAATGCAGCTGACCCGCATCACTACAGCTTCAACGAAGCGCTGCTGCCGCTCGCGGTAGAGAAACAAATGGGCATCATCGGGATGAAGATCCCCGGGCGTGGAAGAATTCTTTCCACCTGGACCCCGCCACCCATCGAGCAGCAGAAACACTCTTGGGAAGGCATGACGATCCAGACAGACAAGCCAGGCACCCTGAGCATGCGCGAGGCGATGTATTACACCCTCTCGCGGCCGGTCAGCACGGTCATCATCGGATGCGACAACATCGCCCAACTCGAAGAGAACGTGCACCTCGCGCACAATTTCACGCCCATCACGGAAAAACAGCAGACAGAGCTGGTCGCGAAAGCAGAACCGTGTGCGAAGCCTTCGCTCTTCTTCCGCTTCTACGATCGACCGTAGCTGCAAATGAACCTGCAGCAATGATCGCCGAATATGATGCTCTTCATTTCGTTACGTCATCCGGGCTGGTCAATTCATCCGGGCGCCCGGCTTCGATGCGGGACCATTGCGAGAGAGGGCGGCCATCCATTGTCAGTTCACCGGGACCATATGCCTTCGGCCAGCCGGTCGGTGAATTCTCGTGTGTCTCCTGCCGTCCGTAGACCGTAAGGTCAAGCAGGTGATAGCTGTTATCCATCACCTCCACGCCACGGGAAGTCGTCCAGTATGTTTCGAATACTTTTGATCCCTGTCGCAGATAGCACACCAGGTGCATCCTCCCGATGTGTCGACCCGAAAGCAGAGTTTCCAGCGATCCCAGGGCGGAATACCAGGGCATCTGCCATCCCATGAAATCTCGATAGCGAACGCTTTCCTCGTAGGGCCCTTGGGCAAAGACGGCAAACGTCACGTCGCGAGCGTGGAAATACGAGAGCTCACCCATATGCGTCGTGACCCATGTGCAACCCTGGCACTGCTCCTGAGGCGGACGACCCTTTTGCCACATGAAATAGTAGGCAATCAGCTGCTGCCGCCCTTCGAAGGTATCCAGCAGTGTCACCGGCCCATTTGCCCCGATCACTGGAGTCTTCGGGTCCACCTCTACCATTGGCAATCGGCGCCTCTCGGCGGCAATTGCGTCTCCCTGGTGTGTGTGCTCCTTCTCGCGAATCCGCAGACTGCTGAGCCTTGCCTCAAATTCGTCTCGGTTTGCGACAGATGGCTGTGCCGCCCCCTTTAGCGCCTGCGAGGCCAACTGTCTGACCCTTTTCGATTCCATAATTGTGTGCACCTCTTCGCAACTGCGATTTGCTTCCGGCCGGAGCGCGGAACGCAAATACTTTTCGATGCGCGCAAGGCAACAAAAACCCGCAATTTGTGACCGGCAGAAATATTTGTGGGGCCGACTCCTTTCGCACGCAACGATTCTCGGATCTAGTTAGCGCGCGACGCCGAAGAAGCTCACCGAGAGCAGGCCTCCTGGATCATATCCACGCAGGTTTTGATGCGTTCCGTATGTTTCCTCAATCTATCCAGGTCTTTGTGCAAACGAATGATTTGCTCGGCCAATGCAGCGCATTCTTCAGGATTGAATAAGATTGATTGATCTCTTGAGCCCCGCGTGTTCTCGTCGTTCAATCGCTTTCGGCTCAGGTTGGCCGCATAGACATTTGGCTTGTAATCGAGGTCTCTGATGATCGCAAGAATCTTCTCCCGTGTTGCCGGGGCTACATTCTCTGAACCATTTACGACCCGTGAAACGGTAACCGGGGCCACGCCAGCTAGTTTGGCGACGACTTTTAGAGTTGCTTCCGGCATTGGCGCGCCTCATTCTGCACGCAGGATCTCTCTGGGATCGGTACGTAGCGCGCGCAGCACTGCGGGCAGTGTGGCAACAAGAGCGGTGATCAGAAGGGCGCACGCCGGCAGAGCGATGATATCCACATCGGTGGCTTTGACCTGGTAGAAGAGCGAAGCGACATAGCGCGCCGCACCTAATCCGAGGGCGGCACCTACGCACCCTCCGAGCGCGATCATCAAGAAGACATCGAGAGTCACGATGCGCACGATTCCCGCACGAGACGAGCCAATCGCCATGCGGATGCCGATTTCTCGACGGCGCTGCAGGACGGAGTAATTGAGGACCGCGTAGAGTCCCACGCCTGCGAGGAGAAGCGCGACGACAGCAAAGAACGCGGCGAGGGTCGCGATCAGGCGCTCGCGAACAGTCTGATCGCGGACCAGATCGAGCTGCGTGGTCACATTCGACACCCGAAGGCCGTTGTGTCGTTGCGCGATAAGCTGGCGGAGGGAGTCGGCCAGCGCGAGCGGGTTCCTGGACTCTGTGTGAATGATGAAGGTGGCGAAGCCGGCTGGCGTGGGCGCGGATTTGTCGTCGATCTCGTTGAAGGGGACGTAGAAGACAGGCCCATTGGGCTCGCGCAGATCGTGATCAGGGAGGTCGGGGGTGACGCCGACGATCTTGTTCAGCGGTTGGTTAACGCCGCGTTCAAAGGTGCGGCCGATCGGGTCCTGAGCTGGAAACAAAGTCTTCGCAAAAGTCTCGTTGACGATGGCGGCTCCCGGCGAAGTCTCTTCGGGGCGAAAATCGCGACCGGAAACGAGAGGAATCTTCATCGTCGAGAGCCAGCCAGGGGAAACGTTCAGGAAAAATGCGGGAGTGGCGCTGGGAGGCGCGCCGTTTATGGAGATATCGCTGTTGATTCTGATGCGACCAAGAATGGGCCAGCCCGCGATGGCTACCGAGTCAACGCCAGGAGCGGCACGAAGCGCCTCGGCAGTTTGATTCCAAACGACGGGGAGCTGCCCTTTGCCGGCCGAAGTTTCAAGCAGGAGCAGACGATCCGTCGAGAAACCGAGGGGACGGTTCTGCAGGCGCTGAAAAGATGTGACGAAGAGCGAAGACAGAAAGAGGACAAGAAAACAAAAGGCGACCTGAAGAGCGATGGCTCCACGCATGAGGCGGCGCGGCGAGTGCGGATCTTCACCACCTTTCAGCGCGGCCACCGGCCTGACGGCAGAGGCACGGAGAGCAGGAAGCAAGCCAAGCAATAGGACGACGAGGATCATGAGCCCGAGGCCAAAGAGAAGCACTCGCCAGTCGGCAGGAAGGTCGAGACGCGCAGGGTTATCGGGCGGATTGACGAGGCTGAGCACAAAGGGTGCCGACCATGCCGCAAAACATGCGCCAACAACAGACGCCAGCAGAGCGAGCAGCGCGCTCTGTGTCAGGATGAGCTGGACGAGACGTCGACGACCAGCGCCGATCGAGATTCTTAGAGCCATCTCCTGGCTGCGGGCAGCAGCCTGGGCGGTCATCATGTTCGCGACGTTCGCGCAGGCAATGAGCAAGACGAGAACGACCATGAGACCAAGAACGGCGAGGAATCGGCGATATTCCTTCTGCAGGTCGGAGATGCCGGCGCCGGCGGGATTGAAGATGAGCGTCTGATTGAGAAAGCGGTCGATGGATGCCTTGGTCTCACCGCGATAGCACGTGGTGCACTCGACCCCGAAGGCGTGGTTAACGGCGGAGAGGTGCTGGCGAATCGGCTCGAGTCCGGTGCCCGGGTTGACGCCGGGTTTTAACATCACGTAGATGCGGTGCCAGTCCGCTTTGTCCTCGGTGACCATGCTGTTCACGCTCAGGGGCAGAAAGATGTCGGTGACTGTTCCTTTTTCGGTTCCTAGGAAACCGCGAGGTCCGACACCGATGATCTCGAAGGTCTGGTCGCCGATGTGGAGCGGGCGCCCGAGCACGTGCGGATCGCGGCCGAAGCGGTGATTCCAATAGTCCCAGGAGAGGACGGCATAGGGACCGGTACCGGAACCGCGGTCGTCGGCGGGGTAGAGCAGGCGGCCGAGCGTGGGTTCAAGGCCGAAGAGCGGGAACATGTTGCCGGAGACATAAACCACGTGCGCCCTCTCCACGTCATCACTGGTGGACCACGAAATGTCCGTGCGGTCGGCGTCGCTAATGGCGATCAGGTCGGCTTGGTCCTTGACGGCATCGCGCATAAGCTTGAAGTCCGGCGTAGCCCAATATCCGTCCTCAATAGGTTTGCCATACAAGCCGATCATCTTGCGGGAGAGGACGTAAAGATTGTTAGCATTGGAAATCGGTAGCGGGCGCCAGAGCAGGGCGTCGATAAGACGGAAGGCTGCGACACAGGAGCCGATGCCGAGAGCGAGCGAGAGTACTGCGGCAAACGACGCCACCTTGTTGCGACAGAGCTGCCGCCAACCGAAATTTGCATCGGCCAGGAGTGACTCAAGCCAGCCTGCAGCACGGATGCTGTGGCTCGCCTCGCGGGCACGCAGCGTTGAGCCGAATGCACGGCGCGCTTCCCTGGGATCCAGCCCTGAGGCAATAGCTTCTTCAACGTGAGCCTGGAGCTCTTCATCGATCTCGCTATTCAAGCGCTCGCCGTGCACGGCGTTCGAGATACGCGACCACAGTGACATGTCATGCCTCCCGGAGCACGCGGTTGATTGCCAGGCTGACGGACTGCCAGCGTGACTCCTCCGCGCCCAATTGCTTTCTGCCTGCGACGGTCAGCTCGTAGACGCGGGCACGGCGACCAGTTTCCTTTTTGACCCACTCTGCGCGAATCCAACCCGCTTCCTCCATCCGATACAAAGCGGGGTAGAGGGAACCTTCTTCTGCGCGCAGCACATCGCCGGATGTACCGGCGATGGCAGCCATGATGGCGTATCCGTGGAGCCGCGGGCGCCGCGACAATATCTTCAGCACCAGCAAATCGAGCGAACCTTGCAGAGAATCGGTCTTGGGCATACTCAGATGTCTTTATATAGATATCTGAGTATCGTGTCAATATGCATGCGCGAAATGGATAAAGAACTTTGCCCGGGCGGTTTGGACAGGACACCCGTTCATACGCGTCATGTTTCTGACATGATTGACCGCAGCCAAGTCATGAGCTGTCCCGCACGACCGACAGAGTTTCAGTAGTTCAGAATAGTATCTGTCGACCTGCAGAGCTACACTTCTACGTCCAGGTACAGCCGGTAGTGCTCATCCCGGATGGCCGAGAACGGCCGCATCGTGATCACGCCTGAGTTCGTCTTTGCCTGCCAGTCGGTTGAACCGGGCGAAACCTGGACAGCGGAGGCCAATTCAGCGGCACGCACTTTCGCGGGCACCTCGCCCACAGCAAAGAGGGCCAGCGGCCCGTGCACGGCGGCCATCACCTTCGGATGCTGGGGGTCGACTGCTTCGAGACGAGTCGGCATGTCGAATTCAACTTCAATGCGATCGCCTTTCTTCCACGTGCGATGGATCCGGTCAAACTGACCGGGATGAGGCGTCCCTTCCCCTTTTTTGCCATTCACGAGGATGGAAGTCTTCGGTCCGGCCCACTCAGGGATGCGTACAAAGACGCTGAATGACTCGGATTTTTCCAGCCTGACGTCGATCTGCGTCGTGGGCTTGCGTGGGTACTCCGTCTGCTGCGACAGCACGATGCGATGGCTGCCGCGATTCCACGTTGCCTGTGAAGGAATGAACAGATTCACATAGACGCCTTGGTCGTCGTGGAAATACGAACTGATGCCGTAGTCCGCAGTGACCTGCGAGAACGTGCCAGTGCAGCAGTGCCATTTGTACGGGTGATAGATCTTCGATCCGTCGTTGTTGTAGTCGGAGTAGTAGAAGCCGTGGCCATCTTCCTCAATCGGTTTTGCGCCGAGAATGGAGTTGTAGAACACGCGCTCCATGCTGTCGCCGTATCGACTGTCTTTTGTGGTGCGAAGCAGGTATCGCGTGATCTTGAAGTGGGCGTAGGAACCGCACGGAGTCTCAAAGCTTGAGTGCGTGTTGGTGAGACTCGAGCCCAAATCGCCGCTTCCCGGCTTGCGGAATTCCTCGCCAGGTCCCCATCCGCCTGTTGCGAAGCTCTGCGCACGAACGAAATCGAAACCATTGCGCGCGGCACGCAGGTACTTGTCGTTACCGAGAACGAAGTACGCCTGCATGGCGCTGTTCATTGCGTTGACGTGGCTGTAAGCATGCTTGCCTGGAAGCACATTCTCGCCTGCTGCGAGCGGATCCCAGTACCAGTTGTCGGCAAGGAAATGAACGCCAAGATCGCGGTATCGCCTGCCTGCACCTCGTTGCCAGGCGAGGAATTGATTCTCGGGCAACGTATAGGGTTCGTCCCAGCAGAACGACTCGTTGATGTGGGGCCGTTGATATTGCTCGGCGCGTGAGATTCCGCCCGGCGGAAGACGTTGCTCTACCGACGCGAGCGCCGCATCGAGGACCTTAAATGCGCGATCATCATCCGCGAACTCATGCGCATCGATCATGCCAATCGAGATCTTGTCGTAGGTGTATGCAGGAAATCGGTTCTCATCCCAGAAATGCGGCGAGATGGCCTCGCCAAGCCCCCGGCCCAGGCGATGGACCTTCTCCTGTGTTGCGGTATCGCCGGTTGCGGCGTAGTAGCGCGAGAGAGCAGACAGATACTGGCCGAAGCTGTGGCCCGGGGCGAAGCCGCTGGTTCCCGGCTTGTCGATGTCCTCAAGCGGAGCCCAGCTGTACCAACCTCCCATTTCTTCGCCGGGAGCAGGCAAACCCGCGCGCTGCCGGAAAGGCTTGAGCAGCGAATCTTCATTGAGCGCGCGATAGAACGCGTGATTGCGGTTGAATTGTTCGAGTGCCGCTCCGTCGAGCAGCTTCACGTCACCGTAGCCGAATTGGCTGAGGGGAGGAGTGACGCTCAAGGTCTCTGAAAGTGCGATGTGAGATCGAGCGATTGCGGCACCAGTAAAAGCGATAGTGCTCTTGAGGAAGGCGCGGCGCGAAGAATTCCGGATCAGCATCGGATGCTCTCCCGGGAAATTCTAACGCGCCGACGTGGCTTGAGTTGTGAGAAGCAGGTGTTCAATACACGGGCGGGAGCTCAATCGGTTCGGCATCCCGCCGGCATGCTCTAAATCATTTCTCCGCTTTGGTCAGTTTCTGGGCGCGGCGAAGAACAGATTGCGCCTCGGCGGCGTTGGCGCCGCTGGGTGCGAGGGCGAGGTACTTCTGGTAGGCCTCGCTGCAGCCATCCGGCAAGTCGTAATGCTTGCTCGCCGGATCGATTCCGGATCTCTTGAAGAGCCCGTTCGCCTTTATGTACCAGGGAAGGGGATCCTTGGGATCCGCGGCGATGGCCTTGTCAGCGGCCGCGATTTGGGCTTCGGCATCCCCTTCCTGAAGGAATATCGAAGCTTCTGTCCGGAGGAGGAATTCGGCATGAGCTGCGTCGAGCTGGACCGCGGTGTCAAAGGCGGTTACGGCTTCATTGATCTTGCCTGTCCGCGCATAGATTTCGCCCAGATGGGCATGGGCATTCGCCTGAATTTCAGAATTGGGTGTAGCGCTTGCTGCCTGGATCTCGAGAATTTTCCGGAAGGTGCGTTCACCTTCATCGTACTTCTTGAGGCCAAGTTGCGCTCGACCAAGGTTTTCGAGGAGTGGAGTCTCGTTTGCCGCGAGCCCAGAATCTCTGAGTGCTCGCAGATCTTGCTGCATGGCGGACTCAATCCCGGAGTATTTTGCGGTGCGGAGGGACGACGCTTTTATATCGATTTGTGCCGGCGGGGCGGACTTGGCGGACTCTTTAGCCGCAGTGGCGCGTGCGTTATCTGCATCTTTGAAGTCCTGGAAAGCCTGCCGAAGATCGCTGTTGATCGTCTTGATGAGGGTGTCCCGACCCTGAGATGCAGTATGGTGCTTCTTCAACTCTTCGATCTGTTTCTTCGTTTCGTCGGGTAGCTCAGCGATGAACTCATCACGAGACATATCATCGTCCTGCACGAGATCCGAGCCACCTGCGATCACTACATTATGTATCTGATCAATCCATTGTCCGAGAGGTGTGTCGGGCATGAGGTAAAGCAATGTGTAGGTTCCAGCGGGAGCTTCTCCGGCGTAGTTGCCTTTTGAGTCGACAGAGAAGGAGTAGGTTGGTGTGACGCCATCTGTGGCGAGGCTGATAGTGCCCGATGCGAGCGGCTCGCCCGTGTAATTGATTACGCGACCGTGCAGCTTGCCGACTTGCGTGCTGGATTGCTGTGCAAACACGGATGAGAAAGAAAGTGCGAGGACGATATACAAGGACGGATGAAGTATTTTCATAATCTCTTCTTTCAGGATCTTGTTGCGATGAAGCTCGTTTTCCTCATGTGACTAACCGACCTCGCTTACCTTGACACGCAGCTTTTCAAATTCCAATGTTCCCAATCCGCGATTGGCGGCGAGCTGCAGATAAGGTAAGTGCTGGGGATCGAGATTCCAGTACGCCTTGGCAACGTATGCATCCAGAGCAACCGGATCGGTTCCTGCGATTACCGTCTTCTTCAAAGAGACGTCTTCGAGATCTCCGCCCGTCGGGCCATTGCGGAGGAGGATGCGGTAACAGTCCATGATGGTAAGCGTCGGAAGCATGAATCCGGCGAGGTCGACCAGACTCTGATGAATCTGCTGGTGGAGACGACTGCGCTGACCGCCGAGAATTCCATACCAGTTCTTCATGCCCAGGGTAACGCCGCAGAGGCCGTGGTGCTTGGCGATGGGCAGATTGAGAATCTTGTCCGCTTCCAGGAACGGAATAAAGACTGGCCAGGTCTTCAGCATCACTCCGCCGATATCGACGTCGCGAAACGAGTCGGGATCTGGCAGGATCACTTCGGCTCCCGCGGATCTGGCAGCGGCATCGATACCTGAGCGATGAAAGCAGCGCCGGGCTTCGTTGCAGCTTACGTCGGTGACAATGACGCGCTTCGCGCCGGCGTCGCGACATTGACGAACGACTTCAGCAACGAGCTCAGGGTTGGTGTTGGCGGCCTGCTCGGGTGTCCGGTCCCATGCGATATTCGGTTTGATGACAACGACATCCTGCGGGCGGACGAAGCGCCGCATGCCCCCTAGATCCTCAAGGACCCTTTGCACCAGGGCACGAGGTTCGCCGGGCTGCGCATCGCGACTGATCACCGGAAATTGAGCGATCGCGAGAGCGGGCCATTCAGATGCAGCTGAGATGCGGTGGTCCTTTCGGGACTGTTCGACCGCTGCGGGCACCGGGCGTTTGCTTCGGGAATCGAGCCAAAATCCAGCGCCAGTGGCAGCAGCAGCTGCGCTGCCGACTCTAAGGATTTGCAGGAGTGCATCGCGGCGGCTGAGCGATGCTCGTTCGCTGGGTTGCACTCCAGCAGGCGTGGGCATCGGCGCGGTGATCGGCTGAATTTCATCGGGCATGACTTGCCTTTGCTCAGATCTCGATGAGTTTCATACGCTGCGGATCGTTCACACCGAGCGCATGGGTTGAGTCGGCGGCAGTGGCGATGTATCGTGGCGGACGGCGGGCGTCTTCGAGAGTCTTCAGGCCCATCTCGACACGTTTCTTGTCGAGAATGCCCCAAGCGATCTGGTCGATTGCGACTCGGTCTTCGCCGATGATCAGGGCGTTCGGCTGCCATAGGTGTTCAGGCCGGAATCCCGGGCCGCCCTCATATACGGAAGTCATCGCGTCGCCGATGGTGAGCTTGATCTTTTGACGGATGACCGAGAAGGCATTCAAGTCGGCAATGCCGGGATTGCAGCCGGTTGCGTGGAGATCCTGTGGCCGCTCGATCACGCCGTACATATTCTTCAAGGCGAACGTCACACCCGACATGCTGTGGTCCTTGAGAATAGGAAGGTTGATGACCATTGCGCATTCGCGGGTGAGGATCTTCGAGAAGCGCACA
>Ga0157375_10004413_pt1 | contig 12214 bp, 11 predicted proteins | sample M35metaG_FD_115311 | JGI IMG/M metagenome (GOLD analysis project Ga0157375, IMG submission 115311) | Miscanthus rhizosphere microbial communities from Kellogg Biological Station, Michigan, USA - M3-5 metaG | ecosystem: Host-associated > Plants > Roots > Rhizosphere > Soil | place: USA: Michigan...
GCGGATTTCGATGCGCAGTCCGTGGTCATCGCGAATACGCCAGCGGAGATCATTTGCCGCACCACCGCATCGGCCTAGAACGGCGCGACATCGACCCCGCGAACGTGGTCGAATTTGTCGACGAGGCGGCTTTCAGCGACTGGCTCTCGCGCCACCACGCCGCGGCTCGTGGAGCGAGTAGTGCAGCAGCATGTCCGGGGCAACGACTTCGTCCACGACGGCGAGATCGCAGGTCTTGCCCCAGAAGTTGGTGAACCAGCGGCCGACGATGGCCTTGTTGTCATCTTGAATTGACACGGGATGTTCCTTCCGTACTTGATTGGTGCGGTTCGCAGAGGCAGGCGATTCGCCTGTCTCTGAAGTCCAGAGGTTAGGGACGGAGCCCCTCAGCGGCGCTCCGATTCTTGACGTCGAATGAGCGACGTCGGAGTCGAGTCAGCGTTGCTGAAGCGCCTGACGAAAGGTCAGGTTGAAGCGCGCGCTGCCGGTGAGCGCGTGATGGCCTTCGCCCACTGTGTCGATGCCGTGGAAGTTCAGCCGGGCCGGGCCGCCCCACACGACGACGTCGCCATGATCGAGACCAACCCGTCTTGGCCTGGCCGCGCGCGCCGTGCCGCCCCAGAGAAACGTCGCCGGCACCCCCAGGGAGGCCGACACGATCGGAGCGGCGAAGTCCTGTTCATCCCGGTCCTGATGGAGCGTCAGTCGTGTGCCTGGCTCGTAGCGGTTGATGAGGCACGCATCGGGCGCGAACCGCTCGAAGCCCGCCGCGCTTGCGGCGCGCCGGGCGAGATGCGCGAAAACGTCGGGCATGGCCGGCCAGGGCCGCCTCGTCTCCGGATCGATCGCGTCGTAGCGATAGCCGCTCCGGTCGCTCAGCCAGCCGGCATCGCCGCAGTTCGTCATCGCGACCGACATGCGCAGGCCGCGAGCCGCCGTCATGTGTCGAAACGGAGCCGCCCGCGCGACGACCTGGATAGCATCGAGTAGCGCTGGCGCTTCGTCCAAGGCGAAGGCCCGCAGAACGAACGCGCCGGGCTCCAGCTGCTCGCGGCCGGCGGCTCGCGATGCGCCCGATTCGAACAGCTCCTCCTGCCCTGCGCGACTAGCTCGCGTCATGAAAGATGATGCCGAGCGTGTGGCGATGCCCTTCGGTGATCTTGCTGACGCCGTGGCGCAGCTTGACGCGGTAGTCGCCGCGTGTCCCGCGCACGGGGCGGCTGTTGACGGCAAATACGACGGCATCGCCCTTGGTCAGCGGAACGACGGCCGCGCGCGTTTGCATGCGCGGTCGCTGCTCCGTCAGCACGAACTCGCCACCACCGAAGTCCGTCGCAGGCTCGGAGAGAAGAACGGCAAGCTGCAGCGGGAAGACGTGCTCGCCGTACAGATCCTGGTGCAGGCAGTTGTAGTCGCCGGCGCCGTACTGCAGCAGCAGGGGCGTGGGCCGCGCCTGGCCGGAAGCGGCGCAGCGCGCGATGAATTCGGCGTGCTCGGCCGGGAATCGCACGCTCATCCCCATGCGCTCGTGCCACCGGTTGGCGAGAGGCGCAAGGCGCGGATAGAGTGCCGTCCGCAGGCCTTGAACCAAGGGTGGCAGCGGATACGAGAAGTAGCGGTACTCGCCCTTCCCGAAGCCATGCCGCGCCATCACGACACGGCTGCGAAAACCTGCGTCTTGGGTGTACAGGGAAGCAAGCTCATCGCACTCCGCAGCCGTGAGCAGATCGCGGACCACCGACCAACCCTGCGCGTCGAGGTCGCCTTCGAGCGTGGCACCGTCGATGCTGCGCACCCGCGCGGCCACATCCGCTTCGACCCAGTCGTCGCGCTTCACGCAGCCCGCTCCTGCGCGCGCTGCTCGCGCTCGATCAGCTCGCGCTTGCGCTCCACGCCCCAGCGATAGCCTGAGAGGCTGCCGTCGTGCCGCACCACGCGGTGGCACGGGATCGCGACCGCATGAGCGTTGGCCGCACAGGCTCCGGCGACGGCACGCACGGAAGACGGCGCACCGATCCTCTCCGCGATGCTCGAGTACGTCTCCGTTCGTCCGGCTGGAATTTCGCGCAGCGCCAGCCAGACGCGTTGCTGGAAGGCCGTGCCTCGGACATCGAGGGGCAACGCGAGCCCATGAGCCGGCGCCTCCACGAGCCCGACCACCTGCGCGACCAGTTGCTCATAGGCCGCGTCACCGCCGACCAGCCGTGCGCGCGGAAACCGGTCTTCGAGGTCGCGCACCAGAGTGTCCGGATCGTCGCCGAGGAGGATCGCAGTGACACCCTTGGCGCTCGAGGCAACGAGGATGGCACCGAGCGAGCACTGGCCGACGGCGAAGGTCAGCACCTCCTGGACGCCGCCCGATCGGTAGTGCGTCGGGCTCATTCCGAGCACGCCGGTAGACGCCTCGTAGAAGCGCCCGTTGGAACCGTAGCCCGCCTCGTGGATCGCCTCCGTCACCGTCGCCGCCTTGGTCAGCCCCTCGCGCAGCCGGGCCGAGCGGCCGGCCACTGCGTACGCCTTCGGCGTCAGGCCGGTGGCCTTCTTGAAGAGGCGGTGAAAGTAGTGCGGGCTGAGCTCGACCGACTCGGCGACTTGCGCCAGCGAGAGTGGTTCGGTCGCCTGGTCGATGAGCTTGCAGGCCTTCGCGACGATCGCGTCGTTCGCTGCCTCGATGGAGATCCCGCCGGGGTTACAGCGGCGACACGGTCGAAAGCCGGCGGCCTCTGCGGCGGCGACGCTCTCGTGGAGACGCACGTTCCTTGGATTCGCCAGGCGCGACGGGCAAGAGGGCCTGCAGAAGATGCCGGTCGTCGCGACGGAGTACCAGAACGTGCCATCGGCGGCCTTGTCGCGCGTGACAATACTTGCCCAGCGAGGGTCCTGGGTGATGTCAGTGGAGGGCGACTTCATGATGTCTTGGCAGCAGTAGGTATGGCCCCAGTGTCTTCAGCGACATCCTACGGCGCGCTCCGAGTCTTGCTTTCGAATCGAAGATTCATCGACGGCCCAGGGAAATCCGGCCGGAGGCCCCTCAAGCCTTCATTTCTGCCCGTTGTCGCACCTGATCGCGATGTTGGCGACGGTGCCTCTAAACGGAATATGAAACGTGCTGTCCGCCGTCACCGTGTACTTCTCGCGCCCCGGACGATTCTGGGTACATCCTCGGCTCGGGCGATTTGCACGGACCATCGAATCGCACTACTGGGACAGCGCCGATCGCCGGCTCGTCGAAAGCGTGCTCTCGCTGCGTCTGCGCAAGGTCGACCCGTCACGTCCTCGGTGCACGGTCCGAAGGAGGCGCCGGGGATGCTGAATCGCGGCCTCAAGTAGCGCGCGAAAGCCGCGCCACGGGATGAGCCTTTTCCTATCCGCATGATTGACAAACACGCTTGGCACCGCGCGGCCCGGTCGACGAAACTTGGACTCCTTCCCGACTTCCCTCGGAGACAACCCCATGAGCACTGAAGCCAAGTGCCCTGTTCACCAGACTGCCGGTGGCGGCACCACGAACCGCGACTGGTGGCCCGACTCGCTCAGGCTGGACCTGCTGCATCAGCATTCGAGCAAGTCCGATCCGATGGGCGCCGACTTCGACTACGCCAAGGCTTTCCAGAGCCTCGACCTCGCCGCCGTCAAGAACGACCTGCGCGCCCTCATGACCGACTCGCAGGACTGGTGGCCGGCTGACTTCGGCCACTACGGCGGCCTCTTCATCCGCATGGCCTGGCACAGCGCCGGCACCTACCGAATCGGTGACGGGCGCGGCGGCGCGGGTCGCGGCCAGCAGCGCTTTGCGCCGCTCAACAGCTGGCCCGACAACGTCAGCCTCGACAAGGCACGCCGGCTGATCTGGCCCATCAAACAGAAGTACGGGAACAAGATCTCGTGGGCCGACCTCATCGTCTTGGCGGGCAACGTTGCGCTGGAAAGCATGGGCTTCAAGACCTTCGGCTTTGCTGGCGGCCGGCCCGACGTCTGGGAGCCCGACCTCGACGTGTACTGGGGCCGCGAGGCCAAGTGGCTCGGCGGCGACATCCGCTACTCGCAGGGCTCGCCCGGAGTTGCAGAGACGCACGGCGTGCTCGTGAAGGACGACGACAGCCGGGTGCCGGAAACCCGCGACCTCGAGAACCCGCTCGGCGCAGTGCAGATGGGCCTCATCTACGTCAACCCGGAAGGCCCCGACGGCAAGCCCGACCCGATCGCCGCCGCGCGCGACATCCGCGAGACCTTCGGCCGCATGGCCATGGACGACGAAGAGACCGTCGCCCTGATCGCCGGCGGCCACAGCTTCGGCAAGACGCACGGCGCCGCGCCGGCGGACAACGTCGCCAAGGAGCCGGAAGCGAGCGCCCTCGAGGAGCAGGGCTTCGGCTGGCGCAACCGCTTCGGCACCGGCAAAGGCGCCGACACGATCACGAGCGGCCTCGAAGTGACCTGGACCAAGACGCCGACGAAATGGAGCAACAACTTCCTCGAAAACCTGTTCGGCTTCGAGTGGGAGCTGACGAAGAGCCCGGCCGGCGCGCACCAGTGGGTCGCCAAGGGTGGCACCGGCGCCGGAACCATCCCGCACGCTCACGACAAGAGTAAACGGCTGGCGCCGGCCATGCTCACGACCGACCTCTCGCTGCGCTTTGACCCCGCCTACGAGAAGATCTCGCGCCGCTTCCTCGCCCACCCCGACCAGCTGGCCGACGCCTTCGCGCGCGCCTGGTTCAAGCTCACCCACCGCGACATGGGCCCGCGCGCGCGCTACCTCGGCCCCGAGGTGCCGGCCGAAGAGCTGATCTGGCAGGACCCGATCCCGAAGGTCGATCACCCGCTGGTCGAGGCGCAGGACGTCGAGTCGCTCAAGAAGAAGGTGCTGGCATCGGGCCTGACGGTGGCCCAGCTCGTCTCGACGGCCTGGGCGTCGGCGTCGACCTTCCGCGGCTCCGACAAGCGCGGCGGCGCCAACGGCGCGCGCCTTCGCCTCGCGCCGCAGAAGGACTGGGCTGTCAACCAGCCGGAGCAGCTGGCGCACGTGCTGAAGGCGCTCGAAGGCATCCGCGCCGCGTTCAACGGCGATGCCTCGGGCGGCAAGAAGATCTCGCTCGCCGACCTGATCGTTCTGGCGGGCAACGCCGCCGTCGAGAAGGCCGCCCGCGACGCGGGCCGGTCGGTCGCGGTGCCCTTCACGCCGGGACGAACCGACGCGTCGCAGGAGCAGACCGACGTCCATTCGTTCGCGCCGCTCGAACCGGTGGCCGATGGTTTCCGCAACTATCTCAAGGGGCGCTACAGCGTGCCGGCCGAGGCGCTGCTGATCGACAAGGCGCAGCTGCTGACGCTGACGGCGCCCGAGATGACGGTGCTGATCGGCGGCCTGCGCGTGCTCGGCGCCAACGCAGGCGCCGCCAAGCATGGTGTGTTCACCCATCGGCCCGGTGTGCTCAGCAACGACTTCTACGTCAACCTGCTCGACATGCGGACCGAGTGGAAGGCGGCTTCCGGCGACGCCGGCACGTTCGAAGGTCGCGACCGCAAGAGCGGCGAGCTGCACTGGACCGGCACCCGCATCGACCTCGTCTTCGGCTCCAACGCGCAGTTGCGCGCCCTGGCAGAGGTGTATGCCGCCGCCGACGCGCAGGCGAAGTTCGTCGACGATTTCGTCGCTGCCTGGGCCAAGGTGATGAACTTGGACCGTTTCGATCGCCGCTAGCACCAGACGCTCGCCAAAGACGATCCGCGACGGCGAAGGTCGCCAGTGCCGCATCGATCGCGTTACCCTGCGCACCAGTCGCAGCCGGCGATGCGCGGCCTGTGTTCGTTCGTCGCGGGTTAGAGCTCACCCTCCGGCACGAACGGCCACCAGAAGCGCACCTGGACGCGGCGGCCGAGCGACGCCTCGGGCTCGTCGGTCCAGACGGTCTCGTCCCCGTCGCGGATGTACGCCCACTCCAGCGATTCACCGTCCGCCGCGAGTCGCACGTGGTACGACGTCTGGTCGACGTCCATCAGCTCGAGCACCTGCCTGGCGAGCTCGGGACTTTCCATGAGAACGCCGATCTCCGTGTTGCGGCGTTCGGATCGGGGGTCGAAGTTCATCGAGCCGATGAAGACGATGCGTCGGTCGATCACCGCCACCTGGGCGTGCAGTCGCCCCAGCGAGCGGCCGAAGCTGCCGAACCGCGAGTGCTCCCGCACCAGGCCGGGACCGATCTCACGGACGTCGACCCCGAGACGGACCATCGCCTCTCGGTATCGCGCGTAGCCGACGTGGACGAAGGGCTCGTCGGTCGCCGCGAGCGAATTCGTCAGGAGCCGCAGCTTCACGCCCCGCGCGCGCAGCGCACGGATCGCTGCCATGCCCTCTTGGCCGGGAACGAAGTACGGCGATGCGACGACCACCTCCTCGCGCGCGGACCGGATCACCAGCGAGAGATCACCGCGGACCGTCCCTTCACGCGAAAGATCCCGGGATCCCGCGGTCTTGTCCGGCGGGTCGAAGACGACCGTCGCGCCGGCCTCGTCGAGCCCGACGCGGCCTTCGGCCAGTTGCCGGACGGTGCCCGAGTAGCGCTGGCGCAACTCGGTCCGCGGGGCATCTGGCACGGGGCTGGGGTCCGCGTCGTCGGCGATCGCGTTGCCGGTGCCGCGGGTCGCGATGGGCGAAGGTCTCGATCGGATAGACGAAGTCGGAGTCCCAGTATTCGTCGAAGGCCCGCGAGAGCTCACGCACCACTGGCCCGGCCGCGAGCACGTCGAGATCGACGAAGTTGCTGTCGGCGCCGCGCATGAAGTACGGGTCGGCGATGTTGCGGCCGCCAAACACCGCGAGTGCGTTGTCGACCACGAAGAGCTTGTTGTGCATCCGATGGTCGACCCGCCGGAAGTCCCACCACGAGGCCAGCCATCGGCCCGCGGAGGAGTCCCGCGCCGCCGGAAACAGGTTGTAGACGCGCACCTCGGCGTGCGGCTCGGCCGCCAGCTCGGCCAACATCCCGTCCTCGCCGGCCGTGTAGACGTCGTCGACGAGCAGGCGCACGCGCACTCCCCGGCGCGCGGCGTCGCGAAGGGCGCGAATGAACCGCTTGCCGGTCCCGTCCTGCGCGAGCACGTAGTACTGCACGTCGAGCGTCTGCTGCGCCTTCTCGGCAAGCTCCAACCGCGCGCCGTACGCGACGCTCGCGATCGGCATCAGCTGGAAGCCGGACGCGGAGTCCGCGGGCAATGACCGCCGCGCCACCTGCCCCCACGCCGTGCCCTCCCACGTCGGCGACGCGGTACTGACGGTGTGGGGGAAAGGCGGAGGAAGCTGGGCGCAAGCCGACAGCAGCAAGGCCGCGCTCAACAGGCACGCAGCCCCTCGTGCCGATCCCGTGCCTGTGACGGCTCCACAAGGGCGGCGCGTGTCCATTTCGCATGCCTCCTGGGTCGATCAGGCAGCGACCCGCAGGCGAGCTTCGACGTTGGTCGCGAGCGGCCTCGTGGCGATGTCGAAATACGCTTCGGCCGCGTCGTTCAACAGCCAGTCGATCAGGCAACCCTGCTCGCTCCGGGTCGTGTCGGCGGCATGCTCGACCAACCGATCGACTTGGCTGCGGATCAGATCGGCCGCGCGCGGCGACTACGAGGATTCCGATCCGCTCGTCTCACCGGCGATCAATCGATAGCCCACGCCCGTCTCGGTGATGATGAGTTTGGGCTGCGCGGGGTCTTCCTCGAGCTTTTGTCTGAGCGACGCCATGAAGACGCGAAGGTACGGCGTGTGCTCGACCCGCCCCGGTCCCCACACCTCGCGCAGCAACTGTCGATGCGTCAATACGCGGCCGGCGTTTCTGACGAGAAAATCGAACAACGCGTACTGGGTCTTCGTCAGGCGGATGTCCTTGCCATGCTTGCGGACGACGCGCGCGGCCCGATCGAACTCGACGTCGCCGACGAGCGCATAGACTTCTTGCTCGCCCTTGTCGCCGTCGTGCTGGCGTCGCATGTGGGCGCGCACGCGGGCGAGGAACTCGGCGGCGCGAAACGGCTTCTCGACATAGTCGTCGGCACCGGCGTCCAGGGCACGCACCTTGTGCTGCTCCTCGGAGCGAGCGGAGAGGACGATGATGGGAACCTGCGAATCCTCGCGGATCGATGCAATGAGGTCCACGCCGTCGCCGTCGGGCAATCCCAGGTCGACGATCGCAAGGTCGAACCTGCGCGACCGGGAGAGGGCGAGAGCCTGGCGGAGCGTCTCGGCCTCGTTCACCGTCCAGCCGCTCGTTTCCAGGGACGTGCAGACCGAGCGCCTGATGTTGCGATCGTCCTCGACGATCAACGCCGTCATGGCAGGACCGTCCGTCATTCGGTCACCTCAAATTCATCCGCTTCGGGAGCGAGGGGTTGCTCCTTGCTGATCGGCAGGGTGAAGGTGAACGCTGCGCCGCGCCCGCCGCGGTTCGCGGCACTGATCGATCCGCCGTGAGCTTCGACGATGGCCTTGCAGATGGCCAGCCCGAGGCCGACACCGCTGATCGCCGATTCGCGCACGCCGCGGCTGAATTTGTTGAAGATCTCCTGCTCGCTGCCGGGTCGAATGCCAGGCCCGTTGTCGACGACGGTCACCCGCATCTCTTCACCTACGCTTTGCGCGACGATCTCGACGATCGCGTCGGGCGGCGTGTACTTGGCTGCGTTCTCGAGCAGGTTGACGAGCACGCGCTCGATCAAGACGGCATCGCACTTGACGAGCGGCAGGTCCGCCGGCACGTCCGTCTTCAGAGTGCGCGAGGCCAGGACGCGCTTCGACAGGCGCACGGCGCTGCCGATCATTTCCTCGACCGAGTTCCAGCTCGACGTCAGCCGGAACTCGCCGCTCTCGAAACGCGCCATGTCGAGGAGGTTGTTGACCTGCGCCGACATGCGAATTGCGCTGGAGACCAGTTCCTCGGCGATCTCGTGCTGCGCCGCGCTGAGGCTCGGTTCGGTCATCCGCAGGCTCTCGGCAAGGCCGGTCAGGCCCGCCAGAGGCGTGCGCAAATCGTGGGACAGCGCCGAGAGGAGCGAATTGCGCAGCCGCTCCGACTCGATCTGCACGGTCGCCTTCTGGGCGACGTCGACGTAGTGGACGCGCTCCAAGGCGATCGCCGTGAGGGCTGCGAAGGTCTCGAGCTGGCGGCGCTGCTCGGGGACGGCGAAGAGGCGCGGACTTTCCGGCTGAAAGGCGAGGACGCCGCGCGTTCGCATCGAGGCGTTCAGCGGCAGGTAGTGCCAGGAGCTGCCCGGGATCGTGTCGGTGCCGAGCCCCGCCGCCTGCCGATGGTCGAACGCCCAGCGCGCGGTTCCCGGGTCCAGGCCCTGCGTGTCGACGTCGCCCCGCGCCAAGGTCAAGCGATCGTCCTCCGAAAGCACGTAGATGCGGACGCGCGCGCGAAATTCGCGCTCGATCGCTTTTGATGCGGTTTCGACCACCTGGTCGACGACGAGCTCGCCGGAGAGCGCGCGGGCGACCTCGAACAACGAGTGCGAACGCCGTTCGCGATGCATGGCGATCCGGGCTTGGTAGCGAAGCCCGGCCGTCAGCTGGCCGACGACGAGCCCGACGGCGAGCATGACGGCGAAGGTGAGGACGTATTGCAGGTCGGTGACGGCGAACGACAAGGTCGGCGGCACGAGGAAGAAGTCGAAGGCGAGCACGTTGACCAGCGCCGAGAACACCGCCGGCCCGCGTCCGTAGCCCAGCGCCACGCCGACCACCGCGAGCAGGTACAACATGACGATGTTGGCCGGGGCGAGAACGCCCGTGAGCGGGACGACGAGCGCGGTGCCGACACCGCATGCGAGCAGCGCGACGATGTAGCCTGTCGGCTTCAGCCGACGCCCGACGACCTGCAACGTGACATCGGCGGCCGGCTCGGGACGTCCGCCCCGCATCCCCGGCACGCCGATCTCGATCAGGTCGACGTCGGCAGCGAGCCTGCCGAGCTGCTGGGCGAGCGTGCCCGCCGGCCGCCAGAGGCTCGCCCGGTTGTGGCCCATCACCAGCTTGGACAAGTTGTTCTCGCGGGCGTAGTCGATGACGGCCGTAGCCACCTGGCCGCCGGGCAGCACCGCCGTCGTCGCGCCGAGCTCCTCGGCGAGCTTGACCGCCGCGAGAATGCGCTGGCGGCGCGCTTCCGGGAGACGCTGCAACGCGGGCGTTTCAACATAGACCGCATGCCAGGAGACCGCCAGCTGCTGGGCGAGCAAGGCGGAGCTCCTCACCACGTGCTCGGCGCCGCCCGGGCCGATGCAGCACAGGATCGCCGACTCGGTCTTCCAGATGCGATCGATCGAGCGGTCGCTGCGGTAGGTCTGGACATCGTCCTCGACGCGATCGGCGGTGCGGCGCAGCGCGAGCTCGCGCAGCGCCATCAGGTTGCCCTTCCTGAAGAAGTTCGCCGCCGCGCGCTCGGCCTGGACCTCGCCATACACCTTGCCCGCCTTGAGGCGCGCCAGCAGTTCGTCGGCGGGGGTGTCGACCAGGACGATCTCGTCGGCGCGGTCGAAGAAGGTGTCGGGCAGCGTCTCCTGGACTCGCACGCCCGTGATCCCGCCGACGACGTCGTTGAGGCTTTCGAGGTGCTGGACGTTGAGCGTCGTCCAGACGTCGATGCCCATGGACAGCAGCTCGTCGACGTCCTGCCAACGCTTGGGGTGGCGCGATCCGGCGACGTTCGAGTGCGCGAGCTCGTCGACCAGGATCAACGCGGGCTTGCGCGCCAGCGCGGCGTCGAGATCGAACTCGGTCAGCTGCGGCATGCCCGGAACGGCGAACGAGCGCCTGGGCAAGATCTCCAGGCCCGCCATCTGGGCGCCGGTGTCGGTCCGGCCGTGCGTCTCGATGACGCCGGCGACAACGTCGGTTCCGGCGCTCTTCAGCGCCCGCGCCGCGATGAGCATCGCGTAGGTCTTGCCGACGCCGGCGGACGAGCCGAAGTAGATCCTGAGCCGGCCGCGGCTCGCGCGCTCTTCCTCCTGCCGGATCCGCTCGATGATCGCGTCGGGATCGCGGCGAAGGGCTTCGTTCATGGTCGACGGTCGGGGGGTCCGATGGCGCCGCGTGGCATCCAGCCGGCAATGTTGGCATAGACGAAGTTCGCGTCCCCGTCGTGCTTGAGCCGTTCCCTGACCGCCTTGTCCGAGAGCAATTCCGCGATCTCCGCGAGGATCTCGAGATCGCTCTGCGTGGCCAACTCCGGGACGAACAGGAAGACGAAAAGCGTCACCGGCTCGTCGTCGGGACCGCCGAAGGCCAGCGGCTCGCGCAACCGGATCACGGAGGCGACGGCCGCCTTCAGGCCCTTGAGGCGAGCATGCGGGATCGCGACACAGTGGCCGAGAGAGGTGCTCGCGAGCTCCTCCCGCGCGATCAGCGCGTCGACCACGGTCGACGGTGCGGCGAGCCAGCCATGCCGCTTGAAGACCATGGCTGCCTCGACGAACAGCGCCAGTTTGCTCCTGGCAGCGACGTCGACCTTGACGTCCTCGATGTCCAGAACGGATGCGAGGCGGTTCAAGGGTCGACCTCGCCGATCTGAAGTCGTCGAGGCGTCAGCGGATCGAATCCAGCGCCAGGTTGAGCTCCAGGACATTGACGCGCGGCTCGCCGAGAAAGCCCAGCACTTGGCCCTTGGCGTGCTCGGCGACCAGCGCCTCCACGCGCTCGACCGGAATGCCGCGCGCGCGGGCGACCCGCCCCGCCTGGTAGCGCGCGGCGGCGACGCTGATCTCCGGGTCGAGGCCGCTTCCCGAGGCGGTCACCAGGTCCACCGGCACCGGGGCCTTGTTGTCCGGATCGGCGGCGCGAAGCGCAACGATGCGGCCCTTGACCGCTTCGACGAGGGCCGGGTTGGACGGCCCCTGGTTGGATCCGCCCGAAGCGGTCGCGTTGTTCGGGCCGGGCGAGGTCGCCGAGGGCCGGCTCCAGAAGTGCTTCGGGTCGCTGAAGCTTTGCCCGATCAGGAGCGAGCCGACGGCCTTGCCGTCGCGCTGGACGATGCTGCCGCCGGCCTGGAAGGGCATGGCGACGCCGGCGACGCCGCTGACGAGCAGCGGATAGGCGATGCCGGTGACGAGCGACAGCGCCAGGAACAGGACCAGGGCGGGGCGAAGGGTGGAATTCATGGCGGTTCCTAGATGCTCAAGCGAGATGTGCCGCAGCGAGCAGGAGATCGACCAGCTTGATGCCGATGAAGGGCAC
>Ga0157375_10004415_pt1 | contig 12209 bp, 11 predicted proteins | sample M35metaG_FD_115311 | JGI IMG/M metagenome (GOLD analysis project Ga0157375, IMG submission 115311) | Miscanthus rhizosphere microbial communities from Kellogg Biological Station, Michigan, USA - M3-5 metaG | ecosystem: Host-associated > Plants > Roots > Rhizosphere > Soil | place: USA: Michigan...
CAGGGAGAACACGCTATCGCAGGGTGCTACACAAACTTTTAATGTGGTGGCGTCGGGCAATGGACCGTTGATTGCTACCATATCGTGGACCGATCCGGCAGGGAGCATAACGCCTGATGGAACCATAAATGACCGCACTCCAAAACTGATAAACGACCTGGACATAAGGATAAGCGACGGCACAAGTAACTTTATGCCCTGGGTGCTCGATCCGAACAACCCTTCGACTGCCGCCACAACCGGGAATAACATCAGGGATAATGTGGAACAGGTGTATATACCCGGCGCTATTCCCGGTAAATCATACACTATAAAAGTTTTGCACAAGGGGACATTGACGTCCGGCTCCCAGGCTTATTCACTTATTGTTACAGGTATAGGAGGTACGGCTTATTGTGCATCAGCACCGTTATCCAATGCTGATTCCCGCATTAATAATGTCACACTATCCAACATCAATAATACCCCTTCCTCTGGCTGCACGTCCTATTCAAATTACACAAACCTAACCATTCAGTTAGAACAGAATAAAACATATCCGCTAAGCCTCACATTAGGAACATGCGGTGCCAATTTTAATAAAGCTGCCAAAATATATATTGATTGGAATAGTAATGGTGTTTTCGATGTCAATGAACTGGTTGCCACTACTAATATTATCAATGGAACAGGTACCTATGTGAGCAACATCACCGTGCCTTCCACCGTGGTTCCCGGGAATTTTAGTCTGATGCGGGTAGTATTGACAGAAACCTCCGATACATCAACCATAAAGCCGTGCGGAGGCTACACCAAAGGTGAAACGCAAGATTATCGTGTGCAGTTTTTACAAACAAGCCTTGATGCCGGTATCGTTGCTGTGGTTAACCCCTCATCTGGGGGAAATTGCTCAGGGTCAACACCTGTAACCGTTACTATTAAAAACTTTGGCAGCCAAACCATAACCAATATACCAATCACGGTAACCATTACCGCGCCAGACAATACCGTTACTACTTTTAACCAGGTGTATGCCGCCGCGCTTGCGCCTTTAACTCAAGACAATTTTACCTTTGATAATGTATTTAACATCGCCCCGGGGTCCACTTACATAATAACGGCAACCGCAAATCTTCCGGGTGACCTTGTCCCGGCAAATAACGGGATCAGGGATACAGTTGTAATAAACAGCCCACCAACAGCCATTGACGTGTCTGCAAATTATTGTAATGTGGCCAACGCTTACCTGCTGACCGGTACGGGGGATGGCGAGCTTTTGTGGTACAAAAACAGTAATGATGCATACCCGTTCGCTTACGGTTCAACGGTCCTGACGTCAGATGCTCCTGTTAACAACACCTATTATGTCGGCTTAAATGATTTTAGCGGAACTGTTGGTCCGGCAACCAAAAACGTTTTTACAGCGGGGGGGTATAACCAGTTTACACCTGAAGTGAATGTATTTACCCGGATACCTGTTCTAATAGAAAGTGCGCGTTTATACATCGGTAATTCGGGCCGGATAACTTTTAATGTTTCCAATTCGAGCGGAGAGATTGTCTCGTCGACATCTATCAATGCAGTTGCAACAGCATCCAATCCTTCGCCTGGTGCAAAAGATGATGACCCCACAGATCAGGGGCAAGTTTATAACCTTAATTTATTGTTGCCAGCGGCAGGAAATTATAGTATTAGTACTACGTATGACAATACCGCCACCATTTATCGCAGCAATGGCGGAGTAAGCGGGTATCCGTTTAAAATTGGAGATGTATTTGGTATAACCGGAAATACGGCGACATCTGCTGCTGATACTGCTTACTACAAGAATTTCTACTATTATTTTTACGATATTCGGCTAAAAAGCCCGGGCTGCGCGTCCGCTTCAAGACAAGCTGTACCTGTTACCAAGCCTGTGATCACACAAAACGGGACTACACTTAGTTCAAGTGCGACAGCTGATAATCAATGGTATTTAAATGGCACGGCAATAGCCGGAGCCACAGGGCAAACCTATTCTCCTGTGCAAAGCGGAAATTACCAGGTTACTGTTTCTTTGGCTAACGGGTGTGTTGCCCAGTCGGATAATTTTGCCTACGTGATATTGCCGGAAAATCCGGGAGAAAATGATATCGGGTTAACTGTATTTCCTAATCCGGCCAGTACACAATTAAATGTTTTGTTCGCGGCAAAATCAACTGTAAATGTGAATTTATCATTGATAAACGCCATCGGCGAGAATGAATACACCGAAAAAGTGGTATTAAACGGCGGGAATTTCAGTACACTGATCGATGTAAGTAAGTTTGCTCCGGGTAATTACGTATTAAAGGTGCTATACAACTCCAGGTTATATACACGGAAGATACTTATCGTCAGGTAATCAATAAACAGAAAAGCCGGTTGTTAAACCGGCCTTCTGTAGTTAAATTAATTAGTAATTAGAAAGTGTATTTTATCCCAAGTCCGGGCGCAAGGTCAACAAAGGGGCCACCAGTAAACTCTACTCTTGGATCGAGGTCAAGGCTGATAGCAATAGGCGAGTTTGGGATCACATATTCAAGTCCAACCACTCCATCAGCTCCTAATAACACCTGACCGCTGTCATAATATTCATTGTTGCCTCCAAATCTTCTATATATACCTGCACCTACTGCACCAATGTGGGCACCAAAACCATAATAGAACCGAAGTCCTTCGGTGTTAAATGCATTTACATTGAGCTCATATAAACCGGTAACTACCAGTCCGTGAGAACGAAAACCAAGAATGCCTTCCAACGATGTTGTATTGTCTAGAAAGTATTTTCCGGCTATGCCATTCTCATATCCACCAAACTTTAGTCCTAATGCCAATTGATAATTCGGTTTATATTCCTGTGCTTTAGATGTGTTGTTAACAATTAAAAATATCGTAAGGGCAAATAAAAAGTAAATAGTTTTTTTCATAGAAGTTTCTTGCAAAGAACGTGAGTTTTTTGTGTTTATTTTATCCCCAAACACCCATTAATATGTATTTGTTTGATTATCAGGCATAAAAATTGTAATAATCACACTTATTTGTAACTTTTTTGCTACAATTGACTTCCTGTCAGCTTTTTTAGTCAATTGGTTTTTATTTGAATTCGGGTAAATTAGACAATTAATATCCAGGTATGAATTACTCTCCTAAAGTCGGTACAGGATTTTCCCTATTACTCATCCTAATAAACGTCGTATTTATTTTATCCGGTTGCGTTCAGGGCACACTGGGAAAAAACACAAGCGATGAATATTATAACGGAATGGTAGTTTGTGCCTACCCCGATGCCGCACAGGTAGGAGTGGATATATTAAAGCAAGGGGGGAATGCAGTTGATGCTGCGGTAGCGGTTCAATTTGCATTGGAAGTTACACACCCCGAAGCCGGTAATATAGGCGGCGGTGGTTTTATGGTATACAGGGCGGCTAAAGGCGAAGCTAATACACTCGATTTCAGGGAAAAGGCCCCGGCCGGCGCAAGTCAGGATATGTACCTGGATTCAGCCGGCAATGTTATTCCGGATATGAGCCTTTCAAGCCATGCAGCATCTGGGGTGCCGGGATCTGTTGATGGAATGGTGGAGGCGCATCGCAAGTATGGCCGTTTGAAATGGGAGGATCTGGTGCAGCCGGCTATCGATTTGGCCCGCAAAGGTTTTAAGATAACTAAACGTTTAGCGGACAATCTTAATCAAACCAGTGCTGAATTTAAGAAACTGAATCCTGATGCAAATTACTTACTGAAGGATGGCGATTGGCAGGAAGATGATCTGCTGGTGCAGGGGGATCTGGCAAAAACATTGGAACAAATACGTGATAAAGGCCGGGCAGGTTTTTATGATGGGGTAGTAGCCGATCAGATTGTTAATGAGATGAAGAGTGGTAAGGGCGTTATCAACAAAACCGATCTTCAAAACTATCATTCGGTTTGGCGCAATGCATTAACCGGGAGGTATAAAGATTATAAAATAATCACCATGCCGCCACCATCCAGCGGTGGCGTTGCGTTGTTGCAGTTGCTGCAAATGGTGGAGAAATACCCTTTAAACAAGTGGGGTTTTAATCGGGATTCGACCGTGCAACTGATTGTAGAAGCAGAGCGCAGGGTTTATGCTGACCGTTCTAAATATCTTGGCGACCCGGATTTTTACAAAGTACCGGTTGATAGCTTGCTGAGGCCTGAATATAATGCTTCGAGAATGAGCAATTTCAATTGGGATAATGCTACACCGAGCTCTGCTATTCAGCCCGGAAAGATAACCGGTTATGAGAGTGATCAAACAACCCATTATTCTATTGTTGATAGAGAAGGCAATGCCGTGTCGGTTACCACTACGTTGAACAATTCATTCGGATCGAAGATATTTGTAAAAGGTGCCGGATTTTTATTGAATGACGAGATGGACGACTTTAGCTCAAAACCCGGCGTGCCCAACATGTTTGGCCTGGTAGGTGGGAAGGCTAACAGCATTCAGCCCAATAAACGGATGTTATCGTCAATGACACCTACCATTATTGAAAAAGATGGTAAATTATTTATGGTGGTGGGCACACCGGGCGGATCAACTATTATTACTTCGGTTTTTCAAACCATTTTAAATGTAATTGAGTTTAATCAGAGTATGCAGCAGGCGGTCAGTTCAAAGCGTTTTCACCACCAGTGGCTACCCGATGAGGTGGATATCGAGAAAGATGCGATTGACAGTGCCACCCGCGTTAAATTGCAGCAAAAAAGTTATAAAATAGTTGACCGCGGGCCAACCGGACGGGTAGATGCCATTCTTAAAACCAAATGGAATTACTACGAGGGCGGCGCTGATCCGAGGGGGGATGATACCAAGGCGGGCTGGTGAGCGCTTTTAGGTAAATGGTCCATAGTCGATAGACCATAGTACTTTCCCTTCATAGCCATTGACATGGACTATCGACTATTGACAAATAATTGCCGACTGCGAACTAAATTTGCATAATACCCTCACGTAGTTTATGTTTGTCGGCCATGCCCAATCATATAAAACACCAGGAAACGATAGACTATTTTTTAAAAATAGTTTGGCAAACCATGGCCAACCGTTACAACCAATTGGTTACTGAGTTTGGCATTACGCAATCTATAGGTTACCTGCTGATTAATATCGATGAAAAGGAAGGCACAACCGTTTCACAAGCGGCAACGCTGTTAGGGCTAAAATCAACCAGTTTGTCGCGCATGCTGAACCAACTGGAGCAATCAGGGTTGATCTACCGTGAATCGAACCAGGGAGATAAGCGTTCTGTGAAGATATATCTTACTGAGTTAGGCAAAGAAAAACGGCATTTGGCGCGCGTGGTAGTCAAGCAGTTTAATAATTACCTGAATAAGCATATTAACGAGCACGACAGAGAATATCTTAGCCAATTGCTCAAAAAGATCAATCAACTTACCATCAATTACAAGCCTGAATAGCTTCTGCAGGGTAGTTCACACCTGAAAATTAAATTCAAAAAACCACGTTTATAAATACCGACCAGACAAATCCGGGATAGGCTAATTGTTAAAAAGTGTTAACCTGTCGTTTTTGAATAATAAAACAATAAATTTGCCGATTGAAATCAAATGAGTAAGTGGCTGTTACTAATAATATGCATTTGCTGTATAGTGGCGGGATGTAGTAAAGATCAAACGGGCTTGGCGCATTACAAAGCGCAGGCTGCTGTTGATGATAAAATTGTAGCCGATTACATAGCAACAAATGGCTTAACAGGAAAGGCGCAAAAGGTTTCTGACACTTGTGGTGTATATTATATTTTGCTGGAAAACGGACAAGGGAATGATCTTTACACAACATCAACATATGTGACAGTAGGCGATACCGCCAGAATATTGGGCCAAACAACGCCATTTTACGAAACTGATAACATTCACCCTTCATATCAATTGGGACAGGTGATATTAGGCTGGCGGTTAGGCATACCTAAAGTACATAAAGGAGGGCTTATCCGATTACTTGTGCCGTCCCGCTATGCTTATGGGCCATATCCGCAATCAGATTACAATTTACCGGCTAACGCCGTACTTGATTTTAATATCCGGGTTTATAATATAACGAACTAAAATATAGATGAAACTGAAATTCTTTACTCTTTTGTTGCTTTCTGCTACGTGTTTTTTATCATGCCGTAAAATCAACAACGACCCGGATATCAAGCAATACGATGAGCAACAAATTCAAAATTATATAGCTGCCAATGGCTTGAACAGTATGGTTAGGGACACTACCAACGGCGATACTACGGGTACCTATTATCAGATCCTTACCCCTGGGCAAGGTGCACGGGTAGATTATTCAAGTATTGTATCCTACGTGTATACTATAAAGTCATTTGATGGCAAATATATTCTTTCGGATACAGTCACCAATCATTATAACGGTCCGCTGGGGTATTCGGCGCCTCCGGTGCCATATGGTTTAACATTTGCCATTCGTAACAACCTGAAATATCTCGGTGGAAAGATGCGTGTTCTGGTACCATCCCGTTTGGCTTTCGGAAAAAATGGCTATGGTACGGGAAGTAACACGTTAACAAGCGGGCGAATAGCAGGTAATCAATGCCTCGACGTCACAGTTAACCTCATAGCAAACCAGGGCAATTATGACCAGCTGGTTATTAAAAATTATATGACTGCTAATAATTTGACAGGTTATACAATGACAGCCGATAGCATGTGGTATAAAATCACTACAGCACCTACCGGAACTACCACCATCAATGATAATTCAACTATTTCGATGAATTATTCGATATACTTGATGAATAATACTAATCCCGAGAGTACTAATGGAACTGCCAGTACAATTACAATATCGGACATAGCCTCTGGAGGATACGCCAAGGGTTTTATTGAAGGCTTGAGACTATTAGGGAAAGGCGGCGGTGCAATTTCAATAATCGTACCATCAGCGCTTGCATATGGCACATCCGCGTTTGGTACCGTGCCAGCTAACAGCTGTTTGCGATGGGATATCAGTAATGTGACAGTTACTAATCAGTAAAATTATTTTGCTAGTGCCTTTTTGAAAGCTTCGAAGCGCGTTCGCGGGCGAAAGCATCAGCAATAATGGGTTTTGGATATTTGTTAAAATCAGCAATTCCGGAACCCATTTTTTTTCAATCATATTTGATGGAATTATTATCCATAGATATCTTTTAAAGCCCCATTCAATTCAGGGTATTTAAAAACAAACCCATCCTTTTCTATTTTTTGTGCAGATACCCGTGTGCTTCCCAAAACGATGGTACTCATTTCGCCCATTAGCAATTTAAACACAATTGACGGCACTTTTATGGGCCATACCGGGCGGTGCAATTGCCTGGCCAGAGCCTTTGTTAGCTGTTTATTAGTAACCGGATCAGGCGCAACCATGTTGTAAACACCTGATAGGTTGATTTTTTCAATTGCGTATAAATACATATCCACCACGTCATGCCAATGTATCCAGGGTATCCATTGCTTGCCACTGCCCAGCGGCATCCCGAACCCTGATTTAATAGGCTTTGCCATTTGAGGCAGCGCACCGTCATGTTTGCTGAGCACCACACCTGTGCGAAATTTTATGACACGCAAACCTAATTTCCGGCCTTCATCTACTGCGTTTTCCCACTCAATGCAACATTGTGCCATGAAATCATTATTCGGAGAGCTTTCTTCGGTTAATAACTCATCCCCGCGGTCGCTATAGTAACCTGTAGCGGACGCCGAGATGATGGTGTTTACCTGCTTGGGTTTGCTTTTTATTAATTGATAAAGCAGCCCGATAGATTTTGTACGGCTATCAATTATTTCTTTCTTTCGTTTACCTGTCCAACGCCCGGAAGCTATGTTTTCACCTGCTAAGTGCAGAATTGTACCTACGCCCTCAAGGCAATGTTCGTCAATATAGCCTTTGTATACATCCCATAGGTAAGTTGTTACTTTTGGGTTATTACCGGACTTCCGGCTGAGGTGACTTACCCTATAACCCCGGTTTAATAATTCATCGGTGATTAATCGGCCTATAAGGCCGGTACCTCCTGTTATAAGAATATGCTTGTTTTTCGGTGCGCGTGCGCTCATAGTTGTTCCCCGCAAAATACTTAATTATTGTTTAGTTGGATTTTAACAGGGGTATATTTTGCAGATTCCCGCCGACTGATGTTTCGCGGCTGAGTTTTGCTGATTGCTTAAAAGTGAGATTTGGTACAGAGATGATCTCTCTAATGGAATTTTCGCTGCAAACGCAATCATGTTTAAGATTTTCTATCAGCCGCCGCGCTTCCGGATAACTTAAAGGAGTTAACGTATTGCGCAAATTGGACGATAAATGGGTGGTTAAAAAAGGTAAAATGACTATATCGGGTTTGGTAGCGGCATGTACGGCCACGTAGATCAGTATCATTTGTTTGAAGGCTAATATTTCGGGCCCTCCGATATCAAATTTCCGGTTAAAAGTTTTTTCGTTCAGCAGGCAAGCATTGATATATTGTAATACATCTGTAGCGGCTATAGGTTGAATACGCGTTTTTATCCATGCTCTGGGAATTACTACCGGTGTTTTTGAGATTAAGATATTAAACATCTCCCAGGCAGCGCTACCAGGACCAATGATCATTGAGGTATTCAAAACGGTCAATGCGGGTTTACCACTGCGTAAAATATCTTCCACATTAAGGCGCGAGTTGCGACTGGTTTTGTCATTAATATCGCTCAGGGTGATCACCTGCTTACAATTAGTTTGGGCAATCACTTCCATAAAGTTTTGGGCTGATAATGCAGCAAGGGCTGCAAATTCCGAAGTTTGGGTAAACGTATTGGTAAGGTAGCAGGCTGTGTCAATATCGTGAGGCAATGGATCGATACTTTGACGGCGCAGCAGATCGCCTTCCAATACTGTCACAGCATAAGCATTGGGATGACTATTGAGGAAATGATTTTTGTCACGTACAAGGCAAACCACATGGTGCCCCTTTTCGAGCAGTATAGGGATCAAATGTGTGCCGATGTAACTATTAGCACCTGCAAACAACACTTTCATGCTAATGCAACAATAAAATGCTCAAGGTGTTTTTCGTGATTTTGGATTTATACGTAAACCCCGCAATCACGTATTTATACTATCAGATACCACTACTCTTGCACATAGTGGTTTAGCATATTGCTCTACAAAAACCAAATGTATAGGGTCATGCTGATAAGCTTCTTCGGCCTCCAGATCATCAAATAGCAACAGCAGCGAAACATCGTACGAACGGTCGATCACATCGCGATTGGTATCCGCAGGTACGCCGATATGCATATCGCGGATATGGGTAATCGGGATGAGGGTTTCCAGACCCTCGATGAACTTTGCTTTATCTTCTTTATTTTTTAGCCAGAAATGTACGTGATGAACGAAGGTGTTGTGAAGGAACATAAGTATCAGTTTTAGTGCCCGAAATATGAGAATAAATTTATTAAGATTTGGCAACTCTTCAAGAAGTTTAATGCCAACTGCAAAACTAGTCCCGATAGCTATTGGGACTGCCAGCTAATATTCCAGCACCACATGTGGCTTATAAGTATCTGTTTTCACTCTGGCTTTTAACTCGTGCAGAATATTATACAGGCCGAAATTGGTCCGGTTTACATAAATAAAATGCTTTACGCCCCGTGCCTGCTTAAATTCGGGCATTTTGGATACTTTTTCACCAAAGCCATAGAGCTCGTCAAAAAATGCGGTTTCACCAAAATCAAAATGATCAGTGATATAAGGCTTGGCGAAAAGACCGATCATTTGCCTGTACATTTTATAATAGAACTCGATCTGTGCCGGTGTATCATCGTTATGGATCATATCCAGCTGGCGGAAAGCTTTAATGGTTTCTTCTTTATTATCCATCAGGCTGGTCGAGGTAAGTGAGAAGAATGGATAGTAAAAATCTTCAGGCATTTCTTTAATGCAACCAAAGTCGATAATGCCCAGTTTACCCTCCGGAGTGATCATAAAGTTACCCGGATGCGGGTCGGCATGCACCGCGCGCAGTTCATGCTGCTGAAAATTATAGAAATCCCACAGCGCTTGACCGATGCGGTCGCGCAATACCTGCGATGGATTGGTCTTCAAAAACTCACGAAGATGTTTTCCTTCCAGCCAGTCCATGGTAATGATGCGTTTGCTGGAAAGCTCAGGATAATATTGGGGAAACATGATATTGTCGAGTACCGAGCAAGCCTCGGAAAATTCAATAGAACGGCGAACCTCCAGTTCGTAATCCGTTTCTTCCAGCAGGCGTTCTTCTACCTCTTTCATATACACGTCCAGTTCCTTTTCGCTCATGCCCAGCATACGGAACGCAATAGGTTTTACCATTTTCAGATCGGAGGAGATAGAGTCGCCTACACCGGGATACTGTATTTTAATAGCCAGTTTTTTACCATTTAGCTCCGCCTGGTGCACCTGGCCAATAGAAGCCGCATTGGACGAATGGATATTGAACTTATCAAAAATCTTATCCGGCGTTTTGCCAAAATATTTTCTGAAAGTCTGTACAATAAGCGGACCCGATAGTGGCGGGGCATTGTATTGCGACTGACTGAATTTATCGGTATAAGCCTGCGGCAGCAGGTTTTTATCCATGCTGAGCATTTGCGCTACTTTGAGTGCGCTGCCTTTCAGCTCGCTCAGTGATTCGTAAATGTCGGCTGCATTGTCTTCGTTCAATTGTGTTTTGTCTAATTCCGGATTAAATAGCTTTTTAGAGTAATGCTTGATATAATTGCCGCCTATTTTAAAACCCGTTTTTACAAATTTCGCCGACCGCTGTACTTTGCTGGTCGGTATGCTGCTTTGTTCCTTAGGCTGATTCCCGTTCATCTTTCTCCTCTTCATTAAATAATGCTGCCAGATTAGCCGGTGTTAAGTTGGCGTAGTCGTCTATCACCAGGTCTACCGGTGGCAAGTCATTAGCCGAATTTCCGGTGGTAATCCCTACAACCTTCATACCTGCGGCATTTGCCGCTTTAATACCAGCTAATGAATCTTCAAATACCACGCATCTCTCAGGCGGTACATTAAGCAATTCGGCAGCTTTTAAAAATATCTGCGGATTTGGTTTAGGTTTCGTCACCATCGACGAGTTGACGATCTCGTCAAAGTCATCACGGATTGGCACTTTATTTAAAATGAAATCAATGTCCTCCACCGTCGCCGAGGTAGCCATAGCCATTTTAACGCCGTTGTTTTTCAGTTCTGTCAGGAAATTTTCGAGACCCTTAATAGCAACCAGGTGAGGCGCATATTCATTGCGGTAAAACTCCTCTTTCTCGCGGAGCAGTCCCTTTAAATAAGCCTTGCCATTACCCTTGCCAAAAACCCTTTTCAGCGTTTCCATAATCGGTACGCCGCTTATCTCAGTATAATAAGTATGCCTGCTTAATTCGCCTTTGTTGTATTTTCTGAAAAGCGCCTGCCATGATATGAAGTGAAATGGTGTGTTGTCGATCAGGGTGCCATCCATATCGAAGATCGTCGCAAACGTGGCTTCAACAGCCTTCTCCCTTGGAGAAGATTGCGTGAGTACCGGATCGTTATATTCCAAAGCCCATTTTTTCTGCGATACCCCCGTTTTTGGCTAAAAATTTGCCGTACTCAAACAGGTTATCGATTGGTGAACGCTGAAACAGATCGAAGGTAACGTTGATGCCTTTTTCAATAGCCTCGTCGGTTTTTTCAAACCCGGCCGAACTATCGTTGATCCAGAAATGGAGTATAAAACCGAATTGCACCCATAAGGCGTCCTTATATCGTTTACTGAAGAACTTACGGTCAGACAATTCGCCCGATTCCAGGCCTTCATTTAATATTTCTGTGCAGAAGGTTTCAAAAACGGTTCTCAGTTCTGCAAATACAACCGGAGTAGTTATTCCTTTAGGTTGTTTGTTTATACAATACACGGCAAAGCTGCGCTGCTGTTTCAGTAGTTCGAAAAATGCATAGAAAAAACTAAGGGCTTTTTCTCGTGCCGAATATTGTGCCCAAACCTCCTGGCCTTTGATCTCGGTCAGTGTTTTTTCGGCTATGCCGGCCCAGATATTTTGCTCCAGCGCTTTGAATGATCCGAAGTGGGTATAAAACTCGGTTTCGGTCATTTTATTTTTTTTGGCGAAAATATATACCGATTTAGGCTCTTCTCCCTGGGTGAGTACATAATCTA
>Ga0157375_10004416_pt1 | contig 12208 bp, 12 predicted proteins | sample M35metaG_FD_115311 | JGI IMG/M metagenome (GOLD analysis project Ga0157375, IMG submission 115311) | Miscanthus rhizosphere microbial communities from Kellogg Biological Station, Michigan, USA - M3-5 metaG | ecosystem: Host-associated > Plants > Roots > Rhizosphere > Soil | place: USA: Michigan...
ATCATGCCACCATCTGCCGTCTCCAGCACAGGCAAAAAAATCTAGGTTGAAGCGAAAGCCGTAAAAGTTACCGTCAATAGGATTTCGCAAGTAAAGAAAGTCGCTCGTAATGGTGTTTATCTTGCGAACTCCACGACGATTAGGCCCCCAACCAGCCAACTCCAAGAGGTGATCACTAAAGTTGCGAAGATGTCGATCAGGAGCGGCCAGAGCTAAGCGTGACGAGGCAGCAACAATAACAAAACTGTGAGCTGCCTTTTGCTTATCGAATGCCGCGCGTTGCTTCCAAAGACGTTTCTCTTCCCTAATCTTGTCGGCGATCTCTTCGTCAGTCCACTCCGCAATTGCTTCCTCTCTGAGAAAACAAAAGTGAATACGCTGTTGACTTGCTGCTGCCCGACCAAACTGGCATGGTTGTCGGCGTTGGCACCACAATCCAAGACCTTCTGCCATTTCGTCCTCAGTGGCCGCAGAATTATGCAAGAGTGCGTTTGCCTGCAAAACATCTTCGTTAAAAGGATGGATTATTCTTCGAGGGTCTCCACTCAGCCTTGAGAAGAATTCAGATATGGTACTCACAGTTTGACTGTTCCTATGACGGTGAATGCATTGACGTTAGTGCCAGGATGTGAAAAGAGCACCGGATGTTCATGTGATCTGCATGCCTGTTTCGCGAGATCCACCGCTTGACCTAATGACAGTCCATCTCCAAGGCGGCCGTATAACAATCCCGCGAAAGTTATCGCTTCTGCGTCGTCCAAAGTGCCCGGCCAGCCAATTGCAGCGTCTACGATGTTAGTGGTTACCAACTGCTCGGCAATTAGCGCGGAGTCGCACGTGTTGAGTACGCATAGACGTACGCGCTGTGGAAAACTCTTTAGAATCGTTGAGAGTTGTGCGGCAGAAACTGGTGTCTCAGTAGCCAGTAAGCCCTGGTCTACAATGACTGACAAACTTCTATTATTTCCATGACCAGCGAAATGAATGATGGTCGGGCGGTCACGATAGCTAGCAATTAGTTTCTCAAGAGTCACCGCGAAAATCGGACTGGCAATATTAAAGTCTTCACGATGTTCGCTTCCGCGAATAGCATCCTTTATTGATTCGAACTCTTTTGGCGTTTGAAGCTGATTGTATTGGCCTCCACCACGATCACCACCAACGAATAGTATTGTGGCAGAACTTCGTTCACCCGTTTCAACTATTGTTGTTTGCAAGTCGTGGGGTTCACGGGCTTCAACTCTTCGCTGCCGACCCAGAGCAAAGACATTTTCCGGTTGAATATTAGGAATTCTTACACTTCCGTTCAAGACACTCACTTCAAAGTATGATTCAAACGATTGGAAGCTTGCCCCAAAGCTGAACACCAAATCATAATTGCGAAGTGACTCACGGCGATCGCCGAACGCCCTTGCCGCTCCTAGCACACCGGCCGTATGTATCCCGTTAATCAATACCACGGCGGCACCTTCATTTAGAGGGTTCTGAAATCTACCGAAATAACCATAGTCGCGTCGTATCGCTCCATCGCTGTGGAAATCCGCAAGCAACTCCTGTGTTGAGTCGTTGGTTGACGCGACAATCATCTTTTCACAGTCGTCGGAGTAGGAAATACGCGAGTTCATTAATCCCATCATTTCCTGGCATACCTGATTGCTAATCTCTTCGCATGAACCAGGGCCCCCGACGACGACAAGGTTATTATTTGTATGCCCGCTTGGGAGATCTTCGGCGCTAAACCTTTCTATGATTGCGCTCGGGTAGTATCGTGAGAGAAAAACCATGACCTCCAACAAAGCGTCTGTATCGCCAAGATTGTCGAGATAGTTGTAGTCCGGACTTGAACGATCAGCAAACTCCCCAGGCTCATGGATCTTTGGACAGACCACCCAAATCGTACTGGTGTCTCTGGGAAACCAGATCTCATAGACTAGCTGGCTAAGCATCCTACTCTGCGATAAACGCTGAGCGACTTGACGATTTAACAGTGAGTTTTCACTAAATAGTTCGTCCAAGGAATCGTATGTGATCAAAGTGGAATCGCTCACAGTACGCCGCTCCGATACTTTTTCTGACTGACAGACAAAAACTGTCGGAGTGCTAGAACCTTGCATGACTCCGAGCAGGTGGGCCTGGTCCTCGTCATAATCCGTGACGTCTAGGATTGCCAGTACGAACTTATCATCAGAATTTGTCTGCGGAATATCCCTCAGTCCTGAAACTGTGAAGATCGTCTGTAGCGATACAGAGGGGTGTTCTGATCTCAACTGCGACTCGACGTTTGAAATGACGGTAGACATGCCCAGTTGATAATCAGACGCAGTTTCAAGCTCCAACCGTTTTGAGTAGGAGACAAGAATTTCTAAAGTCGGCTGGTTACAGCCCTCGTTCATCAACACCTTACCTTGATCAGTCCGCGAAAATCAGAAAGTGGGTGCAACTCTCCACCCTTTAACACACTTTCGGCGGGTACATCACAGCTAACGATTTCACCAGCTGCTACATACGCGCAGGGCCCTATCGTAATTCCACCAATTACAAGGGCACCGATGCCAACTACACTTCCGCTCTCAATCGTTGGCGAGGGCTCCTCTACCTCATCCCAATCTCCCGTGGGATCTTTGTGGGTATGAGCAGTATTTCCTTGAAAGGTTACGTTGTCACCAATCTGGGTGCGATCCACGAGTTCGCCCGCCACGATGCAGTTCTTTCCAACCTGCGCGTTGTCGAAAAGTTGGGCACGGTAGAGAATTCGTGTTCCTGCTCCGATTCTGACACCACGTGAGATCCGACAATAGTGATCGATCTCGACATCGTCCTCAATATGTACTCCATGTTCGATAATGCAAAAGGCACCAATCTTCACGCGGTCCCCGATGTAAGTCACTTCGTCTCCGGGCTCACCGTACCCAACGCAGCTATTGAATCCAACGTCCAAGCTTCCACCCAGGCGAACGGACGGATGAATCCAAACTCCTGGTTGACGATTGATAGCCATACTAATGGGCGTTCGACCTCAGAAAATCCGTGACAAGTTGAAAGACCTCCAGGTGCTTCGCCTGGGTTTCCGGCGAGGTTAGGTCTTCGTCATCTTCGACACCGAAGCCGTGATCAGTACCCTCGATATTAACCAGTTTGGCTCTCTGATTTAACTTTACGAAGCGTTGTGAAGAATCATAAGGCACTATCGAATCGGCGTCGCCGTGAACGATCAAGCAGTTGCATCTCAGATCCCGCAGGCCCACAACTCCAGAGATGTAGCGCAATTCATTGATCAACGCCGGTCCATAACGAACACCATCTGTTTCAAGGTACCCGTCTTTTTTGAGCGAGGCCTGAGCTTTTTCGGTAAGTTGTCCATCAGAAAGCAATCCATGCTGACCAACAACGTCTTCCTCGTAGTCAATAACCGGGGCGAACAGTGTTACGGAGTCAACTGGCGTATCGGTTACACTTGCCCAAAATGCAGAAAGTCCTCCACCAAAACTCATCCCGACGACGTGAATTCGAGAAGCAGTTGAGTGTTTGAGCGCACATGCTGCCGCTGCCTCGATGTCATTGACTATTCCGGAAAGAATTAATGATTGTATCGGCTGTGAGTTTATTCCATGACAGCGGTAATCAAACCTAAAGGACGGTAAGCCAGACGACTCGAGGTACTCGGCGAAGCCGGAGAATAAACCAAGTTCATCGCGAGAAGAATTAATTCCGTGCACCATGAGCACCAAGTCGTCTTCCCGGCCGTCGCCGCCCGCTAACGTCCCTTCGAGTGCTGTGCCGTCGTAGCTTTTGAAGCGATATGTTTCTTCCACTAGATTCTCCCTTTCTGCAATAGCTCATATACGGCGACCATCGCTTCACGATTCCGCAATGTCTGTCCGAAGGCTTGATGTTTTTGTAAAGCGTCGTGGCACCACTTTGTTAAGAGATGACTTTCATCTAGGTCCAATTCACCGGTTCGCAGCAAGTCCCTCATTATGGAAAGTCCTAGCTCCTCCAGCGGAGCGTGTGAATTGTGACCGTTTGTCGAAGATTCTATGAGAAGCAATAGTTGCTGTACCCGCGTGGATGGCCTAAATGCTAGATTAGGGATTCGAGCCGAAAGTCGTCGAAGACTTGATTCAGGATCAAGATCAACGACTCGTACTTGCTCCTCGAGGCACTCGAACACAAGATCACCAGCGAGTTCGAAAAGCAAGTCGTCCCTCGTTGGTTTTAGGATCGAGGGAGGGTCGTGGATAACTCTTTCACCTAAGTTTGTTATTTCAATCTGGGAATTCGCTGCTTGCAGCAAGCACCACAACCAATCTTCGTTGTATCCAGGGGGGAAAGCAAACAGCTCTGTGGGTGGGAATCGAAACGCTAGATATCCAGCACTAACATATTCGACTCTATGATTGCTGGCGCCCAAACACTCCTTAACACTAAAAAGCTCTTTGATGTTCCAGGTTCGACTCACCGGCGCCTTTACTATTTTTCGGAAGGCTCCACCTAGGCGTGTGACAGTGTCCAGTTCACTAATGCCTCCGATTTCAACACCCGCGATTATTCCTCCGTGTCTAGCCAACTCGCCAATTCGTTTGTGCGTCGACAGTAGATCGAATCCGATTATGTCGTCGTCAACAAGGATCGTTGTCTCTGCCGATGCCGCGATAGAGAAAAGTAGAGACATGTTCCGGAGAGGCGAAATGTCGCGCCGAGCCGTCTTCTCTAACCAATGACAGCCCAATGGAGCTACCAAGTCTGCGAGAACCTGCTTAACGCGTACGGGCGAGATATGGACTAATTTGACTGAAGAAGATTTTGAAGTTGTTGTTAGAAAGTCGGAATTTGCAGAGAACGTGCTAGGAACGGAATCGTCGATGATAGTTAATATATCTTGTTCGTTCAGTGGAGCTATCGCGTTAGCAATACACCTCTGGAGCGTGTCAGGTCGATTGTGAGTTAACACAATAGCGTGAATACGCGTAGTCTCAAAAAGTGAACTAAAGTTATATTCCAACCGAGTCAAATTCCCCTGATTTCCTCATACAACCGGTTTATGGCAGACATTGAGGTGTATTTCTCAATTTCATCATCACTAATGCAAATGCCATACGCCTCTTCTAAAGCTTTTATGATGCTAACGTGCCCAAAGCTGTCCCAACCGTGGTCACGATACATCGAAGAATCTGACGACAGGCTTGATCTGGAACAGCCAAGCGCCGTCGCCACGACATGAAAGGGGTCTGGGAGTTCTCGTTGCGACATCATCCACCAACAAGCTCTTCAAGTGCTGCTCGATCAACTTTGCCATTTGTTTTGGGCAGGCTTGGAATGGCGCGAATACTTTTAGGAACAGAATGAAAAGGAAGACGTTTCACTAAGTAATTTCGAACTAAGTCCTCATCTATTTGGTCATTAGACTCTACAAATGAATACAATTCATTCTTTAAGAAAATCGTATGGGCAGAACGAAATCCCGCTTCTCGCAAAATGTAATCGACTTCGCCCAATTCGATCCGTTCCCCCCGGATCTTGACTTGCCGATCGCGACGGCATGAGAAATAAAGCCGTGAGTTCTTACGAATACCCCAATCTCCAGTGAAATATGTGCGGCGCTCTTCAGCGTCAGAAGTACGCATTTGTCGAAACGCATTCCGCGTACGATTCTCATCGTCAAAATAACCCAGACTAAGAAAATCGCTCGAAACAACTATTTCACCTTCATCATCTGAATCCCCACCCCTAAGGCTCAGGCTCCACCCAGGCACCTCCTCACCGAGTGATACAGTTCGAGACTCACAAGACTGACGATAGTTCTTCAACGAGAGTCGGTTGATGGTATTAAAGCCAACAGTCTCCGTCGCACCATAGGTGTTAAAGACTTGTAGATCAGGTCTGGCAGCAAATAGCGCATCGAGATAAGAAGGAAGCAAGGGCTCTCCACAAAAGCTCATGATCCGCAACGATGAGAGATAGCTTGTTGTAACCTGACTAGCACGCATCATAAGTTCAATTACGCTGGGAACTGACTGCCAGATAGAAATACTCTTTTCCTTAATGGCGCTCGCTGGGAAAAGTTGGTCCTTCTTGGTTGCAAGAGGTACTAGCGTCGCTCCCGCGGTTATCGCGAGAAAAACATCCATGACCGCAAGATCATAGCCAAGATTCGAAAACTGTCCCCATCGCTCTCCCGGCAATAAGTCAAAATATGATTGGGCCGTAACAAGAAAATGCGAGAAACCCATTCGCCCGATTTTGACTCCTTTTGGCTCCCCTGTAGATCCTGATGTAAAGATCACGTAAGCAATCTCGCTGTAGTCGTTCGCGGGACGCTCAATCGAATTGGTTCCCAACTTTGTAACATCAATTCTGGGCGTTGTGGCGGGTGATTGATCAAGAAAGGCGGCCGCAGTACGTTGGAAGAGAATCACGTCAGGGTTGAATACACTCGTAATGGTTGCATTGCGACTGTGAGGCCCGAGAATGTTGACTGGACAAAATGTTCCGCCGGCTGCAAGTGTACCAATCATTCCTGCGTAAGCTTCCGCTGAAGGTGGCAGCGCTAAGAGTACTCGGGGGCTCGACGTAGATGTGGACTCGCGGATCGCTGAGGCTATTCGTCCGGCAAGATTCTTCAATTCCTCGTACGATGTTGACAAACCATTGTGTTCAACAGCCGTAACGTTGGGATGCAACTTTGCCTGCGTCCAAAACGCATGCAAGAGATCCCAAGAGGCCGTCGAGTGGTGATTCATTCGGTCAGGAACACTGCCGTCGCTTGGACATAGGTCATTCAACGCCCTGACCTGTGTTTAGTAGGATCCACTAGCTTATAGGTTGTGCCCTTAGTTGGAGCAGGGGGAAGCGGTTCTCCCTTAACTGACGTCACTTCGGGTCCTTTTCCTCCACGCGGGCCAATTTGCTGGTACTGACCTGAACGTGGTGCTGGTTGCCCAGGTCTCAATCCACTCGTCTTAGACATTCGGTGTTCCTTTCTTGGTAGCCATGATACCCGCTCTTCTCAACAGCTATGTCTCGTTTGTAACCTCGGCCAAAATCCAGAACGCATCCACACGAGATTCAACATGGCCCGGTTTCACTCGACTTCTATTTCTTACTTGCGGCAAAAACTAGAAGCTGCCATTCGATTTTACCCAAGCCTGGAGCATGTTGATGATGATTTTGCGGCGGCAACGTATGCCCCTTAGCAATGCCGATCTCATCTCCACAAACTACACAGTGATAAATGCCGGCATTGTAAGCTTCAGTTCCTGGAGCGTGCTTTTTGTCGAATTCTTCGTGATCGGACGCCGTTAGGTACTTACCGTATTTGTAACTAGCCACTGAACCCTCCCCCCATCGTACAGTTATATGCGGCTGTCCGCTGACATTAGCGGACACTCTAGCCAAAAAATTTTAGAGTGTCAACTGTTTGCTAGCGTCTGAAAAGAACCCGTCGACTCGAATTCTAGCGGCAGCCGGATTAACATCGAACATATTTGCCGCAGCTGCAATGGCCTCGTTTCTGCGTTCAAGGGGAAGCGCTGGCAGGCCAAAGGTTCCACGCTCCTCAACAAATTGCTTCATGAATAAAAGAAAAATCTCTCTTGGCATAAGCAACGCACCAATGGCACGATTCGCCTGAAACTCCCACCAGCGGCCGTCGTATCGTCGCTTGGATCGAATGCTTTGAGAATCTTCATCGCGGCAGAGTACTCGTTGCGAAGTAACATCCGGATCATTGCCAAACAAACGACCATGATCTAAGCCAAGTGCAAACAGATGAGCGTGCATGAGTCCGTGTCCGGCTTCATGAGCAAGAGTAGAATTGATTCGACGAGCCTCGCTTTTCGAGCTGGCATCTAAAGCCTCGGCTATATGAATTGCCTGAACTCCATTTGGACCAAACTCCGTAAATCCGAGGACCTCAGTCGATAGCCTCTCATAGATCACCGGCGCCTTGAATCTCTTTTCTATGAAGCGCTCGATCCGTACAGCGCCTGGCTCCCGAGGCATCAAAGCTGTTTCAACAAGAGCGTCCGAGCACATACGCTCGATCTCGTCATCAGTGTAGAACGGCCTCTCTCCGAATGGTCCTGCTGATGTTCGAAGTGTCCTCATTTTTTTGATCGCTTGGCCTTGTCGTTGGCTAGCTTTAGCAGGTCATCTGAAGAAATGTTCTCGTCAAGAATACGCCGAAATGCAAAGCCCAACTTTGGATCCTGCATAGCCCGTCGCCTTATCTCCTCAACTGCCGGTCGATTATCGTATACCTTCAATTCCTCGACTGTTGAGCCAAGCGCTTTGGCGATTGCGCGGAGTACTTGGTCGGAAGGATGACGTCGGCCCAATTCGATGTCGGATAGGAATGCCGGCGATATGTCACCGGCCTTCCTGCAAAGTTCTCGAAGTGAAAGGTCCATTTCATCCCGAAGCTCTCGAATCCGTTCCCCTAGACTCTTCATGGCGTAAGCTTACACAGGCGGACAAGGTCTGTCAAAAATTGCTCGAAGTGGACCAAAGCCCTGGTTACTTCCAGGCACAACTATCCTTCAAGGCTTCTTATTAAGAAGGATGGATCGTCGTTTGTCTCTTGGCGCAAAAACGAAAATAACCGTGAGCACCTTGGTTTGTGAGCGGCTCAGCGTCAATGAACAGCCTCGTGATGGCGCTCTAGTACATCTGGTACGCGAGGCTGGGAGTCATCGTCCGTTTCGTGAAACTCGGTGACGGAAGTCTCGCGCTGATCGATACCGGATCTGGCTTTGGATTGGCTTTGAATGAGAGTCAGGTGGCGAGTGGCAGGCCGGCGCATGCGGGACGATCCGTGATTCGCGAGTAAACTAGGAACTTGGCGGCGGACGTGTTCAGTCGCGTCGCATTTCACCGCAAACCGGTCAACATCGGCGCGCTCGTTCTGAACGGAGTCCCCACTGACGTTCTCTCGGGCGTAGCCCCGCGCACGCCCGATCATCCTCGGCGCCAAGCCGCTATTTCCTTTCCACATCACGTTCGACCCGATGGCACGTATGATTGCTTTCGAGCCTGCCGATCGGGTTACACGCGAATTTCGAAATACCTGTTGCCTCACGTAAAAACCCACTCGAAATAGCATTGACTTTACTTCCAAAGAAGATTACTGTTCGCTGCTCACAGAGTTCTGTTGCTTTACAACCGCTTAGAAGCTTCTTGCATATTCTCCTCGCTCGCGCCTAATAAGACGCCGCAAAAGGATATGCCCCCAGTCTTAGTAATTGTTAGCCCTTTCGAATCGTTCTGAACGGTTCAAAAGAGCTTCTCTGGTATCAGTTGAGTATTGCGATATGCAATGCCCAAAGTGCCAACAGGAGTCGAAAGACCTCACTGTCTGTAATCAGTGTGGCGCTCAACTCACTCCAGCTGTCGAACCTTCACCGCAGGCTGAAGGAGTGACTGGGGGCTCGAGTGATGCCAATGCAGACCAGCCTTCAGACAGTTCGCCGGAAATTCCGATGCCGGCCCCTGCCCGTGAAGCCGAAGTGGCCGAAAAGGAAGTACCTCGACCTCACCAAAAAGTAGAGCCGGATCCGCCCAATCAACCAGACAAAGAACAAGACACGGGGCGGAAAAGTGCTGCGTCCAAGAAAAGTTCACATCGAATCGATGACTCCGTGATCGGCCAATATGCCGTCGTTGATGGGGACGGCAATATTCTCGTTCGAAATCTTCTTAATGTCACGCAGCAGGTTGTCGAAAAACAAAAGCCTCTGAAGACTTTTGTTGAGCTTACAAGAGAGGCACCCGCCTTTGTTTCGGAGTATCCCCGTTCTTTATTTGAAGATTTAGAATCGAATTTCAACACACTGGTCGATCAACGAATCATCGTGGTGAGTTGCTATGACGCCAACATGGCTCTGGCGGCTGCGCACTTCCTGGTTAACCGGCTGACCGATGTTGCTCAATGCCGACTCTTAAATTTTCAACAATTCTCACCTGACGATTGCGACCTAAGGATCTACACTGCAATCGAACCGCTCGATAAACCTCAGCAGAGCACGGCCTTTATCGTCGACGCGACGAGTTCCAGTGCCGAACAGTTCCTCGAGTCTGTGTTGTCCACCAGCACCACCTCGCCACAGATGATCATGAAAGGCTTACGCGACAACAAGTTCTTTCTGGTCTGTATTGCTGACGCTGAAACGATGGATCTCACTTCAAAGAATCCGCGAAAGGAGCTTGTCTTCCTTCATTGGAGAATACCTTTTCTGGAAACAGCATTGAGATTCCATTACCCGCAGCAAGCAACAGAGCTTGAGAAAGTAATAAAGGAGCAGCGGCTGATGGGGACGTGGGCCGAAGACGATAGATCTTTTTGCAACGAAATAAGCGGTCTTCTGAAAAACGGTCAATTGCTGAAGGTGATCAACTCTAAGAAGGCGGTTGAAGCGGATCACAACGGGCCAGAGTTTCTCGATAACAATTCAGTTGAAGACACAGTCCTGTATACCGCAACTTACTTCACCAACCTCAAATTGTTCGACTTCAGTCGTGTTGTAACCGCACTCCTCGGCAATAGAACAATGACGTTGACTGTTAAATCTATTGAGCGCAGTGCGGACGGTACTGTTAGGGAGGTTGAGGTTTCTCAGCAAAAGCCGCTTGTAGACATATGGGAAGAGTCTGCCGACAGGATCCTGAAATCGTGCTCGATCACCACCAAAGATGCGGGTGTAATTACATTTGCAAATCACAGGGTCCGGGACGATCTACGGACGCACCTTGAAAGTTACCACGGCTTCTTCCTCGCAAATAGATTCCGTGACGTCCTCAAACAAGGACTCATATTCGACCGGTCTGATGCGATAGCTGAAAACTCGCGGCGTCTGTTACTTGAGATGATGGTTTCAAACCCGGAGACCTACGGCATCGCATGGCTCCTGGATCTGATTCAAGATATTGACTCTCATTTTCATAACCGTAATGGCGATTCCGGTAGTACCGATAATCCACTCAAACCTCTGGGAAACCGAATAAATGAAGACCATGTCTTTCGCCGCTTGTCCCAGGTTTTGCGAGACATGCTTGGAGCCAATCTACAGGACATGGTGGATTCATTATTTCGAGAATTGCTTGCCGCTCGGCTGCACAAGCCGGCTTTGGAACTGATTAAAGTTTTGCTGCTCTTCACCTCGGATCCAAGAGAATTTGGGTGGCTCAGAAACTTGATCGATCAATCTGACCACGACACGAGTGAGGCGGCTTACCGGTATCTCTACGGTGAGGTAAGAAAGGTAAATTATTACGCTTACGACTTCCTTACAATACTGGAACGCTGGCTGCCGGATGAAGATCGAAAAGACGAGTCCTATTCACCATCCAACCGCGCCGCTCTGCGGTTACTGATTGAGTTTTCTTTGGAATCTACAGTTAGGTTTCGAGGCGACCAGTATGGCCAGTGGCCGGTTAAGCATCCTCTGCTCGCGATCGATGATGACGAGGTAGCGGCTAAACGTTTTGATCTACTCGCTCGTTGGCTCTTTCACCCGGGAATGGACCGCGTGATTCTGACGCTGAATCCAGGCGAAAGAGTGGTGCATTTGTTGGGAGCATTAGTAGCGGAATGGGCTTTCATCATAGTCGGACCTCCGACTCAGGAAACAGCCAACGTTGAAACACCACAGAACAATGGTTCATTCACCAGCGGCGGCGAATTCCGTGCGCGTGATCTGCTTCATCAACTCGTCCGTCAGATCGTAATTCACACATCGAGCGGTGGAAGAAAACAGTATCAGAAAGCCCTGCTTGAGTATTGGGAGGCATACAAAGATTTGCTTCTCCAACTCAGCAACCTCATCGATTACGCCGAACTGCGCAATCGACGCCAGTTCAGCTGGAAACGAAATGTTCTAAAGGAACTGGTGTCTTATTTCCGTGACGTGCAGCGGGAGCGGCAGGCTGCATACTCCAAACTCTAGGAAACTGCCATGAGCCAAACATATTGTCTTGATCCCGTCATTCGAGAGGTTTCTTCAGACGAAAAACAACTCGCTGCTTCTCAAAAGGTAATTGTCATTGATATCGAAAGCGGCAAGGTCGTGGACAACACTGCCTGGCGTCGTTGGAAAGGTGGTCTTAAGTTCTACGCAGTGACCGCGGATGGGGTGACCAGCGCAGAATGCCGGTTGTCCGTTTTTCCCTTGAAGGAGTTCACTAACGATCTGACTGTGACATTAACCGGTGCTTA
>Ga0157375_10004421_pt1 | contig 12205 bp, 11 predicted proteins | sample M35metaG_FD_115311 | JGI IMG/M metagenome (GOLD analysis project Ga0157375, IMG submission 115311) | Miscanthus rhizosphere microbial communities from Kellogg Biological Station, Michigan, USA - M3-5 metaG | ecosystem: Host-associated > Plants > Roots > Rhizosphere > Soil | place: USA: Michigan...
CAGAGCCATGACAGGGCTTGTCCAGGGCGAGAGCGATGACTTACAACGCTTTCTGGGGCGAGGGGGAGGGAGCTTGGCGGGCAAAGGTTGAGGATAGGTTAGCAACACCGGCCCATCCCCTCCCAGTGTTCCCCTTCGAAGGGCAAGGGGGCCAACACCCGAGCGACTACCATCCGGACAGGCTAAGGAAGGAGCCGTATAGGCCCTCTCTATCCGCTTCCTTTGCGCCGTCGCGCCCCTTTGTGCGTCGAAGGTCTACCGCGGCGCGCCTACAATCGCTCGAACACCGCCGCGATGCCCTGTCCTCCACCGATACACATCGTGACCAAGCCATAGCGGCCGCCGGTCCGATGCAGTTCATAGATGGCCTTGATGGTTAGGATGCAACCCGTGGCGCCGATGGGATGGCCCAGAGCGATGGCGCCACCGTTTGGATTGACCTTCTTCATGTCAAAGTTAAGGTCTTTTGCAACGGCACAGGCCTGCGCGGCGAAAGCTTCATTGGATTCGATCACATCGAGGTCGCCGATCTTGAGTCCGGCGCGCTCCAGAACTTTCTTGACCGCTGGAATCGGGCCGATCCCCATGTACTTGGGATCCACACCAGCGTGCGCGTAAGCCACCAGGCGTGCCATGCCCTTGAGCCCTTTCTTCTCCGCTGCTTTGCGCTCCATGAGCACCACCGCCGCGGCTCCGTCATTGATCGCGGAAGCGTTGCCTGCTGTGACCGTGCCATCCTTCTGGAACACCGTGCGTAGCTTGGCCATGCCTTCCATGCTGGCGTCCGCTCGAGGATGTTCGTCTGTCTCGAACATCACTGTGCCTTTCTTGCTCTTCAATTCGATGGGAAGAATCTGGTCCTTGAAGTAGCCCTTCTGCGCTGCGTTCACCGCGCGCTTATTGCTCTCCACCGCCAGCTCGTCCTGCTGCTGTCGGGTAATTTCCCATTTTGCAGCGACGTTTTCCGCAGTGATGCCCATGTGCACGGTGTCGAATGGGTCGGTCAGCGCCCCGACCATCATGTCCATGACTTCGGCGTTGCCCATGCGCGCGCCCCAGCGTTGGGTCGGCAGCAGATAGCCGCCACGGCTCATGGATTCGGCACCGGCGCCGACCGCCACATCCGCATCGCCTAGCTTGATTATCTGCGCAGCCGAAACGATGGCTTGTAGACCGCTGCCGCACAGACGGTTGAGGGTAAGCGCTGGCGTCTCTTTGGGGAGTCCCGCATTGATGGAGGCGACGCGCGAAATGTACATGTCCTTGGGTTCGGTGTGGATAACGTTGCCGAGCACCAGATGTCCCACATCCTCGGGTGCTACGTTGGCGCGGCTGACGGCTTCGCGTATGACGCGCGCCGCTAATTCTGTCGGAGCGAGATCCTTTAGGCTCCCGCCGTAGTCTCCAATCGCTGTGCGCACACCGCTCAGCACCACCACATCGCGTCCGTTATCCATTTTGCCTCTCCTTCTGCTAGGGACTTCCATACGTGTCGGGCCGACACTCCAGTATAGCCGAGCTTGTGCGCCGCATCAGAGACCTTCAGCCATCCTCCCGAAAACGTTGGAGTTGCCGTCGCGCCTTCTTGGTCGGGCGACCCCGGATGAAGGCTGTCGGCTCTGGAGCGATGCGGGTGAGCTTTGCCTCCTCGCGTTTGCGCTGACTGTCTTCGCTTTCCACGAACAGTTTCGCCGCTTCGGCCGCCGGTCCTCGGCGATCGGACAGGGCTGCAACCTTCACCGTGTACTCGAAGCCGGGCGTGCGAACGAACAACTCATCGCCTGGCTTCAGCGCTTTGGCCGGCTTTACTCGCGCCCCGTTGACCAGAACCTTGCCGCCCTCGACGGCGGTCGTTGCGAGCGAGCGCGTCTTAAAAAAACGCGCGGCCCATAGCCACTTATCTACTCTAAGCTTGTCGCCGTATTCTTGCTCGCTCATCGGGACTCAGCACACGACAAAAGGCGTTAGTGTCTAGTGCTTGCGACGCGAGTGACCACCTCGGCCGCAAACACCTGTTCCGCGTCCACGGGATCGAACGCGTACTGGCGGTTGCAGAATTCGCAAGTAACTTCCACCGAGCCGCGCTCATCTATGATGGAGTGAACTTCGTCGTGGCCGAGCATTCGCAGCATGTTGACAACGCGGTCGCGCGTGCAGGAGCAGCGGAAGCTCACAATGCGCGATTCGAACACACGGATGTCCTCTTCGTGGAACAATCGACGGACGATCTGTCGCGCGGGAAGCGTCAGCAACTCTCGCTCGGTGACGGTCTCGCTAAGCTTGACAGCGCGATTCCAGGCGTCGGGATCGTTACCTGCTTCGCCCGGCAGTCTTTGCAACAGCAGACCCCCGGCGTGCTCGTCGTTGCTCGCCAACCACAAGCGCGTCTCCAGTTGCTCGGAGGTTGCCATGTAGTGCTCCAACACGGCTGACACGGTATCGCCTTCGAGCGCGACAATGCCTTGGTAGCTCTGCGTGGCATCGGTCGGGACGATCGTGATGGCGAACCGTCCGCCACCGACCAGCTCCCGAAAGGCAGCGTTCGGCAGTTCACCTTCCCACTTTGCGGTGGCTCTCATGGTCTGCTCACTGGTGCATTCGACGACGATGAGTTTGACTGCACCGCTGCCTTGAATTTGCAGGATCAGGGAGCCTTCGAACTTCAGCGTCGCCGACAGCAATGCAGCTGCGGCCATCAGTTGACCGAGCACAGCACGCAAGGGCGCGGGATAGCGATGGCGTTCGAGCACCGCGCGCCAAGTGGAGTCAAGGTGCACGATCTCACCACGTACGGGAGCGCCTTCGAACAGAAAACGCTGAAGGGAGTCGGTATTAGCGTTCATCGATGCCTCGCGATTTCACGACCTGCACAATCAGTCAAGATGAGGGCTGGTGCCGGCTTCGCAAGAGACGCCGCTGGATCTTGCCGGTGGTGGTGAGAGGCAACTGGTTGATGAATTCGATCTCACGAGGATACTGGTAGGGTGCCAAACGTGCGCGCACGTGTTGCCGTATGGATTCCTCCAGCGCGGGCGATGGCACGGCGTCCGGGCGCAGCACCAGGAAGGCTTTGATACGCGCGCCGCGCTCTTCATCCGGAAGGCCGATAACCGCAGCATTCGCGACCGCGGGATGCTTGAGCAGACAGTCCTCTATCTCGGCTGGTCCGATGCGGTAGCCCGCACTTTTGATGACATCGTCAGTGCGCCCCTTGTACCAATAGAAGCCCTCGTCGTCGCACGTGGCCAAGTCACCGGTGCGGCCCCAGCCGCCGGTGAACTTTGCCTGCGTGGCGTCCGGGTTGTTCCAATATTCGAGGAAGACCACCGGATCGCCCTCTCGCCAAACAGCGATTTCTCCGATGGCCCCGGCTTGGACTTCAGCCCCGTCTTCATCGAGCAGCGTAATGCGGTGTCCCGGATACGCGCGCCCCATGGCGCCGGATTTGGGCGCATAAAGCGCTGCACAGCCTCCGATAACGTAGTTCATCTCGGTTTGACCGAAAATCTCGTTGACCGTTACGTCCAGCTGGGCGCGCGCCCATTCTCCGACTGCGTCACCCACTGCCTCGCCCCCACTCATCAGGCTGCGCAGACGCACATCGAAAGAGCCGCGAGGATGTGGCACCTCCTTCATCATCATCTTCAGGGCTGTGGGGAAGAGGAACGCGTTGCGCACGCCGTACTTTTCCAACAACCAGAAAGCGCGTTCGGGCTCGAAGCGCCCTCGGAAGGCCAGGATCGGAAACCCGAAGCGCCATGTCGGCAACAGAGCGTCGAATAACCCTCCGGTCCACGCCCAATCGGCGGGCGACCAGAACATATCTCCTTCCTGCGGAAAGAAGTCATGCGAGCACACGAATCCTGACAGGTTACCGAGAAGGGCTCGATGCGGTATCAAGGCTCCCTTGGGGGTGCCGGTCGTACCGCTCGTGTAGATGATCAGCGCCGCATCATCGGCAAAAGTGTCCGCCGGTTCGAAGCGCGTGCTGGATTTCTCCAATAGACCATCCCAGTCGAGGACGTGAGTTTCGCGTGCACCCGCCGTGCCGACGATGTGATGCAGCAGCGGCAGCCTGTCGCGGGCTGTCCAGAGATTCGGCAAGGTCTCCGGATCCACAATGGCGACTGCTACGCCGGCATCGCGCAAACGATATTCGAGAGCATCTGGTCCGAATAGATGCGACAAAGGAACCGCGATGGCTCCCATCTGGAAGATCGCCATGTAACTGATGGCAGTCTCGGGGCGCTGCGGCAGCACAATCGCCACGCGGTCACCCATGCCCACGCCAAGTCCACGCAGTGCGTTAGATAGCCGGTTGGCACGCATCTGGATGTCCCAGAATGAGAAGCACGCGGTCGCACCGGCAGCATCCTCGTAGTACAGAGCGAAGCGCTCCCGCTGCCGCGCATGACGCCCACAACAGTCCCAGGCGATGTTGTAGCGCGCGCTAACGGTCCAACGAAATCCGCGCGCGAGGTCCTCGTAGTTCCCCGCCTGACCCAATGTGTCCAGATCGAACGATCGCATGGATGTCTCAGCCGCGCCGAAAGAGCTGGAACAACTCCTTGTCGTCGCCCAGGCGGGCACCTTCCCAGATCTTGGTCCAGCTCGAGTCAGGCTGAGGCATGCTGGTTCTCGAACCCTGTACGAGCAGAAGGTCGCAGCGGCGCTGACGGCTGGGTATCTCATCGCGGTAAGTGACGATGCCCGCGAAATACTCGAGCATTGCGCGCTGCGGGTCGCCGAGGTTGCGCGCCGAGATGCATCGGTACTCGGAGGGCAGGGCGCGCGCCATGCTGACTACCATCGGGCGGTAGCTCTTTCCCGTATCCGCGTACGACATGAAAAGGGATAGCCCGAGACCCCAGATCAACGTGATGCCAGTGGCATGAGCGATCAGGGGCCGCTCAGGAGTGCGCCTCAACCGCGTCAATACCCAGATCCAGAACAACGTCAACGCCAAGCCAAATGAGAACTTGAACAGATTGAAGTGCGGAGCATACCCCGGCTGCATTCGCATCAGGTGGCGGTGAAGACGCGGCGGAAATCCCAAGTCCGCACCCATCCAGTAGAACCAGCCGATCAGCACCATGAACCCTGCGAACAGGAGCGCGAACCACCAGAACGCATTGGCTGCGCCGCGCCGCAGGGTTAGCACACCCGGAACTGCAAGCGCGGCAAGTGGAACAAGCAAGGGCATTGCGTAGATCTCGCGCGAGATCCTCGAAAACGATAGCAATAACAATGTCGCCAGAAATACCGTCAAGGGCAGCAGCAGCCCTGCGTCGGTGCGCAACTTTCTACGTCCTTGCCATATTGCCCACGCCGCCAGGGGTAACAACGGAAAGCCGAACCAGAGGAGCTGGTACACGTAGTAGCCGGGCCGGACCGTGGGCCCGAGCTTGTTTTCACCGAACAAACTTCCAAAGCTGTCCAGCCGGAACCATTCCTGAAACAGTGCATGCGACTGGTGGTACAGCAGCAAGGGCCAGATCACTATCCACGGTACGACGCATGCAAGCGCGGTCAACGTGGTGAGCAAGAAGTTTCGCGTACGCCATTGAGATGAGAGGAGGGGCAGTGCCGCCGCGGCGAGACTCATCGATCCAAGAGCAAGCATGCCCTTGCAAAGAAAAGCGAGACCGATCCCACAACCCAGCGCGAGGCCGCCCAGTGCTGGACGACGTACGCAAAGTGCCATTCCGTATAGCGCTAGCGAGAACCCGGTGAGCTCGGCGAGGTCGGCGAGAAGGTAGTGACCCGGGAGCAGCAGGCCGAACGTTCCGAGCAAGCCCAGCACTGCGAGCCAGCCTCTACCTGAACCGTGCAATTCGCGCGAGGTCAGTCCTACCAACAGAAAGGTGATGGCCATGTAGAGCCCACTCACCAACCGTGCTGCGTCATGCAGTGGCAGTAGACCCCCCAGACTCTTGGCGAATAAGGCTGCAGTCAGATAGTAGACAGGTGGCTTCTCGAGGAAAGGCTCCTGAACGAGCGTTGGAACGATCCAGTCGCCACCTTGGAGGATGTGATAGACAATACCGAAACTGTAGGCCTCGTCGGGCTTCCAGGGATCGTGCCCGACCAGCCCGGGCAGGATCCACAGCGCGCACAACACGCACACGAACAGCAGCGAGTTTTCGCGGATGACGTCAGGCACGCCCTGCGGCCCGGCTGGCGTGGGTACGGACATCTTTCTCCAAGGTGGGTGTGTGATCAGCGCCGAATGAGGAGTGCCCGCCAGTCCCATACGACTGCGGGGGTTTTGCGTTTCTAGAGCTAGTGTAACCGTGCCGAGGATTCGGACAAAGGATCAAGACGAACAGTCCCCGGTTCACCGATGAAGCAATGGCAGAGACAAAAAAGGCAGCCCATTGGCTGCCTTTTACAGCATGGATAGCGCACGGCCCTACGCGGCGGCGCCTTTGCTGGCGGCGGCCGACTTCCCGGCTTTCCCGCCCTTGGCCGGCGCAGGCTTGCTTTCTGGCGCTTTGACTTCCGTCGCCGGCTTCTTGGCATAGCGTTGGCGGAATTTCTCGACGCGACCCGCCGTGTCCATGATCTTCTGCTTTCCGGTATAGAAAGGATGGCAGTTGGAACACACTTCGACGTTCAAATTGCGTCCTAGTGTCGATGCCGTTGTGAAGGTGTTCCCGCAGCTGCAGGTAACGGTAATTTCCTTGTAGTCGGGATGGATACCAGCTTTCATGGCCTGTTCACTCCGTTGCGTGCCGGGCAATCATCTTCAGCCCGAAAAAGAACCGCGCATCATACTCTTGGCGGACCGCCTCCGCAAGACCGCAGAGCGGGAGGCTACTAGCCCCTGCGCATCGAATCGAAGAATTCTGCGTTGTTCTTCGTCGCCTTGATCTTGTCGAGGAGGAATTCCATGGCTTCTAGATCGTCCATCGGATAGAGCAACTTCCGCAGGATCCACACTTTCTGCAGCAATTCCGGCTTGATCAGCAATTCCTCGCGGCGCGTACCTGAGCGATTGACGTTGATGGACGGGTAGATACGCTTCTCGGCCATCCGTCGGTCGAGATGAATTTCCATGTTGCCGGTGCCCTTGAACTCCTCATAGATCACATCGTCCATGCGGGAGCCGGTATCGATCAGAGCAGTGGCGATGCAGGTGAGCGAGCCCCCCTCCTCGATATTGCGGGCGGCGCCGAAGAAGCGCTTAGGACGCTGGAGGGCATTGGCGTCCACACCGCCAGTGAGGACCTTGCCGGACGCCGGCACAACAGTGTTATAGGCGCGCGCCAGGCGCGTGATCGAGTCGAGCAGGATCACGACGTCTTTCTTGTGCTCCACCAAGCGCTTGGCCTTCTCCAGCACCATTTCGGCGACCTGCACGTGGCGAGTGGCCGGTTCGTCGAACGTCGAAGATACGACCTCGCCGCGTACCGACCGCTGCATTTCCGTCACTTCCTCCGGGCGCTCGTCGATCAACAGGACGATCAACACGACTTCCGGATGGTTCGTCGTGATGGAATGCGCTATGTGCTGCAGCATGACGGTCTTGCCGGCCTTGGGCGGGGATACCAGCAGGCCGCGCTGGCCTTTACCTACGGGTGCAATGATGTCGATGATGCGGCCGGTAAGGTTCTCTTCCGACCTGATGTCGCGCTCGAGGATGAAGGGGAGATTCGGGTGGAGGGGGGTAAGGTTTTCGAAGAGGATCTTATTCTTGGCGTTTTCCGGTGGCTCAGAATTGACCTTGTCCACCTTTACCAGCGCAAAGTAGCGCTCGCCATCCTTCGGCGTTCGAATCTCGCCCTCTATCGAATCTCCGGTGTGCAGATTAAAGCGTCGGATCTGACTGGGGCTTACATAGATATCATCCGGCCCGGCAAGGTAGGACGTATCGGGTGAACGGAGGAAGCCGAAGCCGTCTGGCAGAACCTCGAGCGTCCCTTCGCCGAAAATGCTCTCCCCCTTCTTGGCCTGGTTCTTCAGCAGTGCGAAGATCAGGTCCTGCTTGCGCATGCGGTTGGCATTCTCGATCTCGTTGGCGTTCGCCATCTCCACGAGTTCGGTCACGTGGAGGTTCTTGAGGTCGGATAAGTGCATATAAGGAGGGGGCCTTCAGAAAAGCCAAAGAGCTAAGGCGGAAAAGGGAAGGGCGGGGAGATATCCAGCGCCAAAACGGGCCCCGGTTCGGGGCAATCCGGCCCGGGGCTATGGGAAAAGCCGCCTGGATACCAGAGGATATCGGCAGCAGAGATTAATGACTTTAGATATTGCTGTCAATAAACGCTGTAAGTTGTGATTTCGACAGGGCCCCGACCTTAAAAGCTTCCATGTTGCCATTCTTGAACAACATCAAGGTCGGAATGCCTCGAATCCCGAACTTCGGGGGAGTACCCTGATTCTCATCGATGTTGAGCTTGGCGATCTTGAGGCGCCCGGAATATTCCTGGGCCACCTCGTCGAGGATGGGTGCGATCATCTTGCAGGGTCCGCACCACTCGGCCCAGTAGTCTACCAACACCGGGGTCTGCGACTGCAGGACCTCGTTCTCGAAGGTATCGTCGGTAACGTGATGTATATGTTCACTCATGATGGGATTGCAGCCCTCACAACGCGGGAGTTCGTAAACGCTCTAGGGGGAAACAGCCTGTGCTGGGCGCCGAGCACTGTCGGTCGCCTGGGAGGAATTGACTGACATCCTAACCAAAAAGCCAGACGCTGAAAAGTGGCGCCACCGCGCCGGCCTGTGAAATAAGGCCCTCTCTTGCCAGCCAAGTGATGCCATTCTGCTAGAATTCAAGGCCTCCCGTCTTTCACACTGTACCACTTTATTCACCGCCCGCTGGCAAAGCTAGGAAGTCCTGCATGACCTACGTTGTTACCGAATCCTGCATCAAGTGCAAATATACCGATTGCGTCGACGTGTGCCCGGTGGATTGCTTCCATGAAGGGCCCAACATGCTTGTGATCGACCCGGACGAGTGTATCGACTGCACCTTGTGCGTGGCAGAGTGTCCGGTCGAGGCCATTTTCGCGGAAGACGATGTTCCCACTGACCAGCGCGACTACACTGCGCTCAATGCTGAACTGGCGAAGGTCTGGCCGGTCATCACGGAGAAGATAGACGCTCCCGGGGACGCGGACGAGTGGGCCAAGATCAAGGACAAGCGGAAGCTCATCGAAAGATAAGAGTAGTTTTATGGGAGCCCAGATATCGGGGGCTGCCTGGTTTCTAGTCGGCGCGTTTGCGTCTTGCGCATGACGGCTGACGAAACGCCTGTTGCCATCCACAACGCCTTGTCTGTGCGGGTCGTCCCGGCTGCTTGTCATGGAACCTGACCTGCTGCGTTCCCTGGTCGAAGGCGCCACCCTCGTTACCCCCAACCGGCGGCTTGCCCGAGATCTCAAGCGCCGCTTCGGCGCGGCGCAGTCCGCGCAAGGCCTTGGGCTCTGGCCCACACCAGACATTCTGCCCCTGAGTGCCTGGCTCGAGCGCAGCTTTGCCGAGTTGACGCGGTTCGATGCCGACGAGCGGCTGCTTACGTCCACGCAGGAACTCGCGCTCTGGCAGCAGGCCATCGCAGATTCTCCCTATGCCCATGCATTGCTCGACACCACCGCGACAGCGCGTATCGCCCGTCAGGCATGGCGCATCGAGCAGGCCTGGCGCCTGGATTTGAAGCAGGCGAGCGTTGCACTCTCGGAGGACTCCAGAGCCTATAGCGAATGGTCGACGCGGTTTCGCGAGCGTTGTGCCGATCGACGCTGGCTGGATGGGGCGCGCCTGGCCGATGCGGTTGGCGAGCGGATGCGTTGGGATGCGGGAAGCATGCCGCGGAACCTGGCCCTGTATGGATTCGACGAGCTGAACCCTCAGGAGCACCAACTAGTCTCGGCCTGCCGCGCAGTGGGAATTCGCGTCACGGAGACACGGCCTCTCGCTGTTCCAGGGCAGTCGACGGTTCGTACGTATTTGACAGCGGAGGAAGAATTTGCCGATGTCGCTCGACGCGCTCGCGATACTCTGGTCGAAAATCCGCTGGCTCGTATAGGCGTGGTCGTGCCCGATCTCACCAGATATCGCGCCGATCTTGTGCGGGTGTTCGACGATGCACTGGAGCCTGGCCGCGTACTTCCTGAGACTCGCAGTAAGCCGCGTCCTTATAACGTCTCGCTGGGACTGCCTCTCTCGCGCTATCCCCTGGTACGTGCCGCGCTGTCGATCCTGCGCTTGGCTGGTGGGCAGCTGCCCTTGCCGGAGGTGGGATCGTTGCTGCGCGGTCCGTTCATCGGCGGAGGCGAACAAGAATTCACCCGCCGTGCGTTGCTCGATGCGAGGCTGCGGTCCCGGGGGCGGCTCGACGTGAGTGTGGACTTCTTACGTGCGGAGACCCAGGGGCGTCATTACGATGATCCCAGTGCATGCCGTGTTCTGTCTGCGCGACTGGATGCATGGCGCCCGCTTGCAGCGGAAGCAAAGGGCGCCCGCCAACTGGCTTCGGGATGGAGCAGCACTTTTCTGGCGCTGCTATCGGGCTTGGGCTGGCCCGGCGAGCGCACCCTCGATAGCGAGGACTATCAGACCCTGCAGAAGTGGCGCGAGTTGGTGTCGGGGCTGTCGATGTTGGATCCGATGTTAGGCGCCTTGCGCTACGACGACGCGCTGAATTGGCTGATACGTTTGTGCGCGGACACCCTGTTCCAGCCGGAAACCGACGACGTTCCGATCCAGGTGCTGGGAGTGCTGGAATCGGCCGCTATCGAATTCGACCATCTCTTCGTAACTGGACTTCACGACGAGGCATGGCCGGATGCCGCGCGACCCAACCCGCTGCTTCCAGTTCCGCTCCAGCGTGCTCGTCGCGTGCCGCACGCCGCCGCCGAGTGGGAGCTTGGTTTTGCCAGCCGCATGATGGCGCTTTGGTTGGGCGTCGCTCGGCACGTTGCGTTCAGTCATCCATCTCTCGATGGCGACCGCGAATTGCGCGGGAGCCCATTGCTCGCGACGGTACCAGTCGACGAGGCGAATATTGTCTTGGCGCGTTCGCGATCGCTGGCGAGTATGGGCATGACCTACGCCAGCGCGCTGCGTGGATCTGCACAATTGGAGGAACTCACGGACGGCACGGCCCAACCGCTCGCGTCGGGTTATACAGTCGCTGGTGGTGCTGCGGTGTTGGAAAACCAGGCGGCATGTCCGTTTCGCGCCTTCGCCATTCACCGTTTGGGCGCCAAGCGACTCGAAGAAGGCAGGCCCGGGCTCGATCCACGCGAACGGGGAAACTTGCTACATCGCACCCTATATCACTTGTGGGGCGAAATGGAGAGCCGGGCGCGATTGCTCGCCATGAGCCCGGCTGACTTGCACGACGTCATCGAGCGTGCCGTAAATGCGGGCGTCGACGAGTTGCGGCGACGTCGGCCCGATGCATTGTCCAATGCTTTCGTCGGCCTCGAGCGCAACAGACTCAGTGGGCTCCTTGCACGCTTGCTGGAGTTGGAAAAGGGCCGCGCTGCGTTTCGTGTCCTCCATCGCGAGGAGCCGCGCGACCTGGATGTGGCTGGGTTGAAGATCGCCGCGCGCATCGATCGGGTGGATGAGCTGGATGATCTCTCTCACGTAGTCGTCGACTACAAGACTGGCAAGGCGTCCGCGAGCGCTTGGATGGGTGAGCGTCCGGACGACCCGCAGCTGCCGCTGTATGCCGTCACCGATGCAGGTCCAGTGGCAGCGGTGAGTTTTGCCGTGCTGCGTGCAGAGCGCGTTGCATTCGAGGGGCTGGCGCGTGAGGCGACGCTGTTGCCGGGTGTTCCGGGCTTCGATGAGGCCAAGAGCGCGAAGCATCTCATCAGCTGGGACAGCGTGCTCGCCGTTTGGCGCGCCGAACTCGAGGGTCTGGCGCGAGAGTTCCTCGCAGGCGATGCGAAAGTCGCTCCGAAGAACTATCCCCACACTTGTGAACACTGCGACCTGGGTTCGCTGTGCCGCGTCCGCGAATGGCTGGACCGCGGACCGTTGTCCAGTGAAGACGATGACGCCGATGAATGATCAGCTCGCCGCTGCCGATTGGAGTCAGCGCGCGCGCGCACTCGACCCTGAGTATTCCTTCATCGTTCAAGCGCCGGCGGGGTCGGGGAAAACCGAACTGCTGATCCAACGTCATCTCGCTTTACTGGCGCTGGTCGAAGCACCGGAGGAAATCGTCGCCATCACCTTCACGCGCAA
>Ga0157375_10004422_pt1 | contig 12205 bp, 9 predicted proteins | sample M35metaG_FD_115311 | JGI IMG/M metagenome (GOLD analysis project Ga0157375, IMG submission 115311) | Miscanthus rhizosphere microbial communities from Kellogg Biological Station, Michigan, USA - M3-5 metaG | ecosystem: Host-associated > Plants > Roots > Rhizosphere > Soil | place: USA: Michigan...
CGGTGAAGATGGCTTGGTGGTAATGCATGCTCTCTTTGCCGGGTACGCCTCGGCCGGCGAAGGACGAAAAATAGGGTTGCCATTCCCAGTGCCAGCAGTGAAGAGGCCCATCGATCTCTGGTTAAATGGTCCGGCACGAAAACCAGCGAAGAAATAGTTCTGTAACCAGGTAATTCATCCACATCCCCACAATGGTGTCAGGCGATGACCACTTCAGACAGAATTCGTTTCAGTCTCATGATGTTCCTCAATTATGTGATCTGGGGAGCATGGTATGTCACCCTTAATACCTATCTCACGATCAATCTTAAGTTCACAGGAACCCAAGCTGGCGCAGTGTTCGGAACCACCGCCCTTGCTTCTATCGTCTCACCGTTTTTTGTGGGTTTGATCGCCGACCGTTTCTTCGCTTCGGAACGAGTTCTGGCGGTTTTGCACCTCTTTGGAGCTGTGCTGCTTTTTTGTGTAACCAAAGTTACGACTTTTGGTGCAGTGTACGCGTTGATGTTCGCTTATTGTCTTTGTTATTTCCCTACGATTGCCCTCACCAATTCTCTTACACTGCAGCATTTGAAAAATACGGGCCGCGATTTTCCCCTGATCCGTGTTTTCGGCACTCTGGGATGGATCGCTATAGGCGTCACCATAGGGCGCATGCGGGTCGAAACTTCCACGACTCCATTTCTTTTGGCGGCAGGAGCATCGGTCGTCATGAGTGTTTTCAGCCTCACCCTTCCTCACACTCCGCCAACTAGCCAGGGACAAGCCGTGACCTTGCGGAGAATCCTGGGGCTTGATGCGTTAGTGATGTTCAAGCGGTCGGCGTTCGCGGTTTTCGCGGTCGCGTCGGTCCTGGCTTGCATTCCGTTGACTTTCTACTTCTCTTTTACCAATACCTATCTCAATGAGCTCCATGTGGAGAATGCTGCCGGCAAAATGGCTCTTGGACAGGCCTCGGAAGTTGTGATGATGCTGCTCATGCCTTTCATCCTTCGCCGTCTTACTGTCAAGAACATCTTGGTCGCGGGGCTGCTTGCCTGGTCGCTACGCTACTTGCTTTTGGCATATGGCAACCCGAATGGTGGTTTGTGGATGTTTTATGTCGCGATCCTGCTCCATGGCATCTGTTATGACTTCTTCTTCATGACCGGGCAACTCTATACGGATCAGGAAGCGCCCGCGCATTTACGAAGTGCAGCACAAGGTGTGATTACTTTCCTGACCTACGGAGTCGGAATGCTGATAGGCTCTCTGGTTTCGGGACGAACGATAGACTATTTCACTCGCGCAGTCGGAGGTGTTGTGACCCGTAACTGGCAATCTTTTTGGATCTCTTCCGCGTTAACTGCTTTTCTGATCCTCCTGCTCGTTGCCATATTTTTTCGCACCAACTCTCGAATTGAAAACGAAAAGCGATAGGCCGGGCCTATCTACCATCGACCTTGTCAGACGGCCGATGAGTCGTTTGTCGAGCAACTTGCGGTTTGCCCGGCACGAGTCGGGCGAATCATGGTTGAGGCATCGCTTGAAACGCTCAGCTTTCGGCAAATCGGCGTGGTGATTGAAGAGTACGCCGTCGTTCGACGGCATCAAGATGTTGGACCTGCTCGACCTTGAGACCCAAATGGAAGGATGTTTTGAATCGTTCGCCAGAATTGCTGACATGGAATGCGAAAATCTGGAGGCGCCAGAGGCCACAGGGAATCTGTGACGTCAATCTTAGGTCGACGCTTCTGCCAACGGGAGCCACACTTGAAAACGAGTATCGCCTGGTTTCGAACTAACCTGAATATGTCCCCTATGCTTCTTCACAATTCGCTGGACAGTGTCCAGGCCGAGGCCGGTGCCTTGTCCAACGCCTTTGGTGGTGAAAAAAGGCTCGAAGATGTGCGGCTCTACCTCGTCTGAAATTCCGGGACCGTTGTCGCCGATCTCAACTACAACGCTCGTATCCTCGCGATAAGTTCGAACTCGGAGCTCGCCTTTTCCGCCCATTGCGTCAATGGCATTGTCAATGATGTTGGTCCACACCTGATTGAGCTCGCTCCCAAATGAATTCACTAGAAGGGGAATGCGCTGGTAATCGCGTCGCACCACGACTCCTTGTTTCAACTTGTGATTCAAGATCGTCAATGTGATTTCCAGGCTCTTTACGATATCTACGTTTTGCACCGGAGCCTGGTCCATATGTGTGTATTCCTTGATTGCTCCGACCAAGTCCGAGATGCGCGACGTACTGCTCTCGATTTCGTGCAACAGGCCTGCCACTTCCGCCGAAGCAGCGATCCTCACCAAGGCAGCTCGGGCAGTTTCTCCGTCAAGCTTGGCGAACAATGATTCCAGCACCGCCGGTTGAATATTCCTTCGCGCGAGATCGGCTGCCAGTTGCCACAAATCGTTCTGTCCATGACTGCGCAGCAGCGAGTCTATCTGGTCTTCCAGGTCGCTGATGGTCAGAGGATCGGACGGAACTACATCCTGTTGTGTGAATGAGGCTTCCAGTTTCTCGATCTCTGATTTCTGTGCGGAACTGAGATCACGGCTTCCCAACTCAAGGCTCGCGTCTCTGATCTTCTTCAGAATGTCACGCAATTGGCTGGTGGCACGTTTCGCGGCGGACGCTGGGTTGTTGAGTTCATGGGCGAGTCCAGCGGAAAGCTTTCCCAGCGAAACCAGCCGATCTCTCTGTTGCTCGATGCGAGTAGTTTCACGGATGCGATCGGACATTAGAGCCACCAGACGCGTGGTCAAGTCTGGCATTCGGTGCACGAGTTCGGGAAGCAACGAGGCCGGGAATTTCAGAACTCGGCCGGCTGTCATAGCTCGACCCGTTACCGTGAACTCTTTCATCCTGGAAAATGGAAGCACTCCGGTCACATCGCCTGCTTTGCTGGAAAACAGAATCGGATCGCCTCCGAATTCGCCGCGCCACTGAAATTGGCCCTCGAGAATGACAAACATCGTGTCCGCCGGGTCACCCTGGCGCACGTAAGTATCTCCAGCAGCTAAATGTGCTTCTTGCGAGTTGGCGAGGAACCACGAGATCTGATCGTCGGGCAGGTCCGCGAATGCCGGGAGGCGACGTAGTTCTGATTTGTCGATCATTCACACCTTGCTCAAGTACTGATGGATAAACTGCACTGCCACCGAACCTTCACCGACTCCTGATGCTACCCGTTTTATCGAACCGTGGCGCACATCGCCCACTGCAAAGATGCCGGGAACGTTGGTTTCGAGCAAAAAAGGATCTCTCTCGAGTGTCCATCCCTTTGGACGTTGGCCATCGCGGATAAGATCTGGGCCGGTCAACAGAAAGCCACGCTCGTCGCGCTCGATGATGTTCGCCAGCCAGTCTGTCCTCGGGAGGGCTCCGATGAAGATGAACATCGCACTGGCCGGCACACGCTCAACTTTGTCAGTGTCGGAACAGAGCACCGAAATCTCTTCCAGATGTGTTTCGCCATGTGCCGCGGCCACACTGGCGTGTGTCCATAGCTGAATTTTGGGTGTCGCTCGAATCTGGTCAATCAAGTATTGCGACATCGTGCTAGCCAGCGATTCGCCGCGCACCAGAATAACGACACGCTCGGCATATCGGGCGAAGTTCATCGCCGCTTGACCGGCCGAATTTGCGCCGCCTACCACATAAACAATTTCACCCTGGCAGGCCAGCGCTTCGGTAGCACCGCCACCGTAATAGATTCCCGCCCCTTGCAATCTGTCTATTCCCGGGGCTTCCAGTCTCCGCCACTGTACTCCAGTGGCGATCATCAACGCATGGCAGGAGATCTCGCTTCCATCCGCCAGTTGAAGGATTCGGTAAGACCCTTCCGCGCGGATGCCCACCGCTTCCTGCGGGGCCAGGATTTCCACTCCGAAACGCTGAGCCTGAACTACGGCGCGCCGCGCCAAATCGGCCCCGCTGAGCCCGGTAGGAAATCCGAGATAATTCTCAATGCGAGCGCTCATTCCAGCCTGACCGCCGGGCGCCTCCCGCTCAATCATCACCGTGTGCAGACCTTCCGAGGCGCCATACACAGCGGCCGCCAAGCCCGCTGGTCCTCCACCTACAATTGCCAAATCATAGAAATTGGTCTGCGCACGGGTTCGCAGCCCGACCTTTTGCGCAACCCCGGCGGGTATACCTTCCAGGAGTTTTGTACCGTCGGGGAAAAGCACCACAGGAATACTGGCAGCCTCCGGACCTAGCGCTTCCAAAAGGCGCTTGGTTTCGGGATCATTGGCGGAAAGCTCCACATCAATCCATTGGTATGGGACACGGTTTCGCGCCAAAAAGTCCCGCAGCTCATACGATCGGGGCGACCAGCGGGTGCCCAATACCCGAATGCCTTGAAACGTTGGATGGAAGGAAGACCGCCAGTCATCAAGCAAATCATCTAGTTGTGGATATAAATGCTCCGTGGGGGGATCCCAGGGTTTCAGGAAAAAGTAGTTAATGCTGGCGTGATTGATCGCGTTGATTGCGGCATTCGTGTCCGCGTACGCGGTCAGCAAGGCTCGCTTTGCACCAGGAAATATCTCCATGGCCTCTTGCAGAAATTCGACGCCGTCCATGCGGGGCATGCGCTGGTCGGCCAGAAGCAAAGCCACACTGTCATTACGCACCTTCAACTGCTTTAAGAGATCGAGAGCCCCTTCGGGAGAATCACTTCCTATCACCCGATATTCGGCCCCATAGTGCGAGCGGAGGTCGCGCTCAATCGCCCGCAAGACATCGGAGTCGTCATCCACACTTAATAAGATCGGTTTCGCCATGGTCGGTTTCAGGCTCTCTTACACATCGCAGATTTCTCAGTTATCCGGGTGACCTCAATTCCAGCCAGTCTAGCATCGGAGCGTCACCGGCGGAGTGCCACCAGAACCGAACTGCGTCCCAGAAGCAACCTCAACCCATGCAAAACCAGCGTGATGGCGAGGAGGCCATTGCGCGAATCTCTGGCGTTACCTACCGACTGTTCGATCGACTGGCCCGTGCCTCTGAGTATGGTCGCGTCATTTCGCCTAACAATTAGCACTGCTCATTACTCATTAGGCCGGTCTGGCGGCCTATTCATGATGACATACGAAATTTTCGGGTTTTCATAACAACTGTGCCTAAGACTGCTGTTTTTGCCTATTCCCAACCTCGGGAAATGGTTGAAACTATTCATTGTCAGTCGACGAACCGGTGACCAGGGGTTGATGCATAGGTCCGAAAATCCCTAACATCGACGTGCTACGAGGGCCACGTGCAGGGCGAAACCCTTTCCCATTACCGCATTGTTGAGCAAATCGGAGCCGGGGGAATGGGTGTTGTTTATCGGGCTCATGATGAACGTTTGGACCGGGACGTAGCCATAAAAGTGCTACCCGTAGACGCACTCTCCGACCAAGAATCCCGCTCAAAGTTTCGACACGAAGCCCTTGCTCTAGCCAGGCTCGACCACCCAAATATCGCTACTGTCTTCGAATTCGCTACTCAAGGAAGCATTGATTTCCTGGTGACCGCCTACATCCCCGGAGTGACGGTCGATCAAATGCTGGCAAATCGTCATTTGCCACCTGCGCAAGTACTTGATCTCGGCATCCAACTGGCAAAGGGTTTGACAGCGGCCCACAGCCGCCAGGTCGTGCACCGCGATCTCAAACCAGGCAATCTACGGTTGACACCGTCGGGCTTGCTGAAAATTCTTGACTTCGGACTTGCAAGCTTCTTCCACACTGAATCGGACGTTACAACCAGCCGACTGACTCAGTCGCAGGAATTCGCGGGCACGCTTCCCTATATGGCGCCGGAGCAATTGCGGGGCGGCAAAGTCGATACGCGCTGCGACATCTGGGGGGCAGGCGCCGTGCTTTACGAAATGGCCACTGGCAAACGACCCTTTCCCCAAGTTCACAGTCCAGCATTGATCAACGGCATCCTCAATTCCGTACCAAAATCTCCCCGTGACCTTAATCCGGAAATACCACGAGAATTGGAATTCATAATTTTGAAGGCGCTCAATAAGGATCCGGCGCAGCGTTATCAGACAGCTGCCGAGCTCGAATTCGACTTAGCGCGGGTTCAGCAGGGTCGGCAGCCGCTGGCTAAGCGGTCCACTCGGGGCGCTTGGCTATATCTCGGGGTATTCGTCCTGATTCTAATTGCCGTTGCTATTGGCTCGTACATACGCCACTCCTCAGAAAGCAGTAGTAGTCGCCGATCGGTTGCGGTTCTTGGCTTCAAGAACTTGTCGGGTGCACCCGAGAGAGCCTGGGTTTCTACAGCACTGGCAGAAATGCTCACCACTGAACTCGGAGCCGGAGGCAAACTCCGAACAATCCCGGGCGAGACAGTAGCACGAGTTAAAGCGGACCTCGCTTTGCAGGACGGTGAGATGAGGGATGAAAGCCTATCCAGAATCTTTGAAAGTCTCGGGTCCAATTTGGTGGTGCTGGGTTCGTATTTGGACATAAACGGAGCCATTCGCGTGGACCTGCGAGTCCATGACACCTCAGCCGGTGAAACCATCGCGACGACTTCAGAGACCGGTACGGAGAGTCAATTTTTTGACCTGGTAAGACGTGTAGGTGAATCCCTGCGAAGGCAGTGCGGAGTGGGACAACTGTCTCAGGAGGAGTTGGCTGCGACGCAAGCTTCCGAACCTGTCAGCACCGAGGCTGCAAAGTATTACGCCGAAGGCCTCGCCAGACTCCGCGCCTTCGATGCCTTGGCCGCACGTGATCTTTTCCAGCAAGCTGTTCAAACCGATCCCAAAAACGCAATGACCCATTCGGCTCTTGGAGCAGCGTGGGAACAGCTTGGCTACGACGACAAGGCGATGCGTGAGTCAGAAGTTGCATTTGACTTGGCTGGAGCCCTGTCGCAAAAGGACAGACTGTCGATCGAAGCTCAATATCGAGAGAACACACATGAATGGGAAAAGGCTGTTGAAATTTATCGGTCGCTTTGGACGTTTTTTCCCGACGATCTAGAGTACGGTTTGCGACTTGTGAGGGCTCAGGTTTCTGCGGGAAAAGGCACGGATGGTTTGATCACAGTTGACCGGCTGCGAAGGGCCTCACCTCCCTCGCGGGAAGATGCCCGTATCGATCTGGCTGAAGCTTCAGCAGCAGACTCAATTTCTGATTATCGGCGTGAGCAAGCTGCGGCATCGCAGGCCCTGAGTAAAGCCCGCAAGCTAGGGTTACGATTGCTGGTTGCTCAGGCCTTGCTACAGCAATGCTGGTCATCCCGTAATCTTGGGGAATTTTCCAACGCGACCCGTAGCGGTGAGGAAGCAAAAGCCATTCTAGCGGCGACCGGCGATTCTCGAGGTGAAGCACAGGCACTTACTTGCATGGGAAGTGTGTTTGAGGATCAGGGGCAACTCAACACAGCTAGAGGAATGCGAGAAAAGGCGCTGCTGCTGGCGCAAAAGGTCGGTGCAAAGAAAGATATTGCGGGCGCACTGCTTAATCTGGGCAACATATCGGCACTACAGGGCGAACTAGCGAAATCGACCGAGCAATATAGAAACGCTTTGCGCGTTGCGCAGGAGATCGGTGACAAGCCTGATGCTTTGCTGGCACAAAACAATATAGCTGCCAACCTTGTTCTGATATGCGATTTTGGCGCGGTACAAAAACTGTCGGAAGAGGCTCTCCAGACGGCCAGTGATATTGGCGACCAGTTGGGATATGTGACCGCGCTCTCCAATCTCGGACTGATGCGTTTTCGCTCGGGGAACCTCGAAGCCTCGAAGAAGGACCTTGGCGAGGCTTTGACCAAGGCGAGAGAGTTAGGATTGAAGAGTGCGATGGCTGCGATCCTGAACACTGCGGCCGAGGTCGCTCTTGCGGAGGGCGATCTGGCCGGCAGTGAGCGGGCGGCGCAAGAATCGTTCAAAACCGAAAACGAAATTGGTGCACACGGAGGCGTTGCCGGCGTCAATATTCTTCTCGCGATGCTTCATCTCGAAGAGGGTAATTTTGCTGAAGCGGAGCGGTTGAGCCGCGCAGCAGCGGAAGAATTTGAAAAGGAAAACAACGGGGACCAGGAAGCGTCGGCCCGGACTGTGGTCGCGCAGTCGTTAGCCGCACAAGGGAAATTGTCTCAAGCTGGCGCCGAGCTGGATCGCACTCAGAAACTTCCGATTCACGACCAGTATGTACTGATTGGAAGGGACATCGAGTCTGCCCACCTTTGGGCTCGAGCCAAGCGCACAGACGACTCTGTGCGCCAGCTGGACAAGATCCAAAATCACGCCAGACATCTCGGAGTTCCAGGGCACCAACTCCGAGCCAGACTTGAACAAGCACGAGCCGAGCTGCTCGGGGGCAATGTCCAGGCCGCACGAGCCAAGGCAGCGAGTACACAACGTGACGCAGAACGGATCGGCTTCAAGCTGATTGCAAGAAAAGCAGCCATCCTCGTCACTTCCATCGACAAAACAAAAAAACTGGCGACCCCTTAAAACTAAGGAGTCATTAACCTGTTAGAACCTGAAAGAAATTTTCGGGACTACGACCGGCTGGCCTACCGGCTGAGCTGTGAGGACAACGAATGTTAAACCTTGTCCTTGTCTCGGCGCTCCTCCAGCAGGAAGCAGAGGGAATTTCGGAATATGGAACCTGATGGCTGTGTTTTGCTTGTTCACCGTAACCGAAATATTATCAAGCTTGGACAATGCATCTGGCGAAGCGTGCACAGTATCGGAACACAGTTGCGCGGTATTTGAATCCTCACAAACCAACAGCCCGTAAGACGCGAAGCCCTCAGTCTCATCCGGGGAAAACCCCACGAGGTTACTGATGACCACAGCGAGCCTATTAACGGACGATTGTATTTGGAATATGAAAAGATAACTTCCGCTTTGGCACGTTCCCGAGTTTTCAAAATCCGCGGGATTCACGGCGTTCACCAAGTCCCTGTTGGCACACACAACCTGAGTGCGTAGTGAAACATCGCCTCCGTGGCGTGGAATACTCGCGACGGGACCGAAAATGTTCCAATTGGAAGATTGCTCGGTAACTCCGTTCCTGGACGAACCCCGGCTGGGCAGGGCCGCTGCAAAGCTTTCAATCGAGCACAATATCAATGCAGTCACACAACAAGCTAGGCGTAACACACTAGTGCGGTAGGTTTTCATTTCTCGCTCCGAAGTTGCGGCAGAAAATATCCGCAGGTAAGGGCAGTTTCTAACCATCGCCAACTGCAATTGGGCGTACCCTGCCACTGCGCTTTGCGTACAGCCGAGAACCGCGCAGTTCGGGCACAGGACAACAAAAAGTCTGCGCCGCATGAAACATCAAGTCAAGTCTGAGAGACGATGAATTATCTTTTGCTAGGAAGTAAGGATCATCGATATGAGGGGGATTACCCTTCGGCCAGTTTGCAATAATGGGGGCAATGACTGAGGAACCGCACGTAGGTTCCTGTCGGTTTTGACAGTTGCCCGGCAAGGGCTTTGTTCCTGGATCTCAGGGATTGGGCCATTCGTAGCATTCAATAGTTCGCGGCACCCATTGCACAGTTGCTTGAATTGTCTGCGAGAACTGACCCGCTGCATCCCATCCCATAACTGTATGCGAAGGGAATCCCTGCATTTTTCCTTATCCTTAATTAGTAGGCTGCCGACGATGTGCAGGATTCTCCATTTGTTGTTGGCTCTTCCACCCACCTAGACGCCAGAGCCAACGGACAACTTTCCGAAGCCATGGCTGCAGCGAAAGCGGGGTTGGCGCTGCTCCCGCCCGAAACCTCAGCAACAGTGATGTCTCGAGTGCGGAAACTACTGCATGTGCAAATGGATGACCGGCGATGGTGAGTTCCGTAACTTTGCTAGCTGCTGGCCGCAAATAAATTCATCAGCGCGCCACGGAAAGCAATGTGTCGTTCGCAATACGGATTCGCGGCAAATCCTGCCGATCAGCCGTCCGGGCAGGGACGCAGTGGCTTTGATTTTGGTGCGCGAATCAAAACAACAATTGGAGCGAAACGGATTGCTGGCGTGGACACTGTGAAATTAGGGAGTCGAAGACAATGAAGTTGCAGCTCAGCGGATTTCCACCAGTTCGCCGCGCCCGGGCGTGAGCCCGGATCGGATCCGCGTCACTCCGGCCGACTGCTCGAGGGCTATATCGTACGACACACCGGCAGGTACGAGCATAGGAACGTCCCAGGCCTCGACCTTGGCTGCTATCTGGTTCGTCCCTGTCTTCAGGGCGTACACAGCTTTCATGTCGAGCCCTTTGACGTTCGGCGCGTGCACGACGATCGCCGCAACTTGGCCCAGTGTGTCGAGCCTGATGATTTGTCCCGCTTTCACGGCGAGGTTGCTGGCGATCTCCACCTGCTGTTCGTAGATCGTGGTGCCGATCACATCGTAGGTGCCTGGAGCAATCGGCAACGTGACGCCCAGCTTGTCGGTCTGCTGGGCGAGCAGCCGTTTGTCGCCCGACGAGCGATCGATGAACTGGATCTCTTTCACAAGGGGGAAGCCCTTCTTGGAGACCGGTTCGACCCCTATGCCACCGACCAGCGGATTAGGGTTGATGTGGGTGAGTGTGCCTTCGCGCACGACAACGTTCGACGCGAGGACGAACCCAGCGCCGTAGCTGCTGACTTTCATCAGCACGTCGTATGCCCCGGGTTCCATGACGACGGTTGTCCCAGGCTGGGGCTGGTACTTCACCTGATAGGAGCCGCTCAGCGCTGTACCGTGCGCGACGACGTGGATCTCATCTGGCGCCTCGTATGGTGCGCTCAATGCGTCGATCGTCATCGCCGGAACTGCGCTCGATTCGGTTCGGACGCCAGGCCCGGACACGGTTGGCGGGCTCAGCGCGGCTGCCGAAAGCGGACGATTATTCGCCGCGGCCGCGGCCACTTCGGCCATCTTTGCCTTCGACAGCTCAAACGCCTGGCGGGATGCATTGACATTCTGCGTCTTGGCGTATTCGACGCCGAGGTTGTGGTAGATGGCTGGGACCGGCGCTGTTTGAGCCACTTGTTCCAGCAACCGGATACTCTCGGTGTGGTTGTTCTGCATGGCGGCATTAACGGCAGACTCGATCTGCCGCCTGACGTCGTCGCCCAGAGGCTGGCCGGTCTGCAGTTCGTACTCCCGCGCAATTATGTTCACGTTGGTGACGAAGGTGTTGTGCGTGGAGTAGTCGAAGTTGACCGTATTGTTGTCGCCGGTGATGGCGGTGCTCGTGCCTCCGCCCGATCCCGATGACTTGAACAGGCCGGGAACGACTGAGATGAGCGCGACCGCAACCGGCACGGCCACTGCCACGACCCACCAGTACTTCCGGGGTACTTTCTCGCCGTTGGCCACCACTTCCTCCTATGCCTCGGCTTGAACACCGCGCATGCTCGGACTGAAGCAGTTCTTTCGCTCGATTATCGCAAAAAGCAGGAAAAGAGAAAATCCTTAAAAAACGCACGGTGCCTTTATGAATCGAAAATAGAAGCGTCGGTGCTGTCGGCTGGATCGCAGAACGACCGACAGATTCGGGGTGGTTTTCGGATGGCATTGGAAGTGGCTCCTTTTAGCCACCTCCGGAGTTTCGTGATCATGAAAAGGTCCGCGCAAATGAGCGGTGTCGGATTCTTGAAGATAACGCTTCTTTATCATTCAGAACTTTCATGAGCAGTGCGAGGTTTTCCGCCCAATTGTCCGATGCGGCATTTCCAGCCAAGCGGTTCCAAGGGAAATACTTCCCACAAGCCCGTTTCGGGCCAGTGTGGCGTTGAACGTGAATTGGCGACGAGGGAGGAGCTATCTACGAGAATGCTCTCGCTGACCTCGTTACAGCCCGGCCAAAGTACGTATGAGCGCGATTATTGACGTCTTTCTCGCGCATCGCTTCCTGACACAGACCACGCTATTTCGGATTCTAATAGCGGTTTCGCCCGATGCGTTTTCCCAACCTTTGCGGCAGACTTTAAGTTGAGCGCGTCCTAGAATAGATCTCAAGGCGGAGTTATCTCCGGATGTCGCCGAAGCCACACCCCGAATCCACTGCCCACAGCGCTCTATGGCTCGCCCTCGTCGTTGCCTTCCTGATTGCGTGGCCTATGCTGCACGCAAGGGCCGCCAAAACCGGAAAAGTGCAGGGTGTGATCTTCACGATCGAGTCTGATCGGGTACGGACTCTCTGGCCTAACGCTCACGTAAGTCTGAAAAACGTCGAAACAAACCGTATGATTTCC
>Ga0157375_10004423_pt1 | contig 12204 bp, 11 predicted proteins | sample M35metaG_FD_115311 | JGI IMG/M metagenome (GOLD analysis project Ga0157375, IMG submission 115311) | Miscanthus rhizosphere microbial communities from Kellogg Biological Station, Michigan, USA - M3-5 metaG | ecosystem: Host-associated > Plants > Roots > Rhizosphere > Soil | place: USA: Michigan...
AGATCCTACTTCGGACGTGAGAGGACTGTACCGCGACGCCAGCAGCAGCACCCGGCTCTCGGACACATGGTACAGCTTTGGATCGTGGACTCTAGATCTTAACTTTAGCGACAGCAGCAGCCACAATGTAGCGATTTATATGCTGGATTGGGACAGTATCGGGAGAACCCAAACCGTGGATGTGCTGGATGGCTCGACCAACGCGGTGCTGGATACCAGAAACGTGGCGAGTTTTAGCTCGGGCCAGTACTGGGTTTGGAGCCTGTCCGGTCATGTGGTTTTGAAATTCACGAACACCGGCGGATCGTCACGGAACGCCGTAATAAACGGAATCTTCTTTGACGGTGCGACTGGCGGTGGTGGTTCGGATTACATCACCAACTATAGTTACGATTCGTTGGGGCACCTCAAGACAGTAACAATGCCGCGTCCCAGCGGCACACAGACGCGGACCTTCAACTACGGGACTCCTCCCGGTGCGCTGCTGCTCAGCTCCACGAATCCCGAAAGCGGAACGGTGACTTATACTTACAACCCTGACCACACACTTGCAACCAAAACCGACGCCAAGAATCAGCAGGTGCAATACAGCTACGACAGCCTCAAACGCGTGACCGAGATACGGCGGGGCTTCTATAGCGGAAGCTTCATCGAGGACACCTGCCAGCGCGAAGACTACACGTACGATGCCGGAACCTACGGCCAAGGGCGACTTACTGGGTTGCAATACAAGGGCGGACTTTACTACTTATATGGTTCGCCTGGATGCGACCATACATTCACAGAGAGCTTTACCTACAATTCTCCCGGCGGGATCACGTCTCAGGGCTTCGCCGTGTCTGAGCCTGCACGAAATTACAGCGCTGGCGGAAACATAAGCGCGACTCTGACCGCTAGTTACACCTACGACAATGAGGGCCGGATAACGGCAACGCAATATCCTTCTTATTGGAACGGATCTTCCTGGGTTGCGGGACCGAACCTCGGAAATACGTTTGACAGCATGGGACGGCTGCAGAAGCTCACGGATCTCGCGGCATCGAGCGACATCATTTCCAACGCCACTTATGGAGCCGCAGGGCAGTTGCTGACGATGACCGGAAATGGCGGCGCTCCGAGCGAAACGCGTACCTACAACTCAATAGGGCAGATGACCCAGTTGCAATCGGGAAGTCTGAACATTCAGTATGCTTACTCGGCCACTCAGAACAACGGCAAGATTGTTTCGCAAAAGGACATGACTAACAGTGAGGAGGTCGATTATTTCTACGATTCGCTCAACCGGCTGGCAAAGGCGGAAACCAAAACCGATCCGAGTGTGACGCAGTGGGGACAGAGCTATACTTACGATGGGTTCGGCAACTTGACGAACGTAGCGACAACCAAGGGATCGACGCCGAATTTGGTAACCACTTACGATCCGGCCACCAATCGTCAGACCGGCGAATGCGCCGATGCCAACGGGAATATAAACGCCAGCACCCCGACCTGCGGAGCCGGTTATATTTACGATGTTGAGAATCGTATCGTCGCGCAGACTTCTGTGTACCTCGGCGCGCAGCCGACGTTTGCCTATTCATACAAACCAGGCAACAAGAGGATTTGGAAAGGCATCAGCTACGTTTACGATGGGACTTCAATGTCGCTGCCCACCAGTGAAGAACTGACCTTCTGGAGCACCTCCGGACAAAAACTTGAAACCTACAGCCTGACCCAGTACCAACCTGGAGGGCCTAATACGTTGCCGCAATTGGTTGCGACGCAAACGGGTACGAACTACTATTTCGGTGGCAAGCTCGTCAAGAATACGGGCGGGTATGTGACGCCGGATCGACTTGGTTCGATTGGCAAATACTTCCCCTACGGTCAGGAACGGCCGTCTCCGACGACGGACGGCAAGGAAAAGTTCGCTACCTACTTCCGAGATTCGGAGACCGGCCTCGATTACGCTAACAATCGCTATCACCAGCCTGGCATGGGCAGGTTCTTGACCCCAGATCCTTCGCACACGGCCAATCCAAAGGATCCGAATAGTTGGAATCAATATGCGTACGCCGGAGGAGATCCTGTAAACAACGCGGACCCGAAAGGCCTGGATTGGGGATGCGGCGACACTTTTTGTGAAGACCCTTTGGGAGGGTATGGATCTTTAATTAGTTGCATAGGCCAAACGGGATCCGCGGATGCCTGCTATGCGGCCCTTACGGCGTTTGAGTCCAACGGCGAATGTCAGGTCGTCGGAAGCGTATTCGCCTACGATCTCGGCTGTGCCACCTCGGCCAATTTCCTAACTTTCAACCCTTCCTTGTTGCCCCCAGACATAGCGACTCGGGATATTGTCAACGCAGGGATGCCGATTGCTCAAAACGCATTATCGGCACCATCTTGCGCTGGACTCTTCCACCTTCCGGGAGGAGCGTCACCGTGGAGTCTCATGAGTCAGATAAATATCATCTACGAACCCACTAACACCCCGAATTATTATGCGTTTACATACGGTCCCGATACGGAGGGTAATCCTACCCCGGGTCATTACACGATCATATTCAACACAGATCCAGGTAATCCGAATATCACCGATGCGGCGGGGGCTGCCGCCGCTTCCGAAACCATCATCCATGAGCTCCTACATGTGGCGTACGACATGTACGGACCGGGTGCCGTGATCGCAGGTTGGATAAATAACGACTACGGAACCGGGCCGTTTTTCGACAGTGCGGAGGAAAACAATAATGGTATCGTCCATAGTAACTGCGCGCCCTAAGATGGTTTACGGGGCTGCCGGAAAGGACAGCATAGGAGTAAAATGCTGCTAAAAATAGGGATCATCATTACGTTCGTTCTTTCGGTCGCTCAAGCGCAGACTCTCACCCTGTGTGAAGCTCTTCAACGTCTCTCAGAACTGAACGGCAAAGAGGTCAAGATTCGTGGCGTTTGGGCCGTTGGGGACACAGGACAGGATTTCATAGCTATCCCGCAATGCCCACAGCATACCATTCGTGATGGATGGATCTGGCGGGACATCATTGACGTATATCCGGCCGATGGGAGAGCAAGCGTGGGAGGCTTCATCGCTAAATACAGCGAACTAGCCAAAACAAATCATGAAGGTAAGGTCCTCGCGACGTTGACGGGCCGCTTAGAGACACGGGACCACTTCGAAGTCCGAACCCTACCGGACGGTACCCAGCAGCCGAGGGCTTACCGATACTATGTTGCCCTCTTACGGTACCGTAGCGTCGAGGACCTTGAGGTTGTCCCTTTTGGTCCGGGGGAGCGGGGCCCAGTGATCGAAGCGCTTAGGAAGCCTGAGGCGACGCGCCTAAAGTAATTATTCCAGGACCTGCCCACGGCAATCATTCCAGTATGCAATCTCAGAGTGCCCACATTGAATTCTTCTCGTCAAGTTGGCTCGCTTCGCCACATCCCCTTGCAGCGCTTGAAGCAAGTTATGATCCCGGTCGCCCAGGGCTAAAGGGACGCAAAATCGAGTAGTGGGTCTGTTTGAAATGAGCGCTACCGTCCGAAAGACGTTCTGAAATCGTCCCTTAGGGCGCACCATCTCACGCGTGCTCCCGGTCTGGAACCATTCCGGCATGCAATCCTCGAATCGCCGTTTCTCTCCCTCCAGTTTTTCAGATCACATAACGTTACGTTGAGTGTGTAGTGCGACTAGGACTAAACGGGCCAGACGACATTTTGTCCAAGCAGCGACTTTGCTGTTCACGCGAGGGCACAACGAATAATCGAGGTCCACCAGTTCGCGTTACGTTCGGGTGATTAAGGCGACGCGTTTTCTCTGGAGATTCAAATCGATGCTCCAAGTACGCCAGCGATTTGCACGCTGTCCAGTTTGTCATGCACATCCTTCGCTGGGGCGAGGTAGCGCATCGTTGTTTCAAGCGACTTGTGACCCATCCAATGTTGAACGGTGCGGACGTCAAAACCGGCGCGGAGCATGCGCGTGGCATACGTCGAACGAAACGTTTTGAGGTTGAATTTCTCTTCATCGAGTTTGGCTCGTTTAGCCACAGCCTTGCAGCGCTTGAGCAGGTTATACTCCCGGTTGCCGGCAGGGGAAGGGAATACAAATCGGCAAGCTGGTCTCCGCGGGTGCTCGGAAAGAAGCTTGATCAACTGCTTGGGAACGGGAACTTCCCGCTCTTCCCAGCGCTTCGGTGAAAACCCTAGGTCGGGTTTTACGGTCACCTTCACCGTGGTCAAGGAGAAGTTGATGTCGCTCCAGGTGAGGTGCACCACTTCCATTTCGCGGAAGCCCGTGAGAAGGAAGGTAGTGAAGAGTGTTCGCTCTTCGCCGGTGCAGGCGTCAAAGAACCGCTTCAACTCATCGTCGGAATACTCCAGGGGCAAGCTCTGAATCCGATCGGGGAGATCGATGCCTCTGGTGAGACCCGCTCGGCCCTGCTTCTTCAAGAACTGAGCCACGATGATCGTGTTGTGGATGACGCTGTTGTTGTCCAGCTTGTGCTTCCGCTTGAGGTGCACCATGTACTCGTTGAGATCCTCTGAGGTGATGCTCTTCACGCTCGTCCGATCCGCAAAGAAATCCAGAAACCGATCGAGGACGGCTTTGTACTTCCGGTGCGTGTTCGGCTTTTTCAAGCCCTCAACCACGTCAAGGTACCGCTTGACCGCGACGTGCATCGGAAGCTTGGAAACTTCTTCGTTGGCGTTAGGATCGAGTCCCAGGCGGCGCGCTTCGAGTGTATGCTTGCGACGCCGGGCGACTTCCTGTGCATCTGCGGCGGTCGATCCAGCAGCCTCGCGCTTCCGTTTACCGCGTTCGTGCCACTCAACAAAATAGCGCCCCTCGGGGAGCGCTTTCCAATCTTGTCGTCCGTGTTTGTCGCGGGGGATGGAGACCAGTTTCCAGCGGTCTCCGACTTTGACCTGCTTGAGAATGTTGACACGCGCCATACCGTCTCCTGATCGTAGACAGTATAACCGTCAGTAAGCCGTCTAGGCTACTGAAACGAAAGGAGGGAAATAGGAAGCTGGCATTCTACCACTGAATTACTCCCGCATACCCTTTTGTCTCAATGACGTGCAGCATCGGGCTTCGTCCCGAGGACTACTTGAGGACTATTGTACCGCCAAACGCTTCTCCAGTTGGTTCACAATCGGGAAACGACTCACCACACCGCTCGATATGTTTGACTAGTCGAACACAGGTCCCGTGATCGTGCGGGCAAGATAGATCAAGGGTTCCGCTCCAGTGAAATCAGGAGTATCACTTGGAGGCATCTGTCCAACCTGAATCCACCCCATCGAATCCAAGAGCTTGAGGATGACGGTGTTGCCAGCGCGGGCATGCCCAACCACATAGGTAATTCCTACGGACGCCGCGTGATTGATGATAAAGCGAATCAGAATGCGGGCCAAACCTTTCTGACTGGCTTCGTGCGCTATATATGTGCTGATCTCTCCCATTCGTCGCTCGGAAAGCGGATTGTTGCGGCACGGTTGTAAAGAGCACCATCCGAAGATTACGCCATCGCGATCCGCGACCCAGTAGCCGAATGATTCGCTCTCACGAGTTATCCTTTCACCAAACCACGCCAAAGCATCGATATCCGGTGGCATCGGAACGCCGAACGAGTGGTGGACGCCACTAATCCAAATGGCCGCAATCGCGGACGCATCGTCTGGACGAGCTTGTCGGATTTCAATATCTGCAGTGAAGGCAGGCACCATCTTGCGAAGATCTTAGTTAAATGGTGATTCGCTCTGGCAAGTGAAAGCTGAATCCATAGTATCCCGCAAAGCGCGCCTAGCACCCGGCTCTATAGAGTGTGAAGCCACGTATGGCCATACGGAAGGTTCGATTGGTGGAACGCCCCGCTGTGGAAGCACACGGATGTTGTCTCGATTGATACTTTGGATAGCGTTTAAGGATCCGGCATCGCCCGCGACGCTCGGGGACTCAAACCCAAAACGCTCCCCTAGCGGTATAGTAGGGAGGCGATCACGTCTGAATTTCATTACGGAAAGAAGCTCCTGTGACCAATCGATGTCCATTCTGTAGCAACTACGCCTATGCTCTGAGCGTTGGCGATGCCTACCAGATGGACTGCCGCTACTGTGAAATTCAAGTCGAGATCACCAAGCGTGCGTATGCCGCCCGATGCCCCGATCCCGTGGGCGTGCTGGACTACATTCGAGAGAAACTCAAGGGAAGTACGAGACCGCGCGTCGATCTTGCGGATATGAAGCGCCTGAGGCAATCACTCGCGCCTATAGAAGAGGAAGAGATGAAGATCAGTGACTCGAAGCCGGCCACGACGTCCCAGCCCGACAGCGATGTGTTCACGACGGCCGCAAAGGCGATCGGGACCACGCTGGGAAAGATTGCCGTAAAGACTGGAATCGCCAAGCCCCCGGCGCCCGCTCCCACGGCTCGGAAGAAAGCCACCGCAGCCAAGAAGACTGCCAAGAAAACAACGAAGAAAACTGCAGTCTCAGCTGGCACCAAACGGACTGCTTCGAAAAAGTCTTCACCCAAGAAGTCGGCGCCGAAGAGCAAAAAGGCACGATAGCCGAACCTGCGCGTTCCTGCTCAGGCGAGACTGGCAATGATCGCCTCGGTCACGAGTTTAGTATCACTCGGACCCCGCACCTGGATCGAAACGACGCCCGCTTCTTTGGCCGGATAGTCGTTGCCGCCCGGGAACAAGGCATCGCCGACGAAAATCATCTCATTCAATGCAATCCCCAGAAGGTCGCGGAGCTTGCGGATTCCGTAAGCTTTGTCGACACCCGGCCTGGTCACATCTACGGACGTGGTCCCGCCCAACCGAACGGAAAACTCGGGAAGAACGGTTTCCAGAATCGCTTTAATCTTTTGCCGTTTGGCGAAATCGGGATCCCATTTTTCTTTTTCCGCCAAGGGCGCCTGTTGACCGAGCGCCGAAAAGGTTATCTGGCTTCCCCGGTCCTCGATAACTTCCCCCCAGACGCGATCCACGGTGAAGCCCGCTGTCTCGACGGCTTTCTTCAGCGCACTGACGATCTTCGCTTTCTCATCCGCCGTCAAGTCTTCGGAATAGACCTTTATCCAATCGCTGTCGTAGCGAAAGAATTTCGTTCCGCAGGTGGGCAGGATGGATAGATTCGCCAGGAGCCCATCGTGAGGAAGGTTGGGGAGCAGTTGTTTTTGGAACTGCGGCCAATCGCCTCCGGAAATCACCGCCACTTTGGCGACGGCGAGGAGGTCATGCAGGATGGCCCCCATCTCGGCATCCAGCGCGGATTTGCTTTCCGCCAGCGTGCCGTCCAGGTCAAAACAGATTAGCTTCTTCACTGTCTAACCTTTTCATCATAACCTTCCTCACGGCCAGCGAATTGCTATAGCCTTGGTGAAAGCGGCCGCGAACGATCTCGCATGGCAAAAAACCCTTCACGCAAACAGAAATCAGACGTCGCGCCTCGCAGCTCCAGGGGGTTTTTCAGCGGCCTGGGACCCGGCCTGATCACCGGCGCCGCGGATGACGACCCTTCGGGGATCTCCACCTACTCGGTCACCGGCGCGGCGTTCGGATATGCTCCGCTGTGGACGGCTCTCTTTTCATTCCCGTTGATGACCGCCGTGCAGATCATGTGCGCGCGGCTCGGAATGGTCACAGGCCAGGGATTAGCCGGAGTGATCCGCTCTCAGTATTCGAAGTGGATCCTATGGGGCGCATGCTTTCTGCTGGTGGTCGCCAACACCGTCAACATCGGGGCCGATCTCGGTGGCATGGGCAAGGTGACGGAAATGGTGACCGGCATCAAAGCCATGTACTGGACGTTGTTCTATGGCGTCCTCATCGGGTCGCTGCTGATCTGGACTTCGTACGACACCATCGCACGAGTCTTCAAATGGCTCACGCTGGTCCTGTTTGCCTATGTTGCCGCCGCAATCCTGGCCAAGCCCGATTGGGGCGCGGTTTTGCGGGCGACTCTCATCCCGCATCTGGAAATGTCGAGTGAGTATTGGGCCACCCTGGTGGGAATCTTCGGGACCACCATCTCTCCGTATCTGTTTTTCTGGCAGGCGTCTGAAGAAGTGGAGGAGGAGCGCAAAGAGGGGATGGTGACTCTCAAGCAACGTCAAGGGACCACCGCGGCAGCGTTGAAACAGTCCCGCAACGACGTGATGACGGGAATGTTCTTCTCGAACCTGATCATGTACTTCATCATTCTGACCACAGCCGCCACGCTGCACGCTCATGGCAAAACCAGCATCGCGACTGCTCAAGACGCCGCGGAGGCTCTGCGCCCTCTGGCCGGTAAGGGCGCGTACTGGCTCTTTAGTCTGGGCCTGATCGGAGCGGGAATGTTGGGCGTGCCGGTTCTGGCGGGCTCGAGCGCCTATGCAGTCGCCGAGGCTGCCCGATGGCGTGGATCGCTGTCCGATCGTCCCCGGCGCGCTCGCAATTTTTATGCGGTCATCGCGGCCGGCCTGGCGCTTGGTCTGGCTCTCGATTTTGCCGGCTTCAACGCGGTCTGGATGCTGTTCTGGTCGGCAGTTCTGAACGGTGTGCTGGCGCCGCCGCTTATTGTGATTGTGCTGCTGCTAACCAACAGCACAAAGGTCATGGGCTCGAGACGAAACCCCAAGTTGCTTTCGGTTCTCGGGTGGATCACCGTGGTGGTGATGACGGCCGCGACGGTCGCGATGTTCGCCACCTGGAAATAATACAATCAGTAGATACCGAAAACGGTTTTCCACGGCTGGAGAAAGGCCCTGATGAGTTACTTTGCCCAAATTCTGACCGGAGAGCAGATCCATAGCGTACTTGTGGATTCCGAGGTGACCTACATCATGTTAAGCAACGGGACGCAGGTCACCATTCGAGGATCGATTGTCGTACAGCCCAGACCTGCCAACGCATCCGCGGCAAGCGCTTCAGCTTAGTTCGGGATCCCGCTACTTCTGGTGGTAGCGCGGCATGGGCTTATCCGCGTTCGCGTAATCGCCCTTGGACTCGGACGTCGAAGAGATGTCCTCTGCGCCGGTGTCCTTCAGGATGCGTTCCGCCTTATCGGTCCACTTGGAATCATCCGCATGCACCGACAGCAGGATGTTCCCGCTCTTGATACGGCCTTCGTAGCGTTTCGCTTCGTACTCGGGGATACCCAGTCCGACGAGTCCGCCGGTGATGCCGCCCACAGCTCCGCCGACGCCCACGCCAGTGAGTGCCGCAATGATGGGCCCAGCGGCGATGAGCGGCCCCACGCCAGGAATCGCCAACGCTCCGATACCCGCGAGCCAACCCAGCGCTCCGCCTACCACGGCTCCGGATGTCGCGCCGGTAGCCATGCCCTCAGGCGCCTTCGTGCCTTTCTCATGAGCGAAGTCTTTGGTGCCGACGTTTTCTGGCAGTAATACCGAGATGTCGGTATTCCTGAACCCTTGCGCCTTCAGTTCGTCGACTGCGTTCTCAACCTGCCGCCGGGTGGTGTAGAGTCCGAAGACTGCTTTGTTTGCCATCGCGACTGATCTCCTTCTGGCATGGAGATCCAGGTTGCCGACCTCCTGTTACCGTGCAATCTTCGACATCAGCTCTCCTTCTTCTGGAAAACAAAGAAAAAGACCGTCAGGCTTAGAGCCGCCAAGGCGTAAATGAATGAAGGGAACAGCCTGACCAGAGGGATCAGGCCCCGCGAGAGGCTGACGATGTCGAATACAAAGTCATAAATCAACAAGGCTGCCGCCAGCAGTGTGCCTATGAAAGCAAATGTCGCCGCGCTCTTGAGTGTCATTGTGGTTGCCCCATGAAGGGATACACGAAGCAGCACTTATGTTTCATTCGTGTCGCAGAGCGACCATAGGATCGATCTCGAAGCGCGGCGCGCCGGGGCGTAGCCGGCGATGATCGCCGCGCCGACGAGTACCGCGATTGCTGTTGCAATCGCCAGAGGATCGTTTGGCTTCATCCCGAACAGGAATGACTCGACGAGCTTCGATGCAGCCAGAGCCACCGGCAGACCAATTACCAGGCCCACGAGCGCCAGCACGAATACCTGCCGCAGCACCATCCAAACCACGCCGCCCTGTTTGGCTCCGAGTGCCATGCGGATCCCGATTTCGTTGGTGCGCCGGGCGACATTGTAGGACATAGTGCCGTAAAGTCCCACGCAAGCGATGGCTAGGGCCAGGAAGGCGAACACGGCACACAGTTTCGCGAATGCGATTTCCTGACTTATCGTTTCATCTATCAGTGCCGCTTCGGTCTTAAGGTTGGACACCGGGACGCGGCCGTCTGCCTGGTGAACAATTTCGCGTACCGTACTTACATAGCCTAGTGGATCGCCAGATGTCCTAAGCGCGTAGACCATCTGGGCGACCATCTTTTGAGAGCCCTGGTTATAAGGGATATAAACAACTGGCGGGACTTCTCGTTTCAAGCCGCCGTATCGCGCCTCCCTCGCCACGCCAATGATCTCCATATCTCGCGGATCGCGGCCAACCATGCTAAGGTGCCTGCCCACCGGATTCTCGTCACCGAAATTCTTCTTGGCGAACAGTTCGCTAACGACCGCCACTGCTTGAGAGGTTGGCTGATCGCGTTCGCCGATCTCCCGGCCCAATAGCATCGGAATCTGCATTGTTGTGAAGTATCCTGGACCGACGTATAAGATTCGAGTCGAAGGATCTGGCTCTGACCCGGGAACACTGATGGGAGTTGAGGTGCCCGCATTAACCAGGGACTCATGCGAAAGACTTACGTTGCGTACTCCGGGAATCCCTGTGAATCGCTTCTGCAGGTCCGCATAGAACGACGCGATCTCTTCATCCCGGTGCCCGGCCTGGCGGGCATTCAACTGGAACAGCAAAAGATTTTCGCGGTTGAAACCAAGCTGCACGGATTGAAGATTCGAAAGAGTCCGTACAAAAAGTCCGGCCGCAACGAGTATCAGGAGTGACAACGCAATTTGAGACACCACCAGCACGTGGCTCAAGCTCATTCGCCACCGGGAACGCCCTTGGCTGGACCGAACCTCTTTGAGTGCGGGCATCACGTCCACGCGGGTGGATTGGATCGCGGGGGCGAGACCGAACAGTACGCCAGTCAACAGGGTAAGCCCGGCAGTGACGGCGAGCACGTGGAAATTCAATTCGGCCCGCAGGGTAAAGTTTTCGCGTCCGTTCGCCAGCAGAAGTGTGAGAAACCGGATGCCCCAGAACGTAATGAGAACACCTAGAGCACCGCCTAATGATGCCAGCAACACGCTTTCGGTCAATAGCTGCCGGATCACCCGAATTCTGCTCGCGCCCATGCTCAGCCGGACGGCCATTTCCCGTCTTCTCGTTGTGGCGCGTGACAGTAGCAGATTGGCGATATTGGCGCACGCGATCGCGAGGATGAATCCCACCAAGGTCATTAGCAGGTACAGCGGTTTCGAATATTGGCGGCGCAGCGTAGTGAGCCCGCCCCCGCCTTCCCGGAGTATCAGCGCGGGAAGATCCGCGCGCTGCCGGTCGTTTCGGGCGGTGCTTTCCACCCATTGGTGGAATGGCCCGGCCAGGGCAGCTTGCGCTTGCGGGAGGCTGACGCCCGGTCGCAGGCGTGCCATCATTTCAATCCAGTAATAATTCTGATCGAGATACATCGCGGCGGGTCCCCCGAACGGATAATCTTCCAGCATCAAGTTGGCGTGCATCGGAAGATAGACATTCGGAGCGACCCCGGGATCGACTCCGAAGAATTCCGGTGGCGTAACGCCCACTATCGTGAAGGGGACATTGTTGATCAGAATCGACTGCCCCACGGTCTTGGCCGCTCCTCCGAAACGCGCTTCACTGAATCCCAGGCTGACAACTACGACGGCGGGTGCGCCCGCGCGGTCGTCGTCCGGTATCAGCAGTCTGCCAGCAGATGGCGGAATCGCGAGGCCGCGAAAGTAGTCGCCCGAAACATACACGCCGTCGGCGATGTCGGCTTGCCCTTGGATCGACAGGTTGAGTCGTCCTGCTCTGCGGAAAGCGAATACGCTCGATAACACTGAATCGTTCTTTTGGAACACTTCGAAGGCTGGATACGGGAGAATTTCGGCCATGGATCCTGATGAGGGCGCCTTATAAATGCTTCCGCTCATCGCATAGACAACCGTAGTCGGACCCTTTTCTCCTCTGGCGAAAGGCAGCCCTCGTATGTGCCAACTGAGCATGACCAGCGACTCCGGATTCTGTACCGGCAG
>Ga0157375_10004424_pt1 | contig 12203 bp, 16 predicted proteins | sample M35metaG_FD_115311 | JGI IMG/M metagenome (GOLD analysis project Ga0157375, IMG submission 115311) | Miscanthus rhizosphere microbial communities from Kellogg Biological Station, Michigan, USA - M3-5 metaG | ecosystem: Host-associated > Plants > Roots > Rhizosphere > Soil | place: USA: Michigan...
ACCTACTACCAATAAGCGTTTTACGCCAGAAAGTTTTACAGCTTGCTGGATAGATTCTGATCCCTTAATAAAATCATCATACAAGTTGGGGTTGGTCCAACCCGCATTAAAGGTGTTAACAATAGCGTCGTGACCGGTAAGTACTTTTACGAGGGCTTCGGTATCATATACATCAGCGATCACTACTGTAAGATTGTCGTTTTTAACCGCTATTTTGCTTGTGTCGCGGGCAATGGCGGTTACTTTGTGCCCACGGTTTAATGCTTCATTCAATACGGCTGAGCCTACAAACCCGGTGGCTCCGATAAGTGCAATGTTCATGTTATTGATTTGTTTAATTGTAATTAATTATATTACAGTTTGTTTTAAAAAAAATTAATCGAATTTGTTAGCGAAATCTTCAATAGTAATACTACCCAGCTTTTTTAGTAAAGTTTGATCCAGATCAACGTAAAGCTCATCGAGCTTTTTATTGATCTGTTTGCCTACCTGGCAATCAGGGTTGGGGGTATTCTTAGCTGTGCCCAATACAGGCTGGCTTTTTACCGCCTGGTATACATCAGCCAGGGTAATTTGCTTAGCGGATTTACCCAGGATGTATCCCCCGTTTTTCCCTTCCTTACTGCTGATCAATCCCAGATTGCGCAGATTACTGATTTCCTTGCGTGCCAGGGCAGGATTAATATTAATGCTTCCCGCTATATAATCAGATGACATTAGTTCGTTTCCCGACTTGCTGAGCAGAGTCAAAATGTGCAGTGCAATTGGGAAGCGTCCGTTCATCTGTAATAATAAATATTACAGTAAAAGTAAAGGTTCTTTCCGGATTGCCAAAACACTTTGTTTGAAAATATTTGTTTTGACATTGAGCCGACAATCGGTAGAAATTTCGTATATTTCTTATGATGTAAAGCAAACGCATTTATGAATTGAAATAATATGCGCTGTGACTGACATTATAAGCCTCGTCCAATTTTAAATTTCGATATCATTTCGCTTTTACGCAAATGGTCAAAAATAAAGCGATCTAAATTTTATTCGTCATGAAAACCTACATAGTTCCAATTGATTTCTCTGATACCTCAGTTCACGCAGCAGAGTTTACAGCTTTATTAACCAATCAAACTGATGTGGCAGACATTTTTCTGTTGCATTCATATCATGTATCCATATATGAAAGTGTATTGCCGACGCCTGATATGACCATCCCCAGTGAAGAGGAGATTAAAGAGCAGGTGATTGAAAGGACCAAGAAACTGGAGCATATCCGGACTCAGATGTATAAGCAAGTACGCAAGGGGGTTACCATTCATGTGCATATAAGCCGTTCTCCTTTGGTACGTGCTATCATCGAGACGATAAATAAAAAAAATGGCGACATTGTAATACTTGGAAGTAATGGAAGCAACAACGGCGACGTCAGTCATATAGGCAGCAATGTGATCAATATATCCAAATTAAGCCCAGTGCCGGTTATCGTCGTTCCGCCCGCTTGTTGCTATGAACCAATCAAACGGGTGGTAATGGCTTGCGACTTTAATAAGGTGAAAGATTCCATGCCGCTGGAGCCATTGAAAAGGCTGTTGCAACGTCATGATATCGAACTACAGGTAGTAAACATTGACAAGGAGGCAAAACATAAAAATGTTGATCCTGAGCAATTAGCCGAGGAAACCGTGTTGCATAATATGCTGCAAGAATATCACCCCCGCTACTACTATAATAGCGAAAGTGATATCATAAACGGAATACTGGATTTTGCCAAGGGGCATCATGCGCAAATGGTCATTGCGCTACCACATAAATACAGCTTTTTTCAGTCACTTTTACATAGCAGCGTATCCCGGCAATTAACTATTCGTTCGGCCGTGCCCGTATTATTATTGAAATAATAATTATGAAAGTATGAGACGCGATGCGTCACGTCTCATATAAATATATATTTTAAAGAAAACGGTATTTTACGTTTATTTGTCAAACTTTTCTTAACAGTTTATATTTTTTAATGAGGATTCATTTTATAGCCATAGGGGGCAGCGCCATGCATAATATGGCTATTGCCTTACACAAAAAAGGGTTCGAAGTAACCGGTTCAGACGACGTTCTGTTTGAACCATCCGTTTCCCGCCTTTCCAAATACGGACTTTTGCCGGAGAATAATGGCTGGTATCCCGAGAAAATTACACCTGATATTGATGCGATTATACTGGGCATGCACGCCCGGGCCGATAATCCGGAGCTGTTAAAAGCACAGCAGCTGGGCTTAAAAATATTTTCATACCCAGAATATATTTATGAGCACTCAAAAGATAAGCTGCGTGTGGTAATAGGAGGGAGCCATGGTAAAACCACAATAACCTCTATGATACTGCATGTTTTGAAAAATACAGGTAAAGATTTTGATTACCTGGTGGGCGCTCAGTTAGAAGGGTTTGATACGATGGTGAAACTAACTGACGAAGCCCAGATAATTGTGATTGAAGGAGATGAGTACTTGTCATCTGCCATAGACAGAAGGCCAAAATTTCACTTATATAAGGCTAATCTCGGGGTAATAAGTGGTATAGCATGGGATCATATCAATGTGTTTCCAACTTTTGAAAATTATACAGATCAATTCAGGCTTTTTATTGAAACCATACAGCCAAATGGCAAGCTGATCTATAGCGAAACGGATGAAGTTTTAAATGACGTGGTAAAAAAAGATCAGTCCGACGTAGAAAAGCTCCCGTATCATTTGCCCGATTATAATATTAAATATGGTATTACAAATATTATAAATGGGCAAAAAGTATACCCCTTGCAGGTGTTTGGCGAACATAACCTGCTGAATATTGAAGCAGCCAGGTTAGTATGCGAGAGTTTAGGTATCAGCACGGATGATTTTTATACTCAGATCAGCAGTTTTAAGGGAGCCGCACGCCGCCTTGAGCTGATGGGAAAAAACGGAACTTCAAACTTTTTTAAGGACTTTGCGCATTCACCTTCCAAGCTGAAAGCTACCATTCACGCAGTAAGGTCGCAGTTCCCGGATAGAAAATTAGTCTCCTGTATTGAGCTTCATACGTTCAGCAGCTTGAACAAAGATTTTCTGGGTGAATATGCACACGCTATGGACGAGGCGGATGAGGCTATTGTGTTTATAGATAAAAAGACATTCGAGCAAAAGAAAATGGAGCCGTATCTGGCTGAAACAGTGAAAGATGCGTTTTACAGGGCGGATTTAGTGTTTTATAATGATCCTTCTATCCTTGAAAAATATCTCGAAAACATTGCAATAGACAATACAAACCTGCTTATGATGAGCTCCGGTAATTTTGGCGGGATCGATTTGCAGAAATTGTCAAAAAAATATTATAAATAATAAGCTAAGTATTAATTTTTTTATTGTAACTTTATTAACTACTGAGAAAAACCTTATCTAAAATCAAACGGTATGAAAGCACTCGGAAAAAAGATCAGATTACTCCGCCACCAAAAAGGCTGGAGCCAGGAAGATGTGGCCAAAAAGCTCGACATCTCAATTCCTGCTTTTTCTAAAATAGAAACGGGCATTACTGATATTAATTTGTCACGCCTGGAGCAAATTGCGATATTATTTGACATGACTGTGGTGCAGTTACTTACGTTTAATGACGAAGAGCACGATCAGAAATTTATTAACGAACTCGAAGTGGTTAATAAAAAATTGATGGACCGGGATTCGGAAGTCATCGACTTACAAAAGAAGGTAATTGAATTATTTGAAGAGCTAAGGCATTCAAAAGCTACTGCCTAAGTTGCAGTATTTTCTGCCGAACCTAATTGAAAATATAACGCATAGTTAAATGCTTCTTGCCAAATACGCCGCCCATACTATGGTGGAGTGTGATCATTTTTTCGTTAAAATCACCCACCCACGATAATTCCAATTCGTCATACTGCTTCAACGGCAGAATATATTCTTTCAATTTGATAAATAAAGCCGACTCCAAACCGTGTTTCTGATACTTTTGCTTGGTGCCCATTACAATGGCACGCATTCTCGATACACCTTTCCATTTATGATATAGAAACTTGAGTTTTCCTATCAGGTCAAGTTTACCATTCAAGCCTTTGATCATTTGGTTGGCATCAGGTAAGATTACCACAAAAGAAGCCGGTTCCCCATTTACATAAGCAAACCAGATCAAATTTTCGTCCATCAACGGCTTCATCTTTCTGAAGCTTTCCAGTATAGTAGCTTTAACAATCGGGACGAAGTTTTCAAAATCTTTCCAGCCGTCGTTATAGATCTCCATAAAGTCTTCAGCAAATTTTTCTATTTGCGATGCCTTAAGGTGCTTAAATTCGTAGCCGGGCTTTTGAGCAACCCATTCGGCAATTTTGGTAAACCTCTCGGGGAAGGGTTTATGGGCATCTACATGATTAGTGATCTGCTCATACTGGGTTTTAAAGCCATATTTTTCGAAGAAACCGACGTAATATGGAGGATTATAATTCATACCGTAAGAGGGTGGTACAAAACCATCAGCAAGCAATCCCCAAAAGTTATCATTTTCTCCAAAATTGATCGGGCCATCCATAGCTTGCATGCCCTGAGCCTTGATCCAATCCTTTGCTGTATCGAATAGCAAGAATGCCGCCTTGTCATCATCAATAGATTCGAAGAAGCCCATACCGCCGGTGGGTTGCTCGTAGTTATAAGCTTTTTTGTCGTTAATAAATGCCGCAACCCGCCCTATTAGGCGGCCACCATCGTCAGTCAGTATCCACCGGGCGCATTTACCGTGTTTAAAAAAGGGATTTTTCTCGGGATTGAATACAGCCTCAATATCGTTGTCTAACGGGCAAATCCAGTTTTTATCGTCCTTGTAAATTATCCGGGCCACGTCTAAAAATGCTTTTTTATCTGCTTTTGTGTTAACCCCGGTAATTTTCATCATGTAATGTATGGATATAAAAAAGCATCCAGAGTTGAAATCTGAATGCTTTAATTTAAAATATGTTCAAAAATAAGCTTTTAACTATTAATAATCGTCCTCTTCGTCGTAACCTTCAAAAGACTCGTATCTTCCGAGATCGTCAAGAGGCATATCAAAATCCTCATCGTCATCATCATCTATAATCTTCTTTTTCGCTGGCAAATCTGATGACTTGCCATCCGGTTTCTTTGCGGCCGGACCTTTCGGAGCGGTCGTTTTTTTAACTGGTTTTTTTGGCGTTCCCATTGCGACGATCTATTTAAAAAACATTAATCAAGAAAAATTTAAATCAATTTAAATGCAAATTACTTTCTGTTTTGGCGATCGCATTTGCTATCTCAAAAATAATTAAAATCATTTTCAAAGAAAATACATTTAGAAATTATTCTGTTTGCTCACCAATTGATGTAGCGCTATCCGTAAATTCTTTTATCTGAGGTAATTCACTCAGATCATTTATACCGAAATAGTCCATAAATTGTTGGCTTGTGCTGTACAATATAGGTCTGCCTACTGTATCCGACTTCCCAACAATGGTAATCAGTTCCTTTTCCAGCAGCTTTTGAATGGAATATTCACTATTCACACCACGTATCTGCTCTATCTCCAATTTTGTTACTGATTGCTTGTATGCAATGATGGCCAGAGTTTCCAACGCTGCCGGGCTAAGCTTCTTTTTTGATCGTTGCAACTGTAGCAGACTAATAACAGGGTGAAATTTCTTTTTGGTGAGGAACTGGTAGCCATTGGAAATGTGAACCAGTTCAATGGCAAGGTTGTCATCCTGGTACTTCTTCTTGATATTATCCAGGCCTAGCATTACTTCGTCTTTTGAAAAATCCCGCTCAAATGCTGATTGAAGACAATACATAATCTCTTCAAGCCGGATACTTTGCTCGGAAGAAAAGATAAGCGCTTCGATGTATAATTCGGGATTTTCCATTTAGTACTGTTAATCTTTAAAAAACCAAATATGCAAAAAGATCTGTTTAATGCCGTTAATGAATATGGAGGAAACTTAATGGAGAGATTTTAACAACTGGGGAAAATTTTTGTGAAAAAGCAATCAGTGAGGAAAAATATGCAAGACGTGGCGGAAAATAATTCCACACTCAATTAATAAATGAAGTAAAAGTTAACTGGTTTTATAGTAAAAAGCAGACTGCCTTAAATGTGGCACAAGATTTGGCTTAGATTATACGACCCCCACAAAGGGCTGTTTTTCATAGGTAGATGTAGAGGCCGGAAACTGCGAGAGTAACCGGCCTTTCTTTTTTAAGAAGCAAGATACAAGAACCAAGCGTCAAGATTAGCATTGGTTCGTATTGTATATATTGTTTAAAGGGAAAGTGTGGGGATTGTCTTTTTTTATCTTGATTCCTGGCTCTTGATTCTTGACTCTTTCCCTCAATAATTAATAACCTGCTCTTCGATTTGGGCGGGAACTTCTCTCCACTCATATTTCTGGGTACGCAACTGAGGCTCGAAGCCGGCTTCCCTGATAGAATCCTGAATACCTTTGGCGGTAAAACGATGCGGTGCGCCCGCGGCAGAAACCACATTTTCTTCTATCATGATAGAGCCGAAGTCATTAGCGCCGGCATGGAGGCATATTTGTGCAACCTGTTTACCCACCGTAAGCCACGATGCCTGTATGTTTTTGATGTTGGGTAACATAATGCGGCTCAGCGCGATCATACGGATATATTCGTCTCCTGAAACATTATTGGTGATGCCGCGAACTTTACGCAATAAAGTGCCATCGTCCTGGAATGGCCATGGGATAAAGGCGATGAAACCGTAATGTCCTTCTGGTTTTTCAGCCTGCACTTCACGTATCCAAACTAAATGCTCAAAACGTTCTTCGATGGTCTCTATGTGGCCGAACATCATGGTAGCCGAAGTAGGCAGATTGATTTTGTGTGCGGCACGCATTACATCCAGCCATTCCTTGCCGCCGCATTTACCTTTAGATATCAAACGGCGAACACGGTCGTTCAATATTTCAGCTCCTGCACCAGGTAGTGAGTCTAGTCCCGAGTTTTTTAACTCGTGAAGCACATCAATATGGCTCATGTTCTCCAGTTTTGCCACGTGAGCAATTTCCGGGGGACCTAATGAATGCAGTTTTAAAGTAGGATAAAGTTCTTTTAGCTGTTTGAACAGATCAGCATAGAACTTTAAGCCAAGATCAGGGTGGTGGCCGCCTTGCAACAACAACTGGTCGCCGCCATAGCGGAAAGTCTCCTCTATCTTTTGCTTGTAGGTTTCAATATCGGTGATATAGCTATCCTCGTGACCAGGTCTGCGGAAAAAGTTGCAGAATTTACAGTTCGCAATGCAGACATTGGTGGTATTCACATTCCGGTCTATCTGCCAGGTAACCTTACCATGCGGGACCTGCTTTTTACGCAGCTCGTTCGCCACATACATTAATTCGGCAGTAGGGGTATGATGGTATAAATGAACGCCTTCCTCAATACTCAGGAAATCAAAACTCAACGCGCGTTGCAGCAAATCGGCTGTATTCATGGTAGCAAAGATACGAAGTAGGAGGGGAAAGGTGAAAGGACAAAGGGTAAAGGTGGATTGGGTTTAAACTTTTACAGAATTTCAACAATGTAAAGGTTAAAACGCGATGAATAGCGTCTCTACCTCCCCGGCATATAAATCCTTTAAACCATGCTATCATCAATATAACGACCAATATATTTACCGTCCTTGAATATCCATATTATGGTATAAGCACCTGCACCATCGCTATTATCCATTCTTACATAAAAAGTATTTTCAACGCCGGAACAAATGCTTAATGTTCGAAGATTTGGCTCATAAAGGTCTTTGTAGGCTTCTTTTGGAATATCAATTGACAAACCTTTCTTTAGTAGATTTATGGATAAAATAGAGGTTTTTGGAATTTCTCCGTCAGTGCCCCAAAAGCGTTTTCCATCAATCCTCTCCAAGTAACTTGCGGTGTTTTCATTTAGGTTTCCTTTGTGATAAAACAATTTGTGTTGTTTGATATGAAACGATCTCTTTTTAACAACAATAATTAAATTATCAGGCTTGAAAATCGCACTATCTGTACTAACATTTTTATGTGAGATAATTTTCCAATTTTTCAGTAATGAAACTTTGTTTTTATAAATGTACCCCTCGATCCAATTGGACCCGTTTACTTGTAATACTTTCCACCAATTTGTCCCATTAGATTCACAACTGAAAACTGAATGATTATAAATTTTACCAACTATTGGAGAATTTGCCGAGGGGGCGTTCCTTATATTAACATACCCGTCTGTGTCTTTTATAACTGCATATACAAGGTCATCATCATTAAACTGAAACTGTTGCTGCGCATGTGTAACAATATTAATAAACAGCAGGGATAGAAGGATAAGAATAGGTTTCATACAGCTAATATACATTTTTCTCATATGTGCTGTGACATGAACATGTTGATGCGGTACTACTTTCTCGGCATATAAATAATGATGCAAGCACCGATTACTGCTATTAATGCACCAATGATATCCCATTTATCAGGTTTAAACTCATCAACTTTCCATGCCCATAAAAGCGCCATAAGGATAAAAATGCCTCCGTATGTAGCATATACACGACCGAAGTTTGCAGTTTGCCAGGTAGCTACAATCCCATAAAGTGCAAGGATAATTGCACCGGCTATTCCATAGTAAAGCGGTTTATCCGATTTAAGCCATAGCCATACCAGGTAACCGCCGCCAATTTCGCATAAGCCTGCAAGTATAAATATTGCTAATGATCTTATAATATTCATTGAATTTATGTTGAATGGATATCGTTTTTAAGATACTTTCCCCTTGTTCAATCTTAGCACCTTATCCACGCTTTCCGGTATTTCATTTTGATAATGGGTTACATAGATCAGCGTAACATTACTCAGTTCGCAAATAGTATCCACCAGCATTTTAAAATGCAATTGTTGATGGAGGTCCATTCCCTGGCAGGGTTCGTCGAATATTAATAGCGTTGGATTTTTGATTAAGGCGCGGGCCAGTAAACATAATCTTTGTGCACTGGCGGGGATATTTTTTAATAAAATTCTGGCATAGCGGTCTATCTCCAAAGCTTTCATCCATCGTAATGCAATAGCCGATTTCTTCGGATCGCTTGGGCGGAATAGGCCCATCGTATCATAAAACCCGGATTCGATCACCTGTAAACAACTATTATCAGTCGGAAAATACTGGTATAATTCAGGCGATACAAAGCCTGTCTTGTTTTTTATATCCCAAATGCTTTCGCCAGTACCGCGTTGACGGTCGAATAGGACAATGTCATTGGCATATGCCTGCGGGTTATCTGCATTTACTAAACTTAGTAAAGTAGATTTACCGGCGCCATTTGGCCCCAATAATGCCCAATGATCACCTTGTTTGATTTGCCAGTCGACATTTTTCAAAACCTCCTTATCACCATAAGTGATGTTAATGTTATTCATTCGCACTATCCATTCATAAGATGGGATAGGGCTGGCATTTAAAAGTGCCGACAATTCTTCCCTATCCAGCTTACCTTTATCAATACGAGCAAACGAGGATGAATCAAAATCTTTTGCGGCGATCTGTTGTGCAATAGCGCCGTTTTTAAGCACAGCCACATGGGTTATTGCAGCAGGGATTTCAAAAGGAGATGCCGACATGATAACAGCTATGCCTGATGAAATAATATCGGAGATGATTTCATTAAAATCAGCCCGGGTTTGCACATCGAGCCCTGCAAGCGGGTTGTCCAGCAACAATATCACTGGATTTTTGATCAACGCTGCGGCAATGAGCAATCGTTTGGTTTCTCCGTTAGATAACTTTATTAGTTGCTTGGTCTTTAAAGTCTCCAGATTAAGCCTTTGCATAACCCTTGGTAAATCCCAATAGCCCGGTGTAGCAGAGTAGTGTTTAATAGAACCCAGGTATTCTTCCACAGTCAAAGCATCTTCAGAGTCAGATGAATTATAGCGTTGTTGGTAGTAAAAATCGCTGACGTTTGACAAATTACGGAAATGATGCTTTGATTCAACAAAACCGATCAGTTTATGAAAGGTAAGGTGTGCATCATCGGAATGGTATTCTTTTAAATAATCTTCATGAAAATAATAATGGATACTGCCGGCAGAGATATGAAGCTTACCAGCTATTATCTGTAGCAATGCGCTTTTACCCGATCCGCTTTCCCCAATTAAAGCCCAGTTCTCTCCCCGGTTTATAGTAAAATTCAAATCAGAAAAAACAGAAGTATTGCCCAGTTTGAGCGATGCATGATCAATAGACAGTAAAGCAGTATTCATCGGAATTCAGTATCGGCGGCAAGTTAGGGATTTTGTTTATTAAGTGGATTGAGTTGATTAGGTTGGATTAAGTTGATTGAGTTAGATTAGGTTGGATATGAATTATCTATAACTTAATCAACCCAATCAACCACTTAACCCAAAACTTTAAAAGCCCAGCATTGTAATAGCTATATCTTACCTAAAAATATATCTATCTATGAAAAAGTTAAATTTATTGCTGTTGGCATTCACATTATTTGCCTTGAGCAGTTGCTCGGTTATTACGGGGATATTTAAGGCTGGGGTAGCAGTTGGTGTGATTGCGATCCTGGTGGTACTTATTATCATCATTTGGATCATTTCCTTGTTCTTCAGGAAGTAAACAAAAAGCGCTCCATGGCAAACCCAGGAGCGCTTTTTCAGCATCTAAAAAGAATTATTTCTTTTTAGTAGTGTCTTTTTTAGTGGTGTCAGCTGACATTTTCATTTTGCTAGTGTCTTTTTTAGCAGTGTCAGTAGCCATTTTCGCTGAATCAGCCATTTTCGCTGAATCAGCCATCTTAGCAGAGTCAGCAGAACCTGCACCACCTTTACCTTTACAAGCAACAGCAGAAACAGCGATAGCCAAAGCTAAGAAACCGATTTTGAATGAATTTTTCATTTTAGTTTTTTAAATAAGTGATTAATAGTTTTGCCTATTAATACCACAAATGAAAAAAGGTAACCCGTAATTTAAAAAAAAATCGAGGATTACCTTCAAAAAGTATAAAAAACTAAAAATCAGTACAAAACTAAAATGAATTGTACCGTCAGAGATTATTTCTTTTTAGTAGTGTCTTTTTTTGCAGTGTCAACAGGAGCTGCTTTAGTAGTATCTTTTTTAGTAGTGTCAACAACAGTAGTTTTAGTAGAATCTACAGTTTTAGTTGAATCAGTAGTAGAAGAAGATGAGCTACCTTTGCAAGCAGCAGCAGAAACAGCGATAGCAAGAGCTAAGAAACCAATTTTGAATGAATTTTTCATGTTAAAGTTTGTTTAATGTTTAGCATTAATACAATAAATAAGAAAAGGTAACCCGATAATTTTAAAAAAATGTTGATTTATATGTGAGATTGGCAAAATATCTGTTTTTACAAAAAAGGGGCAGCCCCCTGCTGTGGAACCGCCCCAAACTATAACACGTATTTAAATTGGCTGCTATTTTTTTATGCTGTCTTTCTTTAGGGTGTCAGTCCCTGCTTTTTTAGCCATGTCTATTGCTTTTTGTGCCGTATCAATCGCTGTTTTAGGTGAATCTATTTTTTCTCCAGATCCGTCCTTGCCTTTGTTCCCGCATGATGAGCAGGATGAAATTGAAAACATGATTGCTGCTGCCAGTAACCCGATTTTGAATGAAGTTTTCATGTTGCTAATGTTTAAAGTTTTGCATTGATACAGCAAAATCAGGAAAGGTAACCCGGCAAAAAAATATAAAAAAAGGCAGCCCAAAAATGGGTTACCTTTGGTGATCGAACAGAATTAAAGGGTCAAACATTACGGCTTTTTGGTCGTATCCTTTTTTGTTGTATCTGTTGTCATTGGAGCTTTCTTGGTGGTATCAACTACGTTTGTTTTAGTTGAATCAACTACTTTGGTTGTATCGGTAGTGCTGGTTGAATGGGTGCCCTTGCAAGCTGCGAATGAACCGACGATCAGGATGGCTAGAGTTAATTTACTGATATTTTTCATGTTGATGATGGGGTTATCTAAATGATTGAGTTAAAAATGGTAGTGTAAATACAAGCAGATAACTGCAATACTTTTAATTTTGTTTTTAAATAATTTGGAATTAATGGGTTACAATTTCGCTTAAATAGTATTAATAGTGAATACAGAATCAAAGAGTTCAATACCGACCGACAGCGAGATTGTTTTTGGGATCCTTAATAACT
>Ga0157375_10004429_pt1 | contig 12197 bp, 7 predicted proteins | sample M35metaG_FD_115311 | JGI IMG/M metagenome (GOLD analysis project Ga0157375, IMG submission 115311) | Miscanthus rhizosphere microbial communities from Kellogg Biological Station, Michigan, USA - M3-5 metaG | ecosystem: Host-associated > Plants > Roots > Rhizosphere > Soil | place: USA: Michigan...
AACCCATCGGCGAAAACTTCCCACGGCCCCGAAGGTTTGCCATCTTTAAACGGGACGAACGCAATAATATAACCCGCCTGGGGGTAGGGCGCACGGTCAGTAGAGCCATGGAACGCAACAAATGCCCCATTTTTATAACGCGTTGGGAATTGTTTTCCCTTATAAAAAAGCAGATCGTTAGGTGCAAAATGTGCAGGGAAGGCCATTATCGGCTGCGTTAGCTTCGCGCCATTACCCTCTTTCACCTGGTCGCCGCCAAATTCGGGGTTAAGCAGCTTTTTCCTTTTAACTTCATCATAATAATAGTACGGCCAGCCACCATCGAGGCCTTCATTTACCTTAAAGAACTCTTCCGCCGGTTGCATGGCACTTTGCCACGGTGTATAAAGATCGGGCCATAGCATACGAAAATCATCACGGCCATGTACAACAGTATATAATGATTTACTCTTTCGATCCCAATCGATTGCAACCAGGCTTCGTAAGCCAGTGGCATATTTTATCCCATCGGATTGATGTTGATTCTTTTTATTAGCATCGAACATCCAGATGCCTCCATGATCCTTTAACCAGGGATTGCTTTTGTCAGGCGAGTTGGGATCGCCCAAACCGGGTGAGCCGGGCAAACGATTTTTTTCCTGGCCTGCGTTAGAACCAGCTCCCCAACCAACAAAAATGTGCCCTTTATTATCAAATGCAATTGGCTTGGTTTGGTGTTCATGATAGGGCGGGTTATCAATGACGATGGTATCTATTTCGCTGTCAGGTGCTAATTGCCCCCGTTTTAATTTCATCCGATAAACCATTAGCTCCGAGCTGAAATACAAGTAACCATCGTGAACCCTCATAGCAGTGCCGTACGTATGGCCGTCATATTTGCCAAAGGGAGTTACAATGTCAGCCTTGCCATCACCATTGGTATCTCTCAGGGCTATATTGCCATAACCACCGTTTAAATAGGGATTCCTGGCCTTTACATAGATATCACCGTTTGAATTGACTGCGATGTGCCTGGCTTGTCCCTTTAAGCTATCAACAACAACCTGGGCCCGGAAGCCATCCGGCAAAAAAAGCCCGTCATTATCCGGGGCAACAGGGGCGGGATGACTTTTACTGACGCTATTCCACGAAAAGCCCAGGAATGCAAGCAGTATGCCTGCACCAACAGCCTTTAATAAATGTGAATTAGAATATTGTAAAAAATTGGTTACAGCCTTCCTGGTTGTATTTTTAAGGGCCATTTAGCAAATTAATTTTATAAAAACTATAATCGCTGATCAGCTAAAAACCGAACAGCTGTGTTATTTTTTTGATCCGTCAGCATTGGTTAAACTCACGGATTCATCCTTTTATAATTTTTAAAACGAAGCCAAATAACCTTGTAACTAAATGTGTTTTAGGGGATTATACCGGTTATTGGTTAATTTGCTATTTTTCAGTACGGGTTGTCTGAGTAAATATTCCAAACAGGTTACTCAAACCTTAGGTACGGGCAGCACTAATAGCAACAGCAAGTTAATAGATATATTTGTTTTTTAAAAATTAAAACCTTGTTTGGTAAAAAATTGAAGATAGCTGCATTTAAATAGATAATACTTAAAAAGTTGTAGTGTATTCTTAAAATAATTTAAAAACTATTCTTCATTTTAGACCATTAGACAGCAGACATGTAGTCTGTTTTATATTGATTTGCCAGATCAGGGAATTCTATTTTAAACGTCGAGCCTTTTCCCGCCTCGCTCTCCACATTGACGGTGCCGCCCATTGATTCAACCTGCATTTTAACCATGAAAAGCCCCATCCCTTTACCTTCAATATGAGGATCGAACCGTTTATATAAGCCGAAAAGGTTTCTTAGATTTTTTTCTTCAATACCTTTTCCATTGTCCTGAAACTCGATAATGATGCCGCCCTCGGTTTTGTAGCCGGACACCTTAATGATGGGGTCTATACCCGGTCTGCGATATTTGATACCGTTCAGGATCAGGTTGTAAAATATGCTGTATAAATAGCTTTTGATGCCCGCCATTTCTTCTATTTCATTAAAATCAGAAGAAATGACCGCATGTTCGCTTGCAATCAGACGATTCAGACTGAGTGTTATATCTTCCATCAACGCGGGAAAAGAGACTTGTTCGCTACGTTCATGGGCCTCGCTGCTTACTTCGAGAATGTGGTTTAAATCAATAATTGTTTTATCAAGTGCTGTTATCGAAGTGTGTAACGCCAGTTTGATTTCCTCATACTCAGTATCTTCCATGTCGAGAATATTCAGCAAGTGAGAGAGGCCGATAATATTGGCGACCGGGGCGCGCAGGTTATGGGAAACAATATAAGTGAATTGCTCCAGATCTTTATTACGTTGAACCAGATCATTGGTGACACGCGCACGTTCCATATCCGATAGTTTCCTTTCGGTAACATCCTTAAAAGCTAATAGATAACCTATGTTTTCCTGCCCTTCGCCTGCAATCCCGTCCCAGCGTACCTCATACCATTTTTCCGATCCATCAGCCAGTTCATAGCTGGTTTCATAGCTCGCCATCTCGTCTTTTTTGGCTTTTTTAATAGCCTCCTGCATATGGGGAGCCCGGTTTTTTGGGAAATAGCTAAAGGCATAGCTTCCGGGTTTTAATTTTTTTCCGGATTGTTCCTGGCAAAGTTCGCTTGCCCGGTTATTGAAAGAAACCACATGATGGCTGGCGTCGCAAAGCACATATGCAATATCTGTGTTTTCGAAAATAGTTCTCAAATTGGCGTCTGCCCGGTGCCGTGACTGTTCATCGAGCTTCCGCGAGGTGATATCGATGTGCAGGATAACAGCCCCTTTCTGAGTTTTATCTGCCAGGGGAGCCGCGATCAGTTGAAACCAAACTTTTTGTTGCTGTATGTTACAGGAATACTCCATAGTAAACGACCGGCTTGCACCTGTAATTACGGCCATAACACCATGTATAATCTCTTTGCCCGTGGCGGGGTCTACGCCGGTCGCCTTCTCGGAAATGGTCATGTAATTATAACCTATCCCGTACCGCGGTATACCCAGATTAGTGGCATTTGTCAGCTTCCTCCAGGATTCGTTAACTGCTACAATCTTGCAATGTTCATTAAGTAAAACCACATTTGCCGGAAGCGCGTTGAGTATACCGGTTTGCCGTTCATGTGCCTCTTTCAACTCTTCTATTTTCTGTTCTACTTCGAGCTGGGCAAGCTTTGACCGGGTAATGTTCTGGCCAAAACCTATAACACAAATGGGCTCCCGCTGATCATCGAGCTCGAATTCCATCTGTCCATGTACGTATTGAATGGCCCCGTCTTTTCCGATGATACGAAAATCGCGTTCTGCAGGCTGTCTTTGTTCCATTGCGTTGTTGAAATTATTTTGCATTTCCGAAATGTCATCGGGGTGAACATTTCTGAAAAAATTTTCCTGCGATGGGGTGACCTCTCCCGGGCTATATCCCAGCAGACGATAATAGCCCTGAGACCATTCAATTTCCCCTGTTTTCAAGTCAAGCCTCCACGTACCAAAGCCGGCCAACAGCTCTGCCTTACTGAACAGGGCCTCACTTGCCACCACCTTGTTGAGGTAAAGCTCTGTTTTAGCATCCAACCGGTATTTGTCTACGGCATTGATGACTGCACTGGGTAAGCGTTGCAAACGGTCTTTTAATACGTAATCGCTGGCGCCTTCCTTCATCACGTTAACTGCAAATTCTTCCGAAACAGTAGCTGTGATCAGTATAAAAGGAATGTTTCTGCCACTTTCCTTTAACAGGTTTAGTGCTTCGAGCGAATTAAATGTAGGTAGCGAATGATCGGACAGGATGATGTCCGGCCGAAAGTCCTCCAGCGCCTTCATGTATTCCTGTCGGGTATCAACCAGTCGTTTTTCAAAAATAATACCGGCCTTCTTCAGGGCCCGATCCACCAGTTCAGCATCGCTCGAAATGTCCTCCAGGTGAAGTATTTTTAAACTCTGATCCATAGTATCTGCATTAATCCATAGCCTGATTGGTAATAAGCCAGTAAAACCCGAGTTCCGAAACAGCTTTTGCAAATCCATCGAAATCGACAGGCTTGACTACATAACTATTCACGCCCAGATCATAGCTGGTAATAATATCCTGTTCTTCTTTGGATGAAGTCATGATAACTACTGGGATAGTACGGTTTGCTTCGTCCAGCTTGAGCTGACGCAGAACCTCGATGCCATCTACTTTGGGCATCTTAATGTCCAGCAGAATGACCTTGGGCCTATTTCCAATATCACGGTCCGCGAAAACCCCCTTTGCAAAAAGAAAATCGAGAGCTTCGGCTCCATCATGCAAATGGATAAGCCGGTTGGCAAGATTGGCTTTTTTTAAGGCCCGAATAGTCAGCTCCGCATCATGCGGATTATCCTCAACCAGTAAGATCTCTACTTTGTCGTCGTTCATGATTATGTTTTTTTAGGTAAATGAAAATAGAAAGCTGCTCCCTGTCCTTCGCGGCCCTCGGCCCGGATAATCCCGTGATGCTTATCGATGATTCTTTTAACGAGAGCCAGACCTACACCTGTTCCTTCAAATTCCTCCTGGGAATGCAGGCGCTGGAAAACACCAAATAGTTTATCGGCATAGGCCATATCAAAACCTGCTCCATTATCTTTAACGAAATAAATGGTATGAGTATCCTGATCTTCGCTTCCAATTTGGATTACGGGATTTTCTTTTTTTGATGTATACTTGATGGCATTACTGATCAGGTTCATCAGCACTTGTCTGATCATTCCGGTGTCAGCTTTTGCAGGGGGAAGGGCAGTTATTTGAATGTCATAACCTTTATCATTTCCGTTTTGCAGCAATTCACCCACCACTGTATGAGTCAGCCCCTGCATATCTACCTGCGTTAACACCAGTTCTTTTTTACCCAGTCGGGCAAAGGATAGCAGATCGTCTATAAGCCGGCCCATCCGCGCAGCATTTGTGACGATGTTGTTAATGATCCGGTTCCCTTCAGCGTCAAGCTGCATGCCGTAGTCTTCCTGGAGCATGATGGCATAACCGTTAATTGCACGTAACGGGGTCCGCAGGTCGTGCGAAACGGAATAGGAGAAAGCGTCCAATTCTTTATTAGCCCGCTCCAATTGCCCGGTGCGGTCCTGAACTTTTTGTTCCAGGCCCTGCCACATCATGTAAATCTGGTCGGTCATCCGATTGAAAGCTGCCGCCAGTTCGCCCAATTCATCATTTCCTGGAATATCGATGGTAATAGGAAGTAATTGTTCTCCTGGCATGGCCCGTGCTGCATCCGTCAGCAAGCTTAAAGGTTTTGTGATACCCCGGCTCAGTATACTGACAGCAAATATACCTGCCGCCATTAACACCACCCCAAACAGTAATATCCAGGGGACAAAACTTTGGGCACTTTCAAGTATATTTTTTTTCGGCAGTATAATAACAGCAAGCCATGGGGTCCGGGATACCTGTTGCGCTTTGGCAAACATGGCCTCGCCATTTTTATCTTTATACTCGATAAATTCATCCAGGTGCCCGGCGCGAAATGGCAGCCCAGCTACTGGTTTGTTCATGTCGGTCCAAACACTTGCGTCACTATTGCTCAAATAAAGTTGTGTACCACTTCCCATCAATTGGGATAGTTGAGCAACAGCTTGCGGCGTAGAGTGGAGTAATTGCCAACTTACCAGATAGCCGGCGAGTTTGCCTTTATCAGAAACAGCAGCAATTATCGCATAATATAGCAGCCCGTTGCTATTATAAAACTTACCGATCCGGACAGAATCAGGCGCGACCGGTGTAGACGATAATACCTTGCCCAACGGTATGGGAACCCGAACAGTAGATTTATCCGAGCGAAGTACTGTTTGCTTATTCGTATCCAGTAGTTCTACAGATACCCAGGTGCTGTCGCGATGCAACTTGTCCATCTGTGCAAGCGCATCGGAACGGTATTGGTTGTCCCGTGTAAGAATATATCCCCCGATGCTTTTTTGAGCGGCTGTAGCGCGGGTTGTTTTGAGGACGTTTTGTGCCTGCTGCCCCAACATACCACTTATCTGACTGGCCAGCAGGCTAATTCGCGCTTGGCCGATGCCAAGAGCCGCTGTCCTTAGGCTATAATAACTCAGGAAACCATACACACTAATAGTGAAAAGCAGCAGGCCGCAGATAAGCAGCGGCAATCGTTGCCTGATAGACAGTCTGCCTGGTAAAAATCGGTTTTTTAGCGTGCGTATCATGTTATTTAGCCGGGGTAGGGGCGCCAGGCACGGTTTTGATAATGTTTACAGGTAGGCACGTTGCGGCTGTGCCTTAGCCGTTGCAGATAGGTAATCAGGGGATAAGAACAAATATAACATTTGTTGCCTTTTAATTAAACCGTGTTTTCACCCAATTTTATATGGGGCATGAAGGAATATAGGTGTGCCGGCTTATAAACCCGGCTAGCATAATCTGCAGGATAGAGAACTTATTGTTGATTAATAAGCAATTATTCTGTTAGTAATACGAAAATAAAAAATTACAGCTTTGTCCGCTAATTATAGCGTGCAAGTACTATAAAAACTAAGAGCACCAATAGTAATCTTAGAATTGTTAAAAGCGTTTATTGACGTTTTAGTTATACAAATATTTTGGTATTTGTAATAATTCAGCTCTGACACTACCGCTGAGCTGTTTTTCTTCCGGCTTTATATAGGACGATAGCGGTTGGCCGCAGCAAGAACACACATGTATTGTCGACTTATTCTTCTCGTTTAAAGGAAGTTTATGTTCTACCATCAATTGGTAAATAGAGAACTGGCATTGCTTATTGAGGCAGTAGAGGTAATAAAGTGATGTCTTTTTCATGATCTGTTTATTTGATAGTCAAAATTGCCTAACCGTTAACCTATAGCCTATAGTGGCAATTATGAAAAGCTTGTAGTGGTTTGATTGACAAGTAACACGGGGCAAATCATCTATTATTTATATTTGTTTATTTTCGATCTAATTTGTTTTATTTATTTTGCCTGTTACATCCGAAAACCGAAACCAATCAGACCTAAATTATAAACATGGAAAAGAGAGCGCTTAATTCATCAGCTGAAAAATTTACGTTTTGGCTATTGATGGTTATTATACTGCCTTTGTGTGGAACAGCGCAGATGCGTAACGTCAATATGCCACCTCAGGTTCAGGCCGACAACTCGGTCATTTTTCGAATAAAAGCACCCGATGCAAAAAAAGTGTTATTGGCGGGAACCTGGCCGCCCAGTAAGTATGACTTTACTATTCCGATGGAAAGAAAAGATTCAATCTTTGAAGTAAAGATTGGTCCGTTGCCTTCGGCTATGTATGAATACCGATACCTGATTGACGGGATAAGCACCATTGAACCGGGGAGCAACCTGGTTACCCGTGACGGAATCTATGTTGAGAACCGGTTGATGGTTCCAGGCCCCCAGGCTGATCTATATGACGCCAAAAATGTTCCTCATGGCCAGGTAACATCCGTATGGTATCCTTCACCAATATTAGGTTCAGAACGCAGGATGTCGGTCTATACGCCTCCGGGTTATGAAAAATCAAATAAACGATACCCGGTTTTATACTTGTTGCATGGCGCGGGCGGTGATGAGGAAGTATGGGTGAACCGTGGCCGGGCAAATTATATTATTGACAACCTGATAGCTGCAGGCAAGGCAGTTCCTATGATCGTGGTCATTACCAATGGCAATCCAAACACGCCCGCTGCGCCGCTGGATCGTTCGTATAATGCTAAAGTCAACGATAACATTATGGGCGCTATGTCTTCGCAAAAATTTGAAGAGAGCCTGATAAAGGACGTGATACCTTACATTGAAAACAATTATCGTGTAATTGCCGATCCCGATCACCGTGCCATTACCGGATATTCAATGGGTGGCTATCAGACCCAAAATATCACCAATAGCAACCCTGATAAGTTCAAATATATCGGTGTAATGAGTATGGGCTTGTTTTCTTCAGCAGCACCCGGAATTAAGTACGATAAGGACGCTCATCTGAAACAGCTGGAGGCGCTGAAAAAAAATAAACCTGGGGTTTATTGGATTGCAATCGGAAAGGGGGACTTTTTGTATAAGAGTGCGGTAAAGTTAAGGGCCCTTTATGATGAGGTTGGACTCAAATACACCTATGTTGAAACAGATAACAGGCATGAGTGGAATGCATGGCGTTTATATCTGACTGAATTTGCGCCTTTATGTTTCAAATAAACACTGATGTTTCCTGTTGCTTCAGTTGTTTGTATTTGTCTTCTTTTTGGCGTTTAATATCGAATTTTTGAAGAAAACGAAATATGTTACCAGTGTATAGAAGACATAAAATAGTAGAGCTTTTACCGGAGGCGGCCCGGCCAAAGTGCTCGATCTGGCAAGGCTTTTTTAAGTCGGATCATCAAACTAAAATAACACACCCATTCACCAAACCTGGTTATGAAAAAGATTAAACTTTTACTGCCATTTGCAGCAGCGCTTTTATTAATCATGTCGTCTGTACTTTCAGCGCAGACATCAAAGAAATTAAGAGTTGTGGTGTTAACGGACATCGAGGCCGACCCCGATGATTCTCAGTCGATGGTGCGTTTTCTGACCTATTCCAATCAATGGGATGTGGAAGGGTTGATCGCCACAACATCCATTCATCAAAAAACGCGCGTAGCTCCGGAAAGTATATTAAAGATATTGGATACCTACGATAAAGTCCAACCAAACTTGCTGAGACATGAACCAGGTTTCCCAACAGCGCTTGCATTAAAAGCTACAGTAAAAAAGGGACTTGCCATTTATGGTATGGAAGGTGTAGGAACGGGGCATGACTCACAAGGATCAGATTGGATAGTGAATGTGTTAAAGAAAAATGATAATCGCCAGGTATGGTTTACCGTTTGGGGTGGTCCGAACACATTGGCACAGGCACTTTGGAAAATAAAAAATACTATGCCCGCGCCAGTGGCAGAAAGAATTTATAAGAAAATACGGATATACACCATTTCCGATCAGGATGATAGTGGCCCGTGGATAAGAAAAACGTTTCCCTCCGTATTTTTTGTTGTAACGCCAGGGTATAATTATACAAAGGCTACATGGCTGGGTATGTCATTTGGGATGCCGGGATCAAATACCGAAGTGGTATCAAATGATTGGCTGGCAAAAAATATCCAACAGGCACATGGCCCAATGGGTGCTGCGTACCCCGACGTGGCTTATGGCATGGAAGGGGATTCACCCAGCTTTTTAAATCTGATCAGCAATGGTTTGAATAATCCTGAACATCCTAATTATGGCGGATGGGGTGGAAGGTATGAGTATTATCTCCCGCCATTTGAGGATTCAAACACCGGCAGGTTCCATAGGGATAACTGGCCGAAGGATGAACCTGAAACAAGGCCTATATGGACAAATGCTGCCGACTCTGTAATCTCGCCGGTTGATAAAAAAGGCTACAACAGCAACCAGGCGACTATATGGCGCTGGCGTGTGGAGTATCAAAATGATTTTGCCGCACGTATGCAGTGGACTACCAAAAGCTACAAGGAATGTAACCATCCACCTGTACCAAGAGTAGCGAACGGCGAAAAAATGACCGTGCACTCAGGTGAACAATTTCACCTGAGTGCAGCCGGCACAACTGACCCGGATGGCGACTCATTGAGCTACCTTTGGTTTCAATATCCCGAAGCAGGCACTTACAAAGGCCGCGTCAGCCTTGCACCATATTCGCCAAATCTGTATGATTTACCTGTAACTGCACCCGTAGTAGATAGTGCTGTAACTATACATTTTATTTTAAAAGTTATGGATAAAGGCACGCCGGCTTTAACAAGATACAAAAGAGTTATCGTAACGGTATTGCCGGGCCATAGTAAACAGTAAATCAGAGTATTTGGGCGTCCAATTATGATAATATGAAGATTTGCTCAAGAAGGGTCCCGGTAATTATTATTTAATTCTTTTTCTTGCGGTCATTGCCCATGCCTATTTTGATCTTTCCGGTTGAGTCGGCTTTGGCATGAAGATGAAGCACAATACCTTTGTATCGCTTTTTCTCCAGTTTTTCAGGATCAGTTATAGTGGTGTCATTTTTTGGGTTGCGCAACGGAACATCTATTGCCAGATCCGTGCCTTTTGAGATGCCATACACGCCGGAAACATCCATGTTAATAGCACTCGAGCTCAGTTTCAGCGGGTAAACTTTAAACATATCGCCGTTCACATCAAAACGGGCATTGAGTTCGTGCACGCGGATATCTTTAAGGTCGCGGAAGGGGAAGGCGAACTTACCGACGCTGTATAAAGGTTTAAAATTGAGTAATTGCCCCTGCTGCAGGTTGACGTCCAAATTTCCGTTGATGGAATTTTTAACCAGTTTGCCATCATCAGTAACACCGGCTGTAATAGCTGTTTTAGCCGACAGGATACCCCGCAGGTTATCGGCTGTGAAATCGCTCAGCCCGAAATTGTCAAAAGCTTTGAAAAACTCATTCACATCTACATGACTGATCACTGTATTCAGTTTAAGTTTGTTCAGATCTTCACCACGCTTTATAGAGCCGTTCATTCTCAGAAAACCGCCAGCGTGTTTTAAACCAACATTTTTAATCACCACAGCATCTTCTGATGTGAGCAGATCAGCATGAACATCGGTAGCGAGGAACTTTTTATAATATACATTGCTCACATCCAGGTGCATGGCTGTCGTGCCTTTTTCAAGTACATTGCTCAATTGATCGATGGCATTTCCGCTGTTGGCTACGGGCTTAGACACAGACGATGGTTTTGAACCATCACCCTCGAGGAAACTCAGAAACTCTGCCAGGTACAGTTGCCGGCTTCGTATCTCCCAAATGAGCAGTATCTTTTCCGGGGCGGTATAATACAGGTTCATAAAATTATTTACCCTTCCATTCATAGTGATCACGCTGCGCCCGCTTTGCAGACGGATGTTCCGAAGGATCAGATCGTTTTTGGTGAAATTCATCGATAATGAACTATTGATGAGCTTTAGCTTTTCGGGTATGTAAATAATATCGGCGTCTTTAATATTAATATAGCCTGTCACGAATGGCTTGTTCAGTTGGTAATTCACAATATCGCCTTTATAGCGCAGGTACGCCGTTGCCCGGCCTTTGGTAAACCGGGCTATTTTATCGCCCATAATTTCATTCAGATTAGTGACAGGGAAATTTGCCCTCATATCTCCGGTCGCAATTGGTTTATTGATATTGATAATACTGCCGGTATCAATATTAAAAGGTATCTGTTTGTAACTCCCTGAAAGCCGCATGAAACGGATAACTGAATTATTATCTGTAAAACCTTTGCCTTTTTCAAACTCGTTGGTGAAGATGGCATCGAACCCGCAATTGTCAAATACAGTAGCCGGTGTGGATACTTTACTGTCGCGCACTTTTGTAGTGATATACAGAAAGGGGGTGCCGCCGGCAAAACTGCCCTCAATTAGCGCTGTAACAGCAATCGGTTCACTTATATTATACTGATCCAGTTTGCGTTTGATATTAGCGGCTACCAGTTCTGAAGCCTGCCTCCACGTGATCTGGCTACAAGCGAGATGAATCTTGAAATCGGCAGGGCGTTTGTTGGCGCCAAAAACTGCTTCAAGCTTAAACTGGTTCGGGCCGATATTTACAGCGCCAGAGTTGAGTGTGATTTTCCCATCGTCATCGCCTGTAGCCTCGAAATCGCCTTTTATTATTTTGTTTTGAATAAAACTACCATTCTTTGTTTTGAACGACATGCTTTTTGCAAGCACATCCAGATGAAAACTCGCCTGCCAGCCTGTATCCGGACTTTGCATTCGTCCGTTAACGCTCCTTACATCAAAATAAAATAACTTGTTTTTCGAACGGTCGTCCACCTTCAATTGCAAATTGGAAAAACTGAATAATTCGAATTCTGGTGTTGTGCTTTTCCCGGCAGGTTCTTTTAGCTGCTCCTTCGGACTTTTTTTGAAAACGCTCAGATTGCTGTAACCCGTACTGTCGGTATACAAATCGGCAGTGGCATTATCAATGTCGATTCTGCTGATGCTTGCCTTACCTGTCAGCATGGAGAACGCGTTGAGCGACACATAAAACTCTTTGGCGTCCAGCAGGGTATGTTTATGCTCAGGAAAGCGCTTATCACGTATGGTTACATTTTTTAGTTCGAGCGA
>Ga0157375_10004431_pt1 | contig 12195 bp, 4 predicted proteins | sample M35metaG_FD_115311 | JGI IMG/M metagenome (GOLD analysis project Ga0157375, IMG submission 115311) | Miscanthus rhizosphere microbial communities from Kellogg Biological Station, Michigan, USA - M3-5 metaG | ecosystem: Host-associated > Plants > Roots > Rhizosphere > Soil | place: USA: Michigan...
AAAAATAATTTATTTTTGCCGGATTTAAACAAAGGGCCGTCGTTCTCACCAAAATTAGGAAATGGCAACGGACCTCCGAAGCTGCCTCCGTACTGTCGAAACTTGTTTTCGACTCGAGTTCCCGATTGAAATTTATTGAAGGCGTTCAACCCTGGATCGGCATACTTATAAAACGCACTCCCGTGGAAATCATTCGTTCCATTTTGGCTTACAACTTTTATCACTGCGCCGGAATTTCGCCCATCTTCTGCCGAATAAGTACTTGAGCTGACCTGTACCTCTTTGACCGATTCCTGACTAGGCGTAATAACAGCCGCTCCTCCCCACGTCTGGCTGTTTACGCTTACACCGTCGATCTGGAAGCTATTGGCTGAGAGCCGTTGCCCGTTGGCCGATATTGGAACCTGGTTTTCCGTTTGAAAGATGGAAACACTTGAGCCGCCGGGCCCCGTCGTATTTGGTAGGCCGATAGAGCCGCCATTGGTCCCTCTTGCACCGGCACCAAAAACACCCGGAGTCAGCCGAGCCAATTCATAGGGATCGCGGCCGACCTGAGGCAAACGCAAGATCTCCGCATTGCTGATCGTCTTGCGGACATTCGGATCCTCGGTTTGCAGACCTGCATTCTCCGCCTGCACCGTTACCGTCTCGCTGATCACGCCTGCCTCTAACTTGATGTCCTGGCCCTTAACGGATTCGGCGTCGACTTTTACATCGTCAACCAGTCCTTTCTTAAAACCAGTTTGCTCTACGGTAATCGAATAGAGGCCTGGTGCAAGTCCCGTAAACCTGTAAAAACCATCATCGCTCGTTTGTGTCGTCTGCGACTGGTTGGTTTCTTTGCTCGTCAGTGTCACTTTTGCGCCGGCGACAGTTCCGCCGGCGTTATCGGTCACGGTTCCTTGAACGCCCGCTCTAAATTGAGCATGTCCGACCGTGGTCAGAAACATTAATAAGAAAAAAGTGACGAGAAAATTCGTTAGCTTGATATTCGATCGCAGCATGAGGCCCTCCGTAATAGTTGGGTTTTTAGGCTATTTAAATGCTTGACGGAAAACATTCGACGGTCAGTCATCCGCAATACAAAAGAAAGGCCTGCGACCCTTAGTTAATTGAGTTAGTAAAACGTTTTAGTAAATCGTTTCAGTAACACCTATTTAGCACCTCCATTTTTTTCTTGTCAAGAGAAAATCAGGGCTCCAAGCTCATTTTTCGAAAGTAAATCAGATTTATTTCGCGATTCTGTAAGATTTCAGCAGGGCGACGCCTCAAGTTTGCCTTTTTTGATTGGTAAGACCAATAAAGGAACTCTATTACCCGTCCTTGAACTCGACCGGCCGCGTGTGGCAATATCTGACGCGATGGCCAAAAGAGGAAACCGGGAAAAACCGAAACAGTCGGGCGGGTCGCGTGACGGCGACGTTGTCAGCCTAAAGGACCTCGCTCTTCATCTTGGCCTTTCGCCGACAACACTCTCCGTCGTGCTAAATAATTCGCCCAAGGCCGAGGCCATACCGAAGGAAACCAAAACTCGTATTTTTGACGCAGCTCGCGAGTTGAATTATCGCCCCAACTACTTGGCTCGTTCCCTCAGGGTGCAAAAAACAAATACGATTGGCGTCATCGTCCCCGAACTGAGTGACGGATATTCTGCAATGGTCTTGAACGGCGTCGAGTCAGTCTTGGCGACTGCGGGCTATTTATGTTTGACAGCGAGCCATCGGCATAATGACGAGTTGCTCGAACGGCTTCCCAGGGTCTTGGCAGAAAGGCAAGTCGAAGGTATTATAGCGGTCGATACAACTGTTAAATTCGATCCAACACTACCGATCGTAAATGTTTCCGGGCATGATGAGATCGAGGGCGTCACGAATGTCGTCCTAAATCATCAGCATGCCGCCGAATTGGGTATTGGGCACTTATATAATCTCGGCCATCGACGGATCGCCGCCCTTAAGGGGCAGGAGTTCAGTTCCGACACCGAAATTCGTTGGACAGCTATTAATGACGCCGCAAATAAACGTGGCATTTTCTTCCACCCCGTTCTTACTGCCCAACTGCAAGGCGATTCGCCGTCACCTGAGGTTGGATATTCGGCCATGAAATCGATATTAGCAAACGGGGAACCGTTCACGGCGGTATTTGCTTTCAACGATGTTTCAGCGATCGGCGCCATACGCGCGCTTGAAGAGATGGGGCTGAGGGTCCCGGTCGATGTTTCAGTCCTTGGCTTTGATGATATTTATTCCGCCGCTTTTCACAATCCAGCACTGACTACCATTCGCCAGCCGCTGTTCGAAATGGGCAGCCTGGCTGCCGAAACATTATTAAAGCGCCTGCGAAATGGTGCGAACTCTAAGGTTCCGCTTACTCTCAGCGTAGAACCAACGATCATCGTCAGACAATCAACGGCGAGAGTCTCGCCCTGAAGTAAAAATTCAGAAATCAATTAGTATCGAGTACATCACGGACTTTGTTCGCCAAAGCATCGGGTGAGAACGGTTTTTGCAAGAAGTTTACCTCGTCATGGAGGACGCCATACTTGACGACCGCGTCGTCGGTGTAACCCGAGACGAAAAGCACTTTGATCTCGGGAAAGCGTTTTACTATCCGCTCGGCCAAAGCCGGACCTGCGATCCCGGGCATCACCACGTCGGTGACAAGTAGATGGATGTTTCCTTTGTATTCGCCGCTTAGCTGCAGTGCCCTATCGACATCCGCGGCCTCGAGCACTTTGTAACCGCTGTCCTCGAGAACTTCGCGGCTCAGGGCCCTCACGACAGCCTCGTCTTCAACGAGAAGTATCGTTTCGGTGCCGTCGGGCGCCGGGGCTAAGCTGTCGTGGGTTGCCGACCGGACAACATCAGCGGAATGCGGCAGATAAATGCTGAATGTCGTGCCGGACTGTCCGTTACTTTCAACTTCGATATATCCGTCGGAGTCCTTGATAATACCGTGAACGACCGCCAGACCAAGTCCCGTACCTTGTCCGTTGCCCTTGGTTGTAAAAAATGGCTCGAAGATTCGATGTTTGATATCTTCTGTCATTCCTTTGCCGGTGTCTGAGACTGTCAGTAGCACGTACGAGTTAGCCGGTGCGTCCCCTGTTGAATGTTCGGCACCTAATTCGACGTTTTTCGTTTCAATTAATAGGCTGCCGCCCTCGGGCATCGCGTCGCGAGCGTTTACTGCGAGGTTGAGCAGTACTTGTTCGATCTGACCCGGATCGACTCGGACATTATGCAGCCGAGGATGCAGCGAGGTGGTCAATTGAATGTCCTCGCCGATCAGGCGGTGAAGCATTTTCTCGGTGTCATAAATGACCTCATTGAGGTTCAGCACTTTTGGAGCGAGCACTTGTTTCCGACTAAACGTAAGCAGTTGCCGCGTCAGAGATGCAGATCTTTCGCCGGCACGGAGAATTTCCTGGACCCTTTCAGTCTGCGGGTCGTCAGACCTCATTGATCGAAGAATTAGCTGGCAGTAGCCTGTAATGATCGTTAATAGATTATTGAAGTCATGGGCTATGCCTCCGGCTAGTTGGCCTACCGCTTCCATTTTTTGGGCCTGGCGGAATTGATCCTCAAGACGTCGCCGATCCGAAATGTCGATCCCGATGCCGAGGACACAGGGCCCCTGCTCGGTGGTCATGCGGACGCCTTTATAATAATAAGGAACCGTCCGGCCATCCTTTGTGAGAACGGAGCTTTCTACTGAAGCTTGACCCTCTGAAAGCACAGTGTCGATCATCCTTGAAATACCGTCGATCTCGTTTTTTTGGACCAACGTGAAAGGGGACATCTCCGCTATCTCCTCTTTCGTATAACCTGTAACATCCTCCAGGACCTTGTTCCATTTCAAGAACTTACCGTCCGCCTGAAATAGATAGACGCTGCCCGGGAGCGAATCCATAAGCGTATTGACAAAGCGCTCATCCTGAACTCGCGAGGTCGTCTCGATAACAGAGTTAATAACACCAATGATCTCGCCTTTGGTATTGCGCATTGGACCGACAAGGGCTGTCGCCCAACCGCGGCGGTCGGTGCCAGGAATGTCATACTGGAAGTCGTTTGAGTGCGTAATTCCTCCCTCCAGCGCGCGACGCATAGCATCGATAATGCCTATATTCTGCAAAAACGGAAAGAGTTCCTGCGGCGTACGACCCAGAACTTGTTCGGGTCGCAGCCCCGTGATCTGTTCCATTGCCTGATTCCACATTCGATAGCGAAGTTCACTATCGAGAACGACCTGACCGTGTTGCGTATTGGCTAGAACCTGAGCATTAAATTCCTGAGCCTCACGTAGCGATTCCTCGTCCTGTTTGCGTTCCATCGCAACTCCTGCGAGGTGCGTAGCGCGTTGTATCAGAGTGAAATCCTCGGGCGAGGGACTTCTAGGCTCCCTGTAATACATTGCAAATGTACCCAACACGGACTCGCGGGAATCCATTATCGGCGTGGACCAGCAGGCTCTAAGTCCGCTCAGTCTCGCAAGTTCGCGATAGTCTTCCCATAACGGATCCGTCATGATATCGGTAACTATTACCGCTTGGCGTCGGTAGGCAGCCGTACCGCATGAGCCCGCTTTCGGCCCGATCTCGGCACCATTGACCGCTTGGTTATAAACATCAGGAAGCCCCGGAGCCGCTCCATGACGCACGTGAACACCGTCAGGATCGAGAAATAGGATCGAACCTATCGTATCCGTGGATATCGCTTCGATGCTTTCGACGATCGCAGTCAAGATCTCCCTAAGATCTGCCCCTTTTGCGATCATCCCCAATATACGTGTTTCGTCCTCAAGCAACTTGTCCCGCAGCTTGCGTTCGGTGATGTCTATGGCGATGCCCAATACTTTGGCGGGTTTTCCTTCTTTATCGCGATGCGTTTGCCCGAGAAACCAAAGAACCCTTTCGACGCCGTCTTTTCTTATGATCCGACTTTCGAATCCACTGATCTCCGCCCCGGAACTCATTTGCTCCATTGCGTCCCGGAGGCTTTCAACGTCGGCCGGATGGCAGAATGACATTACTGTCTCCGCATTACCATCAAATTCCGCTTCGGCGAGGCCGTGCATTCGAGCCAGTTCGTCAGACCACTTGAACTTATTATTCTCGATGTCCCATTCCCAACTTCCTACGTGAGCCGCTTCCTGAGCGAGCCGCAAGAACGTTTCACGTTCACGCAATACGTTTTCCGCTTCGATACGAGCGGTGATATCGCGGATCACGCCTGCAAATAACTGTGGGTTACTCCCTGGTACAGGCATGATCGCCAATTCAACCCGCACCGACCTGCCATCGGCGCAAAGTGCAGGCATCTCAACGCGCCTACCAATTACCTGTCCTTGTCCTGTAGCCAAATACCGCTTGAGGCCCTGACGATGCCCCTCACGAAGCTCCGGAGGAATTATCAGATTCGCCAGGCTCTTCCCGATCACCTGATCCCGCTGATAACCGAAGAGGGCTTCTGCTGCCGGGTTGAACTCAACAACCTGGCCTTCGGAATTCATCACTACTACGCTGTCGAGAGATGACTCCAGGATCGCCCGGTGGATGGATACCGCGGAGGCAGTGGCCTCCTGAGCCTGCCGCAGAAAAATATTCCTCTCAGTAAGCGCCCGTTTTAATTCAATGTGCGTCTTTACCCGGGCAAGTACCTCGCCGATCTGAAACGGTTTTGTTACGTAGTCGACACCTCCAACTTCAAAGGCCTTAACCTTATCATCGGTGCTATTTAGAGCAGTAAAGAATATGACCGGAATGTCCTTGAACTCATCCTTTTTCTTAAGCCGTTCGCAAACCTCGTATCCGCTCATTCCAGGCATGTTTATATCAAGCAAAATGAGGTCAGGAGGGTCGCTTTCGACGGCCTCAAGGGCCTGAAGTCCGTTTGTAACCGGGCGAACTTCGTAATCGTGTTCCTCTAGAAGGCCGACCAGCAGCCGCAGATTCTCTTTCGTATCGTCTACGACCAAAATGTTGGCACTCGGCTTTTGCTGCTTAGTCATTGCCGTTCTGTTCTATGGCCGCCAAAAGGCTGTCGTAATCATAGTTCTCGGCAAGAACCTTGATCTGGGCCGCGGCCGGTCCGGAATACTTATGCGCTGATCTTGCAAGCTCGACTATCCTTCCGGAGCGAGCTGAGATCGCGGCCTCGCGAAGCTTATCGATAAGGCTTTCTGGCAATTTAGCGATCAACTGCGACAGTTGAATATCGCCATCACGATCGCCGGAATCTCCAATGGGATGATTTCCGGCGGAGTTGTTGTAAATATATTGTATATTAAGCAATTCACCGATCTTAGCCAGCAACTCCTGCTCCCTGTAGGGCTTACGCATGAACGCATCGGCACCCGCATCGAGAGCCTCCTGTTCTGTTTCCGTCACCGCGCTTGCAGTGATGGCAATGACGATGGCTTTCGACTTTTTTGATCTGAGCTGTCTGACGGTTTCGAGCCCTTCGATGCCAGGCATATGGAGATCGAGCAAGATCAGGTGGGGCCGCCAAGTCCGATCGATGCTAATCGCCTCGTCTCCTCCTGCCGCAACCCGCGAATCGAAGCCTACCTCAGCCAAGAGTTCGTGCAATAATTCCCGGTTTGTTGGCACATCGTCCACTATAAGCACTTTCAGGCTTCCCGTCTCGGCACGAAGGCCGACTGGAATCGGAAGATCCGCGTTACCCTTTATGGGAGCTAAAGACGATGCGGCTTTAAATGAAAATGTAAAAGAACTTCCCTCTCCCAATGTGCTCTCGACGGTCAGGTCTCCGTCCATCAATAGAGCGAAATTGCGGCTGATGGTCAGTCCCAACCCGGTTCCGCCGGCACGCATTCCCGATTCCGCTTGATCAAAGGCCTCGAAGATAGTCGCAAGGTCTGCGGATTCGATGCCCGTCCCGGTGTCGCTCACGGTAATTCTCACTAAGAATTGCTTCGTCTCAACAGCGTCGGAACGCATTTGGACTTTGATAACCCCTGTTGTCGTAAATTTTACGGCATTGCTCAGCAAATTTATCACGACTTGCCTAACCCTACCCGCATCGCCGTCAATGACGTCTGGTAGTTGGTCATCCAGGTCGAAAACTAGCCCGATTCCCTTGGCTTCGCTCAACTCGGCAAACATCAATTTGATGTCCATCAGGAGTGACCTCAAATCAAACGGGTCAACGAGAAGTTTGGTTCTGCCCGCTTCGATCCGGGACAACTCAAGGATGTCGTTTATTAGAGTCAACAGATGATCGCCGCTGCGGTGAATGGCCTCGATCTTGGTTTTTTGACCGTCGGCAAGTGTGCTGTCTCTCTTTAACAGCTGCGTATAACCAAGTATGGCATTCATCGGCGTTCGAATCTCATGGCTCATATTGGCGAGAAAAGTGCTCTTTGCCATGTTTGCGGCCTCAGCCTGATTGGCGAGCCGCTCGGCATCAACTTTCGCGGCAGCCAACTCCGCTGTTCGCAACCTGACCGTTTCTTCGAGCTCGTGTCGGCGGTTTTCCAATACCTTTACCCGCGCCCGATATACCAGAAAAAGGATAAAAACCGCCAGAACCGCTACCGCAATTCGGAACAACGCCGTTTGCCAAAAAGCTGCCTGTACCGTGACAGGCACAGTCGCTCCTTGTTCGTTCCATATTCCATGGAGACTTGCCGCCTGTACCTGGAATGTGTAGTTTCCCGGAGTCAAATTTGTGTAAAATGCCACACGGCGGTCCCGGGCCTCGATCCAGTCATTGTCGTAACCTTCGAGACGGTATCGGTATAGGACCTTTTCGGGGGCAGCATAGCTAAGGCCAATGTAATGAACCTCAAGATCACGCTGCCCCGACGAGAGCGTAATTGGCGAGTCGTGAATTTCCATTTGGTTAGCCATTACCTTTTCGATCAACATTGGCGGCGGGGTTGAGCCTTTCGTAAATTTATCAATATCAAATTCGGCAAGTCCCTCGATCGTTGAAAAATACATCCGTCCATCCGGCATTTGCCACGAAGCCGGTTGAAAGCCCCCATTACCCTCTGCCATGCCCTCGTCAGTACCAAGCGAGGAGCTGAGTATCGACGCGGTCTGGCCGTCGGCTATTGAATTCAAGCCTCGCCGGTTAGCGAAGAATAACCCCTGATTCCCAAGCATCCAAAGGTTTCCGACGCCATCCTCCAAAATCGCGGAAACCACATTTTCCGGGAGGCCGTTGTCGGTGCTAAGACGCATAAAAACCCCGTTCTTAAATCGGGCGAGGCCCCCTCCATATGTTCCTATCCACAAGACTCCCTCATTGTCCTCATATATAGCGCGTACCATGCCTGACGGTACTCCGTCCTTTTCCGTGTAACTCGTGAATTTATCATCTCGGTAGCTGCTCATACCGCTTATGGTCCCGATCCAGAGAGTTCCATCGTGGCTTTCGGTTAGGAAATTGACGTCATTACGGACCAATCCATCTTTTTCTGTAAATTGAACGGTCTTGTCTTGGGTGTGACGTATGAGGCCATTTGCTGTGCCTAGCCACAATCGCTTTTGGGTATCTTCATAAATCGCCGAGATCTTATCGCTTGGCCCCCAGTCAGGTTTGTCGACGACACCGTTTCGTAAATGTAATAGCTGAATACCCGTCCCGATCCATAGATCGCCATCTCCACTCAAAAGCAACGAATTTGCGCAACCTATCAAGCCCTGTGCTCGGTCGTAGTCTTCGACAACTTTACCGTCGCGAAAATGTATAAGGTGATCACAGCCAGTTGCAACCCATAGACCGTCCTTGCCGTCGCCGGTTATTCCCTGGATCTGTTTGTTAGTTAATCCATCAGCCACGGTGTACCGAGTAATTGGCCGCCACCGAAGCAGGCTTAGCCCTAATCCGCCGGTTCCCACCCAAATGTTGCCTTCCCGATCCTCGAATAGTGACCTGACACCATTCTCCGTGAAATGCGCTTTATACGGTGTTTGGTTCTGTCGAATAAACCGCTCGTTGGCAGTTGGTCGTGTATTCAATAAAACTAACGTGCCATTCGGGCTGTTCTGAAGCCCAATCCAATATTTTCCGTTATGGTCGGCAATCACCGATTGAACGCTTCCTCCGGTCAAATGCACATCGAAATTACCATCACGGAAACTTAGCAATCCACGTTCAGTACCGATCCAAATCCCATCATTATTTTGAAACATTACAAGGACCGCGCCGGTTTTTAGGGCGGGGGGGAAATCATAACGTGCAAAACCCCCGTTTTCGTAGTGAAAAAGGGCACCCACAGTTGTAATCCAAAGTCCGTGTCCAAAGTCCGCGCATAGCCTTTCTGCTCGAAACCCAGGGGGCAAACCATCTTGCTCTGAAAACCATTTGATCTCACCGTCTCGCAGTCGGGCCAAGCCCGAACCAGATGTCACCCAAATGTTATCTTCACTGTCCTCGGCTATAGAGGTAACGAGCCCATCCGGTCTCGAGATATCAAGACCCATATTCCGAAATAGGCCATTCTGGTAACGGGTCAGGCCACCTTCCTGAAAACCTATCCAAAGATCTCCGTTTCGGCTTTCATAAATCGAGGTGACCCGATTGCTTGCCAAACCTGGCGTGCTTGCCACATCGAACACCTGGAACTCGATACCATTAAAGCGGACAAGGCCGCCGAATGTACCCATCCAGAGGTAGCCATCTTGAGTCTGGACGATACAGGTTATGGTGCTCTGTGGCAGTCCTGATGCGATAGTCCATGTTTGTAGGCTGTATTGAGACTCTAAGGCACTAGCTCCTGTCTGATTGGCCAGTGTTTTGGGTGAGGATTGTGCAGCGACCGGCAGGCATTGTATACCTACCGCAATGGCAGCGAGAACGAGCCACAACCACACTTTGACCGCAGGTGCGGTAACCGGAGTGCCGGTGGTTGTCGATTTGGGATTCGTCACTTTCTTTCTTCTGATCCCAGAGCCATTATTAGTTTGATCGTATCCAAAATTTTCCGCTAGCAACGCGATCCTTGCTGCGGCGTCTTTAGAGTACGCTTTCGCAAGTAATCGCCCGGCCTAAACGTGAAGCCGCCAAATGCGGCGATCGCTAGCGCGATGGCAATGATGTAAGTAAAAATCACCCCCCCCTCCAGGAATGGAAGTGGAAATGTCTTGATCCACTGAATGACGGTGTTCATTATTACGGCCCCAAAACTAACAACCAGAGACGATCAAGGGCTCCGAACAAACTGAGGTCACGAAGTTAGTATGAATCCGCGGTTTCGAAGACGGAAGTATCCGCTTTCCGACATCCTCAACCGGTTTGTCGTCATATGATGTGGTGAGGAGAAGGTCCTTGAAACCAGAACTTGATGGTATCGGAAGTTCTAGGGTTTATCAAGCATTTTTTGACCGTTATCCGTGTGTGTGACTTGTCCCTGGTGCCTAAGAAATGCCGGCCATTCTACTTCCGTCCAAATTGGTTATACCAATTTTGGCTTTTGCTCAAAAAGCATTGACGGAACGATCCGTTGCCAGGCCTCTATCACTCCAGCTTTTCTCTAAGTAGAGCTTGGTTACCGTTTCTCTTCCATTCTCACTGGACCTTCAACCGCCCATATTCACTCAGGCCTGGGCAATGTGCAAAAAAAATTTTAATGAATAATTAGGAAAATCGCTTGACGCTCGGCAAAATACGTGTAATATGTCAAATGTTCTAACAAATTCTTAGAAAGTCTGGTCAATTTAACATTTTTACGGTATTGATGAGCCTTTGGCTCACGTTTGCCGTGACATAAACGAGAAAAACATAAACCTCTACGGCCTTTTTGTTAGGTATTTTAACAAAACATGCGAAAGATTAACCCCAGGGACTTTAAGCTCGCAACTCGCGGAACATCGCGCGGAATCAATAAGCAGATCGCACTGACCTTGATCCGCACGCACCAACCCGTGTCTCGAGCAGACCTTGCGCGGCTGATGGAAACAAATCGCGCAAATGTAACGTTTCTCGTCAACGAATTACTTGGAGAGAACCTCGTTCGCGAGGGTGCCCAGGGTAACCAAAAGGTACGGGGGCGAAAGCCGACCTTTTTATACCTCAACTCGCAAAAGACCCTGGCCGTCGCTGTCGATATTAGGGCGTCACGGACCTATTTGATGATAACCGATTCGATCGGCAAACAGATCGGGGACATAATCAGTTTCCCGACTCTTCTAGATCCGGACAAGTTCATAGAGTCGCTCGGAATACAGGTGCGGCTGGCCCTAAGCAATATATCTGATGACGCGGTTTGCGATGGTATGGGAATCGTCATTCCGGGTGTGCTCGACCGCCAGTCTGGAATGGTGCTTCACGCCCCAACGCTGCGGTGGCGAAATGTAAACCTACTTGATCCGCTTCAACGCGAATTCAACGGTATCGACATTCATCTTGAAAACTCGGGAAAGGCTTGCGCCTTGTCACAGATATGGTCAACGCACGGAGATGGTCCTGCGTTGAACGACATCGTTTTTGTCAGTGTTTCCGACGGTGTCGGTGTCGGTGTAGTGATAAACGGCGAGCTCGTCCGGGGCAAGCATAACACGGCAGGTGAATTTGGCCACGTGCCGTTAAGCATCGACGGACCGCCGTGTTCCTGCGGAGCCAACGGCTGTTGGGAAGCTTATATTTCAAACATTGCGACCCTATCTCGCTATTTTGGAAGGAGCGTCAATACTCACCAGCCGCAGGCGACTGAGACGATCGAATTTACTATCGAGGACCTGATAATTCGAGCGAGAGGTAACGACAGCAAAGCTCTGACGGCACTGCATTCGACAGCACGGTATCTAGGGCTTGGGCTTGCGTCTATCATAAATGCCCTCGACCCCTCACGTATCTATATCGGCGGCGAAATAACCGAGGCTTGGGATCTGATCGAGCCACACGTTCGCGATGCGATCAGGGAAAGAACCTTCACGACAGATCTGGGAAAGATATCAATTGGGATCGTCCCGGCAATGGAATATCCAAGACTTCGAGGGGCAGCAGCTCTCGTAACGGCGCCGGCGTTTGCGGCTCCAAAGGTCGCGTAGAAAACTTTTTGGACAATTGACGATCGCCGAAGGGCCGACGCCAAAAAAGACTTCAGCCGGGGCAATCACGGCAAAACCAAACGGAGGAATTCAGAATGGAAACGACATATGTATCTGGACGTTGCACGATCAGCAACATTGGGCGCGTAATAATGCTTTCACTGATGCTCGCAGGC
>Ga0157375_10004436_pt1 | contig 12188 bp, 8 predicted proteins | sample M35metaG_FD_115311 | JGI IMG/M metagenome (GOLD analysis project Ga0157375, IMG submission 115311) | Miscanthus rhizosphere microbial communities from Kellogg Biological Station, Michigan, USA - M3-5 metaG | ecosystem: Host-associated > Plants > Roots > Rhizosphere > Soil | place: USA: Michigan...
AACGTTATCGACATAGTATGTGTCGTATTCAGCCTCGCCGGTCTTCGGAAACTCCGCAGATGATGCCGGAGATGCGCAAAACATAAGCACGACAGCCATCGAAACGAGCATCGATTTCATGGCGGTACCCTCCTTCATCAATTCTTGACTACGGTCGACTGGCGATCTACGGCCAGCGATGTGCACTTAAGTAACTTCCGAATAATACGATGTCATGTCTGCTTTGGGTCATTAGCGGACATCAGAGCAGATATGAGGGATGTCCGCTTTACCCCCAATAGCGGACATGCTCATCGTCGGCATCAATGTCTGCTAAGTGCCAATAGCGGACCTGGGCGCGGCTAAGGACGACCTGATTTAATTACCTGCATTGCGACTCTCAGGTGCCATACAGCAATCGCACTGCTGAGGTCAGGGGTTCGATCCCCCTCGGCTCCACCAAATTCCCAAGAAAATCTGGCCAGCGCACAACTCTCCGAAAGACTGCGCTGTGCGAAATGCGGAGGTTCGTTGCAGGCCGCTTCTGCGCTACATTGTCGGACCGGACGGCGGAGAAATCGCGAATGCACAAGACAACGATAGGAGCTGCTGGCCTAGCTCTGCTGGTCACTGCGTCACTAACTTGGGATGTGAATGCGATCACTTTGACCGGAGTCGGGCCCCTCGCTTCGCCTGTTCAAACCGTGGCCTGCTGGTGCGGATGGTTGGGAGGCTCAACGGCAGCACTCAGAGGGGGTCGATCCTACCGATGCTCTTGTGGCCGCGCGAACGCCCTTAGAGCGCCACGACGCATGCCGTGTTCAGCGCATCAGACCAAGTTCTATTGCGAATCCAACCTTTGCCACTGGCAAACATGGTCCATGACCTGCATCTGAGGGGTGAGATGACCCGCATAGCAGCATTCACGCCGCAGCGGGCATTATCGCCGCCGCTTTCATCTTGTCTCAGCCCGCTCAGGCTGGAACCTGTTCGCCGGTAACGGTGAAGGGGCATGCCGCGGATCCGGCGGCGGCAACCACACAAGCCCAAATCAAGCTCACGCAAGAAGCGGCCCGCATCGGCGGCAAGGTCAAGCAGAATTCCACGGATTGCAAACCGGTGTCCGGCGGCTTCGAGTAGAAGACCTCAGCGGTCGTCTGTCCCTGAGAATTTCTGCTGCATTACCGCGACGCGTCCGCCCGCTTTCAATCGAAATTAAAAGCGAAGCTCGCTTCCCTTACCGAGATTTCGGTTCTCCAATTCAACTTATGGATGTACATTAATTCCGTCCACGGATTATCGACCAGCCCGCAGGGAGATGACTATGAAGCAGAAGCTCGAGGAATCCATCGACAGAGCGCCACCGGGGTATTTCCATCCCAAAGTGAAGGAGAAGCTTCCCGAAGCTAAGCAGCGCTTCTCCAAAATCGCTGACCTAATCGACGATCTCGGTCGGTTAGACGAGCGCACTCAGGAGGTCCTACGTCGACGAAAAAAGTCTTCGCACGCTCCTTAGAGAAACTTCCCCCGGCTCAGAGGAGCCGGTGTTGGCCCAACTCAAACGCTTCCCTGGCAGCAAGCTCAGCGATCGCGGAGATGGGATGAAGAAAATCCCATGGGAGACTTTGGCCGAACGAATGAAGCCGCAGATCGCGCCAGTCGACGCAAACCCAATAGCTGTGGGTCAATACCCTACCTTCGATGAAATTCGATCTGGCGTGCGGGGCAGGTATCCAAACATCCCCGAAAAGGCATTTGAGGCGGAGGATATTAACCGCGCATTTCAAATCGGCTATTCAGGCGCCGGGTGCAGTCGGCGAGGGAAAAGGGGCGCAACTTCTTGACTGCATGTGGGCACACCTGCACCGTGGTTCGCGATCGTTATGGCGTTGGCAATCGTTGCCATCGTCCTTACCGTTTAGACTGCGGTTCTTGTCATAAATCCAGGCGTAGTCCTTTTCACTCAAGCCTTCTGGGCACTTTTTTGGCAAGCTTGGTGGGCGCTTGGTGTGCCGGCCGTAGGTCCGACTAATACGATCGCCACGATCGGACTCATCATCATGTGCATCGTCAATCCCAACTTCTAAGACTTAAAGTCCGTTTCCTGGTTTTCGCGAGGGCGCTGCTACGCGCCCCTGCTGCGTCTCTTCTTTCTCTCAGCCGGCCCAGGCGTTCTGCTGCATTATCGCGCCGCGTCCGTCCTCTCTTTGGTCTTGGAGGCGGAACGCGAGGCCGCAGGCGTGGCGTCGGACAAGTTCCCTTCTTCGTCGCGCACGCGAAACAGCAAGCCGACAAACGGGACGAGCAGGATGTCGGGCACAAAGCACCTCACAAACAGGGCGATGCGGTAGAACCAGCCTGGCACGATGACTTTGTTGCCGCGCTTGAATTTGCGGTATGCGAGGCGCGCGAGTTCCTCCGCGCTCATCACCGGCAGCAGCATGACGTAGCGAGAGTTCTCGGCGCCGGCCTTGGCGTGAAGCCCGGTTGCGGTGGTGCCGGGGGCCAACGCCGAGATGCGAACGCCGGTATACATGGCCTCGTAGGCGAGCGCTCGGGTGAACGAGAGAACGAAGGCCTTGGCCGCAGCATAGGTCGCTTGATAGGGTACCGGCATGAAACCTTCGACCGAAGCGACGTTGAGTACGCCTCCGCCGCGGCGCGCGATCATCCCCGGTAGGAAACGGCGCGTGAGGTCGACCACGGCCCTAACATCGAGATCGACGATCTTGCGAAGCGTCGCCGGATCTTCGTCCTGGAAGAAGCCGGCAGCCATGATCGCCGCGTTGTTGACGAGAATGTCAGCATAGAGGCCGTAGCGCTTGAGCGCCTCCTCGACGCCGGCGCAGCCTTGCGCCGTGCCAAGATCAGTGGTGAACACCTTCACCTCGACCGGATAGGTTGAGCTAAGCTCGCGCGCGGCCTCGGCGAGCCGCGCCTCGTCGCGGGCGACGAGAAGGAGCGCATGACCGTCGCGCGCGAATTCCTCGGCGAGTGCCCGTCCGATCCCTTCTGTCGCGCCGGTAACCACCGTGGCGGGCGCTAGCATCTCGAGCTTTCTGTCGATCTCGTTCATTCTTCGCGTGTCGCTCTCATTAGGGGAACTCCTAGCACAGGCTTGCGATCCGCGTATGTAGCTTCTCGCTGGCCTCTGGAGTGCCGATACACGATGGGAAAGGCCTGGGACGGCCGCGCCAGGCCTAGGCTAGACTAGACATGCGCGCTCCTCGCGCGCGAGCATCGATTGGCTTCCCAAGAAAGCTCCGGCATGTCCGCAAAGCGCCTGTTGCGTCCTTCTTTTTTGCTCCTCGCAAGCCTCCTGCTTGCGCCAAACTTCGCCAACGCGGAGCCGAGCCTTGCCGAAGCAATCAAGAAGCTCGACGCGAAATACCTGAGCGTCTCCGACCTCGCGGCGAAGGACGCCGCCCCGAAGATCGAGGCCGGCGGAGGCGCCGACGATGCGAAACCCGCCGCGCAGGAGATCTCGCAAGGCGGCGTGCAGGCGGCGCTGAGCTATATCGAGGAGAAGGGCGAGGAAGGTGACGTGACGCGCATCCCTGTCGTCACCATCACCGCCGACGGCAGAGTGATTGCGAAGCTTGAAGGAGACAGCACCGGCTTCACCGATCCGCCAGTCAGTGTGCAGATCGCCGAGCTCGACCCAAGCAATTCGCGGCCCGAGGTCGTGGTGTCATTCTACACCGGCGGCGCGCATTGCTGCTCCGATACTAGCGTTGTCACAAGCAGTGCCGACGGCACGACCTGGACGACGGTCGATGTCGGGGAGTTCGATGGCGGACCGCTGCTTGCGACCGATCTCGACGGCGACGGCCGCTACGAGTTTGCCCCGCGCGACAATGCCTTCCTCTATGCCTTCGCCTGCTATGCCTGCTCGACGGCCCCGCTCGAAGTGCTCTCGGTAGAGAACGGCATGGTCAAGAACGTAACCACAGATCCACGGTTCAAGCCGGCGCATGAGGGCACCCTCAAATTCATCATCGAGGAGGTGCCGGACAGCGAGGTCAATGGCTTCCTGGCAGGCTATGTTGGCGAGAAGATCCTGCTCGGCGAGGGCAAAGAGGCATGGGACTTGATGCTCGCCTACTACGACAAGGCTTCCGATTGGGGGCTCGAGAGCTGCGATCAGCCCCTCGACGAGAACGGAGAGTGTCCGGGGAAGACCGTTAGGCTCACCTATCCTGAGGCACTCGAACGCATGCTTAAGGAAAATGGTTATAAGGTAGAGAAATAAGCCCGAGCCTCAAGGATTCCGGCCGGAACCCTTGAGGATTGGACGCCGTTGTTGTGAGCCCGGCTTGATCCCGCCGCCGGTCTCCCGCCTTTCTAGGAGTTTCGAGTATGGCACCCCGCGCTTTCTGGACTGGCCATTTGCGGCTCTCGCTCGTCAATATTCCGGTCAAGCTCTACCCGGCCACCACCGCTGAGCGGAGCATCGCCTTCCACCAGATCCATGAGCCTACCGGCAAGCGCATCCGCTACCAGAAGATTGCTCCTGGCGTTGGCCCGGTCGAGAACGACGAGATCATCAAGGGCTACGAGTACGAGAAAGGCAAATACGTCCTGATTGACCCCAAGGAGATCGACGACCTCAAGCTCGAGTCGAAGCAGACCATCGAGCTCGTCCGTTTCGTCGACGAGAACGACATCGACGCGCGTTACTACGAGACTCCCTATTACCTGCTCCCAGATGGCGAGATGGCCGACGAGGGCTACGTCATCGTCCAGAAGGCGCTGAAGGACACCGGGAAGATTGGGGTCGGCCAATTCATTCTGCGCGGCCACGGCAACATCGTCGCCATCAAGCCCTTCGGCAAAGGCCTGATCCTCGAAGTGCTGCGGCATGCGCACGAGATCCGCGCCGCTGAGCCCATCTTCAAGGAGATCCAGGACGTCAAGGTCGACAAAGAAGCGCTCGACCTCGCCAAGGAGCTGATGCAGCGGAAGGCTGGAAAGTTCGACCCCGAGCAGTTCAAGGACGAATATACCGAGGCGGTTTGGGAGCTGATCAACGCCAAGCTCGAGCACAGAAAGCCTGAGATCGCCACCGAGGTGCCCGGCACTGCCAAAGTGATCAACATCATGGATGCCCTCAAGAAGAGCGTGCAGCAGGGCAAGGGCGCAGCCCCCAGCAAGACTGCCGCCAAGCGCAGCGCCGCATCGGCACGATCCACCAAGAAGGCTGCCAAAGGCACAGCCAGACGGAAGTCGGCTTAAGCGATGGCGCGGGCGCCGAGCCGGGACTTACTCGCCGACTACAAGGCGAAGCGCGATTTCGCCAAGACGCCGGAGCCGGGTCCCAAGCGCGGAAAAGCCAAGGGCAACAGCTTCATCATCCAGAAGCACGCAGCAACGCGCACGCATTACGATTTCCGGCTCGAGCATGATGGGGTCTTGAAGAGCTGGGCGGTGACCAAAGGCCCGAGTCTCGATCCGACCCAGAAGCGGCTTGCCGTCATGACCGAAGATCATCCACTCGAATATGGCGGCTTCGAAGGCGTCATCCCCAAAGGCGAATATGGCGGCGGTCCGGTGATGATCTGGGACCGCGGCACCTGGGAGCCGATCGGCGACCCGGATGAAGGCCTGGCAAAAGGCGATCTCAAATTCAGGCTCAACGGCGAGCGCCTCAACGGCGACTTCGTGCTCGTCCGCATGAAGCCTCGGAAAGAGGACCGCGGGCGCCAGAACTGGCTCCTCATCAAGAAACGTGATGAATATGCCGGCGAAGGCAAAGAGCCCACCGAGGAGTTCGACACCAGCGTGAAGAGCGGGCGCACCATGGATCAGATCCTGCACGGCGAGTCCGCCGTGTGGACTTCGAACCGGGCTCAAAAAAAAACTTCGGCGCGATCAAAGCGCGGGGTGACGGCAAAGCCAAAGCGAAAGCCCGCCGCGCGGTGGCCCACGTTCCCGATTTCGTCTCTCCCGAGCTTGCCACCCTCGACACCGAGGTGCCGGAGGCGCGCAACTGGCTGCATGAAGCGAAATATGATGGCTACCGCATCATCGGGCGGACAGCGGGCGACGAGGTCACGCTGTTCAGCCGGAGCGGGCTCGATTGGACGGTACGCTTCCCGGCAATTGCCGATGCGCTGCTTACCTTTCCCGCCGAAAGCGCGCTCATTGACGGCGAGGTCGCTTTCGTCCTGCCGAACGGGATCACCGACTTCAAGTCGCTGCAAGAGCATATCGACAGTCCGCACCCTGCGATCCGCTATTTCGTGTTCGATCTGCTCTCGCTTGGCGGCAAGGACTTGCGCAAGAAGCCCCTCAAGGAGCGGCGCGCGCTTCTCGCCAAGCTAATGAGCAAGAAGGGCACGTCCAACTATCTCGTCTACGCCGACTACGTCGAGGGCTCGGGTCCGGAGTTCTTCGAGCAGGCCTGCGCCGCGGGGCTCGAGGGCATCGTGTCGAAGCGGGCCGACGCGCCTTACCGCTCGGGTCGCGGCAGGGACTGGCTCAAAATCAAATGCAAGCGCGGCGAGGAGTTCCTGATCGGCGGGTATAGCCGCTCCGACGTGAAGGGGAAGCCATTCTCCTCGCTCCTGCTCGGCACCTTCGACGGCGACAAGCTCAACTACTCGGGCAAGGTCGGCACCGGCTTCGACTCCGCCGATCTCGACCGGCTCGCGCGGAAGTTCAGGCCGCTCGAGCGCAGCAAATCCCCATTCGAGGAAGTACCCGCGGCCGAGCGCAAGGGCGCGGTGTGGCTCGAGCCGAAACTCGTGGCGCAGATTGCGTTTACCGAAAAGACGCGCGACGGGCGGCTCAGGCATCCGAGCTTTCAGGGCCTGCGCGAGGATAAGCCCGCGCGCGAGGTGCATCGCGAGCGGTCGGAGGATGAGGAGTCGGCGATGGCTACGACGAAACCTGCCCCTGCGAAAAAGAGCAAGAACCCTGTCTTCGCCGGGATCACGATCTCCAATCCGGACAAGGTCTATTACCCCAAGAGCGGTCTCACCAAGCTCGACATCGCCAAGTACTACGAGACGGTCGCGCCCTTCCTGTTGCCTTACGTGGCGAGACGGCCAATCAGCCTGGTGCGCTGCCCCGAGGGGATCGAAGGAGAGCGCTTCTTCCAGCGCCACGCCATGAAGGGCATGAGTAAGGCCATCAAGCAAATCCCTATCCCGGGCGGCGAGACCAACAAGCCCTATCTCTATATCGACGACGAGGAGGGTCTGTTCGGGCTCATTCAGATCAGCACCTTGGAGATTCACGATTGGGGCGTGTCGCTCGCCCACGTCAATGAGCCCGACCGGCTCGTGTTCGATCTCGATCCCGACGAGGACCTCGATCTCGGAACCCTCAAAGCGGCGGCGGTCGAGGTGCTCGAGTTCCTCGAAGATCTTGGTTTCAAGAGCTTCCTGAAATCGACCGGCGGCAAGGGGCTGCATCTCGTGGCGCCGCTCGCGCCGAAGCTCGGCTGGGACATGGTCAAGGGATTCGCGAAGGCGATCGCCGACGCGCTCGTTTCGGCGCGGCCCGACCGTTACACGGCGAACCCGCTCAAGAAGACCCGTGAGGGCAAGATCTTCGTCGACTATCTGCGCAATCAAAGGGGAGGATCGGCCATCGTGAATTATTCGACGCGTGCCAAGGAAGGCGCGCTAGTCGCTTGCCCGCTTCGTTGGGACGAGCTCAAAGGGCTTAAGGCGGCGGCGCCATACACGGTGAAAACGCTACCGGCGCGGCTGAAAGCGATGAAGCGCGACCCGTGGGAGGGGTTTTCCTCCATCCGGCAATCGATCACGGCGAAGGCGCGCAAAGCCCTCGGGGTCGACTAGTTCACAGGACCCGCGTGTCACTGGCCAGGCAACAGGCTCGTCCAGTAGCTCGCAAACACGACCGCCGAAAGCAGAAACCCAAGTATCACATTGACCACGACGCCCGCGCTGAAGCCGAAGAAGGGCCGCGCGCCGACGCCTACCAGCTCGCGAAATCGCGTGGTGAGTCCGATCGACAAGAAGCAGAAGATGAAGGCCCAGGTGCGCAAATCCTTGATCGGCGCAACGAGGTTTGGCTCAACCACCTTCTTGTACTCATCGAAGCTGTAGCCCGCGGCGATCAAAGTCACCAAGGCGGAAGCGATCAAAAATCCGATGACGAATTTCGGGAAGCGCCACCAGATCTCGCCGGCGCTGGGTCGCGCACCGGTCTCCTCCACCTCCCAGCGCGTGGTCGCGATCAGCGCGAAGATGAAGGCCCAGATGCCGATCCAGATGTCGCGGCCGATGACCTTCATCAGCGTGAAGGCCTGGAGCGACTGCTCTGCCGTGCCCTGAATGGCTCCTTCCGATGCCTCTGCCATGCCGCCATAGGTCTGAGCGGCGGCGAGCCCGGCAGCGTCGGCGAATTCCGAATTGCCGATCCAGGCTCCGGCAACGGCGGCGTGCAGGCCAAGCGCCTTCGACGCGAAGGGAAGGACAAAGATCATCACGATGGCCCAGAGGATCACCAGCGTGATGGCGATGGCGACCTGCTCCTTGGTAGCCTTGACCGCGCCAGCCATGGCGATTGCGCCTGACACGCCGCAGATCGCGCCGCCAGCTCCAAGACACGCGCCAAGTCTGCGGTCGAGGCCGAGCGCCCGGCTCGCGTAATAGATCACGGCGAAGGTGACCACCGAGACGATGGTCGCTTGCAGCATGGCGAGCGGACCGGCCCAGATGATCAGCGTGAAGGGCAGCGTTGCGCCAAGCAGCACGATGCCGGTCTTGATGTAGTACTCGACGCGAAAGCCGGCATCCATCCAGCTAGGCAGCGGTAGCAAATTGGAGATGAGCAGGCCGACGACGAGAGCGACGAGCGGCGGCTCGAGATTGTAGGCGCCCGCCTGCTTCCATTGGCCGATGACGAAGATAATGAGCGAGGCCGCGTAGACGAATAGGAACGAGGGTAGGAACTCGCCGAACTTCCAACCCATCGCCGAGGCGCTGATGCCGAACACGATCAGCCAAAGGAGGAGCTGAGCGACGTACCACTGCCACTGTGCGGCGAAATGATCGCCGAGCGCAGCAAAACTATCCCAGCTTGCCGGCTTGACCGCGATCGGCTTGATGGTTCCTCCGGCGAGAAACGCGATGATCGCCACGATGACGATTCCGAGCCCGAGCCAGACTGCCCACCAATCCTCTTTCTGCCAGAGCTCGCTCCAACCTTGGAGCGTTGTGGGTTCAGACTGTGTCTTTGCCCTGCTCGGCCTGCCGGCTTTCGTTTTGCCCATGTGATCGATCTCCCTCCATGCCCACGAGCGCCCTTCTTTTAAGTTCGTCTTGGTCTCGTGACCGGCGCCCAAAGAAATGAGATTTCAGCAACGAGAAAAAACGTGGAATTCTAGCTCGTTTGAAGTCGTCCCACTTCTCCATGTCTCTCTTGCCGATGTCAAAGGCTCGGGCGAAGATGACAGCTGCTCCTGGAGAATTCCCTCATGACCAGATGGACGCCTGATCCCACGTTCTATCCCTCGCCGCGGCTCGCCGCCAAGGCGCCGGCCGAGACGCTCGCGTATGTCGCTGCTTTTGCGCCGAAACGCGACGTGCCTGACGCCATCGCCGTGATCGACGTCGATCCATCCTCGGCCACCTATTCCAAGATCGTGGGCGGCGTCGACATGCCGAAGATCGGCGACGAGTTGCACCATTACGGGTGGAACGCGTGCTCATCGTGCCTCTGTCCCAACGCCCCACATCCGCACACCGAGCGGCGCTATCTCGTCGCTCCGGGCCTGCGCTCCTCGCGCATCTACATTCTCGACACCAAGCCCGATCCCAAAAATCCTTCGATCGTTCGCGTGATTGAGCCCGAGGAGGTGATCGAGGCGACCGGCTACAGCCGGCCGCACACGGTGCATTGCGGGCCCGATGGCATTTATGTCTCGGCGCTCGGCGATGCGAATGGCGAGACGCCGGGCGGCGTGTTCCTGATCGACCCCGAGACCTTCGACGTGCTCGGCCGCTGGGAGGTCGAGCGCGGGCCGCAGCGCCTCGCCTATGACGCCTGGTGGCATCTCGGCTACGACACCATGGTGACCAGCGAGTGGGGCGCACCGAACACGGTCGAGAACGGGCTCGTCCCTGAGATCCTGCTCGGCGCCCAATATGGGCGGCGCCTGCATTTCTGGGACCTGCAGAAGCGCAAGCATTTGCAGGAAATCGACTTCGGCCCCGACTATCAGCTCGTATTCGAGCTGAGGCCTGCGCACGATCCGACCAAAGCCTACGGCTTCGTCAATTGCGTGATCAGCCTCAAGGATCTGTCGGCATCGATCTGGACCTGGTATCGCGCCGGCGACACCTGGGCGATCAAGAAGATTATCGAGATTCCGGCAGAGCCCGCCGACCCAGACCTGCTGCCGCCGGTGCTGAAGGGCTTCAAAGCCGTGCCGCCTCTCGTGACCGACATCGATCTGTCGATGGACGACCGCTTTCTCTACGTTGCGTGCTGGGGCACCGGCGATCTTCGCCAATACGACGTGAGCGATCCATTCAATCCGAAGCTCACTGGCAAAGTCCGGATTGGCGGGATCGTGGCGCGCGCGTCGCACCCGGCCGCGAACGGCATTCTGAACGGCGGACCGCAAATGGTCGAGATCAGCCGCGACGGGCGGCGCGTCTATTTCACTAATTCGCTCTACGGCGCCGTCGATCCGCAATTCTATCCAGAGGGCCTCGACGGCTGGATGGTCAAGCTCGACGCCGGCGTCGATGGCGGTATCGAGTTCGATCCGCGGTTCTTCGTGACCTGGCCAGAGAGCCACCGCCCGCATCAGGTGCGCCTGCAGGGCGGCGACTGCTCCTCAGATTCTTACTGCTACCCGTAGGACCCGTGTCGTTGTCATTCCCGCGAAAGCGGGAATCCAGTAACCACCGTCTCAGTCGAAAAGGTCGTGCGTGATTACTGGATTGCCCGGTCAAGCCGGGCAATGACAAGAGCGACAAATGTCCGACATCTCGCCATGGCTGGTGCTGATCGGGCTCGGCGCGTTCCACGGGCTCAACCCGGCCATGGGCTGGCTGTTTGCCGTGGCGCTCGGCCTTTACCGGCAGAGCCGCACGACAGTGCTCGTCTCGCTGATCCCCATCGCGATCGGCCACGCGCTTGCCATCGCCGTCGTCGTCTATGTGGTGATCGTACTCGGCATGGCAATCGATGAGGACGCGTTTCGCATCCTCTCCGGCGTGCTGCTGATCGCCTGGGGCCTCTATCATCTCCTCTACGGCCATCGGCACCGCGTGCGCATCGGCTTTAAGACCGGGCTTGTCGGCCTCGCCGTGTGGTCTTTCGTCATGGCCACGGCGCATGGCGCCGGGATGATGCTGATCCCGGTGCTGATGCCGCTCGAGCATATGGGCGAGCACGCCCATTATATGCCCGCAACGCACTCGTTGTGGATCGCGTCGCTCGCCGTGTTGGTGCACAGCCTCGCAATGCTTGCCGTCACCGGCATTGTCGCGCTTGTGGTGTACGAATGGGTAGGGCTCGATTTCCTGAGGCGCGGCTGGATCAATCTCGATCTTTTGTGGACCGCGGCCCTGATCGGCATTGGCCTATGGCTGCTGCTTGCCTGACCCCTCCTTGCCGACGGCGCTCCGGCTGCATAGCTTTGGGCCAATGTGAAGGGAGAGGGAGGGCTCGGCGTGGCGGTCCATTCGCGTGATGGGCGCGGAATGCGCCTCGCTTTCATTATTTCCCTCATTTCGGCGCGGCTCGCCGTGGCCTCCCCCGCAGAGGCCGCAAAGCGTTTTGCCCTCGTCATCGGCAACAACGCCTATGAGAACGTCCCGCAACTGCAAAAGGCGGTGAACGACGCCGACGCCATCGCGGCCGAATTGTCCAAGCTCGGCTTCGATGTGGTGAAGGCCGAGAATGTCGGCCGCCGCGCCATGAGCCGGGCCTTGGTCGAGCTCGAAGGCAAGATCGCGCCCGGCGACACGGCGCTCGTCTATTTCGCGGGCCACGGCTTCGCCATCGACGGCACGAATTATCTTCTCCCCGTCGATGTGCCTGCTGCCAACCCTGGCGAGGAAGGGCTTATCGAGGACGCGTCTTTCGCCGCAAACGGGCTTTCCGACCGGTTGCAGCAGAAGGGCGCGGCGACGGTAATCCTCATCCTCGATGCCTGCCGCGATAATCCATTCGCGGTCAAAGGAAAACGCGCGATCGGCATGACGCGCGGACTGACCCGC
>Ga0157375_10004438_pt1 | contig 12185 bp, 7 predicted proteins | sample M35metaG_FD_115311 | JGI IMG/M metagenome (GOLD analysis project Ga0157375, IMG submission 115311) | Miscanthus rhizosphere microbial communities from Kellogg Biological Station, Michigan, USA - M3-5 metaG | ecosystem: Host-associated > Plants > Roots > Rhizosphere > Soil | place: USA: Michigan...
ACCCTCCATGTTCACGCTGAAGCGCAAACCCATGTCGATGCCCTCCGCCGAGCAGGCCCTGCCCGGCCGGCCGCAGGCCATGCCCACGGCGAAGACCCATTTCGTCAACGGCGCCGCCCTTAAAGGTCCCTACCCGCAAGGCGCCGAGACGGCGCTGTTCGGGCTGGGCTGCTTCTGGGGCGCCGAGCGGAAGTTCTGGGAGACACCCGGCGTCATCGTCACCGCGGTCGGCTATGCCGGCGGCCTCACCCCCAATCCGACCTATGAGGAGGTCTGCTCCGGACGCACCGGCCACAACGAGGCGGTGTTCCTGGTCTACGATCCGAAGCAAGTGAGCTACGCGGCGCTGTTGAAGCTCTTCTTCGAGAGCCACAACCCGACGCAAGGCATGCAGCAGGGCAACGATGTCGGCACACAATATCGCTCCGGCATCTATTACTACTCCGACGCGCAGCGGAAGGCCGCCGAGGGCGCCAAGGCGGCCTATGCCAAAGCGCTCGCCGCGCAGGGATTGGGGGCCATCACCACCGAGATCCTGCCCGCGCCGGAATTCTATTTCGCCGAGGATTATCACCAGCAATATCTCGCCAAGAACCCGCGCGGCTATTGCGGGCTCGGCGGCACCGGCGTGACCTGCCAGATCGGCACCGGCGTCGAAGCCTAAGCCGTCAGTTGCGGATGAAGCCGACGATATCCTTGGTCTTGGCCAGGATCGGGTCGGCGATGCCGTGAGCACGGGAAGCGCCGTCGGCGAGGATGCGGTCGATCTCGACCGGATCGGCCATCAGGCGGCGCATCTCCTCGCCGATCGGCGTGAGCCTGGTCGCGGCAAGCTCGGCCAGCGCCTCCTTGAATTTCGAGAAGGGCGCGTTGCCGAACTCGGCAAGCACCCGCTCCTTGGCGGTCTCGGCCAGCCCGGCATAGATGCCGACCAGGTTGTCGGCCTCGGGCCGCGCCTCCAATCCATTCACTTCCCACGGCAGCGGCTCGGGATCGGTCTTAGCCTTTCGGATCTTCTTGGCGATGGCGTCGGCGTCGTCGGTGAGGTTGATGCGCGTCATGTCGGATTCGTCCGACTTCGACATCTTCTTCGTGCCGTCGCGCAAGCTCATCACCCGCGTGGCAGGGCCGGTGATCAGCGGCTCGGGCAGCGGGAAGAAGCCGCCCGGATAGGCCTCGCCGGCGATGGTTGCGGCGAAGTCGTTGTTGAATTTCTGGGCGATGTCGCGGGCAAGCTCGAGGTGCTGCTTCTGGTCCTCGCCGACCGGAACATGGGTCGCGTGATAGAGCAGAATGTCGGCGGCCATCAGGTTCGGATAGACATAGAGCCCGGCCGAGGCCTTCTCACGGTCCTTGCCGGCCTTCTCCTTGAACTGCGTCATGCGGTTCAGCCAGCCGAGGCGAGCCACGCAATTGAAGATCCAGGCGAGCTCGGCATGGCCGGAGACCTGGCTCTGGTTGAAGACGATGTGCTTCTGCGGGTCGATGCCCGAGGCGATAAAGGCCGCTGTCACCTCGCGCGTGTTCTTGGTCAGCTCGGCCGGGTCCTGGAACACGGTGATGGCGTGCAGATCGACCACGCAATAAAGGCACTCGTGCTCCGCCTGGAGCGCCACAAATTTGGTGATGGCGCCGAGATAGTTGCCGAGATGCAGGTTGCCCGTCGGCTGCACGCCCGAGAAGACGCGGGTCTTGGTCTTGGTTTTTTGCATGCTTCCGCCTTGACCTGAGGGCGGGTTATGGCGCGGGCGACGCGCGAGCGCAAGGCTCCGCCCGCGCGGGTTTCAGGCGCAAGCCTGCTCCATCTCGCGGATTTGCTCGGCGATGGCAACGGTGCGCTGGGCCATGCCGAAATGCAGCCGCTCGACCATGCGCCCCTCGACCACGATCACGCCCTTCTTCTCGTTCTCCTTCTGGCCGAAGGCGTCGATCACCTTGCGCGACCACTCGACCTCCTCGCGCGTCGGCGAGAAGATCTCATTGCACGGCCAGACCTGGTCGGGGTGGATCAGCGTCTTGCCGTCCATGCCAAGGGTGCGGCCCCGCTCGCACTCCTCGCGCAAGCCAAGCTCGTCCCTGAAGTCGTTATAGACCCCGTCGATGATGTCGAGGCGGTAGGCGCGCGCGGCGACCAGCGTCATAGCGAGCCAGGGCACGACGGCGAAGCGGTCGTGCAGGGCGCGGGCGCGCGATTCCTTGATCAGGTCGTTGGTGCCCATGACCAGGCAGCAGAGCCGGTTCTCGGCGTAGACGGCGGTAGCGGCGATGGTGCGTGCGTTGAGGATCGCCATCGGCGTCTCCATCATCGCCCACAGCCTGATCTTATCCGCGGCATGCACGCCTTGCAGGATGTTGGCCGTGCTGATGATGTCGCCGGGATGCACCACCTTCGGCACGAGGATGGCGTCGGGCTCGGCCTGGCAGGCGGCGAGCAAATCGTCGACGCCCCACGGCGTTTCCAGCGCGTTGACCCGGATGACGATCTCGCGGCCGCCATAGCCGCCGCCCTTGACCGCCGCGCAGACTTGCTCGCGGGCGAGCAGCTTGGCGTCGGGCGCCACGGCATCTTCCAGATCGAAGATGAACGCGTCGGCGGCGATGGTCTTGGCCTTTTCCAGGGCCCGCGCATTGGACCCCGGCATATAGAGCACGCTGCGGCGCGGCCGGCCCTGCATGATGCTTGCCCTCGCATTTGCTGCATTGCAACATAAACGAAGCAACGCGGTTCGCCAAATGCCTAGGTGGACTGGTCCTTGATCAGATCGCGGAAGTTGGCCGCGCCGAGCAGATGCGCCGCGCCGAGATAGGTGAGGAGGCCAAGCCCGACCAGGCCGCAGAGCGCGAGAGCCTGCACCGGCAGACCGTTCGCCGGGTCGAACCACCGATCGAGCAGTCGCACCAGGGCAAACACCACCACGCCCATCAAGGCGCTCGCCGCGACGATGCCCAAGACGCGGCGGCGAAAGATCGGATCGAAGGTGAAGCCCTCGCGCTGCCTGTGCGTGCTGAACAGCAGGCCGACGCTGATCCAGCCGGAGAGCGAGGTGGCGATGGCGATGCCGGTGGCGCCGATGATGGTGAAGAGCATGATGCTCAACACGACATTGGCGGCCATGGCGATGCCGGCGTAGACCATCGGCGTCTTGGTGTCCTCGCGGGCGAAGAAGCTCGGTTGCAGCACCTTGATCAGCACATAAGCGGGAAGCCCGAGCGCGAGAGCGGCGAGCATCGAGGCGGTGGCGTTGGTGTCGATGCCGGTGAAAGCGCCGCGCTGAAACAGCACGCGCACGATCGGCTCCGCGGCGAGATAGAGCGCGATGGCGGCGGGCATGGTCAACAGCAGAGCGAATTCGAACGCGCGATTCTCGCTCGCCAGCACGGCCGCGTGATCGCCGGACCTGAGCTTGTGGCTGAGCGCGGGCAGCAGCACCACGCCGATAGCGACTCCGATCACGCCTAACGGCAGCTGGAACAGGCGGTCGGCGTAATAGAGCCAGGACACGACGCGATCCTGGAGCGTGGCGATGATGGTCGAGATCACGCCGGTGATCTGGGCGATGCCGCCGGCGATCACGCCGGGCGTGGCAAGCGACGCCAGGCGGCGCATCTCGGGGGTGAGTTGCGGCCGCTGCCAGGGCACGCCCATGCCAAGCTTGCCGGCGGCGGCGGCCACGACCAGGACCTGCAGCACCCCCGAAGCGGTAATCCCCCAAGCAAGCGCGATCGCCGCCGTGCTTTGCTGGGTTCCGCCCGAAGCGATGAAAACAAGCAGCACGCCTATCAGCACGACGTTGAGCAGCGTCGGCGTGAAGGCGGCGATGGCGAAGCGGCCATAGGCGTTGAGCACGCCGGTATAGAGGGCGACCACCGACATGAAGGCGAGATAAGGGAGCGCGATGCGGGCGAGCATCACGGCGAGCGCGAATTTCTCCGGATCGCTGCTGAATCCCGGCGCAAGCAGCAACATCAGCCACGGCATGGCGATCTCGGCGAGGACGGTGAAGGTGACGAGCAGGACCATGAGGCCGGCAAGCGCCTGACCGGCGAAGGCGCGCGCCGCCCCGGCTCCCTCGCCATGCAGGTGCTTGGCGAAGAGGGGAATGAAGGCCGCATCGAACGCGCCTTCGGCGAACAGCCGGCGAAACATGTTGGGCACGCGGAAGGCGACGAAGTAGGCATCGGCTGCCGCCGAGGTGCCGAGCACGGCGGCGATCAGCACGTCGCGCGCGAAGCCGAGCACGCGGCTCAGGATCGTCATGGAGCCTACGGTGGCGAAGCCGCGATAAAACCGCATCAGGCCGGCAGCAATGCGGGGTCGTGCCGCGCGGCAAGGACCTTCAGCAGCCGCTCGCGAATGGCCGACTCGCGGCTCTTGCTAGTGATCTTCTTGCCGGTAAGGTCGGTCACATAGAACACGTCGACCGCCTTCTCGCCGAATGTGGCGATATGCGCCGAGGCGATGTCGAGATTGAGATCGGAGATCTCGCGCGTCACGTCATAGAGCAGGCCGGGGCGATCCAGCCCATTGATCTCGATCACGGTCAGGGCATCGGACAGCGTGTTGTCGATCGCCACCTGCGGCTCGACGGTGAAGGCCGAGAGCCTCGCCTTCGGTTTGCGCTTGGTGGACACCACCTCGGCGAGCCGGACGTCGCCTCTAAGCAGGCGCTCGATGGTGACGGCGATCTTGCGCGCGCGTCGCTCCTCGTCCTCGGCATGGTCGAACTCGCGCTCCAGATGGATGGTATCGAGGGCCATGCCGTCGCGGGTGGTCGAGATCTGGGCATCGACGATATTGGCGCCGGCGCCGGTGCAAGCACCGGCGACCATGGCGAGCAGGCGGGGATGGTTGGGCGCGAGCAGCGTAATCTCGGTCACGCCGCGGAAGGCGTCGGTGGCGATATGCGTGACGATCGGACGAGATTGCGCCTCGGCGTCGCGGATCAGCTTGGCATGCTCGGCGACCATGGCGAGGTCGGTCCTGAGCCAATACGAGGGGTAGTGGCGATCGATGAAGCGCTCGAGGTCGTGCTTCGGCCAGCCGGCGAGGCGCTCTCTCAGCTCATCCTGGGCGCGGGCCACGCGCTCGCTGCGGCTGAGCGTCGTATGGCCCCCGCCTAGCAAGGGCTCGGTCTCGAAATAGAGCGTGCGCAGAAGCTGGCCCTTCCATCCCGTCCAGACCCCCGGCCCCACCGCCCGGATGTCGGCGACGGTAAGCAGCAGCAACAGCTTGAGCCGCTCGCGGCTCTGCACCAGCGCGGCGAAATCGCGCAGCGTCTTCGGGTCGTTGAGGTCGCGGCTCTGGGCGAACAGGCTCATGGAGAGGTGGTGCTCGACCAGCCACACCGCCGTCTCGGTCTCCGAGGCGTTGAGCCCGAGGCGTGGGCCCAGTTCGCGGGCGATGCGGGCGCCGGCGATTGAATGATCCTCGTCGCGGCCTTTGGCCATGTCGTGCAGCAGCGCCGCGACATAGAGCGCGCGCCGGCTGTCGATGGTGCGCACCACCTCGCTCGACACCGGGTGCTCCATGGCGAATTTGCCGCGCTCGATGCCTGACAAGAAGCCGATGGTGCGGATCAGGTGCTCGTCCACGGTGAAGTGGTGGTACATGTTGAACTGCATCATCGACACCACGCGGCCGAAATCCGGGATGAAGCGGCCGAGCACGCCGGCCTCGTTCATCTTGCGGAGCATCGCTTCCGGATCGCGCGAGTCGGTCAGCAGCTTCATGAACAGCCGGTTCGCGGTCGGACTGGCGCGGAGGGCGTCGTCGATCAGGCGGAAGTTGGAGCGCACCTGGCGCAGCACCTCCGGCGAGAATGACGCCTGATGCTCGTCCGCCAGCGAGAACAGGCGGATGAAGTTTACCGGGTCCTTGGCGAAGGCCTCCTTGCTCGCGTAGATGCGGCCATTCTCGATGCGGAAGTCGGATGTGCGGCGGAGCTTGGCGCGGCGGCGCCAGCTGAACGGCGCGAGCAACGTGTCCAAGGCGGGCAAGCCCTTCAATTGCTTCAGCTCAAGCGCCGAGCAGACGATGCCGGTCAGGTCGCCGACTTCCTTGGCGACGAGGAAATAGTGCTTCATGAAGCGCTCGACCGCGCTCAAGCCGGCATGGCCCTTATAGCCGAGCCGTTCGGCCATCAGCTGCTGCACGTCGAAACTGAGCCGTTCCTCGGCCCGGTCGGTGAGGAAGTGCAGCTCGCAACGCACCGTCCAGAGGAAGCTCTCACAGCGGCGGAAACTCCGATATTCGTGCCGGTTGAACACGCCGGCCTCGACGAACTCGGCCTCTGCCTTGTCGGGATAGAGATGCTTGGCGAGCCAGTGCAGCGTGTGCAGGTCGCGCAAGCCGCCTTTGCCGTCTTTGACGTTGGGCTCGACGAGATAGCGCGAGGCGCCGGCGCGGGCATGGCGGACATTCTGCTCGGCGAGCTTCGCCTCGACGAAAGCGCGCGGATTGCCTTCCAGCACCTCCTTGCGGAAGCGATGCTGAAAATCGGCGAACAGAGGCGCGTCGCCGAGGATTAAGCGCGCATCGAGCAGCGCGGTGCGAATGGTCATGTCGGAATGGCTGAGGCGCACGCATTGATCGATATTGCGCGTGGCGTGGCCGACCTTGAAGCCGAGATCCCAGAGCAGATAGAGCATGTATTCGGCGACGCTCTCGCCCCAGGCGGTCTGCTTGTAGGGAAGCAGGAACAAAAGGTCGATGTCGGACCCCGGCGCGAGCAGTCCGCGTCCATAGCCGCCTTGCGCGACGACGGCCATGCGCTCCGCGGCCGTCGGGTTCTCGACGCGATAGACGTGTTTGGTGGTGAAATCGTAAGCGAGCTTGATCAGCGCGTCCTGGAAGGCCGAGAGACCGGCGGCGCACGCGCGCCCGTCGCCATCTTCTTCGAGCTGGCGCCTGGCCGCGGCGTAAGCGCCTTCGACCAATTGACGCATGCGCTCGACCAGGGCCGCGCGCAACTTCGAATCCTGCCCGGAATGGACTCGCGCAAGCTCGGAAGCCTCGTGCCGCAGTAGGTCGAGGTCGAAATAAGGCGCTTGTTTCGGTACGGTCTGGTCCATGACGAAGCGGGCGTGAGTCTAGCACATGGGGATTTACGCCTCGCTAGCAAGCAAAGCCTTGAGGCGGTAGAGGGCTTCCAGAGCATCCTTCGGCGTCATAGTGTCCGGGATCAACGCGGCGAGCGCCTGCTCGAAAGCGGACACCCGGTCAGGCTTCATCTCGGCCGGACCGATGGCCGCCCTGAACAGCGGCAGGTCGGAGGCGAGATCGGCCGGTTTCGGCCGCCCATCGGCCTTTTCCAGCGCGCTCAACACTTCATTGGCACGGGAGAGCACCGGCGCCGGCAGTCCGGCGAGCTTGGCCACGTGGATGCCGTAGGATCGGTCGGCGGCGCCCATGATCACGCGATAGAGGAAGACAATCTCGTCTCGCCACTCCTTCACCTCGACGGTGGCGTTGGCGGCGGACTGGAGCTTCTCGGCGAGTGCGGTCAGCTCATGGTAATGGGTGGCGAACAGCACGCGGCTGCGGTTCACCGCGTGCAGATATTCGAGCGTTGCCCAAGCGATCGACAGCCCGTCGAAGGTCGCGGTGCCGCGGCCGATCTCGTCGAGCACGACGAAAGACCGCTCGGTCGCCTGATTGAGGATCGAGGCGGTCTCGACCATCTCGACCATGAAGGTCGAGCGGCCGCGGGCGAGATCGTCGGCGGCGCCGACGCGGCTGAACAGGCGATCCACCACGCCGATATGGGCGCTTCGCGCCGGCACGAACGCGCCTGATTGCGCCAGCACAACGATCAGCGCGTTCTGCCGCAGGAAGGTGGATTTGCCGGCCATGTTCGGCCCCGTCACCACGAGGACGCGCGTGCCGTCGCCGAGCGCGCAATCGTTGCCGACGAAGCTCGCCCCGTCGCTCCGCCGCAAATTCTGCTCGACCATGGGATGGCGGCCTTCCTCGACGGCAAAGACGAGGCTTGCGTCGATCCTGGGCCGCACATAATTCTCTGCAACAGCAAGCTCGGCGAGGCCGGTATAATGGTCTAGCTCGGCAAGCGCGGCGCTCGCCGCCGACAGCGCCCTCTCCTCGCCCAGTACGGCTTCGGTCAGCCGCGCGAAGATATCGAGCTCGATGGCCAGCGCGCGATCGGCGGCTTGGGTGATGCGTGCCTCGAGCTCGGCCAGCTCAGGGGTGGAGAAGCGCACGACATTGGCGAGCGTCTGGCGGTGGATGAACAGCTCGACATGCGGCGGCTTGCTCAAGACGGTGCCATGCAGCGCGGTGACCTCGACGAAATAGCCGAGCACGTTGTTGTGGCGCACCTTCAGCGATTTGATGCCGGTCGCCTCGGCATAAGTAGCTTGCAAGCCGGCGATGACCTGACGGCTGCCGTCGCGCAAGCGCCGGTGCTCATCGAGATCGCGATCGGCGCCGTCCTTGATGAAGCCGCTGTCTCGCGCGTTGACGGGAAGGGTCTCGGCGAGCGCCGCCGCAAGCGATTGCTCGATCCCGGCGGGTGCGGCTTCGAGCCGAGCCCGGATGCCGGCAAGCTCTTGCGGCAGCCCGAGGGCGCCGGCGCCATGCGCCAAGCTTACGCCAAGGCCATGCGCTGCGCGGATTGCCGCGCCGACCGCGCCGAGGTCGCGCGGACCCCCGCGACTCAACGCCAGACGCGCCAGCGCGCGGGCAAGGTCGGGAGCCTGCTTCAGTTCCTCGCGCAGGTCCTGCCGCAGCCGCGGCTGGTCGGCGAGATAGGCGACCGCGTCGAGTCGCGCATTCACCGCCGCCGGATCGGTCAGCGGGCTGCCCAGCCGGCTGGCAAGCTCACGCGCGCCAGCCGCGGTGACGGTGCGGTCGATGGCGGCGAGCAGGCTGCCGGTCCGCGCGCCCTGGTTCGAGCGCATCAGCTCGAGATTGGCACGCGTGGCGGCGTCGATAATTAGGAGGCTGCCCGCTCCTTCTTTGCGCGGCGGGCGGAGCAGCGGCGCCTTGCCGACCTGGGTGATCTCGACATAGGTCAGGAGACCAGCGAGCGCCGCAAGTTCCGCCCTGGTGAATTCGCCGAACGCATCGAGCGCGGCCACGCCCAACCGTTGCTTCAGGGCGCGCTCGCCTCGTTGCGAATCGAAATGGGCGCGGGGGCAGGGCGTGAGGGCGGCGCCAGCCTCCTCGATGAGGCGGCGCAGCGCGGCATCGCCGGCGAGATCGTCGCCGGCCAGCACTTCGCCCGGCTTCAGCCGCGCAAGCTCGCCGGAAAGATCGCCGGCGCCAACCGACGAGGCGATCAATTCGCCGGTGGAGATGTCGAGAGAGGCGAGCGCGTAGCCCGGCTCGCTGCCCTGCTTGGCGGGCGAGCGGAACAGAGCGGTGAGAAAGTTGTGCGCGCGCGCATCGAGCAGCGTCTCCTCGGTCAGCGTGCCCGGAGTGACGAGGCGCACCACGTCGCGGCGCACCACCGCCTTCGGTCCGCGCTTTCTGGCCTCTGCCGGGTCCTCGATCTGCTCGCAGACCGCAACGCGGTGCCCACCGGCAATCAGCCGCTGGAGATAGTCGTCGGCGGCATGCACAGGCACGCCGCACATGGGTATGTCCTCGCCCAGATGCTTGCCGCGCTTGGTGAGCGCGATGCCGAGCGCGCGCGAGGCGATTTCCGCGTCCTCGAAGAACAGCTCGTAGAAATCGCCCATGCGATAGAACAAGAGGCAATCGGTATTGGCCGCCTTGATCTCTAAATATTGGGCAATCATCGGCGTGGCGAGAGCCGCCTCCTCCTTGCGAGAGGCGTTCGGCGTGGCTGCCCCCAGCAGGGAGCCGCCCGCGGCCCTCATTCCCGTCTCGGCCATGGCGAAGGCGTAGCTTCCCGCGCCTCCCCGCACAAGGGCATGGCGACAAACCGCTGGGGAAAGGACTTTTCCGCAAGCGCAGCCTGCTTCAGTTTGAGCATGATCCTATCGGAAAACCGCTTCACACTTTTCCGGATCATGCTCTAGGGTGCCGGGCAATTTCCGCCAGGAGTGCTTGCCATCGCCCGTCCGTCCAAACGCGCGCCCGACGCGCTTCGCCCCATTAGCTTCGAGCGCGCCGTATCGCGCCATGCCGAGGGATCCTGCCTGGTCCGCTTCGGCGATACGCATGTGCTCTGCACGGCGACGGCCGGAGAGCCGGTGCCGCCATGGCTCAAGGGCCAGGGGCGCGGCTGGGTCACGGCGGAATACGGCATGCTGCCCCGCGCCACCTCCGAGCGCACGCGGCGCGAGGCCAGCGCGGGCAAGCAGACCGGGCGCACGCAGGAGATTCAGCGGCTGATCGGCCGCTCGCTGCGCGCCGTCACCGACCTCACCGCGCTTGGCGAGAAGCAGATCGTGGTCGATTGCGACGTGCTCCAGGCCGACGGCGGCACCCGCACCGCCTCGATCACCGGCGCCTGGGTGGCGCTGCATGACGCGGTCGCATGGATGCAGGCGCGCAACATGCTCAAGGCGAAGGTGTTGCGCGATCATGTGGCCGCCGTCTCGTGCGGCCTGTATGGCGGCGAGGCCGTGCTCGACCTAGACTATGCCGAGGACTCGGAAGCCGACGCCGACGCGAATTTCGTGATGACCGGGTCGGGCGGCATCGTCGAGGTGCAAGGCACCGCCGAGACCGATCCGTTCAGCCAGGAGCAGTTCGACCAGTTGATGGCGCTTGCGCGGCAAGGCATCGCCGAGCTTGTCGCGCTCCAGAAACTCACCGTCGCTTGAGCATGACTCTGACTCTCAGGCGCGGCGACAGGCTCGTCATCGCGACGCATAACGAGGGCAAGGTGAGAGAGCTTGGCGAGCTGTTCGTGCCGCTCGGCATCGAATGCATCTCGGCGCAAAGCCTCGGACTGGCCGAACCGGAGGAGACCGGCGCCAGCTTCGCCGCCAATGCCAGGCTCAAGGCCGAAGCGGCGGCGGCCGGTTCAGAGGTGATGGCGATTGCCGACGATTCAGGCCTCGAGGTCGCGGCGCTTCAAGGTGCTCCCGGCATTCATTCGGCGCGCTGGGGTGGACCTTCGAAGGATTTCGGTCTCGCCATGCAGCGCGTCCAACGCGAGCTCGAGGCGAGCGGCACCGACGACCGCCGCGCCAACTTCGTTTGCGCGTTGGCGGTTGCCGCACCGGGACACGCAACCCGCACCTTCGAGGGCAAGGTGTTCGGCACCCTGGTCTGGCCGCCGCGCGGGACGCACGGCTTCGGCTATGATCCAATCTTCGTGCCGGAAGGCTACAGCGAAACCTTCGGTGAAATGCACCCGGCGAAGAAGAACGCCATGTCGCACCGCATGCGCGCCTTCGAAAAGCTAATCGTCGGGCTATGACAATGACCGGTGACGAGCCTTTTGGCGTCTATGTGCATTGGCCTTTCTGCCGGGCCAAATGCCCGTATTGCGACTTCAACAGCCACGTCCGGCATGGCGGCATCGACGAAGCGCGGTTCCTCGCGGCGTACCTCACCGAGCTTGCGCATTTCGCCGCGCTTGCACCCGCGCGAACCGTTACCAGCATCTTCTTCGGCGGCGGCACACCCTCCTTGATGCGCCCCTCTACCGTCTCGGCGATCCTCGACGCCATTGCTGGCCACTGGCATTTGCACGGCGATGCGGAAATCACGCTCGAAGCCAACCCCACAAGCGTCGAGGCCGAGAACTTCGCCGGCTATCGATCGGCTGGCGTCAACCGGCTGTCGCTCGGCGTGCAGGCGCTCGACGACCGAAGCCTCAAGGCGCTTGGCCGCCAGCACAGTGCGGAAGAAGCGCTGGCCGCGCTGGCGCTCGGCAAACGCCATTTCGATCGCGTGTCGTTCGACCTGATATATGCGCGCGAGGGACAGACGGCGATTGCCTGGGAAGCGGAGCTACGCCGCGCGCTCGACCATGTCGCCGACCACCTTTCGCTGTATCAGCTCACCATCGAGGACGGCACGCCGTTCGCGGCGCTTCATGCGGCCGGCTCGCTGCGCGTCCCCGACGGCGAGCTGGCGAGCGAGCTTTATGGCCTGACCCAGGAGCTTTGCGAGGTTGCGGGCCTCCCGGCCTATGAGATCTCCAACCATGCGCGGCCGGGCGCGGAGTCGCGTCACAATCTGCTTTATTGGCGCGGGCACGATTATGCGGGCGTCGGCCCCGGCGCGCATGGCCGCATCACCATAG
>Ga0157375_10004440_pt1 | contig 12184 bp, 9 predicted proteins | sample M35metaG_FD_115311 | JGI IMG/M metagenome (GOLD analysis project Ga0157375, IMG submission 115311) | Miscanthus rhizosphere microbial communities from Kellogg Biological Station, Michigan, USA - M3-5 metaG | ecosystem: Host-associated > Plants > Roots > Rhizosphere > Soil | place: USA: Michigan...
GTAAGGGTATGAAGAATCGAGCGCGACCAGAAAATGAAGATGATACACAAGCCGGTAAGGACATAGAGCCACGTCGCCGCGTCGCGAATTGAAAGGACTGTCCGGGTGTTCTCGATCAGGAAAGTGAGCGCCACGCCCTGCACAATGCTGGCGAGGGTCAGCTCGATATTGATGATCAGTGAGTCAAGCTCAAGCAAGGCCGGAGACAAACGCATGTCTGCACCAGACCAAGAATGGACAATTTCGTCGAGCGAGAATGCGCTTCGACTGCGAGGCCGCGCCACATACCAACCGGGCCCTTTTACAACAGTTATTTCTCCGGACACGTGATCGTTAATCGCGCTGCGCGCAAAACGACGCCAGTCACGCGAACACCGACAACTCCGCGATGCAGGAACAGCGACAACCATGGCCCAGCCTCCGCAGTTTGCTTCCGGCGCAAGCTTGCTAACTTGAAGGCCGCATGGCGGACCTAATCTACGACGTGGCCATCATTGGCGGCGGACCGGCTGGGAGCACCGCAGCTACCCTCCTCGCCCGGGCCGGCCGGCGAGTGCTTGTCTGCGAGCGGGAGAAATTTCCGCGCTTCCACATCGGTGAGTCGCTCCTCCCGATCAGCATGCAGACTTTCACGCGCCTCGGCGTGCACGAGAAATTCGAGAAGGCGGGCTTTCTTCGGAAGTACGGGGTAGAAATGGCGGGCGCCTGTAGCAACGATGGAGTGAAGTTTTATTTCAAGGACGCTTACGGTTCGAAGACCGAACATTCCTACCAGGTCTCCCGGGCGCAATTCGACCAAGTGCTACTCGATCACGCAGCCGAAAATGGTGCGGAAGTCCGGGAAGAAACATCCGTCATCAACCTGGCATTTTTCGCGGACCGCGTGGAGTTGCACATCCAGAGCAAAGGGTGCGCGCAGGAAAAAATCGTTACCCGTTATGTGATCGATGCGAGCGGACGAAACTCGATCCTGGGCAACCATTTCAAGCTGAAGGAAACCTATCCGCACCTGCAAAAGATCTCAATCTTTGCACATTACGAAGGCGTCGAGGCGGACGCGGGCCGCGATGGCACGCTCACCCGCCAACTTCGGGCGATCGACCGCTGGTTTTGGTACATCCCTCTTTCCGAGAGCCGGTCGAGTCTCGGCGTTGTGATCGATAGCGCGCTCTTCAAAGCGGCGAAGAAATCGGCCGAGGATTTTCTCGACGAATCGCTCGCCGCACAACCGTTCTTCACCCGGCGCATGAGGCGGGCCCGGCGTGTGACCCGAGCCTACGCGAGCGCGGATTTCTCATACCGGCAAAGCCGCCTGACGGGCGATCGCTGGATGCTGGCCGGTGACGCCGCCGGTTTCATCGATCCGGTTTTCAGCAGCGGGGTTTTCCTTGCCCTGCTCGCCGGAGAAGGATGCGCCGACACTCTCGACATTGTGCTCAATAATCCGCAGAAGGCGGCAGGCCTTTTTGCTAAATAGGAACGGCGCCTGCGTCGCGTCATGAACGGCTATCTGCGCTTCGTCAACGCCTGGTACACGAAAGAATTCATCGAGGTGTTTCTCCATCCGCAGGACTTCTTCCAGATTCCGCCGGCGGTGAACGCGGTCCTTGCCGGCTATGTCGGTGGCAGCTTCGCCATCCGTTGGCGAATGGGTGCCTTTTATCTTCTCGTCTGGTTGCAGCGTTACCTGCCGTTCTGCCCGCGCCGCACGCTCGTCCCAACGCAGAAACGGAACGCGACCGAACCAGAATCGCTGCAGCCGGCGGCCTAACGAATCATGCAACGCTGCCGTTCGCTTCTCCTCGCCATCGCGTTTTTTGGCCTGACGAGCTGCGAGACATTGCGGCATCAATTCCTCGAGCCGACGCCGGACTGGCAGGCCAAGGTCGGCCAACTGCAATACCGCGGCGCCAGGACATCGCTCATCGGCGAAGTGCTGGTCCGCTACTCCAGCAAGGGCGACTTCGAGCTGACCTTCAGCAAGGGTCCCGGTGTTACCCTCCTCACGGTGCGGCAGGACGATAAATTCGTCCGGGTGAGCGGTCCTCTCGCCCGCGGCTCGTGGTCGGGCCCGCCTAACCAAGCTCCGGAGCGGTTGCGCGGCTGGGTTTCCCTGCGGGAAGTGCTCATGCGCGCGAAGTCGGAACCGCTCGTGCGCCAGACCGTCGGGCCCGACCGTTTTACCTTCGCGTTCTGACCCCCCGCGGTCGCTGATGTCGTACTCGAAGTTCATCGCCCGCCTCGTCACCCAGCGTCGCGGCCTCGTCTGGAGCGCGGTCGCGCTCATTGCCGCGCTCAGCCTTTATGTGCTCGTCACCCGGCTCACCCTCGACACTGAGGTGCTCAACCTCCTTCCGGGAAAATTCGAGTCGGTCCAGGGGCTGAAGGTTTACAATAGCGAATTCGCTCAGACCCGCGAGTTGACCTTCGCCCTGGTCTGCCAGCCTAACGACGTCGATAAACTGGAGGAATTCGCGCCAATCTTTGCGGAACGTCTCCGCCAACAACCGTGGAACACGCGCGTCCTCGGCGGCTCGCCGATGGAATCGCCCGGCGCCATCCACGACCTGCAAAGCATCGCTGTTCCGCTCCTCCTCAACCTTGACCCGGCCGCCTTCAACGCGAACGTCGCCGTCCTGCAACCGGAAAGCCTGCAGGCGCGCCTCGCCCGGTTGCACCAGGAAATCGAAGCGGGCTCGCCCCGTCCGGAATTTGAGCTCCAGCTCGATCCGTTAGGCGTGATCGCGCCGGCCCTGAAACCATTCGCCGCCAATGCCTCGCTCGAGCAGGATCAACCGCTCACCTCGACCGACCGCACCACGCGCCTTTTTCTCGCCGTGACCAACCAACCCTCGATCGGCGCCTTCGATTGCCAGGCGCTGATGAAAAAGGTGAACGCGTTTCGCGCCCGCGCGAGCGAAGACTGGGAGGGTGGCGCCCCGCTCGAGGTGCTGGTGACCGGACGCTCGGCCTACGTTGCGGAGATTTCACTCAGCATGCGCCACGACATCGTCGTCACCCTGCTCGGCTCAATCCTGCTTGTCGGCGGCGTTTTTTATGTCGGCTTTCGCCGCTGGCTGCCCCTGGTCGGCATGGGTTTTTCACTGCTTCTCTGTTGTCTTATCGCGCTCGCCGCCGGGCTCCTCATTTTTGGCGAACTCAACATGGTGACGATCGGGATGTGCGCCATCCTGATCGGATTGGGAGTCGATTTCGCGATCCTGATTTTCGGCCGCTACCAACAGGCGCGGAACGAAGGCTCGGCTCACGCCCCCGCGATCGAGGAAGCGATCGCCAAACTAGGGCGGGCGATTTTTTTCGGAGCACTCACCACCGCGGTCGGTTTTCTCGCGCTCCTTCTCGCCGGTTCGGGTGGCTTTACCCAGCTCGGCGTGCTCATCGCCATCGGCATCCTCGTCGCCGCCCTTCTCATGACAAGCGTCTTCTTCCTTTTTACCCGGGAACGATCGCTTCCACCGCGGCACGATTGGATTCTCGCAGTCGTTAGGCTGTACGTCCGGCGCATGCTCCGTGCGCCCGCACTTATTATTTGGCTGACGTTGCCGCTCCTCCTCCTGCTCTTCGCGGTCGCGGTCTCGCCGCGGCCACCGCTTGTCTTCGATGCCAGCACCCACTCGATGGAGCCGAAGTCGAGCGACGCCGGTTACGCCCTTAAGACGATCATGGCCAAGATGCCGACACGCTGGGAGCCGGTCATCGGCATCGTGCGCGCGCCTAACGAAGAGCAACTCCACGCGGACTGGCAGAAACTGGAGAAGCACTGGCAGGAGTTGAAAAAGGCCGGCCGGATCAAGAGCTTGTCCACCCCGGCGGCGCTCGCCCTTTCCCCCGCCATGATCGAACAGAATCGGCTTCGGCTCGGAGCGGTTGATTTTACCGCCGCCGGGAAGGCGCTGGAGGAAGCGATCGCGCGCGAAGGTTTCAGCCGGGAAACTTTCGTCCCGGGTTTTCAGCTACTCGACCAACTCGAAGCGGTCGCGCGCGGGACGCAGCCGATCCCGGATTGGCGGAAAGCCTTGCCGCCCTCATCAAGCTGGTGGTTTCTGGTCGACCGCTACTTTGCCCACGACCCGCTTCTCACGGTCGGCTTCGCAACCACGAACCAGCCGGTCGAAACCCAGGCGCAAAAGGAAATGCTGCAACGCGAGCTCCCGGTAGCGGGCGTGCCGCTCACGCTGTCGGGCTGGAGTTTCACCCTCACCGACCTGATTCCCTGGTCGCATGGCCAGCTCATCCTGATCAGCACCCTCATGGCTTTTTTTGACGCCTCGCTCCTCGCTCTTCTTTATCGCGACTGGAAACTCTGGTTGATCCAGATCGTCACCCTCGCGCTCGCCATCGGGGCAATGATCGCGACCATGAAGATCGTCCACATCCCGCTCAATCTGCTCAACGTTCTTGCTTTCCGCCTCGTCCTCGCGATTGGCGTCGATTACGGCATCTACGTTCTGCTCGTCTGGCAAAAGGCGCGCGAGATTGAGCACGACGTGGCCGGCGTCCTGAAACCGGTCGCGCTCGCCGGACTCACCGCGATCGCCGGCTTCGGCTCGTTAGGCTTCGCCAACAATCCCACCTTAAGCGGTCTCGGGGTGGCCTGCGCAATCGGGCTGGCCTGGAGTTTATTCGCCACCATCTTTTTCACGCTCCCGGCCGCGGCGGCGGCGCATCCGCGGATGGTTGAATCAGAAAAGCGGGAAAGCAGGAAAAGTTTGCACACCTGACCGAGACGGTCATTGTTTTTCCTGCCTTCCCGATTCAACTCTCCAAATAAGTCCTCTCCCCCGCCCGTCTCTACAGCGCCGAATGACAGCAAAAAAACTGCTTTTCTCTTTTGCACTTGTCTTCGCCGTTGCTACGGCCCAGGCCGAGCCGCTTGCGCCTAACGACGTCAAAGCACTGCTCGAGCGCATCCGGGAAAAGCGTGCCAGCGCCCCTCAGGTGCAGGCGGATTTCCAGGAACACAAAGATGTCCACCTGATGAAGGAACCGATCAACAGCTCGGGCAAGGTCTGGTTCCAGAAGCCCGACAAATTTCGCCGCGAGGTGAAAGGCAACTCGCCCAGCGTGACCGTATCCGACGGCCAGCAGCTCTGGATTTACTATCCGAAATTTCAGTCGGCCGAGCACTACTCGTTAGGGAAACATTCTCCGCTCGATACCGGAATCGAGGCTTTAACCGCGGCCCTCAATCTCGAAAACGTCGAGAACAACTATCACATCAGCGCGAACAAGCTGGAAAATGGGTTTGCGCTGGAACTCTCGCCGCGCAATCCCTCGCTCAAGCGGCTCCTCAAGACTTTCAACATCCAAATGAACCCCGAGCTGCAGGTTCAACGAACCGAAATGGTCCAGCCGAATGGCGATCACATCGTGACCGTTTACAGCAATGAATCACGTGCCGCGATCGATCCGGCGAACTTCGAGTTCACTCCGCCCGCCGGCACCAATGTCACCACGCCGCTCGGGCGCTAAACGTTGTAGCCTGGATCGGTGATCCCGGCGAGGGTGCATATGGCCGCGCGCCGCAACGGCCAGAATTACCGATCCCGGCTACAATCCGCAACGCTACCAAGAGCGATGCAAAAGGTCCTCGAAATTTCCGTCATCGTTCCGGCCGCGAACGAAGCGGATGAGCTGCCGCAATGTCTCGCCCGGGTGCAGGGGGAGCCCAACGAAATCATCGTGGTGGACGCGCAAAGCGATGACGGGACACGGGCAGTTGCGGAAGCGCTCGGCTGCCAACTGCTCTCCCATCCGCAACGGCATCGCGCGCGGCAGATGAACCTGGGCGCCACTGCGGCGCACGGCCGGATATTGCTTTTTCTCCATGCCGATACGCTCCTTCCCGCCGGCGCGCTCACAAAAATTATCGAGGCGATCGATCGTCGCGGCGCGCTCGGGGGCGCCTTTAGCCGGCGTTATCGTTCGCGTTCCGTTTTCCTCGCTCTCACTTCCCGCCTGGCTACTCTTCGTAATCATCTCGTGGGCTGGCATCTCGGCGATCAGGCGATTTTCGTTAGGCGCGATATTTTCGCAACGCTCGGCGGCTTTCACGATTTCCCGATTTTTGAGGATCTCGATTTCTCCCGCCGCCTGCGCGCGCGCGGCAAGACCGTCACCCTGACTCCGCCGGTCTACTCTTCGGCGCGGCGCTTTGTCGAGAAAGGGGCGCTGCGCACGACCTGGCACGACCTCCTCCTGACCGGACGATATTTCTTCGGGGCCGATCCGAATCATCTTTGCCAATCGCGCCCGGATCGCCTAAATCCTCTGGAAACCTATGAACGCCTATCTTGATCGCCTCGACGAACAAATCGCCGCCCGTCATCTCCTGACCCATCCGTTTTACCTCGCCTGGACCCGGGGCGAGCTGAGCCGGGAAACGCTGGCCGATTACGCCTGCCAATATTACCAGCATGTCGCTGCCTTCCCGACCTATCTCTCGGCCGTACACTCGCGCTGTGAAGATCAATTGACCCGCCGCCAATTGCTCGCCAACCTGATCGACGAAGAAGCGGGCGAGCCAAATCATCCGCAGCTCTGGCGCAACTTCGCCGCCGCCCTCGGGGTTTCGCCTAACGACCTTGATAAGGCAGAGACCTGGCCGGAAACGGCCGAGCTGATCGCAACCTTCCGTTCCGTTTGCCGCGAGGGCGACATCGCTGAGGGCCTCGCGGCTCTTTACGCTTACGAGAGCCAAATCCCAGCGGTTTCGGAATCGAAGATCGACGGGCTCGTTCGGCATTACCAATTCAACGACCCGGAGAGCTACCGCTACTTCAGTGTCCACATTGAAGCGGATAAGGAACACGCCGCGACCGAGCGGGCTTTGCTGGAGCAAAACATCACCGTGCGGAACGCTCCCGCCATGAGTGCGGCCGCCGAGCGCGTTCTGTCCGCGCTTTGGGAATTGCTCTCTGGCGTTTGCCGCCGGCACGCCATCGCCTGCTGATCTTATAGCAACTCCGTCTCTGCTCGTCATCCCGAGGCTGGCGTAGCGCGCCGAGGGACCTCACAAAAGCTCAGGCGATTCCCTTTTTCTGGTTCGACTGCGCCAGATCTTAGGGAAACTCCTCTTCGTCCTGCGGCGGATCGGGATGACGAGCAACGCGCGCCACGTACACCCGCAGGATTCAACCGCGTCCGCGGGCGCTAAATGCGTACGGCATCATCAACCCCGGCTACAGCCGGAACATTTCCGTTATGCGAAGGACGGAATAGCATGCATCACGATCTCTTAGCCTGATGAAGAAGGGCGGTGGCACCTATAATCTCGTCGTCATCGGCGCCGGGACGGGCGGGCTTGTGACCGCCGCCGGGGCTGCTGCGCTGGGCGCACGGGTCGCGCTCGTCGAGCGCAATCAGATGGGCGGCGACTGTCTCAATTTCGGCTGCGTCCCGAGCAAGGCGCTCATTTCCTCCGCCCGACTCCTGCACCGGATCCGCCACTCCGAGCGATGGGGAGTTGCAGGCCGCGAGCCGGCTTTCGACTTCGAGCAAATCTTTGCCCAAATGCGCGCGGCCCGCGCCGAGCTGGCGCCGCTCGATTCACAGGAACGTTTCGAGTCGTTAGGGGTGGATGTCTTCCGCGAGGAAGCGACTTTTGTTTCGCCGCAGGAAATCGCGGCCGGCGATCAGAAATTGCGCGCCCGTCACTTCGTCATCGCGACGGGCTCGCGGGCGGTGATTCCAGGGGCGATTGGGGCAAGTCGGGTGCCCTATTTCACGAACGAAACGGTTTTCGACGAGTTGAAGGAGAAACCGGAAAGTTTAGCGATCATCGGGGGCGGCCCGATCGGTTGCGAGCTGGGGCAGATGTTTAGCCGGTTGGGGGTGAGAGTCACGATCCTACAGAAAGGGCCGCGCCTGCTCGACAAGGAAGATTCGCGGGTGAGCGAATTGGTGCGCGCAACCCTCGAGACAGAAGGAATACGAGTGCTGACCAACGCCGAGATCGACGAAGCCAAGCCAACGGCGAGCGGCGTTTACCTGCGCTGCTCCGGCCAGAGTATCTCGAGCAGCGGGTTGCTCGTCTCAGCCGGCCGTCAGCCTAACGTTGAGAATCTCAATCTGCCCAAGGCGGGCGTCGCCTTTACCAAACGAGGCGTGACGGTCGATGAGCACCTCGAGACTACGCAGCCCGGTATTTATGCTGTGGGCGACATTGTGGGACAGTTGCAGTTCACCCACGTGGCCGACTACCACGCGCGGGTCGTGATTCGAAACACCCTCGTGCCTTTTCGGTTTCTTCGTCAGAAACTCGATTATTCGGCGGTGCCATGGTGCACCTATCTCGATCCCGAGGTCGCGACGGTCGGTCTGACGGAGACCGCGGCAAGAAAGAAGGGGATCCAATACGACTTGATCGAAGAAGAAATGAAAACGGTCGATCGCGCGGTCCTGGAACGGCTGCCGGAAGGTTTCGCTCGTGTGATCGTTAGGCGGGGAAGCGATAAGATCCTGGGCGCAACGATCGTCGGGGAACAGGCGGGTGAATTGATTCAACAATTTGTGCTCGCGATCAAACACGGCATTGGCTTGCAGAAAATCGCGGAGACGGTTTACGCCTACCCGACCTTCGCCAGTCTAGTGCTGAAGTCGGGAGAGAAGTTCAACAAAAAGCGGCTCACACCTCGCGCGCGCAAGATCACCGGATGGCTCTATCGCAGGGGAAGGAAACTCCGGTGAGTTGGCTCGGGCATTATTGGAAATGGATCGCGCTCGGCTTCGGGCTGATCCTTCTCACGGTGGCCGTTTCCTTTCTGCCGGTGGCGGAGTGGGTCAAGACTCTCACCGATTGGATTCACCGTCTCGGAATCGCGGGCGCATTCATCTTCATCGGCGTTTATGCGCTCGCCGCGGTCCTGTTTCTCCCCGGCGCCATCTTCACCATTGCGGCCGGCCTGGTTTACGGAATCGCCGCCGGCACGGCAGTCGCGCTCGCGGGAGCAACGTTAGGCGCGGCGCTCGCCTTTCTCGTCGCGCGCTACGTCCTGCGCGCGCGAATCGAAAGACTGGCGAAGAAGAACAAGAAATTCGGAGCAATTGATGAAGCCGTCGGCGAACAGGGTTGGAAGATTGTCGGCCTTCTCCGTCTTAGCCCGCTCATCCCCTTCAACGTCAGCAATTATTTCTACGGCGTTACCTCGATCGGATTCTGGCCTTACCTGATCGCTTCCGCTCTCGGCATGTTGCCCGGCACCCTTCTCTACGTTTACCTCGGAGCGATTGGCCAGGCGGGACTGGGCGGCGGCAAGAAAGGGCACAGCCCGCTGGAGTGGATTTTTCTCGGCCTCGGTCTGCTTGCCAACATTGCAGTCACCATCTTCGTGAGTCGCGTCGCGCAGAAGGCGTTGAAAAAAGCGGGCGCTGCCAAAACTTAATTTCCTGCGTGCCGGCCTCAGAAAATTTTCACCACAATGTCTATGTGATTCTCCTGGAGGCGGCGGTGTTGCAACATCCCTCGATCGTTAGGCTCAATCCAAAACGTGATCCGTCGAAGCCGTGCGTTTATGTCGGAATGACCGGACTCCCGGTCGAGCACCGGTTCGAAAATCACAAGAATGGCTACAAGGCCTCCTGGGTAGTGAAAAAATATGGCCTGCGCCTCCTGCCCGAGCTTTACGAATACCTCAACCCGATGCCATTCGAAGCCGCTGCGCAGATGGAGAAGGAACTTGCGCAAGATCTGCGCGCCGAAGGCTACACGGTGACGGGCGGAAAATGAAATCTTGCCTAACGAACAGGCGCCGCCGGTCCGCTCGGGAGGTTATATCCTTCGACGAGGGCGATGCCGGTGGTGCCGTCTTTGCCGCGCACGACCGCGGTGTAGGCCCCCTCCGGCAGCGTGGCCAGAATGGCTGACTCGACAGGAGAACTTGGCGCCAAACCGGTCGCCATGATCTCGGCACTCTGCGTATCCTGCCAGTCATCGTTCGATTGGAACAACGCACCGTTGACGTCATACAAGTCGAGCGTCGGATCCTGGAGCGCGCCGTTCACTCCAAGGTTCGTCAACTCCGGCCCAATCGCACGGAAGAGTACCTGCGCCGGATTTCCGCCCTGGATAATGATGCCGCCGATCAAGGCTCCATCACCCGCCTCCACCTGGCCCCGCGTAGAAATATTCCCCGCGTTCGAATCGGAGTTGCCCACCAGCGAATAGACTTCCACCAAGGCGTTGCCGATCGTGTTTCCCGCTCCGCTGACCACCGCAGTGTAGGCTCCCGGCGCCAAATCCACGAGGATGGCGGCCTCCTGCGGATCAGTCGGCGCGAGACCGGTCGCCACGATGGCGAATTTTTGGTCGGACTGCCAGTTGTCGTTTTGCGCGAGAGATTGTTGCTGGGCATCGAAGAGCTGCACCATCGGATCCTGAAGCAGCCCTGGTAATGGCACCCCGTTGACGTTTAACGAAGGGCCGAGCGCGCGCACCAACACCGCGCGCGGCGCTGTCCCGCGGATGATAAAACCGCTGATGCCCACGTTCTCGCCAGTTCCAACGGGAACGCGGGCGGAGCCGTTGACCAACTCGGAGCCCGAGACAAATACAACGAAGCGCGCGACGCTCGGGATTCCATTAGTGATGACCGTGACCAGCGACGGCCCGGAAGGAAACCCGTTAATCCGCTCCGAAGTAAACGACGTATCCGACCAACCTGCCACCTGATCCACCCCCAGAAAGGCGACTTGCTCGTTCGTTAGGCTGCGCAATTGCACGAGCGGATAATTAGTCGAGGAATCCTGAGTGCTGCCGCTCGAGGCTTGCGAGATGCCTTGGAAACGCGATCCCGTCAGCGTGAGGACGATGCCATTCTCGACGGCGCTTGCGATCTGTGGTTGCCAAGCGCTTTGGAAACCGAGTCCGACATCATACAATTCCGCGCTCGACAAGAAGGAACCGCCAGCCATTAGCACTTTTCCATTTGGCAGCAACGTCGCGGTGTGAGCTACGCGTGCGTCAGTCATGCTGCCAGTCGCCGTCCAATTCCCATGCGCCGGATCGTAAAGTTCTGCGCTCGATAAAATCGCGTTGAGACCGCCGCCTCCGGCTATCAACACCTTCCCATTGAGCAGTAACGTCGCCGTGTGACCTTCGCGGGCGGCAGTCATACTACCCGTCGTCGTCCAGTTCCCAGTCACAGGATCAAAGAGTTCCGCACTCGACAATGCGTCTCCAAAATTCTCGTGCTCGCCTCCGCTCACTAACACCTTGCCGTTGGGCAGCAACGTCGCCTTGTGGACAAAGCGTGCGGCGGTCAAACTCCCTGTTACCGTCCAGCTCCCAGTCGTCGGATCATACATTTCTGCGCTAGCTAGAACGATTCCATCGAGCTCGACGCCTCCGGCCACTAACACCCTCCCGTCTGGTAGCAACGTCGCAGTATGGCTCGAGCGAGAGTCATTCATACTGCCCGTCGCGGTCCAGCTCCCAGTCGCCGGATCGTAAAGTTCCGCGCTTGAAACAATGGAACCGCCGCCACTACCTCCGGCCACCAGGACTTTCCCGTTAGGCAGCAGAGTCGCCGTGTGAGATTCGCGTTCGTCGCTCATACTACCCGTCGCGGTCCAGCTCCCAGTCGCAGGATCGTAGAGTTCTGCGCTAGAAAAAATGGTGCCCTTTTCGTCATCGCCTCCGGCCACCAGCACCTTCCCGTTCGGCAACAGCGTCGCCGTGTCGAAGAGGCGCGCGGTGGCCAGGCTACCCGTCGCTGTCCAGCTCCCAGCCACCGGATCGAAGACCTCTGCACTCGCCAGGAGAGCATTGCCGCCAACGCCTCCAGCCGCTAACACCTTCCCGTCCGGCAGGAACGTGGCCGTGTGGAGTGCTCGCTCGGTGGTTAAACTCCCTGTTATCGTCCAACTCCCGTTCGCCGAATCGTAGAGTTCTGCGCTCGCCAAAGCGGCGGTGCCGTCAGATCCGCCAACGACGAGGACCTGACCACTGGGCAGCAACGTTGCCGTGTGAAACTTCCGCGCGGTCGTTAGATGGCCGGTCACCATCCACAACCCACTCGCCAAATCGAAGAGCTCCGCGCTCGCCAGGACATCGCCGCCGCCTTGGCCTCCGGTTATCAGCTCCTTTCCGTTCGGCAGCAACGTTGCCGTATGGGAATCGCGAGCCGTGGCCAGAGCTCCAGTTGCGGTCCAGCCTGCGTTCGAC
>Ga0157375_10004441_pt1 | contig 12184 bp, 10 predicted proteins | sample M35metaG_FD_115311 | JGI IMG/M metagenome (GOLD analysis project Ga0157375, IMG submission 115311) | Miscanthus rhizosphere microbial communities from Kellogg Biological Station, Michigan, USA - M3-5 metaG | ecosystem: Host-associated > Plants > Roots > Rhizosphere > Soil | place: USA: Michigan...
CAGCCAGCCCAGCACCATGCGGAGAGCCTCGATCCGGGTGGAGGTTTCGAGCAGCGATTGCTCCTTCTCCACGTCGAGGTTCATGACCGAACCCACCAGGAACGCCAGTTGCAGCGGATCGCTTTGGGCGGCGAAGGCCTGCGCGATCTCTTGCGCCGGCTGGCCCTGCATCAGGTTGACGTACTTGGAGGCGACCTCAACCACGGACAGGCTCAGCGCCTCCAACTCGCGGCTGGAATCGTCGGGCAGAGGCAGAGGGCGAACTTTCGCTTTGAGGTGGCCGTTTTCTTCCACCTTGACGATGACCACGCGCTCCATGCCCTGCACAAACAGATCGATGTGGTCGGGGCGTGGACGTCCCGACTTGCGGATGACCGCGCGGGTGCCGATGGTGAACAAATCGGCTGCGCCAGGCGTCTCAATACTCGGATCCTTTTGCGCGACGACAATGACTTCCTTGTCCTCAGTGGTCAAGGCCGATTCGACCGCGGCGACGGACGCCTTGCGGCCGACTCCCAACGGCATTAGAAGACCGGGAAACAACACGGAGTTCTTCAGCGCCAACAGCGGTAAGGTTTGGATTTTTTCTTCGTCAGGCATATTTTTCTCTCTCTTATTAGTGCCTCGTGTTTAAGATGCTCGGACTGCCTTCGGGGACTCTACCTCGAACACCAGTTCATCCTTGCGGAAATCCAGAAGGACCTTCTTGCCATCGCGAACCTCGCCTGCAACCAGCATGCGGGCGAGCGGCGTCTCCACTTCCTTCTGAATGGCGCGTTTCAACGGGCGCGCGCCGTAGGCCGGATCGTAACCAACGGTAACCAGATGGGCGCGTGCCGCGTCAGTGAGCTGCAAGTCAATATGGCGCTCGGCCAGCCGCGTTCGCAGAGTTTCTAGCTGGATATCGACGATCTTCTTCAGCTGCTCCTGCGTCAGCCGGTGGAAGTTGATGACTTCGTCGACGCGGTTCAGGAACTCCGGCCGGAACAGGCGCGGCAGATCTTCCTGCTGGGCATTTGACGTCATGATCACGATAGTGTTCTTGAAGTCCACCGTACGCCCCTGACCATCGGTCAGACGCCCGTCGTCGAGCAACTGCAGCAGGACGTGGAACACGTCGCTGTGCGCCTTCTCGATCTCGTCCAGCAGAATCACGCAATACGGCCGGCGGCGGACGGCTTCGGTCAACTGGCCGCCCTCCTCGTAGCCAACGTATCCGGGAGGCGCGCCGACCAGACGGGACACCGTGTGTTTTTCCTGATACTCCGACATGTCGATGCGGATCAAGGAGCGCTCGTCGTCAAAGAGATACTGCGCGAGCGCGCGGGCGAGCTCGGTTTTGCCGACGCCCGTAGGTCCCAAAAAGATGAAGCTGCCGATGGGCCGCTTGGGATCTTTCAGACCGCCGCGGGCGCGCATAACGGCATCGGCGACCGCTTCGACGGCTTCGTCCTGGCCGACCACGCGCTTGTGCAGCTCTTCAGGAAGGTGCAGCAATTTCTGAACCTCACCTTCGAGGAGCTTCGAAAGAGGAATGCCGGTCCAGCGGCTGACAACCTGGGCGATATCCTCTTCGTCGACTTCCTCTTTGAGAAGTGTGGGCGCGTGCGCCTCTTTCTCCAGTTGTTTTTCGAGGCCGGTGAGCTTTCCGTATTTGAGCTCGGCAGCCTTGTTCAGATCGTAAGCGCGCTCGGCCTGTTCGATTTCGGTCTTGACGTGGTCGATCTGCGCGCGGATCTCGCGTTGTTTCTTCAGCGCTTCCTGATCGGCCTGCCACTGGGCGCGGAGGCTGGCCGTGGAGGTTTTCAGCTCGGCCACTTCCTTGTCGATCTTGGCCAGGCGTTCACGCGAAGCGGCGTCGGATTCTTTCTTGAGGGCTTCTCTTTCGATTTCGAGTTGCATCTGGCGGCGCGTGGCTTCATCCAGCTCGGCCGGCATCGAGTCGATCTCGGTGCGCAGCTTGGCCGCGGCTTCATCCACTAGATCGATGGCCTTGTCCGGCAGGAACCGGTCGGAAATGTAGCGGTTGCTGAGAATCGCGGCGGCTACCAGGCTCGAATCCTTGATGCGGACGCCATGATGGACCTCATAGCGCTCGCGCAGACCGCGAAGGATGGAAATGGTGTCTTCGACCGACGGCTGGTCTACCAGCACGGTCTGGAAACGGCGTTCCAGAGCCGCATCCTTTTCGATGTTTTTACGATATTCGTCGAGGGTAGTCGCACCGATGCAATGCAGTTCGCCGCGAGCCAGCATGGGCTTCAGCAAGTTGCCAGCGTCCATGGCACCTTCGGCTTTGCCGGCGCCGACGACCGTGTGCAACTCGTCGATAAAGAGAATGATGCGTCCTTCGGACGACTGGACTTCCTTGAGGACGGCTTTGAGGCGTTCCTCGAATTCACCGCGGAACTTGGCCCCGGCGATGAGCGCGCCCATATCGAGCGAGACGACTTTCTTGTCTTTCAGACCTTCGGGGACGTCGCCACGGATGATGCGCTGGGCTAAGCCTTCGACGATGGCGGTTTTGCCGACGCCGGGTTCGCCGATAAGCACAGGATTATTCTTGGTGCGCCGGGAGAGGACCTGGATCACGCGGCGGATCTCTTCGTCGCGGCCGATCACCGGATCGAGTTTGTTCTGCGCGGCTGCTTTGGTCAGGTCGCGGCCGTACTTTTCGAGAGCTTCGTAGGTGGCCTCGGGATTCTGGGTGGTGACGCGCTGCGATCCGCGAACTTCCTGAAGCACGCGCATCAGACGGTCGCGGGTGATGCCCAGATCCTTGAAGATTTTTTCGGCATTTCCATCTGCAGCGGCGGCGAGGATGACGTGCTCGATGGAGACGTAGTCGTCCTTGAGACGCTTGGCTTCGTTCTCGGCGGCGGTCAGCAGTTTTTGCAGCCGCGCGGTGATGTAAATCTGGTCGAGCGCGACGCTGGAGCCGGAAACCTTGGGGAGCTTGTCGAGCTCCTGGATCAGGCGCCGGTGGACGTCTTCGAGTTTGACGTCGGCCCTGGCAAGGATCGACTGAGCCAGGCCCCCTTGCTGTTCGAGCAGAGCCAGAAGGAGATGCTCGACGTCTATCTGTTGATTGCCTCGACCCGCCGCAACGGACTGAGCCGTGCGGAAAGCTTCCTGGAGTTTTTCCGTAAAGCGGTTAAAATCCATAGCGTGCCGTCCTCTTGGAGAGACTATAGCATGTTAGCATAGCGCTATGCAATAATCTTAGTGTCTTGTTGTTAGATCTGTATGGTTGGATGCGGAAGGAGCGAAAACGATGCTGCCAAAGCTGATAACGCCGCTGCCAGGGCCCAAGGCCAGGGCCATAATCGAGCGTGACAATCAAGTTATATCTCCTTCCTATACAAGGTCTTACCCATTGGTCGCGGAGCGGGGGGAAGGAGCCATCGTGGAGGACCCGGACGGCAACCGGTTCCTGGACTTTGCGGCCGGGATTGCTGTCGTGGCCACGGGGCACTGCCATCCCAGGGTTGTGAAGGCGATCCAGGAGCAGGCTGCCAAGCTGATCCATATGTCGGGGACGGACTTTTATTACGAGAATATGGTCGTGCTGGCTGAGAAGCTGGCATCCCTGGTTTCGTCTGGCGGTTCTCCACGGCGCGTTTACTTTGGCAATTCAGGGACCGAAGCGGTCGAGGCGGCCATCAAGCTCGCACGGTATCACTCGGGGCGGGGCCAGTTCGTAGCGTTTGTGGGCGCGTTTCATGGGCGGACCATGGGATCGTTGGCGCTAACTGCAAGCAAAAGCACGCAGCAAAAGGGGTTCTTTCCAGTCATGCCGGGCGTGCATCACATGCCGTACGCCTATTGTTACCGCTGTGCTTACGGAAAAGAGCCGGATTCCTGCGCGGTAGAGTGCGTCCAGGCGATTGAAACTGAGCTATTTCGCACTGCGGTGTCGGCACAGGATGTCGCCGCGATCTTCGTGGAACCGATACAGGGGGAAGGCGGTTATGTGGTGCCTCCCCGAAAATTTTTCGACGAGTTGCGACGGCTGGCGGACAGGCACGGGATTCTTCTGGTCGCCGACGAGGTGCAGAGTGGCATGGGACGGACCGGGAAAATGTTCGCGAGTGAGCATTTTGGGCTCGAGCCGGATGTGATGGCTTTGGCTAAGGGGATCGCCAGCGGGATGCCGCTGGGGGCGATGGTGGCGCGGGCGGAGCTGATGAACTGGCCAGCGGGCGCACATGCGTCGACGTTTGGCGGGAATCCAGTGGCGGTGACGGCATCGCTGGCAACCATCGAGCTCCTGGAGCAGGAGTTAGTCGACAACGCTGCTCGTGTGGGCGCGCATCTCATGGATAAACTGCGTGATTTACCCCGGCGGATTCCGATTGTCGGCGACGTTCGCGGGCTGGGGCTGATGATCGGGATCGAACTCGTACGGGATCAGGTGACGAAGGAACGTGCAGGTGAGCTGCGCGATCGGGTGGTCCAGATGTGCTTCGAGCGCGGGTTGCTGGTGCTGGGGGCGGGGCCGAATACGATCCGGCTGTGCCCGCCCATGGTCATCAATAAAGATCAGGCGGATTTCGCGGCGCAGACCATCGAAGAGTGCCTGCGAACACTCAGCTAACGCAAAGGGGGGACTTGCTGAGAGAGATCTCCAGTTGGGTCAGGCTATCGCGAATCTCGACCTTGTCGAAATGAGTCTCGGAGGCCATCTGTTCGAAATCGCTCTTGGTGTAAGCACGCTTGAGCAGCATGAACCGAAACGTCGCCTTCGTGAGGATACGGTTCACCGTTCCCAGTTTCATTTCGTCCACAGCCTGGGACACCGATTCGTTGGAAGAATCCTTTCGGAGATCGATGATCAGAGCGCGGCCCCCGGGCTTGAGGACGCGGTGCATCTCTCGAAGGGCCCCGAGCGGCGCGCCGAAGTTCTTGAAGGCGGCGCGGCACAGCAGAAAGTCGAAACTCTCGCTCCTGAAGGGCATGCCGGAAGCGTTCCCGCGCTGGAAGTCGACTTGGACATGGGCTTGTGCGGCGTTCCGTTGGGCGATTTCCACGAATGTCTCGCTGATGTCCAGGCCGGTGATCCGATAATCGCCCAGCTTGGCGAGCTCAATCGCGAAGTATCCGGGCCCGGGCGCGACTTCCAACACGTCGGCGCCGGGCGGGAGTTGCTCCGAGACGTGGCGAGCTAGCGCTCAGAAGTCGTCGAGTGCTTTCCTGGTTAGATTTGCGTACCACCGGGCGATGAATCCTTCCATTCCGAGCCCGCGTTGAGGTCTGGCAGAAGATAATGCAAACGCTGTCATAAGAACGTCCTTTCACTGGCGATCGTAGCGTGCGGCTGGTGCGGATCCGAGCAGGAATCGGCGAAAACGCGCAGGGAGCCGGTGAATACCAAGGCGGAGTATGCTCAATAGCATGCTCGCAAGCAAACTCATCCGGTCTGCGCTTTTTGCGATAGGACTCGCCAGTGGACAGTCGCTGAACGGCGTGATCGATATTCACGCGCACAGCGGTCCGGACAGCACGGCGCGTTCGATTGACGCGATCGATTTGGCGAAACTGGCCAAGGCTCGCGGCATGCGCGGGCTGGTGTTGAAAAACCATTACGAGTCGACGGCGGCATTGGCGTATGTGGTGCGCCAAGTGGTGCCGGGAATTGAGATTTTCGGCGGAATCGATCTGAACCTTACAGTGGGCGGCATAAATCCGGCGGCAGTGGAGCGGATGACCATGATGAAGGGCGGATGGGGGCGCGTGGTGTGGATGCCCACGTTCGACGCGGAGAATCAGGTTCGCGATTCCAAGGAGAATCGGCCGTTCGTGGCGGTGGCGAAAAACGGTGAACTATTGCCCGAAGTCAAGGCTGTTATCAACGTGGTCAAGCAGCACAACCTGTTGCTGGAGACCGGACACTCTTCGCCCGAAGAGGGTCTTATGATCGTTCGAGAAGCGCGGCGGCAAGGGGTCGAACACGTGGTCGTCACGCATGCGCTAACACCGCCAGTGCGGATGTCGATCCCACAGATGAAGGAAGCCGCAGGAATGGGCGCGCTTATTGAATTGGTCTACGGGCGCATGAATGCGGGCGAGTATGCGAAGGCGATTCGCGAAATCGGTCCCGAGCATTTCATTCTTTCGAGCGACCTGGGGCAGCCGAATAATCCGCTGCATCCGGACGGCATGGTTTTGTATTTCGCGGCGCTTAAAAAGGAAGGCTTCACGGATGCGCAGATCGATTTGATGGCTAAGACGAATCCGGCGAAGGCGTTGGGGTTGAAATAATTGACAGGCGACAAGATCGCCTGTCCTACCTTCTTATCCCCTGCCAATGAAGGGCATCTTGGTCGCCATGACGGTCATGAACTGAACATTGGCGTCGAGCGGCAGATTCGCCATGTATATGACGGCGTCGGCGACGTGTTTCAGATCCATGCGGGGCTCGGCCATGGTCGAACCGTTGGCCTGGATGATGCCGGCAGCCATGGGCTCGCTCATCTCAGTTGCGGCGTTGCCGATATCGATCTGGCTGCAAGCGATATCGAAGTTGCGTCCGTCGAGCGAGATGGATTTCGTAAGTCCGGTGATGGCGTGCTTGGTGGCGGTGTACGGCGCCGAATTCGGCCTGGGAGCATGGGCGGAAATGGAACCGTTGTTGATGATTCGCCCGCCGCGAGGCTGCTGCGCCTTCATCATCCGGATGGCTTCCTGGGCGCACAGAAACGCTCCGGTCAGGTTCACCCGGACGACTGCGTTCCACTGATCGAAGGTCAGATCTTCCATGGGGACGCCGGGCGCGCTGATTCCGGCGTTGTTGAACAGCACGTCGAGTCGCCCGAAGGCTTCTTTTATTTTGCTAAAGAGCCCGCGTACGGAATCAGGATTGCCGACGTCGGTCGGGACAACGAGATCGCCCGAAGATGCGGTTTGTTCCAGCGGCGCGGCACGGCGACCGGCCAGCACCACTCGATATCCGGTGGAATGCAATGCGAGGCTTACGGCGCGGCCGATTCCACTGCCTGCGCCGGTGACAAGAGCTACTTTACTCACTACGGATCTAGCGCTGTCCATGCGCGCTGGCGGTGCCACGCAGCGCGGCCATACCGGAAGCTATATCGCCGGCCATGGGCAGGATGCTGCTCAGGCGCGTGAGATCCAACACCTCACGCACACGCGGCTGCGCACCCACCAGCACGAAGCGACTATCCGGATTCTTGGTCACGGAGGAGTAGATGGCGACGAGAAATCCAATCGCGGTGGAGCCGACGGATATTACGTCGCGGAAATCGATTAACACTTTCGCGCAATCCAGGCGCTTGAGCTCCTCCGACTTGGCGCGCAGGTATTCGGGATCAGTGCCGGTGACGAAGCGGCCCTGGAACCGCATAACGCAAACGTCATCGATCTGATTCAGCTCAATGAGCACCTTATTCCCACCCCGGGGACTCTGGTATCGTACTACATTGGATGGCAGTGCTTAAGCGCATCCTGATTGTGGATGACGACCGGGATGTGCACCGCTTGCTGCGTGCCGCCCTGGACGCCCCGGATCGCAAAATCGAGAGCGCCTACGACGGCCGAGCCGGCTTAGCGCTGGTAGAGAAAAATCCCTACGACGTGGTGCTGACCAGCGTGGAACTGCCGGCCCTGGACGGAATGACGCTGCTCGAGCGAATTCACGAAGTACGCCCGAAGACGCACGTGGTGGTGATGACGGTGGCGAGTACGCCCGATACGATCGTCCGGGCGATCCGGGACCGCGCCTTTTGCTATTTCAGCAAGCCGTTCACGGTGGAAGCCGTGGCGGAGATGGCGGAACGCGCCCTCAGCGGTACCGATGCGGAGGACGATATTCAAGTGCTCTCCGCACGGCCGCACTGGCTGGGGTTGCGGGTTCGCTGCAAGATGGAAACCGCCGGCCGGATCGTGCAGTTCATCCGCGAGCTGGGGATGGAACTGCCGGCCGCCGAGCAGGAACGAGTAACCACGGCGTTTCGCGAAATCCTGCTGAACGCGATCGAGCATGGCGCGGGATCGGATCCCGATAAGAGGGTCTTCATAACGTATGTGCGGACCAAGCGCGCGGCCATGTATTACGTGCGCGACCCAGGCCAGGGATTCTCCTTTGACCGTCTGGAGCATGCGGCGGTTTCGAATCCCGCGGATTCACCAGTGGAGCACGCCGAGATCCGGGAAAAACTGGGGATGCGTCCGGGCGGATTTGGGATCATGATGACCCGACAGTTAGTCGACGATCTGATCTACAACGAGCACGGAAATGAAGTGCTACTGATCAAGTACATGGACCCGAAGTAGCGCGTCACATGAGTCCGATGCGAATCCTCGATGTGGGGTGCGGGATCAACAAGAAAGCGGGCGCGATTGGCGTAGACCGGAATCCGGCATCGCGCGCGGACGTGATCGCGGAGTTGGACCATTTCCCCTATCCGTTTCGCGATTCGTCATTCGACGGGTTGCAAGCCGTGCACGTGATCGAGCACCTTTCGGATGTGCTCCGTAGCATGGAAGAATTTCATCGCCTGGTGCGCGACGGCGGCGAAGTGCTGATCGTGACGCCGCACTATACCGACTTCAGCTCTTTCTGCGATCCGACGCACCGGTGGCATCTCAACAGTTTCTCGATGCGCTATTTCGGCCAGGATAACGCCGGGTATGGCTACTATTCGACGGTGCGATTTGCGGAGAATTCCGTGCGCGTGAAGCTACTAGCCTTGTGGAGATGGCTGGGCTTCGAATGGCTGGTGAACACGTTCCCGCGGTATCGCAGATTTTGGGAGCACTACTTGTGTTACGTGGTTCGCGGCAAGGTGATCGAGTGGCGGCTTCAGGTGATCAAGAGTGATCGGGGCACTGCTGGATCGCCTGCGTGATGCGCGCCGGCAGCGCGTTTGGGATCGCGATCTAGCGGCGGGCCGCCGCGGCGAGGACCTGGCGCATCGTTACTTAAGACGCGAGGGATTCATCATCGTGGCACGGAACTACCGGTTGTCGTCGGGAGAAGCCGAAGCGGACCTGATCGCGCGCGACGGCGAGGATCTGGTAATCGTCGAAGTGAAGACGCGCCAGACTGCGGACTATGGCGCGCCGGAAGGGGCAGTAAATCCGGAGAAGCAGCGACACTTGATCCGGGTGGGGCGTGAGTATGCTCGCAAGACGGATACTCCTTGGGAGCATGTTCGCTTCGATGTAGTGAGTATCGTCATGGGGAAGCCGCCGACGATTACCTTGCTGCGTGCAGCATTCCGCTAGAATCAAGAATTCATGGAAGCTGAAAAGCGGCGTCTGCAGGAAGCTGGCCGGCGCGAGCTGCACTGGCGACGTTGGGGTCCCTATCTTTCCGAGCGCGAATGGGGCACGGTTCGCGAAGACTACAGCGAGAACGGAACCGCGTGGGAGTTTTTTCCGTTCGAGCATTCGCATCTGCGGGCGTATCGCTGGGGCGAGGACGGCATCGCGGGAATCTGCGATAACCACCAACGGTTGTGCTTCGCGTTGGCCTTCTGGAATGGGCGCGATCCGATTCTCAAGGAACGGCTATTCGGGCTGACCGGGAATCAGGGGAATCACGGCGAAGACGTCAAGGAGTATTACTACTACCTGGACTCCACGCCCACGCATTCCTACATGAAGTGTCTGTACAAGTATCCGCAGACCGAGTTTCCCTACAAGCGGCTGTTAGAGGCGAACACGAGCCGGACGCGCCAGGATCCCGAATATGAGCTGCTGGATACCGGCATCTTCGATGAGAACCGCTACTTCGATATCTTTGCCGAGTATGCCAAGGTAGACGCCAACGACATCCTCATCCGCATCAGCGTGGCGAATCGCGGGCCGGAGGCAGCAACGCTGCACCTACTCCCGACGCTCTGGTTCCGCAACACCTGGACGTGGGATCCGAAGGAACAGAAACCCGTTCTCCGGCGGGGTGGAGACGGAGCGATTGACGCGGAGCAGAAGGACATGGGTTCCTACCGCCTGGCGCTGGACGGAAATCCGCCGCTGCTGTTTACCGAGAACGAGACCAACGCCCAGGCCCTGTGGGGACTGGAAAACACGCGTCCTTATGTGAAGGACTCGTTTCACCAGCGGATTGTAAAAGGCCGGGAGCAGGCGGTGAATCCGGAGCAAACCGGCACCAAGGCTTGCGCCTGGTACACGCTCCAGCTCGAGCCAGGACAGACTACGATCGTGCGGCTGCGCCTCACACATATGGCTGATGCGTCGCGCCTGGTTCCGTATGTCGAACCGGATTACGACGGACTGTTCGCGGAACGGATCGCCGAAGCCGACGAGTTCTACGCTTTCTGTCCGGGCACGCTCTCTGAAGATGCCAAACGTGTCCAACGGCAGGCGTTCGCGGGGCTGCTGTGGACCAAGCAGTTTTATCATTTCGTGGTCGAGACGTGGCTCACAGGGGATCCGGGCCAGCCGACACCGCCGGCGGCTAGATGGCATGGGCGAAACGGACAATGGGTCCACTTATACAACGACGACGTGATCTCCATGCCCGACAAGTGGGAGTACCCCTGGTATGCGGCCTGGGACCTGGCATTCCACGCGATTCCTTTGGCGCTTGTCGATCCCGAATTCGCGATGCGGCAATTGCGATTGTTTCTTCGCGAGTGGTACCTGCATCCCAACGGGCAGATTCCAGCGTATGAGTGGGCGCTGGGCGACGTGAATCCTCCGGTACATGCGTGGGCATGCTGGCGGGTGTACCAGATTCATCGCAAACTCACGGGGAAGCCGGACTACACGTTTCTGCAAAGCGTGTTTCACAAACTCCTCATGAACTTCACCTGGTGGGTGAATCGCAAGGACTCCACTGGCAACAATATCTTCGAAGGCGGATTCCTGGGCCTGGATAACATCGGCGTGTTCGACCGGTCGAAGCCGCTGCCCTGGGGCGGATACCTGGAACAATCCGACGGCACGAGCTGGATGGCGATGTACTGCCTGAACATGCTGAAGATCGCGCTGGAGCTGGCCGCCAAGGTCAGCCATATTTACGAAGACATCGCCAGTAAGTTCCTGGAGCATTTCCTGTATATCGCCGCCGCGATGAACGGGATCGGAGACGGCGGGCTGTGGGACGACACGGACGGATTTTTTTACGATCGCCTGCGCCTGCCCACCGGGCAAGCGATCCCGATGAAAGTGCGATCGATCGTCGGGCTCATCCCGCTGTTTGCGGTGGACACGATCGAGCCGCAGGTCATCGACCAATTGCCGGGGTTCCGCCGGCGCATGGAATGGTTCCTGCACAACCGCCCGGATCTGTGCGGAAACATCGCTTCGCTCTCGCGGGAAGGGATGGAATCCAGACGGCTGCTGAGCTTGTTGGCCCAGCCGCGGCTGATTCGTGTGCTGCAACGGATGCTCAGCGAAGACGAGTTTCTCTCCCCTCACGGCATCCGAGCTTTGTCCAAGTATCACCAGGACCACCCCTTCGTTTTGCCGGTGGACGGCCAGGATTATCGTGTGGACTACGAACCGGCGGAATCGAACACTGGCGTATTCGGCGGGAATTCGAACTGGCGCGGACCGGTGTGGTTCCCGGTGAATTTTCTGATCATCGAATCGCTGCAAAAGTTCAATTACTACTTTGGCCATGAGGTTCAGGTGGAGTTCCCGACCGGATCGGGCCAGAAGAAAACTCTGGGCGATGTGGCCGGGGAATTATCGCGGAGACTCTCGCACTTGTTTCTGCGGGACGCGCAAGGCCGCCGGGCGGTGTACGGGGGAACGGAAAAGTTCCAGACCGATCCGCATTTCCGCGATCACATTTTGTTTTACGAATACTTCCACGGCGACAACGGCGCAGGCTTGGGCGCGAGCCATCAGACAGGATGGACGGCGCTGGTCGCGAAGCTCCTGCAGCAAAGCGGCGAGTAGAGGCTGATTGCCTCGCTGTTACCATGGGTTTAGATGTCGCAAGCGGCTCGAAAACCCCCAAATCTCTGGGCCTTGGCGAGCGTAACGTACGGGGCGGTCATCGCGGTCGCGATCATTTCGGTGGTGGCTTACTACTACCTGGCGCCCAAACGGACGGCGTCGCAACAGCTCACCGATGCGGAACGATCGATGGCAGTGGGATCGGTGTGGATACCAATTTATCCCGGCGGCACGATCGAGGGCACGGGATCCACTAAACAGGACAGCGGCACGGAGAGCACGCTAACGTTCG
>Ga0157375_10004442_pt1 | contig 12183 bp, 9 predicted proteins | sample M35metaG_FD_115311 | JGI IMG/M metagenome (GOLD analysis project Ga0157375, IMG submission 115311) | Miscanthus rhizosphere microbial communities from Kellogg Biological Station, Michigan, USA - M3-5 metaG | ecosystem: Host-associated > Plants > Roots > Rhizosphere > Soil | place: USA: Michigan...
GATCGGGTGGCACCCGTCGGAAAAAGCGAAATACGGTTACGCCCAGCATTCGGCCTGGGAAACGATGCAGCGCAGTCACGCGATCGCGAACGGGTGTTTCGTGGCGGCCGTTAATCGCGTCGGTCACGAAGCGCCGGTCGGTGGGGATGGGATCGCATTCTGGGGCCAAAGCTTCATCGTCGCGCCCAGCGGCGAGATTCTCGCCAAGGCGAGCGTCGATCGAGAAGAAACCATCTTCGCCGACATTGAATGGAAGCGTGTGGACGAACAGCGCACCCATTGGCCCTTTCTCCGCGACCGCCGCATCGACGCCTACGGAGGCATCGAACAGCGTCTCCTCGACTAAGAGGCGGGTTTTCTCTCGCCCAATTCGCCGGTTCTGATCAAGCCGTTTTCCTTCCTTGCTGCCGCGAAGATCTCCAAAACAGAGTCATGAATTCGGCATTTACCGTGCCCCCTTCCTGAAGCGGGTCCGGATTAGGCCGAATTATCCCGCAAAAAAAGGCGGGATTTTCCGGCCAAATTCTCGTTAGATGTAGTCACCACTATGCTTTGGCAGGTCATTTCATGGGTGACGTTGACTTGCGATGTCGCGTTGCTAGTCCTTGTCATTCGCCTGTTCCGCCGCAAAAGGACCCACACATCTGCCTTCCTGATGTGGGCGTCTATTTCGTTTGTGATCGGTGCGAGCAGCTGGTTCACCGTCGGATTTAGCAGAGGGTTTTTGTTTCGGCACACCGATGCCGCCACGAAGGCGATGCTCTTACGTTGAAGTGAGCGCACTGAGTTCACGTTCCAGCTGGTCTTCGTGCTTCTTATGATCCTAGCCGTGCTTTCTCTTCTTCGTGACAGTCATGTTGAGCCACGCCGAAACATCTAACCATGCGCTGCAGCTGACGGCGAGATGTCGTACAACCCGATTTTCACATGACTAAAGCCATTCAACCCGCTGCCATGCGTCGTTCCGCTCGCCGCAGCTGAGCTTGTTCTCGTTAGATCGTGCGAGCACGCACGGTGGTCACGCAGGGCTGCGTCGTCGCACCTACGGCGATGGTTCACGCGACGGTGGCGCGACTTGCGTGAAATTCATTGAGAACAGGATGGGTGCTAAGTTTGACTCCGAGGAACGCCAGAAGCTCAGGTCAATCCAAGCTATTCCGACAGAAGCAAAGGCCGCCTGATTGGACTGCGCACAGCAGCAACAGGCAAGTGGCGGGGGCACAAACGTCAATCACATCGCGCGAACGCGCTGCGAACTTTGCCGTTTGTGCCACCCTTGTGCTTGCCCATTCGGCCCCGAGAACTACGGCACCACAGTCAGGGTAAGATCGTTTCCGTCGCCACCTTCGTAGCTGGCTTGGAAGTTGTTTCCGTTGGCCGACAGGATCGCACCGTCGGACAGGTTGCTGAAGGTGCCACTGATCGGAGTCGCCGAGGTGTTGCTGATCACGGTCAGGACAAGCCCTGCCTGCAACGCGCCTTGGACTGTTCCCTGAGAGACAAAGGTCGCACCAGCATTGATCGTTACTCCCAGGGCCACCACTTTATCAGTCCGACTTTTGTTGCCTTTGGCCTTGAAGGTATAGGTGTAGGTGGCGTCGCCATTGAATGTGAGAGCGCTATGGCTGGTAAGGGTAGCTTGCTTCCTTGTTCCCCCGGCCGGAGCGAGGAAAGCTCCCGCGCCACTGCCAGTACCGATTGTCACCGCGCCGGTGACAATCCCGCTGCCGCCCAAAGTGCCAGCGTTGACTTTCACGGCTCCGGGGCCGGTTGCCGAGCCTGTGGTGTTGCTAACCAAGAGGGTGCCGGCGTTCACAGTGGTTACTCCAGTGTAAGTGCTAGCTCCGCTTAGCGTCAGCTTACCCGTTCCGGTCTTAGTCAGCGAGCCGCCCGTGCCGCCGCTGAATCCTCCGTCCTGCATCACCCCGGAAAAGATCGTGCTCAGGTTGTTGGAGCCCACGGTGAGGTTAACGCCGCCGAGGAACACCAGGCCGCTGCCTTCAATCGAGCCGGTCGTGACGCCCGGAGCGTTGTGTTGACTAATGTCCAGAGTGCCGTTGCCGAAAACCTCCACCCGCGCAGTCCCACCCGTCGAACCTAAACGATATTGTATGAAACCGCCCTCACCTCCGTTCGAACCACCGTTGGCGATCAGGGTGGCGTTGCCCGCGTCGCCTTCGAATAAGTTTTCCCCTTTGAATGCTTCACTGACCGTCGCGCCGTTGGTGGTCACGGTGGCGTTGCCGGCGGTCGAGCCCGCTTGAAAAACCGTGAATCCGCCACCTGTCCCGCTGACTGTTCCGCCGGCGTTGACAAAGGTAGCATTGCCAGCGGTGGCTTCGTCGCTAAAGATGACGATGCCGAATGCGTCCGTAAAGGTAGCATTGCCCGCGGTCGAGTTGCCAAAAAACAGAACTTCGGCGTTATTAGTTACGATGGCATTTCCGGCTGTCGAGGTAGCGCCGAATTTCAAGCCGGCATTGTTGGTGAAGCTGGCATTACCCGCGGTCGCGCTGTCGCCGAAAGTTATGTCGCCAGTGTTAGTGAAGTGAGTCAAACTTCCCGCCGTCGCGTTGTTCTGGAAATTTATCACGGTAGGGCCAGAGACAAAGTTCTGGGTGATCCCGGAATTATTCGTGATGCCCACACCGCTGATGGTAAACGAGAAGAAGGGGCTAGTGATCGTGAACGCGCTCGCGCCCGGGTTGAACACGATGCCGTTGACCTCCGTAGTCGCCGAGATGACGGGGCGTCTTATATTGGAGGTCGCGAACGTTGCTGTGTCTGCCGGCCCATTGGGCGGGCCATTGGCAACCCAGTTGGCCGCGCTGTTCCAGTCCGTATTGGCAGGAGTTGCCTGCCAGGTGGCGCTCCCGGCAAAGCTGCCGCTCGCGGTCGTAAGAACGAGCGTCAGCATGGCGGCCGAGGGAAGGAGGGCCCACGCACGCGGGCATCGGAATGACTGAATACGATTCCTGCGGAAGGACTTCCGGGACAGGAAAGGTGTGCTACTGACTAAGAATCTGAAGTTGTTTTTGGTTTTCATTTTGGTTTTCCAGGTTGAGTTAGTTGAATCGGAGTTAGGAGTTATTGAAGGGGCTGTGGCTCGCCGTAGATGAAGTCGTCCATCATGACGATGTCATGCTTGCGATTATCATTTTTCCCCGGGACCGCATCAGTCGTGATCCGGACTGACGCGATGGGTGCGTCGTCGAATTTGATACCGATGAAGGAGAGGCTGGCGTCGCCCGGCGAGGATGGGACAAAACTCGCGAAGATCCGTTTGCCATTGCGATCGAAATACTCGATCAGGGTGCTGGCTTTGTGTGGTTTGCCTCCATCTGGCAGATCAACGTCTGTGAAGACCACCCCGAAGCCACTGACGGTCGCTGGCGAAGCCCCGCTGGTCCCAGGGATGAAGAACGAACCGTCGGTAACCCTGCTCCCCACCGGAGTGAACAGCCGGGATGGGCTGAAGGTGGTGAAGATGGTGGCGTAGGTCGGGTTATTGAAGAGCACCGCCAGCCCGCCCTGGGGCCCGCCTGATGGAGGGGCCTGCGAAAGCCCCTCACCCGGGGTAGTGAACCGAGCGCCGCGAATGTTCAGGAAGACATCGAACGGCGTGACCGGGGGCGTCGTGTCCATGATGGCGGGGTTACCGCCGTCCCAGTTGATTTCGCGGCGACCGCTTAAGAGCGGACCTGGGTTATTGGCATTATTGGGATCCCCCAGAGCAGCGCGGTAGGCATCGACCGTGCCTTGAATCGAGGCCGCGGTCGGCCCGGCTGCCTGGAATACAGTCGGCGCGACAAAGTCACCGGGCAGGTTGTCCTGTGCGTGTGCAGTCTGGCTAATCGGGAATAGCGTCAAGAGCAGGCCTAGAGCGGCCATGATTGAGTTGGTTACTGATCGTGTAGTTTTCATAAGTTTATCTGATGTTTTGTTGATTTTGGTTTTTGCCGGCGCGTCTCTTTTTCGTGCCGGTTCTATCTGCTAAAGCGGAAAGCCAGCTTCGAACCCGCCACGAGCCGCGCAGATTTTCTCTAACCACCTCGCGTTGTGCTGTATTAATCCCCCGACCGTGTTAGGGTTTGCAGCGTCGAGCAGGCTTTATGATGACGCCCTCATCCACGCGACAAGAGGTCACCCAACTGCTCGGTGACTGGAGCGGAGGAGATGAAGCAGCTCTGGAGAAGCTGTTTCCGTTGGTGCAGCCCGAATTGCACCGGCTGGCCCACCATTATATGAGGCGGGAGCGCGCCGGTCACACCCTGCAAACCACCGCGATCATCAACGAGGCCTACCTGCGGCTGATTGATAATACAAAGCCGTCCTGGCAGAACCGGAGCCACTTTGTCGCCGCGGCCGCCCAGTTGATGCGGCGCATCATGGTTGACCATGCCCGTGAACGACTCTCGCTCAAACGTGGCGGCGGCGCCTTGAAAGTGACCTTGGACGAAGCTGCCTTCGTGACCGAATCGCGATCGGAGGAATTGCTCGCTCTCGACGAAGCGTTGGAAGGGCTGGCAGTGCTCGACCCGCGCAAGAGTCAAATTGTCGAACTGCGTTACTTCGGCGGTTTAACGATCGAAGAGACGGCTGAATTCCTGAAACTTTCTCAGCGGACGGTGGAGCGCGAATGGACCATGGCTAAGGCCTGGCTTTACCGGGCGCTGCGCGGGGAAGAAACCGGATGAACGCTGAGCGTTGGCAACGGGTCAACGATCTCTTTCACTTAGCCACCGAGCGCGCACGCGAAGAGAGAGCCGAATTTCTTGAGCAAGCTTGTCGCGGCGACGAGAGCTTATGCCGAGAGGTGAAGTCTCTGCTTACCTCCCACGAGCGAACGGAAAATTTCATCGAAATACCGGCTTTCGAAGTCGCTCCCGAGCTCCTGGCTGGCGAGACCGCCGGCACGTTGGTCGGAGAATTGATCGGTCATTACCGGATCGAGTCGCTTATCGGCATTGGCGGAATGGGCGAGGTTTATCTGGCGCGGGATGAGCAACTCGGACGCAAAGCCGCGCTCAAGCTTCTTCCGGAGCGCTTGACGGCGGATGAGATGCAGCTCAGCCGGTTCAAGAATGAGGCGCGGAGTGCCTCGGCTTTGAATCATCCCAACATTCTGACGGTTTACGAAATCGGCGCCGAGGGAAATCGGCAATTCATCGCGACCGAGTTCATCGAAGGAATGACTCTGCGCGCGTCGCTCGCGTCTGGGAGGATGACTCTGCCGGGTGCGCTAGAGATTGCCGCGCAAATTGCCTCGGCACTGGCCGCAGCGCACGCAGCCGGCGTTGTGCACCGCGACATCAAACCGGAGAACATTATGCTGCGTCCGGATGGATTCGTAAAGGTGCTCGACTTCGGGATTGCCAAACTGACTGAGCAAAGGCTGGCGTCGGACCATTATGAAATCGAAACAACGGCGGCGCTGCAAACGCGACCCGGATTAGTGTTAGGCACGGCGCGCTACATGTCTCCGGAACAAGCCCGCGGCCAGAAGGTAGACGCGCGCTCGGATATTTGGAGCCTGGGTGTGGTGCTCTATGAGATGGCAGGAGGGATGCCGCCGTTCTTGGGCGAGACGCCGAGCGACTGCATCGTCTCCATCCTAACGAAGGAGCCGCAACCTTTATCCGGCGTGCTGTCGGATGTTCCCCTTAAACTCGAATTCATTTTGCAAAAGGCTTTATGCAAAAACAGCAATGAGCGTTACCAGACGATCGAGGAGATGCTCACCGACCTCCGCGATCTTAAGGGTGCACTGGAAGCGGATGGCTTCTCGCGTGCCGGATCTGTCGTCAGCAAGTTCAAACGCCACAAACGGGGCGTGTTACTAACTCTCGTGGTGGCGCTCCTGGCGACGGCGGTCCTTGCCTACTCTTTTTTCCGCGCCGCTCCGGCACCGCCATCCGACGAAAAATCCATCGCCGTTCTGCCCTTTGAAAACCTGAGCGAGGAACAATCCAACGCTTACTTCGCCGATGGGATCCAGGACGAAATTCTGACCCGACTTTCAAAGATCGCGGATCTTAAAGTCATCTCCCGCACATCAACCGAGCGTTACAAGAACCGATCCCAAAAACTCTCTGAAATTGCCAAGCAGCTCGGCGTCGCCAATCTCCTGGAAGGTAGCGTCCAGAAAACAAATGACCGGGTGCGGGTCAACGTGCAATTGATCAGAGCTGCAAGTGATTCACATCTCTGGGCTGAGACCTTTGATCGCAGACTGATCGACATCTTTTCCGTTGAAAGTGAGGTAGCCAAAACCATCGCTGATCACTTACGGGCAAAACTAACTGGTCAGGAGGAGGAGGTCATCGCCGCCCGACCAACAGACAGTCCTGAGGCTTATGATGCCTATCTTCGGGGGCTGGCTTATACCCTAAAGACGGGAAACTCACCTGCCAACACCCTTGGGGCCCAGAAATATCTCAGAGACGCAGTACGGTTGGATCCCAAATTTGCCCTTAGTTGGGCGCTCCTCTCATATGTCGATGCGCTTGGCTATCTTACCCTCACTCTTCAACCAACGGTCGCCCTCCGGGAAGAGACGGGACAGGCGGCTGAAACCGCGCTCTCTCTTCAGCCCGGCCTAGGCGAGGCCGTAATGGCCAGGGGATATTACTACTATGCCTGCCTGAAGGAGTACGACGCCGCGGTACGTTACTTTGATCAGGCACGTCAGTTCCTGCCCAATAGCAGCCAGATTCCCGAATCGCTCGCCTATGTCGCGCGCCGGCGAGGCCAATGGGATCGAAGCGAGTCGTACTTCAACGAAGCCGAGCGGCTCGACCCGCGCAATGTTTCCCTCCTCACCCAGCACGCGCAATCTTACATGATCGTTCGTCGGTTCCCGGAATCCCTGCGAAAGTTTGATCAGGTGCTCGATATCACACCCGGGGACGTGGATACCCTTGCGCAAAAGGCGGGTATTGCACAAGCCCTGGGCGACCTTCCGCGGGCGGCTGCACTACTCGCTCCGCTGCATCCGCCCGCCGATGACACGGGAGCCCTGGAAATACAGGTTTACCAGGCGATCCTGGAACGCCGCCCTGAATCAATCATTCCTCGGCTGCGGGAATTACTTGCCAGGCCTGACCCGTCGTTGGGTTATAACAATGGCGAACTGCGCTTTTGGTTGGGCTGGGCGCAGGAAGTCGCTGGCGACCAGGACTCCGCCCAGGAGAGTTGGCGGCAAGCGCGCAGCGAACTGGAACCGTTCCTCGAGGAACAGCCGGAAAATTATGTCCTTATTGGAGATCTCGCCCTAACCAACATGGGCCTTGGTGACAAAGCCGCCGCTTTGTCTCTGGCGGAGCGGGCGATGACTGTGCTCCCGCTCGAGAAGGACGTGGTCGATGGTCCCGCTCCGATCGAAATTCTCGCCCGGGTGGCGGCGCGACTGGGAGAGCCCGACCGCGCCGTTGCCGCGTTACGGAAATTGTTATCGATACCGTCCGAAGGCGCTCTGGCGGCGCGCGTGCCGCTCACACCTGCGCTGCTTCGGCTAGACCCAATGTTCGACCCGTTGCGGAATGATCCGCGCTTCCAGGAACTGATATTAGAACATAGTCCAAAATCCCTTTAACAAAGGCACGAAATGATATCACCGCTTGAAGCGCTGCCCCCACAACAAACAGATCTCTTGACTACTAACCACAGAAAGATTCGCACTTCGGCCCGTCCGAGGATCAGGTCAGGCATCGAATCCTGTTAGCAGCTTCCTGAAACTTGCCCGTGCTGAACGACGGCGAGCTTCTCTTGATAGGCCGGGTGTACTGTGAGAAGTGCCCGACGAAGGCCGCGGCGTTCGTTTGAACCAAGGGGCTTCTGTTTTTTCGCCGAGAGGTTATCCGGAACAGGCGCGCGGGGTGGCGGGGACGACAGGCAAAAGAAAAATGAAGAAAACGCTTGATTGTGCGCTAGTGTTATAGTTAACTATATCACTATATGAGGCACGGTGGTTGATGTGGAATACAGGATGGATAGGGAATGGAACGACAGGCAGCCGATTTACCGCCAGCTGCGGGACCGGGGTGTCCACATGATCCTCGACGGCGTGCTCAAAGAAGGCGATCCGCTCCCCTCGGTGCGCAACGTTGCGGCCGAATTCCGGGTCAATCCACTCACGGTTCTCAAGGCTTATCAACAACTGGTCGACGAGGGGCTGGTTGAGATGAAACGCGGGCTCGGCATGTTCGTCAAAGCCGGCGCGCGCGAGCTTTTGCTCAAGGGCGAACGCGAGAAATTTCTGGCCAAGGAATGGCCGCGGGTGGCGACTACGATTCAGCGGCTTGGGCTGACGCAAAAGGAACTCGAGGCCGCGGCCGCGCGCGCCTCGCGCAAGAGCGGGAAGGAGAAACACTGACGCCATGACCTGCATTGAAGCGCGCGGATTGCGCAAAGCCTTTGGGACAACGTTGGCGCTCGACGGCCTTAACCTAAAAGTGAATGAAGGCCGCATTCTCGGCCTGATCGGGCCGAACGGCGCCGGCAAAAGCACCGCGCTCAACGCCATTCTGGGTCTGACGCCATTTGAGGGTGAGCTCCGGGTGCTCGGACGCAATCCCTGGATCGAGCGCGACCAGTTGATGCGCGATGTCTGTTTCATCGCCGATGTCGCCGTGCTCCCGCGCTGGATGCGGGTCTCGCAGGTGCTCGATTATGTGACCGGAGTTCATCCGCGATTCGACCGGTCGAAAGCGGAGAGCTTCCTGGCCCGGACCGAGATCAAACGCGCGAGCAAGATCAGGCAATTATCGAAAGGAATGGTGGCCCAGCTCCACCTCGCGCTGGTCATGGCGATCGACGCGCGGCTGCTCGTGCTCGATGAGCCGACGCTGGGTCTCGACCTCCTGTACCGGAAGCAATTCTACGATTCCCTGCTGAACGATTACTTCGATCACAACCGTACGATTATCGTGACGACACACCAGGTCGAAGAGATCCAGGACGTCCTGACCGATCTGATGTTCATCAATCACGGGCGCATCGTTCTGGAGTGCAGCATGGAGCAGTTCGAGACGCGCTACGTGGAAGTGATGGTCCATCCGGATCATCTCACCGCGGCCGAGGCGCTGAAGCCGATCCACGCGCGCCACATGTTCGGCCGCAGCATACTGCTTTTCGACAGTCCCAGCCGCGAAGAGCTCGAGGGGCTTGGTGAGATTCGCACCCCGAGCATAGCGGACTTGTTCGTGGCGGTGATGGCACTGGCGCCGCAAACCGGAGGTGGAAAGCTGGAGCTCGGAGGCGAGAGGAGAAACTGATGAATACGGAATCGAACCTGGCAGAAGCGGTCGACGCCCGGCCAAGCGCACCTCTGACTTTGTCCGCGACCTGGCCGTTTTACTGGTCGGTGCGTCGCGAATTATGGGAGAACCGCTCGATCTACATGGCGCCGCTCATCGCCGCCGGGGTCGTGCTTTTCGGTTTTGGAATGACGGCGTTCAGATTGCCGAAACTCAGGCTCAACGCTCTGGCCCTGGAAGCGACTCGGCGGCGTGCCGCTATCGAGATGCCTTACGACGCCGCGGCCATGATGATCATGTTCACTGCTTTCATCGTGGGCATCTTCTACTGTCTCGATGCGCTGTACGGCGAACGTCGGGACCGCAGCGTTTTGTTTTGCAAATCCCTGCCAGTCTCGGATCGTACCACGGTCCTCTCGAAGGTGTTCGTTCCGCTGGTGATCCTGCCGACCCTGACCTTTGCGATCACGATAGTGACGCAGCTTTCCATGCTGTTACTCAGCACTGCAGTCCTGCTCCCGAGCGGCCTGGCTGGAACCACTTGGAATCTTTTACCCTGGCCCCGGCTGTCGATGATTCTCCTCTATGGCCTCGTGACCAGCGCCCTCTGGGAGGCGCCCATCTTCGGTTGGCTGCTCCTGGTTTCCAGCTGGGCCAAGCGCGCGACGTTTCTCTGGGCGGTGCTCCCATGGCTCGCAATCAGCGCGATTGAAAAACTCGCGTTCGATACCACGTTTTTAATTCGCATGCTCGTCGGTCGTCTGACCGGCGGTTTCGACGCCGGGTTCATCGTCGTGAACTATCCGGAAGGCGCTCACGTCCCCGTAGTCTGTCGACTCACCCAATTCGATCCGCTGAAATTCCTGAGCAGTCCCGGTCTCTGGATCGGGCTGCTCGTCGCGGCGGCATTTCTGATCGGTGCCATCCGCCTTCGCCGTTGCCGCGGACCGCTCTAATGATTCAAAACTAAGGGGTCGAAACGCTGAAAAACCGAAACGCTAATGCACCCGACTAACAAGGCGGCACGCGTCGCAGGCGCCGTGTATCTATCACTCGTACTCACGGCCCCTTTCAGCCTCTTGTATGTTCCAGGCAAGCTGATCGTGCGCGGAAATGCCGCCGCGACAGCGAGCAACATCCTGGCTCACGAGACGCTTTTTCGTCTCTGCATTGTCTCTGAACTGTTGTCCTCAGTCATTTTCATCTGCCTCGGCCTGGCTCTCTATCGTTTGCTCAGTAGCGTGAACAAAACGTGGGCCGGAGCGATGGTGGCCCTGGTTCTGGTTTCCGCCGCCGTTGGCTTTTTGAACGTGCTGAATTATGTCGCCGCCCTGACTCTCATCCACGGTACCGAATTCCTCGGCGCGTTCGAGACACCGCAACTCTATGCTCTGGGCATGTTGTTTCTGCGTTTGCATGGCCAGGGAGAGCTGATGAACGAAATTTTCTGGGGACTGTGGCTCTTTCCCTTTGGTTTGCTCGTCTTTCGTTCGGGTTTTCTGCCGCGTATTCTGGGCGTCTGGCTAATGCTCGCCTGCTTCGTCTGGGTGGCCCTCAGCCTGACGGCCTTGCTCTTTCCACCTTACTACGAAGCCGCCTTTAAGATGGCGCAGCCGGTCCTGTTTGCCGAATTGGCGATTATGCTCTGGCTGCTGATCAAGGGCGCAAAGGTGCCAACTCTTCCAGGTGCGCTTCAGCCGGTGGCGACCTGACATTGTCTCTCGTTAGGCCGATGAAGCTAAAGCGAATCTTGAAGTGTTATTCCGCAAGGGTTCTCACGGCATCGCATGGCTGGAAATGTATTTAAGAGATTACGAACGCCAGATCGCCTAACTAGTTGGTCGCTGAGTTCATTATGAAAACACATCCACGATTGATCACCGCATTCTGCATGGCTGCGCTTTTTTTCTCAGGCGCAGCATTGGCTCAAGGCCCGAGTCCGGGGTCACCGACCCCGGCTACAATGAAAGCCATTGTTTATCACGAATACGGTTCACCCGATGTTCTTCGGCTCGAAGAAATCGCTAAGCCCGTTCCCGATGACAATCAGGTCCTGGTCAAAGTTCGCGCGGCTTCCGTGAACCCACTTGATTGGCACTATATCGAAGGCACGCCCTACCTCATTCGCCCATTAGACTCCGGGCTCCTCAAACCAAAGGTCGTCCGACTTGGTGTCGACTACGCGGGAACGGTAGAAGCGGTGGGTAAGAACGTAACGCAGTTCAAACCAGGCGATGACGTATTCGGCGGGAAAACCGGTGCCTTTGCTGAGTACGTCTGTGCTCTCGCAGATCGAGCAGTGGCCCTGAAACCGGCCAACATTACATTTGAGCAGGCAGCCTCTGTACCCATTGCGGCAATCACAGCGTTACAGGGTCTTCGCGACAAAGGAAAGGTTCAATCAGGACAGAAAGTCTTGATTAATGGCGCATCCGGAGGTGTCGGCACGTTCGCTGTGCAAATAGCCAAGTCGTTTGGCGCCGATGTTACCGGCGTATGCAGCGGCAGGAACGTCGATCTTGTCCGATCAATCGGTGCAGATCAGGTCGTTGATTATACAAAGGAGGATTTCACCAAGAGTGGAAAGCGCTACGACCTGATTATCGACAACGTTGGGAATCACTCCTTGTTGGAGTGCAGGCGCGTCCTAAAACCCCACGGAATATACGTTATGGTCGGCGGCGGCGGACCAGGCGAACAAGGATGGATCGGACCTTTGGTTAATCCGATCAGAGCGCTCGTGTTTTCGCAGTTTGTAAGTCAGAAGATGGGAATGATGCTGGCGGACCTGAACCAAAAGGATCTGACCATCCTGGGCGATCTAATGCAGGCCGGAAAAGTAACACCGGTCATCGACAGGCGTTACAAGTTGAGTGAGGTCCCAGAAGCCATCAGATATCTGGAACAAGGTCACGCCAGGGGAAAA
>Ga0157375_10004446_pt1 | contig 12178 bp, 10 predicted proteins | sample M35metaG_FD_115311 | JGI IMG/M metagenome (GOLD analysis project Ga0157375, IMG submission 115311) | Miscanthus rhizosphere microbial communities from Kellogg Biological Station, Michigan, USA - M3-5 metaG | ecosystem: Host-associated > Plants > Roots > Rhizosphere > Soil | place: USA: Michigan...
CACGCGCCTTGTTGTCGCTGTCGCGATCGCCCTCGATCTTCTTTTTCGTTCTGAGGTGTTTCAGGTAGGCATCAAGCTCCTGCGGCGAAAAATTCTCTTTGTCGAAAGCTCCCGCCAACGCAGCAATGCCGATGCCGATGCCGCCCAACACGGCCGCTCCGCCGGCAATGGCGCCGCCAATCTTAAGACCTTCTTCGAGACTCAGCGTTTGCAGTGTCGCACTCGGAGCTTGTGTGACTGCGACGGGTTCGCTTCGAAGCACGTTTCCGGCAACTGCATCCGCTTCGCGCTCTGACGAATCGGAAGGATGACTAATCGTGCCGGCAGCCTGACCGCTGACACCGTCCTGCTGGACCACGTGCGAGAGTTCGTGAGCCAACACCGCATTACCAGCTTCAGTGGTGGGCTGATACTGCCCCGGAGCAAACACGACGTCGCTACCAACCGTGTAAGCGTGAGCATTCACCGCTTCCGCCGATTCCGCTGCACGCGGATCGGTGTGCACGCGCACGCCGCTGAAGTCATGGCCAAAGCGCGGCTCCATAAACGCGCGCGTGTTTGCGTCAAGTGGCCGGCCCGCCGCATTCAACACTTCGTCAACGATCGGCGGGATCGCACTACTGGGGGTTTCACTGCTGTCAGTCTTGCGTTGCAATTCCTGATGTTTATTCTGACACTCCGAACACTCGCCACCACTCATCGCCTGATTTCCGCACGCACACTTGCGCTGTAAAACAGGAGCGGCGACAGGCGTCACGGATGGTTTTTGAATCGCGGTGCGTCGCTTCATGGGTTCAGTGTCCACCTCCGACATGCGCGCAGATCGCCTCGTCGTGATAGAACTCACGGGCAATTTCCACCGGGAAGGGTTTACCTACGCACTCCGTTCTTTGTGCAGTGAAACGAGCGATTCGTTGATTAAAATCATCTACGTCGCGACGAAACTGTTCTTGAGCTCGTTGCACTTCGGCCTCTGGCTGGCCTTCCTGGGCAGTAAAGTGCGGCGGCGGATTGTTACGGAGGAATTCAAGATAATCGAGACCATGATTGCCTTCATGAAATCCCAGACTAGTTCGTCCGGCTGAAATGTCCTCCTGAGTTGTTCCCCTGCCATATGCAGATTCCGACGACGACTGCGCGCCTGGACCATACGTTGTCCGTATAGTTATCCGGACATTTCCCACTGGATCCATCGAGTCGATTAGACCGCCTTTAGTATTTATGTGCTCCGGAACTGCCGGATTCGCATCGACCTCAACGCTCGTATGGGCCTGGTTCCTCATTGCTTCATCCTGGCTCGTCGTATCGGGCAAAATGCTTACGTCGAATCCCGGGACGACCGGATGCGCAACGCCGCCTGCGCCAAACGCAGTCGTGATATCGAGTGGCGTGGTGATCGCTTGCAGTTGGAGAATGGCTTCGATTCTTGCTTTTACGGCGGGATCCACGGCATTGTCGCGATAGTCGGTCAGGTCGTCGGCGGGTAACGCCTTCAGGCGATCGACCAGTGCCTGATCGTTAAACTCAATGTCAGTGAGTGTGATCGCTTCAACGATGCGGCGGTTTTGTCCGCTGAAGTCATCCCAGATTCGGGCTCGACCGATGGCGTTTACGATCTGTTGCCGGTCGGCCGAACGACGCAGAATAGTAATGATCGACTTTTCATCAGCGTCCAAAGTTGGACCATCAAGCATTTCCTCGATCAGCAGCCGCTTGACTTCGATGCTCGTCAGCGAACCTTGGGCTGAGCGAAAACCGTTATCGAGATTGAAAGCCGCGTTGCCGCCGGCCCAACGCCTGACAACGTCGCGTGCTTTGTTATCACTCTTGGTCGCGCCCTGGATACGACGGTTTGTCGCGAGCGATGTCAGATAGTCGGTGAGTTCCGCATCGCTGTAGTGTTCCGGATCAAAAGCGCCGGCGAGCCACGCGATGCCCAAGCCAACTAACGCAGCGCCGCCGATCGCCGCCCATTCACCCCCACTGAGCGCATGCAGAGTCGCGCTCGGCGGCTGCAAAATGCTCACGGTGTCGCCGCTCATCGCTCGCAGTGCCGCTGACTCAGCCTCCAACTCCGCCGCGTCACTCGGATCGCTGACCGGTTTCGCATTTTGTGCAGCGAGCGAATTGCTGTTTGACTGTTGGACGACGTGCGTCAGCTCGTGCGCCAGCAAATGACTGCCAACTTGCGTTCGCGGTTCGTAATGGCTTGCGCCAAAAACGACGTCGGGTCCAACCGTGTATGCGATCGCGTTGACAGCTTCAGCCGATTCCGCTGCCTTCTGATCGGTGTGCACACGCACCTGGCTGAAGTCATGTCCAAACTTCGGCTCCAGCCACGAACGTGTTCCACGATCGAGCGGCTGCCCCGGCGAACTCAACACCTCTTGAACGATCGGAGGCACGGTCGCCGGCGCGGCAACATTACACGCGCTGCGTTGCAAACCACTTGATTCCTTCCTGCACTTGTCACATTCGCCGCTGTTGCCGTAGCTGCCACACGCGCACTTCCGTTGCAGATGAAAACCAGTCGGGACCGTGCTCTGCGGCACTGCTCCCCGGCCAGTTTGTGCTGTTGCGTGTTCGTTCATCTCAACTAATCCGCTGCTCGAATTTCAGAAATGTCGCTCAGGCACGGTGCGATCAAACTCTCTCCGCGCGCGGGCATCTGTTGGTGTGCCGTTCCAGACACGTAAACCCGGCGACCGTTAAATTGCTCGAGCTCCCTCTGGCGCCGTCGTGACTTCCGCGAGTCGAGCGCTTCCAAATAGACTTCTGTGCCATCGTCCAATCGCAGCACCGCATGATCTTTTGGCAATTGCTTTTTCACTTGACCCTTCATTGGTTGCGGTATCGCTTCGTAATTTCCCACTGCTACCACTGCTTGCCCGTCGCAGCGAATCAGATCTTCTTTCGTTGTCACCACCTGGTCCATCTCTTACTTCTTCGGCTTCTCGGGTTCGACCACGTAGGTCTGATATTTGGTGCCGTGCGTTCCGGTAGCACCGTGATATTCGTAGAACGACTGTCCTTTCGTCTCTGGTCCATACATGAAGAAGATCCAGTCGTCGGAATCCCAACCTGCCGCACTTTCGAGGGTGATGAAATCAGGACCACTGCGCAGGACTGCTGCTGCATAATGAAAGTTCCACGTGTGCCTGGGATCAGTCGACATATACCCCGGCATATCTTTCTCAGTGCTGATCGTGAGTCCTTGCCCAACTTTAGGCACGGCATATTTGTTGATGCCGTACTTGCGATCGACCGCATCCTTATCGGCGGCGGAGAGTGCGTCGTATCGTGCTAACAGTTCCATTCGGCTTAGTCCGGCGCCGAACTCTTTCTTCAAAACCTCTTCAGTGATCTCTTCAGGTGTGGTGGGATTGCCGCCGTGATAGGAGCGCGCGCTCAACAATTCTTCTTCACCGGCTGCACCACGGACAACTGGCTTGTCTTTCTTTCTCTCTATGCCTTTTTCGATATCACGCCCCACCAGGAATCCAGCGCCGAATCCGAGCAGCGCTCCCGCGAACATGCCGATCGCGCCGCCTAGCCCCCCGTTCTCTTTGCCTCCGATTGCGGAACCGATCGCGAGGCCGCCCAGACCGCCGGCAACAAAGCCACTAAACGCACCCAACGCTGCACCTGTATCGCCACTCGGCTCACTGCCCATCACCTGTCGCGCGGCAGTGCCGCAGTCCGAAGCCAGATCGAAATTGCCGCCACCTTCTCTGAACGGTTCGATCTCGTTGAGCGTCACAACCTCGCCGGAAGCAGGACTCTGACCACCGATGTCCTGGCCGCCTGACTTTTGACGAAGTTTCGCGCGTGATTTTTGCGAGGCAAGAATTGCGTTTGACTCAGAAATCTTTGCCGGAGTGGTCCAGGCTCTTTTGCTTGTGCCTGGTCCCCAGCCCTTGTCTTCAGCAGCCATTACGCCATCATCCGATACTCGCAAACTTGCGCTCGCCGGATGTTTCCATCCTAACGACGCATCCGTGCTTTGCTGGTCCGGCGTAAACGGAGTGAAGCGATGCACGTTCGCACTGTCCGGCGCCACGCTGCTGCGTTGGACCACGTGGGCTAACTCGTGCGCCAGCACCTTTTGTCCGTAGGTTGTTTCCGGCGCGTACTGTCCTGCGCCAAAAACAATGTCGTTGCCTACTGTGTACGCCATCGCGTTGAGCGCGCGTGCGGATTCAGCCGCGCGCGAGTCGGTGTGAATGCGCACGCGACCAAAATCCACGCCTCTGTCGTTGAACGAAGCGCCGTAGTCGTTGAGTGCGCTAGTCGCGAGATAGTCGGCAGTTCGTTCCAGGTAATGATCTGCATCGTTGACTCCCAATCGCGCCGGCACTGACTCACTGCTGGCTTCATATCCCGCGGCGTCGCCGGCGCTGCGACCAAAACGCGGTTCCATGAACCCGCGCGTCGCGCGGTCGAGCGGACGGCCCGGTGAAGACACGACGCTGCGCACGATCGACGGCGCCGGCGTAGCGGCGGAACGGCTCGTTTGTCTGGCAGTGTGCAAACTCATTTCACTTCACCAAGTCCTTCATGCACTGACTGCGCGATCTGCGTTCCGAGTTGACGCGGAGTCGCTTCCTTTGCGAACTGCATGTCGCCGCCACGCGCGTGCGGTATCGCTCCCACCGAGCTCAATTGCGGCGCCACGCGGTTGACGGCGAACAGCCGCGCCAGCTCCTGCTGAACTGCCGCCTGGACCAACGACCCGTGCGCGCGCTCCAGCGGCAGGCCGTCGAGCACAAGCCGTTCGATGTGCAGGTTGATCTTCATGCCGTCGCTCTTTCCTCCTGCCAACTGAAATCGTCGCTGTTGAACGGCCGTTTCAGTTTCAGAAACTCATTGCGCGCTGCCTGCAAGACCAACGGCATCGTCACCGGCGTGCCGGCCTGGGCCGCCAGAAAGGCTGCATTGATGGCGACGTTGTTGATGCTGCCGCCGTTGAGATTGAGATTAGCTAAGCGTTGATAATCGAGCCCGACAGTGCGCGTTTGCGGCGGAAAGATCTTTTGCCAGATGGCTTTGCGTTCGGCATGACCGTGCGGCGCAAACTCCACGATGAAGCGAATGCGGCGCATGAACGCCTGATCCAGCGAGCTCTTCATGTTGGTCGCGAGGATCGCCAGCCCGCGATACGACTCGATGCGCTGCAGCAGGTAATTGATTTCTATGTTCGCGTAGCGGTCGTGACTGTCTTTGACTTCACTGCGCTTACCGAACAACGCATCGGCCTCGTCGAAGAAAAGGATCGCGCCGCCGTCTTCAGCAGCGTCAAACAGCCGGCGCAGGTTCTTCTCTGTTTCGCCGATGTATTTGCTGACGACTGCTGACAGGTCGATGCGAAACAGGTTGAGCCGCAGATCGTTCGCGATCACTTCCGCCGCCATCGTCTTGCCGGTGCCACTCTCGCCTGCAAAGAGTGCATTGATACTAAGTCCGCGCGTTCGCTTAGCTGCGAATCCCCAATCTTCATAAACCGTGTGGCGATGGCCCACCTGGCCCGCGATCTGTCTTAACAGACTCAGCTCTGATTCAGGCAGCACGATGTCGTCCCAGGTCGCCTTGGGCTTGATGTTCTGGGCCAGCACGTCCAGTCGTGGACGTGTCATTGCCAGGCATGCGTCCCACACTCGCTCGCCCTCGAGAACCGGCTCTTCATTCAAAGTGTTCTCGACAATCTCATGGATGCTGGCGATGTTGAGATCAAACTGGCTCGCGAGCCTGACCGGCTCGTCGCCCGCGTCCTGGCCCAACAGTTCCCGCCACGCAAACTGCTGCTCGGCGGGCGTGGGCCGGGTGATGTCCAGGGTCAACATGCCACGACCGATCGCGTTCAAGTCGGGATTAACGTCTTGCGTGTCGAGGAAGAAGATGCCGTTGCTGCGCGCCAGCAGACGTTGCAGCGACTGCGAGTTGGCATCCTTCATCGCCGACTTCTCGAGGTCCTGCTGATCGACATAGACCGCAAACGGCCAGAGTGCCATCTCGCGCTCGATCAGTCGTGCGAGCGTCTCGAGCTCAGGCGCATGCGACGGCATCAATCCTGTCGGCAGACGCAGGAGTCGCAGACCGAGCTCGTGCGTCACGTGCGCAGCGACGAGTTGCTTGCTCTGCACGTCCGATCCGGCGAGTTGGATGATCGGCAAGTACCAGTTGGTCCGTCGGCATCTCAAATGGCGCACGATCAGATCGACTGCCTCTTTCTGCGAAGCAGGGAGAGTCGTGTTGAAGGCGCCAAGGTTGAGCGGAAACAGCATCGGCGCGAGTCGATCGTCGAGATAGTTCAGACCTTTGATGTAGTTGACGATACGTTCGTCGGCACGCAGCGGACTGACGGTGAGCGGCATGTGGCCCGGTTGATTGATCTCGATCAAACGCCAGCGACGCAGTGGCCGCTCCGGCGACAGCACATCCCACGCGGGTTCGTCGAAGAGCGCAAGCGCGAGTGCAAACGTCGGAAACGGACGATGCGAATCACCCTGGGCGCGGGCGCACAACGAGGCAACGCTCGTGTCCAGCTCCATGCCCGCGCACAGCAGTAAAAGATCGCGTTCGAAGCGTGAAAGATTGAACAGACGGCTCAACACAACCAGCGCGGGTGGCGGCGACTCCTGCTCGAGCGCTCCAACTTCCGCGGCCAACGCTTCAACATCTGTCGTCGACTCAGCGCCGCCAGAGGGCTGCTTCGCCGAAGCAAAACGCTGCAAACGAAGGCGCTGCAACGCAAACGTCTGCGCGAGGTAGGCCTCGTTCCTTGTTTGCCAGGCAGACGGATCAGCCATCAGGTCACCTCTAGCCTTTGCGCGTCGTCAAACTTCGGCGTCTCCGAAACCGGATCGAGCGGCACGCTGTCGACGCCGTCGATACGGAGACGAAGCAGATACTGGCCTGCCTCGACAGCATCCATGTGAAATACGAACTGCAACTGATCGCTGCTGGCAGGCGGCGTAGCCGGTGCTGGAGGTGGACCAGGCGGGGGCTCAGGCGCAATCTGTCGTGCGTTTCCGAGCAATAGCAGCACCTGCTGATCGAAACGCATGGTCGTATCGTCAACGCGCGCGCGTCTTACGTTCGGTCTGCTTGTGATCGTGATGGTGACGTTACCATCCTGATCGCGAGCGACCGTGTTGGCCGGCGCGATGTTCAGAATGCGTGGCGCCAACGAGATTGGCAATTCGTTTGAACTCCACGTTTGCTCACCGCGACTAACAAGCGCTGCGACGGTGTAGAAGCCTGCGCTCCAAAGCTCACCTGCGGCAGCGTCGTTCGGCAGCGTGACTCTGATTCCTTCATCACTTGTTTGAATCGCAGGTGCTTGCAGAAGAATCGGCTGCACACCATTCGTGCGAGTATTCACCGCAGTGAAGCGAACCGATTGCAGGCCTTCGAGATTTTCTCCGATGAGCAGCAGTTCATCGCCGAGCGAGGCGCTGCTCTGTGAACGCGGCAGCCGAATCGCTTTGAGAATCGGCAAACTAACGCCCGCCACGCTGGAGTTGCCCTGGTCGTCTTGACCACGTTGCAACACCGGCGCGGGCGCACTCCGCGGCAGCGTGCTTTCGATCAAGACAACAGTGGCCTCGTAAGCGGCGGAGAGGCGATAGTGAGTTTGAAAACCCGACCAGAGTTTGAAGATGTCTTCGAGTGCGAGTGGCTGCAGTGAAAGCCGAACTCGCTCGAACTGTTCGCTCAAGCCGGTGTTGGGCAGCGCCGTTTCGATCTCTCTGCGGCCGAGCAAAGGATGATCGTTGAGTACGGCCATCGCGCGTCCGAGGATGCGATGACTCACGGGCTGCTGATCGTCGACAGCGTAAGCCGTTAACAAGTAATAAAGATTGAGCGCAAGCGGCGGTTGACCAGTTTCGCCGGGCCGCAGTTGGCGCGGTATGTCTGCGTTACGGTAAGAACTGTTCGGCATCACCTGGTAAAGATAAAGATTGAGCTGCCGGTCAGGTGGGTTTGCGCCGCGCGCTTCGTCCGGTGGCTGCATCGTGACGGCGGTGCCCTGGAGCAGCGGATCGGCATTTGGATCTCTGGCTGGATCGAAGCCGCGTTCGATGAGACTGCGCAGAGTTGCAGTAACGGCGGCGATCGCGCGGCTGTTGCTCATCGTTGACCACCTTGTCGTTGCTTGCGCAAGTATTCTTCGAGCGGCATCACTGGTGATTCGGATCTTCCGGGTGAAGGCTTGGTGTGGTCCGTTTGCACGGCGCGCACTTCAACGCGGCCGATCGTGATATTGATCGACGGCTGCTCAGGTTCGACTGGACCAGGCGTGTGCCGCCGGCGCTGCTGCTCGCGCGCATCGGGCCACGCGGCGGGTGTTGGATTCAATGGACGGAAGTTTTTCGTCGGAAAGGGGTCTTCCTCCATGGCTTCACTGACGTTTGTTTCTGAACTGGGAGATGCAGCTCTTTTGATAAAGGCTGGTGGTTCACCGTCAGGCTGCAGCGAAAATCGATCGACTTCGAGCACTCGCTTTTGACTTATCAAAGCCTCCGCTGCCTCTGCCTCCACGCCTCGCCCTGGACTGCGGCGGCTGGGCGTCGCTTTGGTCTCGATCACGCCTGATGGATGGGAAAGCGGCTCCGGGTCAGCGCTCTCCAGGGAGTGAGTGAACGGCTCGACAATCCCATTTTCCTCGGGAATCGGCTCATCAGGCTGTGGCTCTTTTTGTGATTGAAAGTTGAGGCGCCGCGGCGCTTCGTGCTCCGGCGTGGCAGATACAACATCTGGTTCGACAACAGGATCTTCATCTTCGACGATGCGTTTTGTATGAGTACGTGTCGTATGAGATAGCTCAGTTGAACTCTGCGGGCGCAGTTGTAACGAAACATTTTGCTGGTCAGGCTCAACCTGCTCATTTTCCTCACGCACTGACGCTGGCCCACGCTCAAACGGTTGCGCCTCAAACAACGACGGCAACCGCGGCTCGACACGATTCCCCCGCTCCAGCGTGCGCATCGTCAAGTTGTGCAAGTAACCCTTCATTCACCCAACATCTCCAGGTACGCCTGCCGGCGCCACGCATTCAGCGAAAGGATGTCGACCTCGCGCCAGCCGTAAGCCTGCGCGAGCGTGTGCACTTGTCGCAAAAGCCGCGTCGCCCACGCGGAAATCTCATTCCACGCAAACGACACGATGTCGAAGATCGCTTCCCAATGGTACGAACAGTCAGGACAAACAAGCGCGAAGCGAATGTTTGCCTGCGGATCGCGTCTATCAATCTCATTTACGATCGCGTCGATTGCCTCGCCCGGCAAACTCGCTGTCGCTACCTCAACTCCACGATGACGCTTTTCCAACACGCACCGTTCGAAGAGCGCCGCCGTCACTAAATCCGAGCTTCCTTCGCGAACTGCGGCGAGCAGGTCTGCGCTGTTCGGCAGCCGGCACGTAAACTCAAATTCACCGAAGCTGAACGAGAAACGAGCCGAGGAATCATCTGCGGCCCTCGTCCTGACTTCAGCGGAAAGGAACGCCAGTTCGAGAGTGGTTTTTCTCTCGGGGCAATGCGTCACTCCCGAGAACTGTGGTCCAAAGAGTCTTTCGCGAAACGCCAGCAACATCGCATCGCGTTTGCCGATGTTCATATTCTCCAGATCCGCTCGTGTTGCTTGCGGACAGCAGGCAGCGAGCAGAGTGAGGGCCCGCTCAGCCTGAATCTGAGACAAGCCGACTTCCCACAGTGCTAAAACCTCGGCGGCTCGCATCGTCGCTCCGTTAAATGGGACCAATCAGTGCTATGCCGCCGGCACGGTGAACGTCGGTTCGCTCGGTTCCTTCACGTCGAGATCGCGTTCCCAGCCTTCGTTCTCTAACTTGATGTGCTGGATCGCAACTGCGTTCGCGTTTGCGTCGAAGTCCGGGAGCGCTTGAAATTCTGATGCCCAGCAGCGATAAATTTTGTAAGCAAGTGCCAACTGTCCTGCCTCGTTGTAGACCTCGACGATGATGTCTTTGCGAAAATCTTTGAGAGATACTTCGCTGCCCAGGCCGGCGCCAAAGTTCCAGACCTTATTGGCCCACTTCTCAAATTCCGTGTCGTGAGTGACCCCGCGTTCCAGCGTGATGGCTTCGTACTCCGTCCTGCCAGGCGACTTGCGACTACTGCTCGGATCACCACCATCGCGATGCTTCACCACTTCGGTCGTGCGTTTCAACGCACCCATCTTGCTGATGCCGGCAACGTAGCGTCCGTCCCACTTGATGCGAAATTTGAAATTCTTGTACGGGTCAAAGCGTTGAGCGTTTACAGTAAACTGTGCCATAAGGTGCTCCTTGAGATCTGAATCGGTCCTTTATTTTTCCGAGCGCTCGCTTCTAGGTTTCAATCTGCCCGGCGATCTGTTGCAGCTTGATCACTACAAACTCAGCCGGCTTCAGCGGCGCAAACCCGACGACGATGTTGACGATGCCGAGATCGATGTCGTTCTGCGTCGTAGTTTCCTTGTCGCACTTCACGAAGTACGCATCTTTCGGAGTTTGGCCCTGGAATGCGCCCTGGCGAAACAGGTTGTGCATGAACGCACCCGCGTTCAATCTGATCTGCGCCCAGAGTGGCTCGTCATTTGGTTCGAACACGACCCATTGCATACCGCGGTAGAGACTCTCTTCGATGAAGAGTGCGGTACGACGGACCGGAACATACTTCCATTCCGACGTGAGCCGATCGTCGCCTTCGAGTGTCCGCGCACCCCACACCACTCGTCCGGCGGCGGGCAACGTGCGCAGACAATTAACGGCGAGCGGATTTAGTTCGCCGTTCTCCGCATCGGTGAGCGGCACGCTCAATTGCGGTACGCCGAACAGATTCGCGGAGAGTCCGGCCGGCGCTTTCCAAACGCCGCGCTCCGAATCAGTGCGGGCCATCACTCCAGCAACTGCACCACACGGCGCAAAGTCTTCGATTTGGTCGTCGCGAAGTGGATTGGGCTGGCGCAGGCGCGGAAAATACAACGCGGCGTAACTGCTCTTCTCAAAAAGACTCACGTTTGACTTGGCCTTGTCCTTGGTGTTCCAGGTCGCTAGCGGATCGACGATCATCATCGCGCGCCGCTTCTTGCAATATGCGATTCCCTTACTCACGATCGTCGGACTCGTGTTGTTGTCGGCGTTGTACGGCGGAATGCACAGCAGGTTAAAGAGGTCTGCGTTGTCCAGTGCGTAAAGACCTTTTTTCTGGCTTTGGAAATTCGTATCGTCGAAGTCCAGGTCGCGGAGCGCATCGCCGTTGCTGCCAAAGTTGGCGTTGTCCACCTTCGAATTCGTATCGTTGTCTTCCCAGAGCAGCTTGTCATTCGTCGGATCAGCGTGCGGCGGATCAGGCCGGTTGTTCGGCACTGTTCCGCTCATTCGCATGAGGTTGGATTCATTTTCCAGAACGCGGTCGACGCGACGCGGATCGTTTGGGCGTACCGACACATTGCGGAAGACTTCCACGTTGCCAGTCGCGTCGTCGCGTATCGATAAGTTGAAGAGATCCGTTCTCGTCTTGTCGGCAATATCCTGGTCCACGCGCAGGCGCAACTTGTTTCCCCAAACACCTTCCGCAGCAGCGACCAGCTTGAGACCTTTGTATTCGATTGTCGCTTTCGTCGGCGGTGCAGCACCCGCGACTGCATTCGCAGCGGCAGTGCTGACGCTGGCTGCGGTGGCATTCGGAGCCGCGGCCGCGGCGTCTGCGGCAGCCGCGACCTTCGCGGCCGCAGCCTTGCGACTCGCGTCCGTCTCTGCTGTTTCGACTCCATGCGCCGCGGCGGCCACCGATTGAGGTGTTGCGTTCGCCGCACTCGAAGCCGCCGTGGCTGCGTCGCCCGCGGCTTGAGCTGCACCACTGGGATCTGAAAAGAGCCGGACGATGATCGCCTGGCTGCCGCCGTTCAAGTAGAAATCCCTGACGGCGAAACCGAGGCTGCTCGGCGCCCAGAGCCCACCGAAGATGCGTTCGAAATCGGCGTAGCTGTTGATCGTCACGGGCGTGTTGGTTGGACCACGGAGCGCGCGACCGATGAAAGCGGTGATCGAAGTGGCGACCCCGGTGATCGTCCGCACGCCACTTGGAATTTCTTCAACGTAAACGCCCGGATAACTTAGTGCGACTGGCATGAGTAACCTCCGTTAGGACTATGTGGTTGGAGTTTTATTTCACGAC
>Ga0157375_10004449_pt1 | contig 12171 bp, 9 predicted proteins | sample M35metaG_FD_115311 | JGI IMG/M metagenome (GOLD analysis project Ga0157375, IMG submission 115311) | Miscanthus rhizosphere microbial communities from Kellogg Biological Station, Michigan, USA - M3-5 metaG | ecosystem: Host-associated > Plants > Roots > Rhizosphere > Soil | place: USA: Michigan...
GCCACCGCGGACGAGACCCCGGGGACCACCTCGACCGGAATGCCGGCGCCGCGGCAGGCCAGCACCTCTTCTCCACCCCTGCCGAAGACGAAGGGATCGCCACCCTTGAGCCGCACGACGCGCCGACCGGCGCGCGCGAATCCGAGCATCAACGCGTGGATGCGTTCCTGAGCTGCGTCCCCTTTCTTCGCGGAGCCTGAGCCGGCCTGCTTGCCGACGTCGATGCGTTCGGCATCGCGGCGCGCGAGGGCGAGGACTTCGGCGCTGACCAGGTGGTCGTGGAGGATTACGTCGGCTTCGTTGAGCAGGCGCAATCCGCGCAGCGTCAGCAGACCGGGATCGCCGGGGCCGGCGCCGACCAATGCGACCGAACCGCGCGTGCCCTCGTCGGATGGTTCGGAAAGTGCGGCGAGCAACGCATGTTCCGCACGAAGCAGCTGGCGCTTGCGCAGCAGCGCATGCAGCGGCCCGGCGAGCAACCGCTCGAACCAGCGCCGGCGCTCCGCCATTGCCGGGAACCGGCTGCGGATGCGCTGCCGATGCCGCGCGAGCAACCCGGTCAGCGCCGCCCACGATTCGTCCAATTGCGCCTCGAGCTTTTCGCGCAAATGCCGCGCCAGCATCGGCGCCGCGCCCCCGGTCGAGATCGCGACCTGCAACGGCCCGCGCTCGACCACCGACGGCACCTGGAAACTCGACAGTTCCGCATCGTCGACGACATTCACCCACACGCGATGGCTTTCGGCCGCCGCGGCGATCGCGCGATTCACCGCGCGATCATCCGTCGCGGCAACGACCAGCCAGGCCCCATGCAACCAGTCGTCACGGAAGACCCCAAGCAAGTGCAAGACTTCGCCGCGCGCTGACATCTCCTGCAAGCATTGCTCCAGCGCGGGCGCACCGACGCGCACCTGCGCGCCAGCCGAGCGCAGCGCGGTGACCTTTCGTGCGGCCACTGCGCCGCCACCGACCACCAGCACGCAGCGGCCGCGCAGGTCGGCGAAGAGCGGGTACAGACGGGGCGGAGCTTGATCGACATCCATGGCACTGCCTCGACGCGCGATGCGCGCGTTCCAGCATCCACGCTAGGCAGGCGGGTCGCGATGCGGAAATGATTTCGTCGACGCTGGTCATGCCGAGCCGTTATCAGCGCGACGCTGGACGCCCAGGGAAGCATGCGTTAGCGTCGAATCGTTGTCCTCGTCCCTGCATTCGGAGTCGTCCGCATGGCCAGCATGCCGATGCGTTGTTGTCGGTGGAGCGCATCCAGCGCGCCGCGCCTGCGACCTCAACGCTTTCGATCTCCATCGGGACCATCCGGATGACCCTCACGCAATTACGTTACCTCGTTGCGATCGCCGACTCCGGCCTGAACATCACACTCGCCGCGGCCAAGGTCCACGCGACCCAGCCCGGCCTGTCCAAGCAGCTCAAGCAACTCGAGGACGAGCTCGGCTTCCACCTGTTCACGCGCGGTGCGCGCAGCCTCGAGGCCATCACCCCGGCGGGCGAAGCGGTGATCGAACATGCGCGCCGCATGCTCGCCGAAGCGACCAACATCCGCGCGATCGCCGCCAACCTGCGCCGCGATGCGCAGGGCGACCTGCAAATTGCGACCACCCACACCCAGGCGCGTTATGTGTTGCCGGCGGCATTGGCGACGCTGAATCGACAGTTCCCGCACGTCGCCGTGCACCTGACTCCGAGCGGCGATGCCGAGTCCCTTGCGCGGCTCGCGAATGGCGATGCCGAGATCGCGATCGTCAGCAGCACCGGTGTCCCGCCAGTGGCCGGCCTCGCGTTGCCGATGTACCACTGGGACCGTGTCGTTCTGGTGCCGCGACAACACGCGCTCGCATCGCTTGGACGCGCGCTCACGCTTGCCGATCTTTCCGCGTTTCCGCTGGTCAGCTACGAATCCATCCGCGAACCGGAATCATCGCTGCGCCGGGCGTTCGCCGATGCCGGCCTCGAACCCGCCATCGCGGTCACCGCGCGCGATGCGGAACTCATCAAGACCTACGTGCGCGCTGGATTCGGCGTCGGCGTGCTGGCGGAGATGGCGATCACGCCGGAGGACACCGATTTGACTGCAATTCCGGCGGACGATTTGCTGCCGCGTTGCACCGCCTGGCTGCTGCTGCGGCGCGACCGCGTGTTGCGCGATTACACGCAGGCGCTGGTCATCGAACTCGTGTCGGGGTTGCATCCGCGCGATTTGCGACGCGCACTCGAACACGGCCAGGCCTTGCAGCTGGATACGCCGCATTGGCGCGACATGCGGCGATCGTGAGCCTGCCAAAGAGGGCCGGCGACGGCTCATGCCGATGCATGCAAGCCGCACTCGCGACGCAGGCCGAAGAACCGCGTGTCCTCCTCGCGCATGCCGGGCTGCCAGCGCCCCGTGCTGTGGGTATCGCCGATCGAGACATAGCCTTCGTGCCAGAGCGGGTGATACGGCAGGTCGAAACGCTGCAGGTACTGCCAGACATCGCGATCGCTCCAGTCGGCGATTGGATGCAGCTTCCAGCGGCCGTCCCGCAGTTCGATGAAGTCGAGGTCCGCGCGGCTGCGCGACTGGCTGCGACGCACGCCCGCGATCCAGGTAGCCACGCCGAGTTCGCGCAACGCACGTTGCATCGGTTCGACCTTGTGCGCGTGGTTGTAGCGTGCGATGCCATCGTTGCCGAGTTCGCGCAACCCGGCAACACGCTCCTCGCTCCACATCGCGGAGCGTTGCGGGCGATAGACCTTGAGGTTGAGCGCGAGCCGTTCGCGCAAGGCGCCGGCGAAATAATGGGTTTCGCGGAACAGGTAGCCGGTGTCGACCAGGATCACCGGGATATCCGGTTGCAGCTGCGTCACAAGGTGCAACGACACCGCCGCCTGTGCGCCGAAACTGGATGACAGCGCATGCGCGCCGGACAGGCTTTGCAGCGCCCATGCGATGCGTTCCCCGGCGGTCCGTCCGCCGAGCCAGCGGTTGACTTCGGCGAGCGCGCGCGGCGATTCGGCCGCGCTGACGGGATCGGGCAGGTTCATGGCAACACCTCGATGTGCAGCGGCCGGCGTTCGTTTCGGTACGCCTGGATCACTCCGGAACGCAGCAGGTAATCGCCGAAATATTCATCGCGCAGGCGTTCGCTGGAATAGCGCGCGAACAACGGATCGAGTGCGGCAAGGATCGCGGCTTCATCGATGTTTTCGCGGTACAGCGCATTCAGTCGCTGGCCGCGGTGGTCGGCACCGAGCATCAGGTTGTAGCGGCCTGGCGCCTTGCCGACGAGCGCGATCTCGCCAAGGTACGGGCGCGAGCATCCATTCGGGCAACCGCTGATGCGGATGTTGATCGACTGGTCGCGCAGGCCGTGCTGGTCGAGCAACGTCTCGATGCGCGCGAGGAAATCCGGCAGGTAGCGCTCGGCCTCGGCCATCGCCAGGCCGCAGGTTGGCAAGGCGACGCAGGCGATCGCATTGAGCTGCGTCGGCGTGGAATGGCGATAGCCGTCGAGCCCGTAGAGAGCGACCAGCGCATCGATCCGCGCTCGCTGTGCGTCGGAAACATTCGCGATGATCAGGTTCTGGTTAGCAGTCATCCGGAACTCGGCGCCAGAAAAATCCCGCAAGGCGCGCGCGATCTCGCGCAAGCCGCTGAGATGATGCAGGCCGTCGCGGTCCCAGATGCGCCCCGCCACGATGCGCAGCGTGAAATGCCAATGACCATCGTCGCCTTCCACCCAGCCGAAACGGTCGCCGTTGTGCACGAATTCGAACGGCTGCGGCGGAAGCAACGCGAATCCCGCACGGCGCGCGACCTCGGCCTTGAAGTTCTCCAGCCCGCGATCGTCGATCGTGTATTTCAGCCGCGCGCGCTTGCGCACGTCGCGATTGCCCCAGTCGCGCTGGGTGGTGATCACGGCCTCGGCGATCGCGGCGACCTGCCATGGCGCGATGAACCCGATCACGTCGCCCAGGCGCGGATACGTTTCCGGATCGCCATGGCTGGCACCCATGCCGCCGCCGATGCTGACGTTGTAGCCGCGCAATTCACCATCGTCGATGACGGCGATGAAGCCGAGATCCTGAGCGAACACATCGACGTCGTTGCATGGCGGGATCGCAAAGCCGATCTTGAACTTGCGCGGCAGGTACGTCGCGCCATAGATCGGCTCGGCGTCCTCGCCACTGCCGGCGACCTTCTCCTCGTCGAGCCAGATTTCGTAGTACGCGCGCGTTTTCGGCAGCAGGTGTTCGGACAGCGCCGCGGCCTGCGCGTGGACGGTGGCGTGCGCTTGCGAGACGTGCGGATTCGCGGCGACGACGACATTGCGATTGACGTCGCCACAGGCCGCGAGCGTGTCGATCAATGCGGCATTGATCGCCTGCAGGGTCGCCTTCAGTTCGCCCTTGATCACGCCGTGGAACTGGAAGGCCTGGCGCGTGGTGATGCGCAGGCCGCGTTCGGCGAAGGTGGTGGCGATCGCATCGAGCTTGAGCCACTGTTCTGGAGTGACCACGCCGCCCGGGGTGCGCGTACGGATCATGAACCCGAAGGCGGGTTCGAGTTTCTGCCGGCGGCGCTCGTCGCGAACGTCGCGGTCGTCCTGCTGGTAGCTGCCGTGGTACTTGATCAGGGTCTGGTCGTCGTCGGCGAGCGCCCCTGTGACCGGGTTGGCCAGCGATTCGAGCAGCGTGCCACGCAGGCGACCGCTCGCCTGCTTGATGTCCTCGACCGAATGAACGCTCATTTCAATACACGTCCCGCGCGTAACGACCCTGCGCCTGCAATTCGTTGAGATCGTCGGTGGCATCGTCGAAGGACTTGGCGCCGTGTTCGGCGATGATGTCGATCAACGCCGCATGCACGTCCTTGCCCATCGCGATCGCGCCGCAGACGTAGACATGCGCGCCATTTCGCAGCCAGTCGTAGACGTCGCGGCCACGTTCGCGCAGGCGATGCTGCACGTAGGTCTTTTGTTGCGAGGTCCGCACGGGGATGTGCGGGCTGTTGCGAGGGACACGCACTACATCGCGCGCGCCGCCGACCGCGCGCAGCCCGTCGCGCGAGAACGCGAGATCGAGGCGATGCAGTTCGCCGCGCCTGAGCGCGTCCTGCCACTCGACCTGGTAGAGGAAATCGGTACGCGCGTGTTGGTTGCCGAAGAACAGCCAGTTGCGGCCGCCGGCATCGGTCGCGGCACGCTCCTGCACGAATCCGCGGAACGGCGCGACGCCGGTGCCTGGGCCGATCATGATGATGTCGCGCGATGCATCCTTCGGCAGGCGGAAGCGTTCGTTGCGCTCGATGAATACCGGAAGCCTGTCGCCTTCGACCGCGCGCGCAAGGAAATTCGAGGCAGCGCCCCAGCGCCGGGCGTCATCGAAAGCGCTGTCGTATTCGACATGCGCAACGGTGAGGTGCGCTTCATCGCCGACATGCTTCTGGCTCGATGCGATCGAGTAAAGGCGCGGCGCAAGCGGGCGCAGTGAGGCCACCAGCTCCTGCCCGGACCACGCACCCGGATAGGTGCGCAGCAGGTCGATCACCTGCATTTTGGCCAGCAGCGCGGCGAAAGCATCGGCATTGTCGGGCGCAAGCAAGCGGTCGAGCACGTCGTTGCGTGCGTGTGTCGCATGGCTCGCGACGAACGGCCGCGACAGCCGCGTAAGCTCGCACCTCCCGGCCAGCCATTGCCGAAGCGGCAGGCTCTGGCCTCCATGAGCGACGACGCTCTCGCCGTGCAGGCCGAGAGTCGCAAGTACCGCATCGACCAGCTTCGGCGGATTGACCGGGCAGACGCCAAGGGCGTCGCCGGGCTCATAGCGCAGGGCCGAACCTTCAAGCGAAAGCTCGACGTGACGGATGTCCTTGTCGCTGCCGCGCCCGGTGATGCGCTGGTTGACCATCAGTTCGGCAGCGAACGGATGGTCGCGCGTCCAAGCGTTCGGTTCCGCGACGACCGGGCGCAACGGCGTAACCGTGGCCAACGGTCCCTTCGACGGCAAGGACTCCCTTGCGGCGGCCAGCGCTCGATCGAGCCATGGCGACGCGACGCTATCGATATCCAGGTCGGCATCGCCGCGCGCGAACCAGCGCTTGCCGCCCAGTTCGGCGAGCCGCTCATCGAGCTGGCGGCCGATCGCGCAGAATTGCGGATAGCTCGAATCGCCAAGACCAAGCACCGCGTACTGCAGGCCGGGCAGCTGCGGCGCGCGTTTTCCCCCGATGAATTCGACCAGCCCGCGCGCATCGTCCGGCGGATCGCCGTCGCCCTGGGTGCTGACGATCAGGACCAGATGGCGTTCGCTACGAAGCTCGCGCGTCGGATAGGCATCGGCACGCAGCAGCCGGACGGCGAGGCCGGCGCCTTCGGCCGCTTGCGCGAGGCGTTCGGCGAGGCGCCGCGCATTGCCGGTCTGGCTGCCGAACACAATGGTCAGGCGCGCCGCGATGTCGGCTTCGACACGCAGCGGTTCGACCGCGGATGTCTCCACGGCGGGAACGGCCTGCAGAGCCCGCGTGCCTCGCAGTTGCTGGGTGGCCAGGCCCGCGGCGTATCCGGACAGCCAATGCAACGCGGCTGCATCCAGCCCGTCGGTCAGGCGCGCGAGCAGCACGCCGCGTTCCTCGGACAGGGGCGACGAAGGGACGGGCGAAGCGGTCATGGCGACGACGGACTCCACAAGGGTCGTCGCGATGCTAGGCGGCGCTCACGCGCGGCGGAAAGGATGCGTGGTTATGGGCTCATGACTTGTGCGCATCTCGTGCCATGTAATTCGTCAACGACAGCCGCTCGTGTTCAGCAGGCTCCATGATCGACATCCATGCCTTGCCAAGAATCCAGCCCTTCGCTCCCGCTCCGGGCGCTTGGCTTCGTGTGAACCGCCACTGCCAGTTCACACAACTCAGCTTCGCCCGTACACGTCCTCGAAGCGAACGATGTCGTCTTCGCCGAGATAGTTCCCGGACTGCACTTCGATGAGCTCGAGGGGCTCGATACCGACGTTCTCGAGCCGATGCTTCGAGCCGAGCGGGATGAACGTGCTCTGGTTCGCGCCGAGATCGAACACCTTTTCGTCGCAGGTGACGCGCGCGCTGCCGGACACGACGATCCAGTGTTCGGCGCGGTGGTGGTGCATCTGCAGCGACAGGCATGCGCCGGGTTTCACGGTAATGCGCTTGACCTGGAAACCCGGCCCGGACTCGATGCCATCGTAGCTGCCCCATGGCCGATAGACCTTGCGATGCAGCCGCGCGTGCGGGCGCCGATCGCCCTTGAGCCTGGCGACGACCTCCTTCACGTCCTGCACGTGGTCGCGATGCGCGACCAGCAGCGCGTCGTCGGTATCCACGACGATCATGTCGTCGACGCCGATCAATGCGACCAGCCTGCGCTCCGACCACGCGAGCGTGTTGCGCGTGTCGATGGCGAGCACGTCGCCGCGATGCGCGTTACCGTCGCCGTCCTGCTCGGAGATTTCCTTGAGAGCAGACCATGAACCGACATCATTCCAGCCCACGTCGATCGGCAAGACCACGGCATGCGCGGTCTTCTCCATCACCGCGTAATCGATCGAATTGCCCGGGCACGCCTCGAACGCTGCGCGATCCAGGCGCAGGAAGTCGTTGTCGCTCTTCGCGCCAGCGAGCGCCGCGCGGCACTGGGAAAGCATTCCGGGGGCGAACTGTTCGAGTTCCTCGAGATAGCGCGAGGCGCGGAACAGGAACATGCCGCTATTCCAGAAATAGTCTCCGCACGCGAGATACGACGTCGCCGTCGCGAGATCGGGCTTTTCGACGAAACGCTCCACCGCGCGCACGCCTTGTCCGCTCGTCGCCTGGATGTAGCCGTAACCGGTTTCCGGCGCGTTCGGCACGATCCCGAAAGTGACCAGCGAACCGGCTTCGGCCGCCGGAAGGGCCCGCGAAACGGCTGCACGGAAGCGCGCTTCGTCGCGGATCACATGGTCCGAAGGCAGCACCAGCAGGATCGGGTCTCCGCCGTCTTGCATCGCGCGCAAGGCCGCGGCCGCGATTGCCGGCGCGGTGTTGCGACCGACCGGCTCGAGGATCAAAGCATCCGGGCGCACGCCAAGCGAGTGCAATTGCTCGGCGACCATGAAGCGATGTTCCTCGTTCGCGACCACGATCGGGGCCCCGACGCCGGGCAGGTCGCGCACGCGCAACCACGTCGCCTGCAACAACGAGTTCTCACCGAGCAACGGCAAGAACTGCTTCGGATATGCCTCGCGCGACAGCGGCCACAGCCGCGTACCGGAACCACCAGACAGCAATACGATCTTCAACTCAGACATGGCCGCGCGTGGGATGAAAGGGTGCACATGATGCCACGGACGCGCCATTCGGCGGTGCGAAACGGCCGTTCGGGCTGTCGGTTGCGCCGCTGCGATGGCATGCTTCGCGCGACCCAATGGGAAAGCCGATGACCGACGATCTCCGCAGCTCCGCGCGCCTCGCATGGACGCGCACCGCACTGGCCGATCCGCATGCCGGGCTCGCGCGCGCCTCGACCGACGCGGGTTTCCGCAGTTATTGGCGCGCCGACGGCAGAGATGGCAGCCGGATCGTGATGGATTCGCCGCCGGACAAGGAAGACGTGAGGCCGTGGCTGCGCATGCGCGAATTGCTGGAGCGCGGCGGCGTGCGCGTGCCTCGCGTTCTTGCGCAGGATGTCGAAGCCGGTTTCCTGCTGCTCGAGGACCTCGGCGTTGATACCTACCTGCAGGTCATCGATGCCGACAACGCCGATGCATTGTTCGATGCCGCGATCGCGCAATTGCTGAAACTGCAGGCGATTCCTTGCCCGGACGATTTGCCGGATTACGACGAAGCATTGCTCATGCGCGAGCTGCGATTGTTCGACGAATGGTTCCTCGGCCGCGAACTGGGATTGGCCCTCGACCGCGCGACACTGGAGTCGCTGGAGCTGGTCTATCGCCGACTGATCGATGCGGCTCTCGCGCAACCGCGCGTGCTGGTGCACCGGGATTTCATGCCACGCAACTTGATGCCAATTCACGGCCGGCCAGCGGATGATGGTCCGGCCGTGCTGGATTTCCAGGACGCGGTGCGCGGTCCGATCGCCTACGACGTGTTGAGCCTGTTCAAGGATGCGTTCCTGGGCTGGCCGGATGACCGCGTCGATGCTTGGATCGCGCGTTACCACGCACGTGCGCGGGCAGTTGGATTGCCGGTGCCCGACCTCGGTGAATTCCGCCGCGACTTCGACCTGATCGGCGTGCAACGGCACTTGAAGGTGCTCGGCATCTTCGCGCGGCTCAAGCATCGCGATGGCAAGCCGCGGTACATCGCCGACGCGCCGCGCTTCCTCGATTATCTCGACGGCGTCGTGCCGCAATATCCCGAGCTCACGCCACTGGCCGACGTGCTCGATCGCCTCGTGCGCCCGGCATTGCATACCAGCGACCACATATGAAGGCGTTGATCCTCGCCGCCGGCAAGGGCGAACGCATGCGGCCGCTGACCGAACGCACGCCGAAACCGCTGTTGATCGCCGGCGGCAAGTCGCTGATCGCATGGCACCTGGAAAAACTCGCGGCGATTGGCGTCACCGATGTCGTGATCAACACGTCCTGGCTCGCGGAACAATTCCCGACAACGCTTGGCGACGGTTCGCGCTGGGGATTGCGACTGCACTATTCGCATGAAGGCGCCGAGCCACTGGAAACCGGCGGCGGGATGTTGCACGCGCTGCCCTTGCTCGGCGACGAGCCGTTCCTTGCGATCAACGGCGATATCTGGACTGGCTACGACTTCGCGCGCCTGCCGCGCGAGCCGGCCGGCCTCGCGCACCTGGTGCTGGTCGCGAACCCCGATCACAACGCGCACGGCGACTTCGCGCTGGATGATGATGGGCGCGTGCATTCGGACGGCGACGCGAAATTCACGTTTGCCGGCATCGGCGTGTATGGGCCTGGGTTGTTCGCAGATTGGCGCGAAGTGATCGGCGATGCTCCGGGCGCGAACGAAGTACCGCCGCGCTTCAAGCTCGCGCCGCTTCTACGCGCCACGATGGCGCGCAGCCAAGTCAGTGGTGAAATCCTGCAAGATGCGTGGACCGATGTCGGTACGCCTGCGCGTCTGTTCGATCTGGACACGGAACTTCGACGGAGCATGTGAGGTAGTCTGCAGATTCCCTTAGCACGACCCGGCTGGCACTTCGACTGGGTCCAAGGATGCACCCGTGAGACGACACATCCTGCTCGTGAGCGCGCTTCTTGCATCGCTTTGCGTCCACGCCGAGAACCGCGTTGTCGAAGTGATTCGCTTCGATATCGATGGCGACGGCAAGCCCGACAGGATCTTGCTGTCCGATGTGAACGATGCGGGCGCGGACGACAATGACAGGAAGGATGGCAACTACACGCGGATCGATCTTTTCCTCGGCGGTTCGAAGCACCATGCATTCCTGAATCCGGATCGCTGGATCCGGTTTGACAGGAATGCCGAGGATCGTTCGCGGATCACCGGCAGCGCGAGGAACCTCATCACGTCGGGGCGGTTGATCCTCGTGGACACCGTGGAGGGCGATCGCCTGCTCCTGGCCATCGGTCGCCCTTACGCGAGCGACCCCGACTTGTTGTCGGTATATCGCATTTCGAAGTCCGGCGTGAAGCAGGTCATGCGCGAGAACATCGACCTCCTCAAGGTTGCCGACATCGACCATGACGGAAGGACGGACATCGTTGGCCGGCAAACATCCGAAGGCATGGGCCCCAAATGCAGCAGCTACGATCCGAATCTTGTGTACACGCTTGGCGACCGATTCAGGAGCAATCGCCGCCTGACCGAGAAATACGACCGCAAGGCCGAAGGTTTCTTTGCGGCAGATAATTCCAAGTACTTCGTGCTGACTCGCAAGGACGGCAAGCGGGTCCTCCTGCCGAGCGACCAGCAGGGTCGTTGCGATCGACCGCAGTAGGTCACGGACTGTCGATCACTCTTTTCAGGAACGGCACCGTAATCCTCCGCTGCGCCGCCAGCGACGCCCGATCGAGCCGGTCCAGCAGCGCGGTCAGCGTCGCAAGATCGCGATCGACGCGGCGGAACAACCAGTCCATCACCGCGTCGTCGAGTTCCAGTCCGCGCGCTTGCGCGCGTTCGCGCAGGATCGTGCGGCGCTGCGTCTCATCGGGAACCCCGAGGGCGAATTGCGTGCATTGAGCGAGTCGCGAACGCAGGTCGGGCAATTCGAGGTCGAGCTGCAACGGCGTCACGTCGGCCGCATACAACAATGCGCCGCCGCCGTCGCGCACGCGGTTATGGAGGTCGAACAGGGCGATCTGCGCATCGCGATCGCCGGCGATCGCTTGTACGTCGTCGACGCAGGCCAATCCCACCGCGCCCTGGTGCGCGAGCGCGTCGGTCGCGCGCGCGCCGAACAGGTTCAGCGGCAGGTAGGCGACGATATTTTCGTGGATCGCGGCTTCGGCGCAGGTCGCGAGCAACAGATGGCTTTTCCCGGAACCCGATGGGCCGGAAAGGAACACGCTGGGTTGCAACTGGCTGTCGTCGCGTTCGCCCGATGCCAAGGCCGTGAGGAGCGCAAGCAATCCGGTCGGCGCATTGCGATAGCCATGCAGTCGCTGGTCCGGCGCGAAGCGCAGGCCCAGCGGCAATTGCGGCGTGCTCACGAAGCCATGCTCAAGACGCACTCGGCGGCGGCTCGTCGCCCGCGTTGTCGCTTGCCTCTGGCACGCGCATGCGCTCCTCGACGACGATCAGCGAAACCGTCTCCTCGACGACCGCGGCCTTGCCCGCGTACAACGTGCTCGCGGTGTAGCGTTCGTGCGCGTAGCGCAACAGCACCATCGCGATCGCCGAGACCGGCAACGCGAGCAGGATCCCGAGGAAACCGAACAGCTGTCCGCCGGCCATCAGCGCGAAGATCACGCCCGCCGGATGCATGCCGATCTTGTCGCCGACCAGCCGCGGCACGAGCACGTACGATTCCATCGTCAACCCGAACCCGAACACCCCGAGCACCAGCAGCACGTGCCAGCCATCGCCGAATTGCACGAGCGCGGCGATCAGGCTCAGCGAGACCCCGATGATCGCGCCGAGGTAGGGCACGAAACTCACCAGGCCCGCGATGAACCCGACCAGCAGCGCAAGGTCGAGCCCGACCA